>JAEEGJ010005721.1_pt1 | contig 38508 bp, 26 predicted proteins | sample 8958761 | NCBI WGS metagenome assembly JAEEGJ01 (sample SAMN16246546, study PRJNA631951) | gut metagenome | biome: gut microbiome; feature: rumen; material: RS-attached | host: Bos | place: Iran: Karaj | collected 2018-10
CCCGGAACGCTGGTGATCATAATCTCCCAATCCGGCGAGACCGCCGACAGCCTTGCCGCCCTGCGCGAAGCCAAGTCACAGGGAGTCAAGACCTTGGCCATAGTGAACGTACTTGGAAGCTCCATCGCCCGCGAAGCGGACTTCAACCTGTACACCCTGGCAGGGCCTGAGATTGCCGTGGCCACCACAAAGGCCTACAGCGCGCAGCTCGTTACCTGCTACTCCATAGCAGTCCACTTCGCCTTCGTCCGCGGCCTGCTTGATAAAGAACAATACTCCGCCTTCATCTCTGACCTCCTGGCAATTCCGGCCAAGGCCGAAAGCCTTCTCGAAGACAAGGAGCGCATACAGTGGTTCGCCGCCAAATACGCCAACGCCCACGACGCTTTCTTCATCGGGCGCGGCATTGACTACTCCATTGCCCTGGAAGGCAGCCTCAAGATGAAGGAAGTGTCCTACATCCACTCAGAGGCCTACGCCGCAGGAGAACTGAAGCACGGCACCATAAGCCTCATAGAGGACAAGACCCTGCTGGTTGGCATCCTCACCCAGAACCGCCTGTTCGAGAAGACCGTATCCAATATGGTGGAATGCAAATCCCGCGGCGCATACCTTATGGCAATAGCGGGCGCCGGACATTACCAGATAGAGGACACGGCGGACTTCACCGTATATATTCCCCGCGTGGACGAGCACTTTGCCGGAAGCCTTGCAATAATACCACTCCAGTTGTTTGCATACTACACTTCCGTGGCAAGGGGCCTTGACGTGGACAAACCCAGAAACTTAGCCAAAAGCGTTACTGTAGAATAAATTATGAAAGCAATAGTAAAGACAGACCTGAACCTTCCCCAGATAAAGGGAAAGTACGTAGGCAAGGTGCGTGACGTTTACGACCTTGGAGAATATCTTATGATGGTAGTGACGGACAGAGTGTCCGCATTTGACGTAGTTCTGCCGGAGGGTATTCCCTATAAAGGACAGATACTCAACCAGATAGCTGCAAAGTTCCTGGATGCCACCGCAGACATACTCCCCAACTGGAAGATAGCCGTTCCTGACCCTATGGTAACCATAGGTCACCGCTGCGAGCCGTTCAAGGTTGAGATGGTGATCCGCGGATACCTTACAGGCCACGCCTGGAGGGAGTACCGCGACGGCAAGCGCAGCTTGTGCGGCGTGCCTCTCCCGGAAGGAATGGTGGAGAACCAGAAGTTCCCGGAGCCCATAATCACCCCTACCACCAAGGCCAGCGAGGGCCACGACGAGGACATCTCCAAGGAGGAAATCATCGCCCAGGGCATCGTGTCCCGCGAGGACTACGAGCAGCTCGAGAAATACACCCGCGCCCTCTACGCCCGCGGCTCCGAGATCGCGGCCGGCAAGGGCCTGATCCTGGTCGATACCAAATACGAATTCGGCAAGCGCGACGGCAAGATCATCCTGATGGACGAGATCCACACGCCCGACTCTTCCCGCTACTTCTACGCCGAAGGCTACGAGGAGCGCCTCGCGAAGGGCGAGCGCCAGAAGCAGCTCTCCAAGGAGTTCGTCCGCGAGTGGCTGATGGCCGGCGGCTTCCAGGGCCAGGCCGGACAGCAGGTGCCCGAGATGACCGACGCGGTCGTCGCCGGCATCACCGACCGCTACGTCGAGCTCTACGAGCACATCACGGGCGAGAAGTTCCAGCCGGCCAGCGCCGACGGCGACGCCGCCGCCCGCATCGAGAAGAACATCACGGAATTCCTTAACAACAAATAGAAAGATATGATCGAGCGCTATTCCCGCAAGGTGATGCGGGACGTCTGGACCGAAGAGAACAAGTTCAACGCCTACCTCGAGGTGGAGATCCTCTCCTGCGAGGCCTGGAGCAAGCTGGGCGTCATCCCGGCCGAGGACGTGGAGAAGATCCGCGCCAACGCGAAGTTTGAAGTCAAGCGCATCCAGGAGATCGAGGAGCAGACCCGCCACGACGTGGTGGCCTTCACCCGCGCCGTCAGCGAGAGCCTCGGCGACGAGCGCAAGTGGGTGCACTACGGCCTGACCTCCACCGACGTGGTGGACACGGCCAACGGCTACCTCATCAAGCAGGCCGACGCCATCCTCCTCAAGGACCTGGAGGACTTCCTCGCGGTCCTCAAGAAGCGGGCCCTCGAGTTCAAGGACACCCCCTGCATCGGCCGCACGCACGGCATCCACGCCGACATCACGAGCTTCGGCCTCAAGTGGGCGCTGTGGTACGAGGAGATGAAGCGCAACATCGAGCGCTTCAAATACGCCTCCGCCGGCGTCGAGGCCGGCAAGATGAGCGGCGCCGTGGGCAATTTCGCCAACATCCCGCCCTTCATCCAGGACTACGTCTGCGAGAAGCTCGGCACCCATCCCGCCGACATTTCCACGCAGGTCCTGCAGCGCGACCGCCACGCCTTCTACATCGCCACGCTCGCCGTCATCGCCTCCACCCTGGAGCAGATGGCCTTCGAGATCCGCAACCTGCAGCGCACCGAGGTCCGCGAGGCCGAGGAGGCGTTCCGCAAGGGCCAGAAGGGCTCCAGCGCCATGCCGCACAAGCGCAACCCGATCAGCAGCGAGAACATCTGCGGCTGCGCCCGCGTGATGCGCGGCTACATGTCCGCCTCCTGCGAGAACGTCGCCCTGTGGCACGAGCGGGACATCTCCCACTCCTCCACCGAGCGCATCATCCTGCCGGACGCCACGGAGCTGCTCGACTACATGCTGACCCGCTTCAAGGGCATCCTGGAGAACCTCACGGTCTATCCCGAGCGGATGATCAAGAACATCTGGTGCACCAACGGCGTCATCTTCGCCCAGCGCGTGATGAACGCCCTGATCGGCAAGGGGCTTTCCCGCGAAGAGGCCTACGACACCGTCCAGCCCATCGCGATGAAGGCCTGGTCGGAAGGGCTCAACTACCAGGACCTCCTGCTCGCCGACGCCAAGGTGATGGGATTCCTCTCCGAGGAGGAGCTCAAGGGCTGCTTCACGCTGGAATACTACTTCAAGAACGTCGACTACATCTTCAAGCGCGTCGGGATCCTGTAGGCCGCGTGCATAAAAAATCCCCCGGAAGCAGCGCTTTCGGGGGATTTTTGTATGGCGGCCGTCCTAGCGGAGGACGATCTCCTTGCGGTCGGGGCCGACGGAGATGATCTTGACCGGGCAGCCCGTCTCCTTCTCGATGAAGGCGATGTAGTCCTTGAGCTCCTGCGGGAAATCTTCGTATTTGCGGACACCGCAGATGTCGCTGTCCCAGCCCTTGAACTCCTTGTAGACCGGCTTGACTTCTTCGCCGCTCTCGAAGGGGAAGTAGTCCACCTGCTTGCCGCCGATCTCGTAGGCGGTGGCGACCTTGATGGTCTTGAAGGTGTTGAGGACGTCGGCCTTCATCATGATGAGCTCGCTCACGCCGTTCATCATCACGGCGTATTTGAGCGCGACGAGGTCGAGCCAGCCGCAGCGGCGGGGACGGCCTGTCGTGGCGCCGAATTCGTGGCCGATCTGGCGCAGGCTCTCGCCCGTCTCGTCGAAGAGCTCGGTCGGGAACGGGCCGCTGCCCACGCGGGTGCAGTAGGCCTTGAAGATGCCCATCACCTTGCCCACGCGGTTGGGGGCCACGCCGAGGCCGGTGCACACGCCGGCGGTCATCGTGTTGGAGGAAGTGACGAACGGGTAGGTGCCGAAGTCGATGTCGAGCATCGAGCCCTGGGCGCCTTCCGCAAGCACGGGGATGTCTTTCTGGAGATAATCGTTGACCACGAGCTCGCTCTCGATGAAGGGGAAGCGCTTGAGTTCGGCGACGGCCTGCATCCACTGCTTCTCGTAGTCGGTGATGTCGTATTGGAAGTCATACTGCGCCAGCAGGCCGAAGTGCTTCTGCTTGAGGGCGTCGTAGCGGGCCTGGAACTCCGGGGAGAGGATGTCTCCGACGCGGAGGCCGTTGCGGCCGGTCTTGTCCATGTAGGTCGGGCCGATGCCCTTGAGGGTGGAGCCGATCTTGCTCTTGCCCTTGGCGGCTTCGCTGGCGGCGTCGAGCATGCGGTGCGTCGGGAGGATGAGGTGGGCGCGCTTGGAGATGAGCAGCTTGTCGGTGATGCTGCCGGCCTTCTGCTCGATCGCGCGGATCTCGTCCATCAGGATCACGGGGTCGATCACGACGCCGTTGCCGATGACGTTGACGGAGTCCTGGCGGAAGATGCCCGAAGGGACGGTGTGCAGCACGAAGCCGTCGCCGTCGAAGACCAGGGAATGGCCTGCGTTGGGACCACCCTGGAAACGCGCAATTACTTTGTAATCAGGGGTCAGGACATCGACCACCTTGCCTTTGCCCTCGTCGCCCCACTGGAGCCCGAGCACGACATCGATTTTCTTCATATCAACAATAATCAGGAGTTACTTTCCAACCTTTAAAGTTACGAAGAATTTTTGGTTCGTCCAATTTATTTGGCCTCCGTCTGGCGCAACATTTCGCGGACCGCGGCCTCGAGCTGGAGGTCCCTGCCTTCGAGCACGGAAGCGGGGTCGTTGTAGACCAGGATGTCCGGCACGAGCTGCATGTTCTCGAGGTAGCGGCCCTCCTTGAGGTCGAAGGAACCGACCTCCGGGATGCCGAAGACGACCTGCTCGTAGATCTGGTTCTCCCACCACACGGCGGTCATCGTGCCCGGGACGGGCGAACCGATGATCTTGCCCAGGCCGAGGGACCGGTAGGCGGCGGGGAAGCCGGACGCGTCGGAGTAGTTGTCCTCGCACACCAGCACGCAGGACGGCTTGGTCCACTTGCTGAACGGCTCGGTGCCGATGTACTCGCCGCGCGGGCGGAACTCGACATAGGCCTTGCCGCCGAGCAGCGTCACGAGGTCGTCGTGGAGCCAGCCGCCGCCGTTGTGGCGCGTGTCCACGATCAGGGCGTCGCAGTTGCGGTATTTGCCGAGGGCCTTGGAATAGACCTCGCGGAAGCTCGGGGAGTCCATCCCTTCCACGTGGACGTAGCCGATGCGGCCGCCCGACAGGCGCTCCACCATCTCCTCGCGCTGGCGGACCCAGCGGCGGTAGAGGAGGTCGCTCTCGGAGGCGACGGGCTTGACGAACAGGTCTTTCTCCTTGCCGTCGGTCTTGACGGTCAGGCGGATCTTCTTGCCGGCCTTGCCGGTCAGGAGCGTGATCCAGTCGGCGCCCTGCTCCAGCTTCTGGCCTTCGATGGCCGTGATCAGGTCGCCGGCCTTGATCCCGCTGTCGGCGAGGTTGAGCACGCCGCCCGGCAGGACTTCCGCGATGCGCAGGCCCTTGCCGGCGTAGGCCCAGTCGATCAGGATGCCGAGCCGGCCGATGTTCTCGCCGCCGGGTGCGCGGTAGCGCGCGCCGGTGTGGGAGCCGTTGAGCTCGCCGAGCATCTCGGAGAGCATCTCGGTGAAGTCGAAGTAGTTGTCGATATGGGGCAGGAAGCGGGCGTAGTTGTCGTGGTAGTAGTCCCAGTCCACGCCGTGCAGGGCGGGATCGTAGAACTTCTCCTTGACCTGCTTCCAGATGTGCTCGAACATGTATTCGCGCTCGGCGCGGGGCTTGAACTCGTAGTCGCCCGCGAGGGTGATCTGCTTGGTCTGGCCGTTGGCCAGGGAGACCTTGGTCAGGCCGCGGGCGTTGCCGACATAGATCTCGGAGCCGTCCTTGCTGGGGACGATGGAGCCGGAGACGCCGCGCGCAAGGACCCGGACGCTGCCTTCGCGCAGGTCCTTGGCGAACAGGGCGGGACCGTTCTCGGTGCCGCTGACATAGTAGAGGGTGCGGCCGTCCTTGGCGAGGTAGTATCCGCCGTAGTTGCCGGAATCGCCGGTCAGCCGGCGGATGCGGTTCTCGCGTCCTTCGAGCTGCAGCTCGACCTTCCTGGACTTCTCGAGGTTGAGGCTGTCTTTCTTCTCCTCCTTCTCGATCTGCTTGTCGGTCTTGCCGGAGAGGGCCTGGGCGATGGCTTCGTCCTCCTTGTCGTAGAGGAACTCGGTCATCGCGGCGCCGTCGAAGAACATGATGTAGATGTCGTCCTGCGAGCCCCAGCTGCCGTGGCTGCGGAAGCCGTTCTTGTCGGACATCCAGGTCATCGCCTTGCCGCCCAGGGCCCAGTGGAAGGAAGCGTCGGAATAGCCGCTCTGCGTGAGGTCGGTGACCTTGCCGGTGCTGACCTCGATCAGGGCGATGTCGGCGTTGTTCCAGCCGCCGTCGGCCTGGTAGCCGGTCAGGAGATACTGGCTGTCGGGGCTCCATTCGAAGTGCTGGTCGCCGTCGCGGTAGGAGTAGTTGGCGCCCTTGAGCAGGGATTTGGCCTTGCCGCCCTTGGCGGGCTTGACCACGATCTCGGTGCGGTCGCGCAGGTAGGCGACCCATTTGCCGTCCGGCGAGACGACCGGCTGGAAGCAGGTCTCGCCCGGATCGGAGAAGAGCTCCTCCTTCGTTTCGGTGGCGTAGGTGAAGAGCTGGTCCTTCTTGTCGGTGAGGACGGTCCTCCAGACGCCCCAGCAGCCTTCGCGCTCGGCGGCGTAGTAGAGCGCGCGGCCCTCGTCGCCGAAGCTCACGCCGCGCTCCTGCACGGCGGTGTTGGTGATGCGGCGGGTGGTGGAGAAGTCCGTGGCGGTGACGAATACGTCGCCGCGGATCACGACGGCGATCTCCTTGCCGCCGGGGGAGACGGCCATCGCGGAGATGTTGCCGGTGTAGGTGTTCTTGACCACGTCGCGCTCGTTCTCGTCGCGGGCGACGGTGATGGCGAGCTTGCGGGCCGGCTGGCCCTCGCGCAGGATGTAGAGCTCGCCGTTCTGCGAGTAGGCGAGCGTGCCGTCCTGGGCGACGGAGATATAGCGGACCGGATCCTTCTCGGCGAAGGTCAGCTGGACGGATTCGGCGGAGTTGTCGACGCTGCTGCGGAAGAGGTTGATGGTCTTGCCGCCGCGCTCGCTCAGGTAGTAGAAGGTGCGGCCGTCGGCGCCCCAGACGGGCTGGCGGTCCTCGCCTTCGAAGTCGGAGAGCTTCGTGAAGGCGCCGTCGGCCCAGAGCCAGATGTCGCGCGTGACGGCAGATGTATGGTGCTTGCGGAGCGGGTCTTCGTAGCCTTTGTAATCTTCATAGAGGTAGGCGCCGTCGGGACGGATGCTCAGCTCGGACATCTGCAGGGAGACGATCTGATGCGGCATGCCGCCGTCGGGACCGACCGTATAGACCTGGCCCTCGCCCGGGAATCCGCCATAGCGGACGTCGTTCTGGATGCCGGCCAGGAAGACGACGCTGCCGTCGGCGCGGACCGTCTTCGGGATCTCGTTGCCGGGATAGGAGGTCAGGCGCGCAGGCTTGCCGCCATCGGCGGGAACCCGCCAGATGTCCTTGCTGCCTTCGCGGTTGGAACTGAATACGATCTGCTTGCTGTCCGGGGTCCAGACGGGATCGGAGTCGTAGGCGGGATTGGTCGTGACCTGGAGGGCGCGGCCACCTTCGGCGCTGACGACCCAGATGTCGCCCTTATAACAGAATGCGACGGACTTGCCGTCCGGAGAAATGGCGTTCTTTCGCAGCCAAAGCGGGGCTTCCTGCGCGCTGAGGCTCCACGTGAGGGCGCAGAGCAAGAGGGTGGGGATGAGTTTAAGTTTCATATTGTGCTCACTTGTTTTAAAAAGCGTGTGAAGTTAGCAAATCCGGCGCAAATATGAAAGTGATGGAAAATTATTATATTTGTCAGTCAACTGATTGCCGATATGAGAAGAATCCTTTCCGTCCTTGCCGTGGCCGCCGCTGTCTGGATGACGGCCGGCTGCCGCCAGACCGCTCCTTCCGTGGAGGGCCGCGTGATCGATGCCACCATCCATTCCGTGACCGTGGAGACGCCCGCGGGCGATTCCCTGAGCGTGAGCACGCTGGGCACGGACCCGATGTCCGTCCCGGGCGTGCTGCCCGGCGACTTCGTCCGCATCTTCTACGAGACGCTCTCCGACGGGGAGACGATGCGTGCGCTGCAGCTCGACATCGAGGAGCCTTCGGCCTATCGCCTGCTGCCCGGCATCTGGCGCGACTGCGCCGGCGCCGACGAGGTGGGTCTGGTCCTCGCGGAGGACGGCTCCGCGCAGGCCACGGGCATGGAGCAGCTGCTGGACTGGTCGCTGGACGGCGAGCAGCTGGTGCTGACCACCATCCTCACCGAGGAGCCCCAGACCACCGGCACGCTCGTGCTGCAGATCGCCAGGCTCGACGTCGACTCGCTCGTGGTCGAGGCGCCCGGCCGCAAACTGGCTTTCTCTCGCCAGCAATAGCCTTCTGCTGTTGTTTGAATAAGCTTTTTTAGTATCTTTGCGCCCCCAAAATCCATGGCAGAACGCAAAGATATATTGATGGGCCGTCTCCGGAGCGGAGAGCCGCTGAGCCGGGGTGAGCAGTTCCGGCTCACCTTCCTGCTGGCGTGGCCCTCGATCCTCGCGCAGCTGGCGATGTGCCTGATGAGCTACATCGACGCGGCCATGGTCGGCCGGCTCGGCTCCGCCCAGGCCGCCGCCATCGGGCTCGTCAGCTCGACCACCTGGATCTTCGGCAGCTTCTGCTATTCCAACAGTTCCGGTTTCAGCGTGCAGGTCGCGCACCGCTGCGGCGCCAAGGATTTCGCCGGCGCGCGGCGCATCTTCCGCCACGGCATCTTCGTGGCCATGGGCCTGAGCGTGCTGCTCGCCGCGCTGGCCGTCTCCATCCACGGCGCCCTGCCGCGCTGGCTGGGCGGCACGCCCGAGATACTCGCCGACGCGTCCGTGTATTTCCTGATCTATGCGCTCTTCCTGCCGGTCATGCAGCTGGCCATCTTCTGCGAGGCCTCGCTGATCGCGAGCGGGAACGCCAAGGTCTCCGGCATCGCCAGCATCGCGATGTGCGTGCTGGACGTGGTGTTCAACTATCTCTTCATCTTCGTGCTGGGACTCGGCGTCAAGGGCGCCGCGCTCGGCACGGGCCTCGCCACGCTCTGCGCCGGCGGCTTCCTGCTCTGGTACGCCACGTGCCGCTGCGGAGAGCTGCGCCAGGCCGGCAGCTGGGTCCGGCCCGCCCGCCGCATCCTGGGCGGCATCCGCACGCAGAAGGCGGGCGCCCTGGACGCAGAACAGAAAGACATCTTCAAACGGGCCTTCGGGATCAGCTGGCCGCTCTGGCTGCAGAACCTGGTGACCCGCGGCGCCTATATCGCCGCGACCGTGCTCGTGGCGCCGCTCGGCACCGTGGCCATCGCGGCCAATTCCTTCGCCATCATCGCCGAAGGCTTCTGCTACCTGCCCGGCTACGGGATGCAGGACGCCGCTACCACGCTGGTGGGGCAGAGCCTGGGCGCGAAGCGGCCCGACATGGCCAGGCGCTTCGCCTGGCTGACCATCGGGTCCGGCGCCGCGATGATGACCTTCCTCGCCGTCCTGATGTGGGCGTTCGCCCCGCAGATCATGGGCCTGCTGAGCCCGGACGCGGAGGTCATCACGCTCGGCGCGAAATGCCTGCGCATCCAGGCCTGGGCCGAACTCCTGTTCGGCGTGAGCATCGTCGCCTACGGCTGCTGTGTCGGCGCAGGCGACACCCTGGTGCCGTCGGCCATCAACCTGCTCAGCATGTGGGTGATCCGCCTCGGAATCGCCCTTCTCCTGATACCCCGATTCGGCCTGGAAGGCTACTGGATCGCAATGGCTACCGAACTGTGTGTCAAGGGCCTCGTCTTCGCCGTGCGCATCGGCCGCGGCCGCTGGATGAAGACCTTGCTGACCGTTCCCGGGACCTGAGCGGCCTCTGACGCGCGCCAGCCGTGTTGTTTATAACTTTGTTGATAAAAACAGACGGGTGCGCGGGCTTTAACCGGGCAGATGGGCTAAATTTGTACAACCGGATGTGTCGCCAGACCCGTCCCTAACCACTGAATTCAACTTACAGCATATGGACGTACGTAAAACCAACGGCTCTTTTGAAGAGTTCGACAAGGCCAAGCTGGCTCGTGGTATCCACGAAGCCTACAAGACGGCTGGAGAATACTGCGACGATGCCATCGTCGTCTCCATCATCAACAACCTTTATGTGTATGAGGGCATCACCAGCCGGGAGATCCGCCGTCAGGTGGAGGATTCCCTGATGTCCGTCAACAAGAAGGTCGCCCATGCTTATATCGACAAGTTCGACGCCGACCTGGATCTCCGCAAGAAGCGCGACTTCATCAAGGACTACATCAAGGCCTCCAATGCCGCGACGGGCTCCAAGTTCGACGCCAACGCCAACGTCACCCGCAAGAACATCGTGACGCTGGGCAACGAGCTGTACAAGGAGAACAACATCAAGCAGAACCGCTACATCATGCAGGACAAGATCAAGGCCCTGTACGGCCGCGCCATGGCGGACCAGTACATCAAGGACCTGGAGTCCCACGTCCTCTACAAGCACGACGAGAGCGGCACCCCGGGCTTCCCGTACTGCGTCGCCATCACGATGTATCCTTTCCTGGTGAGCGGCCTGCGCGAGCTGGGCGGCGTGTCCATCGCCCCCACCGACCTCAAGTCCTTCTGCGGTGAATTCATCAACCTCGTCTATTCCGTGTCCTCGCAGTTCATGGGGGCCGTGGCCACGCCCGAGTTCCTGATGTACCTCGACTACTTCATCCGCAAGGACTACGGCGACGACTATGTCAGCCATCTCGACGACGTGGTCGAGAACAACGTCAAGCAGCGCACGCTCGTCAAGGTCATCGACAACTACTTCCAGCAGGTCGTCCACTCCATGAACATGCCTGCCGGCAACCGCGGCTACCAGACCGTGTTCTGGAACATCGGCTACTTCGACAAGCCCTACTTCGAGGGCGTGTTCGGCGACTTCGTGTTCCCCGACGGCAGCAAGCCGAAGTGGGAGACCCTCGACTGGCTGCAGCGCCACTTCATGAACTGGTTCAACGAAGAGCGCAACCACTATATCCTCACCTTCCCGGTGGAGACCATGGCCCTGCTGACCGACGGCGGCGACGACTTCGCCGACAAGGACTACGCCGACTTCACCGCCGAAATGTGGTCCAAGGGCCACAGCTTCTTCTGCTACCTCTCCAACAGCCCCGACTCCCTGTCCAGCTGCTGCCGCCTGCGCAACGAGATCCAGAAGGACGACGGCCACAACCACACCACGCACCAGTACTCGATGGGTACTGCTTCCGTGGCCACGGGTTCCAAGTCCGTGATGACCATCAACCTCAACCGCCTCATCCAGGACGCCGTCCGCCGCTACTTCCTGGAGCGCCGCGGCGTCAACCTCGAGGCCGGCAAGCCGCTCGACCCGGTGTCGCACTTCTACGACAAGGAGGACCTCTACAACAACTATATCGACAAGGACATCCGCGAGATGACCGAGCGGGTGCACAAATACCAGATCGCCTTCAACGAGATCATCAAGGACTTCCTCAAGGCCGACATGCTCGATGTCTACAAGGCCGGCTTCATCGACATGAAGAAGCAGTACCTCACCGTGGGCGTCAACGGCCTGACGGAGGCCGCCGAATTCCTCGGCCTTCGGGTCTCCCCGAATCCCGAATACGGCGACTTCGTCAACACGATCCTCGAGACGATCAACATCGCCAACCGCAAGGACCGCACCCCGGACGCGATGTTCAACACCGAGTTCGTCCCGGCCGAGAACCTCGCCGCCAAGAACTACAAGTGGGACAAGAAGGACGGCTATTTCGTGTCCGAGAAGCACAACCTCTACAGCTCCTACTTCTACAATCCCGAAGACGACACCGTGTCGATGATCGACAAGTTCAAGCTCCACGGCGAGGACTTCGTGAAGTACCTCGACGGCGGCTCGGCCCTCCACATGAACATCGCCGAGCACCTCACCCAGGAGCAGTACCGGAGCCTGCTGAAGACGGCCGCCCACTACGGCACCAACTACTTCACCTTCAACTGTCGCAACACCGTCTGCAACGACTGCGGCTACATCAGCAAGGACACGCTCAAGGTCTGCCCGAAGTGCGGAAGCACCAACCTCGACTACCTCACGCGTGTGATCGGCTACCTCAAGCGCGTGTCTTCCTTCGCGGAGCCGCGCCAGATCGAGGCCCAGCACCGCTTCTACAATCCCAAGAACGTTCCGACGGAATGATCAAGTATATCCCGGAGCTCACGGACATCGTCCTCGAGGAGATTCCGGACAAAGTGACCCTGGCAGTTGAGATCACCAACTGCCAGGGTTCTTGTCCCGGATGCCACTCGCCGTTCCTCAAGCTCGACATCGGCGAGGAACTGACCCCGCAGATCGTGGACCGGCTGATCGCCGACAACTACGGCGTCAACTGCTTCCTGCTGCTGGGGGAGGGCAAGGACCTGCAGGCCCTGCTGGGCATTGCGGAGCACCTGCGCAAGGCGCATCCGGAGCTGGAGCGGGCGGTCTATTCCGGCCGCGTCCAGGTGGAGCCCGAGGTCTACGAGGCCTTCGACTACGTCAAGGTAGGGCCCTACATCGCGGCCAAGGGACCGCTCAACAGCCCCACGACCAACCAGCGCCTCTACCACCACGGCGAGGACATCACCGCGCGGTTCTGGCACAGAGGCCTGGAAGAGAAAAAATAGCTGCGCCCGGATGTCATCCTGAGCGCAGCGAAGGATCTAGCGAATGATGAGCACCGCTCCGTCGTCCTTCGGGATGCGGAGCGGCTTTTTCGTGGCCGCGCCGGCCGTCAGGCCGTCCTTGCCGGTGCTCAGCACCGCGGCGGTGCCGCCCAGGCGCGCCTCGATGGTGCGGACGTCCAGCGTCAGCGGCTCGTCGGAGGCGTTGATGGCGGCGACGTACCAGGTGAGGCCGTGGCGGCGCGCCAGCACGATGTTGCGGCCCGGATAGCCGTCGATCAGGCGCGTCTCGTCCCAGGTGGTCGGCACATCGCGCAGGAAGTCCAGCGCGGCCGCGGGCGCGTCCGTCAGGTTGTTGGGCGTGAGCGCGAAATTCTGGATCGGGTTCTGGTAGAGCACGGCGACGGCCAGCTCGGCCGCGTCCGTGGTCCGGCGCTGCGTGCCGAAGACACGGCCGCCGGGGCCCGGCTGCCCGTTTGCCCGGTTGAGGCGCTTGTTGAGGAAGACGCCGCCGAATTCCATGCAGCCGACCGTGTTGCGCAGGAACGGGTGCAGGGCGGCGTATTTCGACTCCAGGTCGCAGTGGTTCTGCCCGAAGATCATGTTCTCGGACGCGAGGACGGCCTCGCTGCCCACGTAGTTGGGATACATCCGCTCCCAGCCGCGCGGCAGGGTGGCGCCGTGGAAGATGCACATCAGGCCGTGGTCGTCGGCGTCGCTCAGGATGGCCTCGTAGAGGCGCATCGTCTCCTGTTTGTCGCCGCCGAAGAAGTCCACCTTGATGCCCTTGACGCCGATGCTCTCCATCCAGCGCATCTCGGGCTTGCGGGCCAGCGGGTCGCACATCACGTTGACGGGGCTCTGGACGATGTCGTTCCACCAGCCGCTCGAAGAATACCACAGGAACACGTCCACGCCCACGCTGCGGGCGTAGGCGACGAGCTCCGCCATCCCTTCATGGCCGAACTCCTGGTCCCAGCCGGCGTCGATGAGGATGTAGGGCCAGCCCATCGCGGCCGCCAGGCCGATGTAGGCCTCCTGGTCGGCGCGGTTCATGCTGGCGTCCTGCCAGACGATCCAGCTCCAGCTGCTCTTGCCGTAGCGGTAGGCGCGCGTGGTGGTGTAGCGCGGCTCCACGACGTCGAAGGCGATGGTCGTCTCCACGATGGGGGCGAGGTCCGCGCCCACGGTGAGCGTGCGCCAGGGCGTGGCGCCGGGCAGCGCGAAAGCGGGCTCCACGGTGCCGTTGCCGTTGTTCTCCTCCGGCATCGGGAAGGCTACGGTGTAGCCCGTGGCCGGGTCGTAGTCCGACAGGTGCGAGGCGCAGTAGCGGCTGTCCACGCCCGTCTCGCTGACGAGCACCCAGCCGTCGCCGCCCACGCGGAAGAGGCAGGGGAACGTGTAGCCGTGGCCGTATTGCGAGCGCCGGTCGAGCGGCGCGTCGAAGGAGTAGAATTCCTCATAACTGGGCTTGCTGCGCTTCCAGCCGGTCATGGCGTCGCTCTGCGGCGTCAGGAAGCCCGTCGCGCCCTCCGGGAAATTGAATCCGCTCGCCTCGGCCAGCACGCGCACGCTGCCGGTCTCGCCCTCGCGGGGCAGGAGGTAGCGGAAGGCGGCGTCGTGGTCGGTCAGGTGCCATTCGATGTCGATCTTGCGCCCGTCGGGGTTGGTGCAGTGCAGCACGGCGCGCAGGGCGGCGTGGTCGACGTGCGAAGTCTTGATGCGGTCGAGGACATAGGTGTCGCGGACCGCTTCGGAGTCCACGGACACGACGTCCAGCTGCGTGTAGTCGGCTTCGTTGGTCTGCAGGCCGAGCCGGGACGGCGCCACGAGGGTCTTGCCGTCGTAGGCGACGCTGTAGGTGAGCTGTCCGCCGTCGTCTCCGAAGGAGACCTGAAGACGGGCGTCGGGCCCCGAAAGGATGGGGAGCCCGACGGCGAGGAGGGTGAACAGGTTCATGGTATACGGTTAATCTTTAAGGTTTTTGACGAAGCTGGAAGGGGAGATGTTGAACTGCTTCTGGAAGCTTGTCGCGAAATAGGACGGCGAGGAGAAGCCCACCATGTAGGCCACCTCGTTGATCCGGTATTTCTGCGAGGAAAGCATCTCCGCGGCCTGCTTGAGGCGGCACAGGCGGATGTACTCGTTGATGTTGAGGCCGGTGTTGGCCTTGACCTTGCGGTACAGCGTGGACTTGCTCGTGCCGATGAGGTTGGTGAGCGTCTCGATGCTGAGGTCCTGCTCGGCCATGTGCTTCATCACGATGCCATGGAGCTTCTCCATGAACTCCTCGTCCATCTTGCTGGTATTGACGCTGTTGAAGTGCGTCAGCGGGGAGTCCGTGAACTGCTTGTAGGCGATGTCGCGGTTCTTGAACAGGCTGGCGATGTTGGCGCGCAGCAGCTCGATCGGGAACGGCTTCTCGATGTAGCCGTCCGCACCGACCTGGAGGGTCTGCAGGCGCGTCTCCATGCCCACGGCGGCCGTCAGCAGGATCACGGGCAGGTGGCTGAACTCCATGTTGGTCTTGATGTAGTTGCAGAGCTGGCAGCCGTCCATCAGCGGCATCATGATGTCGCTGACCACGAGGTCGATGCGCTCTTCCTGCAGCTTCTCTACGGCATCCTGGCCGTTGGCGGCGGTGACGATGTTGTACTCGTCGGACAGCTCGCCGGCCAGGTAGCCGCGCATCTCGGCGGAGTCTTCGACGAGGAGCAGCGTGTGGCGGCTGCTGTCGAAGTCGGCGTTGCGCGTGTCGTCGGCCGTCTTGCGGTCTTCGATGCGGATCTGCTGCTGCTGCTCCACGGGCAGCTCCAGCACGAAGGAGTTGCGGTCGGCGGCGCTGGTGTCGAGGTAGAGCTTGCCGTTGTGCAGCGAGGCGAGGGTGCGGGCGAAGGCCAGGCCGAGGCCGGTGCCCTGGCTCTTGCGCTCCTCGCCGACCTGATAGAACACCTCGAAGATCTTCTCGCTCTCGCGGGCGGGGATCTTCTCGCCGTTGCTGTCGATCCGCAGGATGGCGGTCTTGCCGTCGGCGGACGGCTTCAGGGACAGCTCGATGCGGTCGTGCGTGTATTTGACGGCGTTGGAGAGCAGGTTGCTGATGATCTTCTCCACGGAGTCGCGGGCGCACATGACCTCGAACGGCTGGTCGGGGATATCCTCGCGCAGCGTGATCTTCTGCTCCTCGGCCATCTGCTCGAAGTAGCGGAAGGACTTGCGGACGATCGCGCAGAGGTCCTCCTTGAGGAAGACCGGCTTGATCTCGTTCTTCTCCATGCGCCGCAGGTCGAGCAGCTGGTTGGTCAGGCTGAGCAGGCGGTCGGTGTTGGCCTGGATGGTCAGCAGGTCCTTCTCGGACTCCGGCGTGTAGTTCTTCTCCTCGATCAGCTTGTCGAGCGGCATCTTGATCAGCGTCAGCGGGGTGCGGATCTCGTGGGTGATGTTGGTGAAGAAGTTGATCTTCGCGTCGTAGATTTCTTTCTGCTTCTGGTTCTCCATCCGCGTCAGGTGGCGGGCGCGTTCGCGGCGGCGCCGCATCTCCAGTTCATAGAAGAAGAGCGCCAGCAGGCCCAGCAGGATGACGAGGTAGATGATCTTGGCCGTCTTGCTCCAGAGGGCCGGGGCGTCGATGTAGAGCTCCAGGGTCTGCTGCGCGTCGTCGTTCTCGGAGCCGAGGATGGCGACGTCGAAGGTGTAGTGCCCCGGTCGCAGGCCGGTGAAGTTGACCTGGTTCTCCGTCGTCGTGGGAGCGGAGAAGAGCACGCGCCCGTTGCGCTTCAGCGTCCAGGCGAAGGTCGTCTGGCGGATGACGGAATAGTCGGGCGTGGCGAAGCTGATGGAAAGCAGGGAAGCGTCGCGGGACTTGACGTTGAGGTGCTTGGTCCGGATGGTGGAGCGGCCGTTTTCATGCAGGCGCAGGGTGCGCTCGGCGTTGGTCGCCTCGATGCTCGTGATGTAGAGGGCGTGGTTCTGTGCTGCCTTCTTGATCTTGCTCGGCGAGAAGCCCGCCAGGCCCTGGGTGTTGCCCATGAAGATGTAGCCGCTGCGCGTCATCAGCGAGGCGCCATAGGAGAACTGCGAGCCGAGGATCTGCTGCCGGTCCTCGATGTAGCCCTGCACGTGGAGCGTCTCCCCGTCGATGCGGACGATGCCGCGGGTGGTGGAGACCCAGAGGACGCCGTCCTCATCCTCCGCCACGGCGCAGGTCACGTTGTTGTTGAAGCTCTCGGAGCGCGGGAAGGCGTGCAGCCGGAGGTTGGACAGGTTGGGGTTGGGGTCCGTATAGCAGAGACCGCCGCCTTCGGTGGTAATCCAGATGCGGTGCTTGCTGTCTTCGAAGAAGGAGGTGATGCGGTCGGCCGTCAGGCCGCGGTCGGAATCCACGGTGAGGTGGGAGAGACCGTTGCCGCCGCTGTCGCGGCAGAGGAAGCCGTTGCCGTAGGTGCCGATCCAGAGGTTGCCGCGGCTGTCCTCGAACAGGCAGTGGACGAATTCATTGCAGGGAGGCTCCACCGGGACGAATTCGTCCTGCCCGGGATCCAGGACGTACAGGTTGCGCTGGCCGCCCGTGAAGATGCGCCCGTCGGAGGTGCGCAGGCCGCAGCCGTTGGCGCCGGACACGTGGTAGCGCTTCTTGACGACGTGGCGCTTGCGGTCGTAGCGGAATACGCCGCTGCCGAAGGTGTGGATCCAGAGGTCGTCCCCGTCGGCCGAAATCTGCTGCATGTTCAGCGCCGGGGTGATCTCGAAGCTTTCGTTGGTGCCGCGGTCGGCGGAAATGAAATTCAGACCACCGTCCTCGGTGCAGAACCAGATGTTGCCGTCGTCGTCCGTGACGATGGAGCGGACGATGGAGCCGATCATCGAGCGGGGGCTCGGGTTGGGGTAGAACAGCATGAAGGTGTCCTGCTTGTCCTCCCAGACGTTGATGCCGTTGTAGTAGGTGCCGATCCAGACGTTGCCCTGGCGGTCCTTGCTCAGGCTCGTGGCCAGGTTGGCGGACAGGGAGTGCGGGTCGGCCTCCTCGGGATGCAGTTCGATGGTCTCGTTCGTGTTCTGGTTCCGGATGAAGAGGCCGTGGGAGGAGGCGATCCAGTATTCGCCGGGACGGCGCTCGAGGATTCCGCGGACTTCCAGGCCCATTTTCCGGGTGGAGAAGACTTCCGTGGCGGTCAGGTTGAGGTTGGTCGTGCTGATGAGCAGGACCTGGTCGACCGTGGCGGCCAGCAGGTTGCCGGCCTCCGCCGGCTCGATATCGGTCAGGCGCTGGGTCAGGCTCGTCTCTTCGAGCTCGTCGCTGCGCTTGTTGTAGGTGTAGAGCGTGCCGCCGGCCGACAGCACCCACACGACGTCGTTGGAGTCGACGGCGATTTTGCGGGGGAAACTGGTGCCGCAGGTGTAGGATTTGACTTCGCCCGACGCCTTGAAGTAGCGGTAGACTTTGTCGCCCGTGAGCCAGATGCTGCCCTTCCGGTCCGGCTGGAGGTCATAGCTCGTGCCGGTGCCCAGCCGGCCGAGACGCTCCGTCTTCCCGGTGAAGGGGTCGTAGTAGCCGACGCCCTCCGACGTGCTGAACCAGATCAGCCCGTCCTCGTCCTCCGCGATGTCCACCGTGGCCAGGGTCGTGATGTCCGTGCCGCCCAACGCCGGGTCCGGACTGCGGAAATCGTAGCCGTCGAAGCGGGTAAGGCCGTCGCGCGTGCCGATCCAGACGAAGCCGAAGCGGTCCTGGTAGGTACAGTGGATGGTGTTGGAGGGGAGCCCTTCGTGGGTGGTGAAGTGGCCGAAGTAGTAGTACGATGCGGCCTGGACGGGCCTGGCGAGCAGGCCGACAAGCAGCAGGAAGGGGAGTAAAATGCGTCTCATCGGGACTTTTTTAATCTGGGGTGCAAGTTAGCGAATATTCCTTTAAATCAGGGCTCAAACGTTTTAAAATTTGACACTTTTTTAAAATCTTTAATAATTCGTTGAGTCATTTTTTAAAATAAATGCAACTTTTTTGAACAAATATGCAAAGTTCTGCTTATATTTGCGTGTCTGATTAGTTCAGACGGGCCCGCAAACCCTTTTAACCAAATATTATTAATTCTATGACCAAACAACTGTTTGCGAAAGCGGCAACGATTGCCATGATCTTTGCCGCGAGTCTCTTGGGAATGAGCTCAGCTCTTGCCCAGAATGCTCCCATCCGCGGTACTGTCGTAGATTCCGGCAACGAGCCGGTGATCGGCGCTGCTGTGATGGTTCCTGGCACCACCACCGGTGCCACGACCAATCTCGACGGTAAATTTGAACTCCGTGTTGCCCCCGGCACTACGCTGGAGGTTTCCTGCATCGGTTACGCCACCAAGCGCGTGTCTGCCGCCAACGGCATGACCGTCGTGCTCGAGGATGACACCGAGATGCTGGAAGAGACCGTGGTTATCGGTTACGGTGTTCAGAAGAAGAGCGACCTGACCGGTGCCGTGGCTTCGGTGCGTCAGGACGACCTCCAGAACCGCTCCACGACGGATGCCGCCGCCGCCCTCCAGGGTAAGGCCGCCGGTATTCAGATCATCAACACTTCCGGTGCTCCGGGTGAGGGTGCTTCGATCCGTGTTCGTGGTTATTCCTCGAACTCCGGTTCCATCGGACCGCTCCTCATCGTTGATGGTTTGAAGGTTGACAACATCCAGTACCTCGATCCTTCCATGATCGAATCCATGGAGGTCCTGAAGGATGCTGCTTCCGCCGCTATCTACGGTGCGCAGGCTGGTAACGGTGTCGTGCTCATCACCACCAAGACCGGCGCCGCCAACAACGGCACCGCGCACATCACCTACAACGGCCGCTTCACCCTCGAGTCCCTCGGCAAGAAGGCTGATATCTTCGGCGCCAAGGACTACATCGAGTATCAGACCTACATCGGCAACCTTACTGAGGATAAGCTGAAGGCCAATGGCTACAACGGCACCGACACCAACTGGTACGACGCCGTGTTCCAGCCGAGCTGGAGCCAGCAGCATGGTATCACCTTCCAGGGTGGTAATAATAAAGGTCACTTCTTCACCTCCCTCAACTATGTCGACCAGGACGGTATCGTCGTCGGCAAGAAGGACACCTACAATCGTCTGACCGCCCAGGTCAACGCCGACTATCAGCTGTTCAAGTGGTTCAACGTCTCCACCAACAACTCTATCGAGAAGTGGAGCCGCAAGTCCGTTTCCTCCGGTTACGGTTCCGTGCTGAACTCCGTGGTCTCCATCGACCCGCTCACCCCGGCTTACATCTCCCGTATCGAGGACACCCCGGGTGGCATGCAGGAGCACTACCTCGCCGGCGACCCGATCCCGACCGATCCGACCCACAACAACGACTTCTACGGTACCTCCAAGTACCTCGAGGAAGCTACCGGTAACCCGCTGTTCCAGCGCGACAAGAGCGACAGCTCCAGCGGCGGTATCAACATCCGTGGTACCCTGGCAGCCAACCTGACCCCGATCGCCGGCCTGACCTTCACGTCCCGCTTCGGTTATCGCATCGCCCAGAGCAGCAGCCACAGCTACACGCAGCCGTACTGGCTGACCTCCATGGCCCAGTCCAGCAACTACAACATCTCCGCGAACGTCAACACGAGCTACTACTATCAGTGGGAGAACTTCGTGAACTTCAACAAGACCTTCGGCAAGCACACGGTCGGCGCCATGGCCGGTATGTCCTACACGGAGAGCCACAATGACAATGCCAGCATCTCCTCCGAGGGTCCGGACATCCTGAAGGGCTACGAAGAGAACTACCGCTACATCGACTACCTGACCTCCGACGCCACCAAGAATGTCGGCAACGCTCCGGGTATGTCCGCCCAGCTGTCCTACTTCGGTCGTTTGATGTACAGCTTTGACAATCGCTATAGTATCCAGGCCAACTTCCGTGCCGATGCTTACGACTCCTCCAAGCTTTCCAAGCAGGCCCGCTGGGGTTACTTCCCCTCCGTGTCCCTCGGTTGGACCATCAGCAACGAGCCGTTCTTCAAGGACAACGTGAGCCGCAGCGCCATCTCCTTCCTGAAGATCCGCGGTTCCTGGGGTCTCAACGGTAACATCAACGTGCTGAACGGCTACCGCTACTCCACGTCCATCTCCGTGAACGGCCAGATGTATCAGGGTACTCCTTCCACCGGCGACGGTGCTCCGCAGTACGGTTCCATGCCGTCCGGTCTGGCCAACCCGAACCTGAAGTGGGAGACCTCCGAGCAGTATGACGCCGGTCTCGACGCCCGCTTCCTGAACAACCGACTGACCTTCGCGTTCGACTGGTATCGTAAGTACACCAAGGACCTCCTCATCCAGGTCGAGAACCTGCCGGAAATCGGTGTGGCCAACTCCTGGGTCAACGCTGGTCGCGTGCTCAACACCGGTCTCGAGTTCGAACTCGGCTGGAAAGACAGCATCGGTGACTTCCGCTACAGCATCAACGCCAACCTCTCGACCCTCCACAATGAGGTCCTCGACGTCCACGCGCTGGTCGACCGTATCACCTCCGACCCTGTCAGCGGTCTGAACGAGAAGCTCAACACCGCTTTCGAGAAGGGCTACCCGATCTGGTACTTCTACGGTTACAAGTATGCCGGTGTCAACCAGGAGACTGGTGCTGCCGAGTACTACAACAAGGCTGGCGAGCGTGTGTCCACCGTCACCGAGAACGACCGTGCCTACCTCGGCGAGGGTATTCCTAGCCTCACCTACGGTATCACCGTCAACCTCGCCTGGAAGGGCCTCGACCTCGTGATCTTCGGCACCGGCGCCGCCGGCAACGAGATCTACAACCTGATGGTTTCCGCCGACCGTTCCTTGACGAATGGCCTTACCACCTACTGGAAGAACTCCTGGGGCAACCCGGCCGTCAACAAGGCCACTGCCAAGTATCCGGATATGTACAAGACCGCCAGCGACTGGTACTTCTACAGCTCCAGCGCCGCCATCTATGACGGTTCCTTCTTCAAGATCAAGCAGATTCAGCTTGGTTACACCCTGCCGCAGAACATCACCAAGAAGGCTCTCATCAGCGACCTCCGCTTCTTCGTCTCCCTGGACGACTACTTCACCTTCACGAAGTACCCGGGTGCCGATCCTGAGACCGCTTCCTACAACAACTCCACTTCCCGTGGCGTCGACTCCGGCTCGTATCCTACCACCAAGAAGGTTGTCTTCGGTGTGAATCTGACGTTCTAATGCTAAAAGATAACTGAATATGAAAAAGATAGTTTACTCTATTCTCGCCGTCGCCGCTCTTTTCGCCGCAGTTTCCTGCGAGAAGAACCTTGACATCCCCCAGAAGGGTGTGTCGGCCTACGAGACTTTCTACAAGACCGATGCTGACGCGGAGTCCGCTCTGACTGCTGCGTACGCCCGCTTCGCCACCTATGTGACCGGCCGTGGCAACGCCTTCATCTATGTGCCTATCCGCGCTGCGCTCAACAACTGCGCCGATGATATGTATGCCGCCGGTTCCAACTTCGGTGACAACGACTATATGGCTCAGCTGGATGAGTTCCGCTATGACCCCGGTAACGAAGTCATCGGCAACCTCTACAGCGGCCTTTTCCTTGCGAACTATGCTTGCAACCTGGTGATCGACAACTTCAAGGAGGCCAACTCCACCGTCGCACAGCGTTGCGTCGCCGAGGCCCGTGTCATGCGTGCCTACATCTACTTCGTCCTGACCGCGCTGTGGGATTGCCCGCCGTTCATCGATCACGTGATCGCCGAAGGTCTGCCGTACAACGCCGACAAGGATCCTGAGAACCCGATGTCTCATAACGATCTGTTCAAGTGGGTGGCCAGCGAGTGCGCTGATGCAGCCAACGCCCTCAACGAGCGTGCCAGCAAGAGCGACAAGGATGGTGCCGTGAAGGTGACCAAGGGCTTCGCCTATGCTCTCCAGGGCAAGGCGCTCCTCTTCGCGGGTGACGCCGCCGGTGCCAAGACCGCCCTCAAGAAGGTGATCGAATCTGGTAAGTATGATCTGGTTCCGGGCGCCAAGTATGCTGATCTCTTCCATGTGGAGGGTGACTGCTGCGAGGAGAAGGTCTTCGAGAGCAACATCGAGTACAACTCCGGTATCGGCGCTTGGGGTGGTATCAACCAGCGTTCCACTTGGATGGAGGCCAACATCTGGAACTGGCGTTCCGATCACTTCGTGAAGGGTGCTTCCCCGCAGGGTAAGTACACCGGTGGCGCTGATGGTTGGGGTGGACTTGGTGTCCCGCAGTGGTTCGGTGACGAATTCTTCGCCAACGATGGTCACTCCTACCGCTTCGACGCTACGTTCAAGGCTATCGACGACGCTGTCTACAACATGGAGTACAACAATGAGGAGATCAACGCTATGTCGCTTGCCGATAAGATGAAGTCCGACAAGATCGGTATTGCCGATACGAAGGATGGTCTCTACGGTCAGTCCTTCTGGCTGCCGTTCAAGCAGATGCTCCGTGGCTCCGACTGCGGCGCCTATGGCAACAACGTCCGTCTGAACAACAACATGGTGATGCGTTACGCTGAGGTCCTCCTGCTTTACGCTGAGGCTTGCCTCGGCAGCGGCGACACCGAGCAGGCAAAATGGGCGATCAACAAGATCCGCGAGCGTGCCGGTCTGGATGCTCTTGCCTCCGTTGACATGAATGTCCTGAAGAAGGAGAAGAGCTATGAGCTCTGGAATGAGGGCTGCCGTTATCTCGACCTCCTCCGTTGGGGCGACACCGCCAACCTGGCGAAGGCCGGTCAGGATGTGCCGAAGCTCTTCGATAAGCTCTTCCGTGCTCCGCAGGCTGGTGAGAAGGTCACCTGGCAGTATGGCACCGAGGCCAACAGCCGCTTCTACACTGTCTCCACCCACGAGGCTATCGACAAGGGTAACACGGTCGGTTTCCAGGATAAGCACAAATTCTTCCCGTTCCCGACTTCCGTGATGGATAAGAACATCAACCTTGTCCAGAACCCGGGCTGGGAGTAATAGAAATCCCTATTCGTTCTACATACGAATAATTTGTTAGTGGTTGGGAGGCACCCCGTGAGGGCTGCCTCCCATTTTTATGCAAAATTAAAACGGGTTACGCATCACGCGGAACCCGTTTCCCACAATACAATTAACCAAAATCTACCACCCGTATTTGTGAAGAGGTAGGCTCGGGTGAATGCCCACCGTCAGAGAGTTATTCTAGTTTGACGATACAAAGGTATTTCTTTTTTTTGTAGGTAAATTTCACGGAAAGACCAATAACAAGCAATTCTGTTTCAAATGCCGGATTGTGCAGATTATGAACGGTTTCGACCGTTCTGTCAGGAGTGGGTGTACAAGTCGCCAGCAGATTGTCCACCCGCCGTTTTTCTTATTTTCGGGGCGTGAAACAGAATTGATGGGAATTGGTCCGCGAGTGATAGTTCCTCCGCGCCCGGGCCGGCGAATCTCGTTTTTTTATGTATATTTGCGATATGGAAATCTCGCAGCGAGCACAAAACATGCCTTCTTCCCCGATCCGGAAGCTGGCTCCGTACGCCGACGCGGCCAAGCGCAATGGCGTGCACGTCTATCATCTCAATATCGGTCAGCCGGACATCAAGACCCCGCAGTGCGGTCTTGACGCCCTCAAGGCCGTGGACCGCAGCATCCTGGAGTACAGCCCCTCCGACGGCTATCTCTCCCTGCGCACCAAGATGGTCCAGTACTACGCTGAGTACGGGATTTACCTTTCTCCGGAGGAGATCATCGTCACCACCGGCGGCTCCGAAGCGGTGCTGTTCGCTTTCCTGGCGTGCCTCGGGCCGGGCGACGAAGTGATCGTCACGGACCCGTTCTACGCCAACTACATGGCGTTCGCCATTTCCGTGGGCGCCGTGATCAAGAGCGTCAAGACGAACATCGAGGACGGCTTCCGCCTGCCCTCCGTGGAGGCGTTCGAGGAGCAGATCACCCCGCGCACCAAGGCCATCCTCATCTGCAACCCCAACAATCCGACGGGCTACCTTTATACCCGCAAGGAGATGCAGCGCCTGCGCGATATCGTCAAGAAACACAACCTCTTCCTGTTCAGCGACGAGGTTTACCGTGAGTTCATCTACACGGGCATGCCGTATATCTCCGCCTTCCACATGGAGGGGATCGAGGAGAATGTCGTGCTGTTTGACTCCGTGTCCAAGCGCTACTCCGAGTGCGGCATCCGCATCGGCTGCCTCTGCACGAAGAACAAAGCCGTGCGCGACGCGGTGATGAAGTTCTGCCAGGCGCGCCTGTCGCCGCCGCTGCTCGGCCAGATCGTGGCCGAGGCGACGATGAGCGTGCAGAAGGAGTATCTGCACGCCGTCTATGAGGAGTATCTCGAGCGCCGCAACTTCCTGATCGACGGGCTCAACAAGATCCCCGGCGTGTATTCGCCCATCCCGATGGGCGCCTTCTACACGATGGCGAAGCTCCCCGTCGACGATGCCGAGAAATTCTGCATCTGGTGCCTGCGCGACTTCCAGTACGAAGGCGCCACCGTCATGATGGCTCCCGGCGCCGGCTTCTACACTGAGCCCGGCGAAGGCCGCCAGGAGGTCCGCATCGCCTACGTCCTCTGCAAAGAGGACCTCGCCAAGGCCCTCGTCGTCCTCCAAAAAGCCCTCGAGGCCTACCCCGGCCGCCTCTAGAGAGGTTGCCGTACACAAAATGGCCCTCATTTGTGTACGAACATCTTTTTTTTAAAGCCCCGTACACAAAACGGGGCTTATTTGTGTACAGACTCCGCCTCGGGAAAGAGTTCAGCGACTTTCGACGGCGATAGTTTCAACATTCTCTGAATCTGCTTGTTGGATGCGTTGTAGTCAAAGTGCATCCTCCGGGCCAGATTTTCCTTATCTTTGGCTGGCAATAAAATCGGCGTACTGATGCCGTAATCTTTCGTACTTATTGCGCAGATTGCTCCGTACAGTTCGTCGTCCGTCAGGAAGATCTTTTCGCTGAGGCGATTAGCTACTTCTGAATGGGCTTCGTGGTCCCGGCTCAGGCGGCGGAAATACTGCTGGGCATTCCGAAAGAACCCTTCCGCCTCATCGATGACACAGAAGCTGGGCGGGTAAAGGAGCATTCCGGCCGGTGCCTCGCGGCCGGGACGGAAACCCTTCCAAACCAAATATGCGTCTGGAAGGGTTAGATCCCGGCTGCGACACAGGCTCCGCTGGTCGCGCTTGGTTAAAGATGAGAACGGACAGACTGGAAGCATCTTTCCCATCGGATTGAAGAAAAATACCCCGGCACTCCACCAATAGGAGAAGGGCGTGCAATCTGGAGAAACGACATAACCGTTTCGGTTAACATAAATGATCTCGTTGCGAAGAGCGCGCAAGTCCGGTATCTCGAACAACTCCGCTTCGAATCGCTCCATCCTGCAAAACCTTTTCTCGCCGCTGAGATACCGCCTCAGGCGTTCTTTGAAATGGGCAAAGAACCCACGAATATCTTTCTCTGAGCCGGCCAGGACAACGTGTATGTGATTGCTCATCAAGGTGAATGTCAGTACCCGGCAGCGCGGAAAGGCTGCGCAGCATAACCCTAACAGTGTCATCCCAAACATGAAATCTTGCGGCTGGGTGAAGATGGTATCCATCATTTCCCCATCCGTATAGAGATGCCAGTACGGGCCGCCCCGGGCAAAGGCGGCCTCGCACACGGACTCCGGATTCATCGGGCGGGTCCTCCCGGCCTTCTGGAATGTCCTGCCTCGGCGCCCAGGTTGATTCCTAGTCGCTCCAGACGGAGCTTGATGGCATTGACGTTGCGCCCGAACGGCTCGGAGAACTGCCGCCAGTTCACGCTCCGGCCGCCTTCCGTCGCTTGCCGGTAACTCGCGAGCAGCGCCTGGTCCTGGTCGTCGGTCCACTTCGTGAAAGCTTTCGGGTAGCGCAGACGGAGCTCCTCGGCCTGCAGCTTGCCGAGATTCAGGAAGTCGCGCAGGTAAAGACATTTGTCCTTGTCGGCGCCGCCGCCCAGCCAATCCGCCAGGTCGCCGGCGGCGGCATGATGCTGGATCTGCCGCAAGGCAAAAGCCGACAGCCCGCCGACAGGCATGGCGGGAACAGGGGCGCTCCCGGCCTGGCTATCGCCGGCAGCTTCTTCCGGAGTGTTGAGGATACGGCCAATCTCGAGGAAGGCCTCGTACATAAGATCATCCAGCGCGCCATGCGCCAGGGAACGGTGTTCATCCAGGACTTCCCGGATGCGGGCCTCCCGCGTGGACGGGGAGGCGGCGGGTTTTTCAATAGTTTCCATTTTTGAAACCTTTATAAGTTAAACAAAGGCCTCACTCCTAATACAAGGATAGGGATTTTTTTCGGAAGAAAAAAATCCCTATCCAAGAAAATGGTGTCCGTACACAAAAAAGGGGTAAAATGTGGACGGCTTCCTATTTCTCCCCCCGCTCGGCCTCGAAGAGGATGTCGAACAGCGCCCGGAGGCGGGGCTCGTCGGCGATGAGGCGGCGGAGCTCGGCGAGGCGCGCGGCGTTGGGGGATTCGGGGATCCAGAGCTTGAGGTAGCCGCCCTCCGCGTACTTCTCGTGGAGGTGGTCCAGCGTGCGCTGCCAGTGCTCCTCGCGGCCGAGTTCCGGATAGTGGGCGAAACCGAACTGCACGGTGCGCCGGACGATGGTCTCCGGCTCGATCTGCCGGTCGGCCTCGGCGATGATGCGCCCGTAGACCGAGCGTGGCTCGTGGTCGAGCGAGGCGCGGTGGTCCTCCGCGGCCTGCGCGATGGTCTCGATCTGCTCGGGAGAGAACCAACGGGGCAGGGCGGCGTCGGCGCGGATGATGCGCCCCGAGATCAGGTGGTGCGTGGCGCGGTCCTCGCAGAGGCCCGTGTCGTGGAAGGCCGCGGCGGCGTAGATCATGCCGCGGTCGGCGGGGTAATACGCCGCGAGCGCCAGGGCGTCGCGGATCACGCGCTCGACGTGCGGGCGCTGGTGCGCCTTGTCGAAGGCGTCGTAGCGGGGGAGAATCTCCGCCTCCACGTAAGCTTGCAGTTCAGCAGGAATCATACGGGAGGCGAAGATACAAAATAATCTTTAACGGTCGATCTCGTCCAGGATGTCCGCGGCCTGCTTGATGCCGCCGTCGAGAGCCTTCTGGAAATGTGGAATCGCCGCCTTGTAGTGCTCCTGCGAAGCCTCGAACACGCCGCGGGCGTACTCGGCATCCGCCGATGAGCCCGCCTTGGCGAGCAACGGCTGGGCCGCCGCGTAGTTGCCGGCGGCTATCTCCGCGTTGGCTGCGTTCAGGTTCGCCACCGGATCGTTCGGGAACTGCGCCACCGCCGCCCGGCAGATCTTGGTGTGGTTCGGCGTGCCCGGCTCGTATTTGCTCGCGGCGGCGCAATACTCCGCCAGCGTCAGGTTCTCCGGGTGCGTCTCCATGACGGCGAGGACATCCTCCGGCTGCTCATAGCCGCGGATGTCGTAGTCGACGCGGTAGTGCACGCGGCGAAGCTCGGGCAGGCATTTCTTGCTGATCTTCTTCCACGAAGCGGCATGCTTGCGGCGGATGGCCTGCTCCTTGGCGTCGGGCTTCTGGTCGCTGTCGATGATCTCCAGGATTGCATCCTTATCCTTCAGGGAAGAAGCTGCCACGTAGGCGCGCACGCCGTCCCAGTCTTCGGCGACAAAGTCGACCTGGAAGATATCCTCCGGCAGCTCCAGCTGCTGGGAGACGTAGCTGCGGATGGCGTTGGCACGCGCTTTCGCCAGCTTCTCATTGTTGGCATACCGCCCCTCCGGCGAGGCACCGCCCTGCATCACGATGCTGCGGATTTTTACGTCCGGCGAGGTGCAAATGGCAGCAATCGACGCGCGAATCTCTTCCAGCATGGCGGCGTTGTCCTTCAGCTTGGGGTTGAGCTTGCTTTTGCCAGTGGCGAAGATAACGGTCGCTTCGCTGCTCAGGGAGCGGTTCTTGCCCTGCGCGGGTGCGGAAGCATAGCGGTAGACGGGAACGAAGTTGATCGGGGGACGGTAGAAGACGGCCAGCGAGTCCACGCGCTCCACGCCGCCGTCGCCGCAGCAACCCTCGTAGAGCGTCACGAGCTCCAGCTTCGAATCATCCATCCAGCCTGCATACGGAACACTGGTCGCGTAATGCAGCGTGGCGGGCAGGTCCTGTTTGCCGTAGACGGCGTCGCCCTCGGTCACGCCGAGGCCGGAGAGGAAGTGGTAATGCTTGTCTTTAAGATAGAGGCCGACTGGTTTGAGGTTCAGCGTATCGGCCTCGCCCACGATGCGCGGCATCAGGGCCAGGGCTTTGATCCCGCGTACGAGCTCAGCGTCGAGTTGGAAATCGGCGGCGACCTCCATCTGCTTGCCGTTGCGGACCAGGGAGGCCTGCTCCGTCTGCGCCAGGGCTGAAAGCGGGAACAGAAGTACAAGGACTGTGAAAATACGTTTCATGAATGAACACGTTTTTAAAATAACTGAGTAATACAAGTTGGAGAATAGCAAAAACCGGTATACCAGCTTGCGCTATTGTAAAATATTATATGAATACAGACCTTGTGTGTGCAAAAATAGTAAAAATTATGAATTCAATGCAAAAATATTTGCAAAATATGGAGGATAGTGTTATGTTTGTGTCGGTATCAGCAAGGATATACCTATGACTATTCTACGCCCTGTCCCAATCAATCGGCGCGCCCTTTCGTCGTTGCCTCTTGTAAATCATCGTGAATCAATGAGTAAAAATTTCGGCTGACTGACAGGTGTGGTTCCCGCAATATGCGGGGGCCACACCTGTCGTTCTATTGTGAATACCAGACCCTGAAATCAATTATTCCTCATCACTTAATTATTAACTAAAACCAAAAGAAATGAAATTTAAAGCACTTTTTGCAGGTGTCCTGATGGGTGCCATCGCCCTGTCCTCCTGCGTGAAAAATTACGAGTCGCCGGAAGTGACGGCGCTCCGTAACGCCCGCGCTGACGAGATTCGCGCCCTGGCCGAGTACCATCGCGCCGAAGCCGCCGCTGCTACGACGCTGGCCAACGCCCAGGCCGCCCTCGATCAGGCCCAGGCTGCTTACATCGCCGCTCAGACGCAGACGGAACAGGCGAACGCCGCTTCCGCCATGGCACAGGCAGAGATTGATCTCCAGCGCGCCCAGTATGCGAAGGAGCTTGCTGAATTGCGGTATCAAATTCAGTTGCTGCAGTTGCAGCAGGAGCTGGCGGCCGCTATAGTACAGGGCCAGATTGAAGCCAACGACAACTTACTCGAGGTTCTCGCCCAGTACAATATTGCCCGTTCCGACCTGGTGGATTTGGTGGCCGAGCTGGAAGATGATGAGTTCATGCTGGCTTTCCTCAAGGAAATTGTAGAATCCGTTGATCCGACGGTCTACATTGAGGAGCTGAATAAAAAGGCTCAAGAAAATATCGCTAAGAAAGAGGCGGCGATCGCCCGCGTTCAGAAGGAACTGGATGCCATCAATGCTTACCGGACCTTTACACCGGATCAGCTGAAGGATAAGGAACTGGCTGCGCGGCTTGCGCTCATTGACGCCAACACTAAATTTGAGCAGGCTACTGAAAATGAAGACAAGGCATGGGATGCTTTCGATGAGAGTTGGGATGCAATCATGGAAACAACTGTTTACTACGAGTTATACAACCAACAGGTATCCTGGGTTTCTTCCGAATTACGTTCATTCTTAAACAAGTATTCAACCGGTGTTGACTACCAGTACAATACTGAGACTGGCGCCGTTGAATACTATGTTGTTAATAGCGAGAGTAAAAAAGTTGTTATTTATAATTCGGCCAGCTGGGAATATGCGGATGCGGAGCTTTATCCGGAAGCCAAGGACGGCATCTATGAAGGGGATGTTTCGGCTTGGATCAATCCTTCCTGGACTTACTTTGCCCCTGGCATTGACGCCGCGAATCTCGAGGCCATGTACAACGAATGGCGCAAGCCGTTGGCGAAGGCAGTCGAAGATGCCAAGGCAGAGGATCCTGTCGATGAAACCAAGGTAGAAAACGCCCAGAAGGCGCTTGACGCTATCGATGATGACTATGCCAAAGTAACAGCCGTGCTTACGGAAATGGCCGCCGTCAAGCCCGCCTTCGATGCCACCGTGAAGAAAGCCGAAGATACCTATCTGGAGTACGTCAAGCGCGAGAAGGCATACTATGACGCCTGGCAGGTCAAGATTGACGCTCAGGCTGAGTATGACGCCATCCAGAACCTTCTCTATTATGTTGACGAGTACGGCAATCCTGTGCAAGTCGAAGCGAAGATTGCGGAGCTTGAAGATGAAATCGAAGACCTGCAAGAGGATATCTTCGAGATCCAGGCGGAACTGATGGAAGACACGATCGATGTCCAGCAGATGGTCCAGCGGATGAAGGCCCGGATTGCCCGTATGGAAACGGAAGTCGCAGAACTGAAGGACGAGGTCGCGATTCAGCAGAAGGTCGTTGCTGACCTCAAGGCCCAGCTCGAAGCTATGCTGAACGGCATTAATGGCGGTGCCGCCTAGTCCAACCTAACCCATCCAATTCAAGTTTAATCCGACAATTCATTCAACAAGATGAATATTAAACGTTTAACAACCCTTTTCCTTGCATTGCTCGTCGGCACCAGCCTGCTGGCGCAGGAGCAGGTCGGGCGCGTGAAGCCCGTCCGCTTCAGCGTAGCCGTGACGGTCGGCGCCAACGGGTATGCGAGCGTCGGGGCCCTGGATGGCAGGGCGGCGCTGCAGGAAATGCCGGAACTGTCCGTCAACTGGATGGACAAGGCACCTGCGTTCGGCGTGGAAGCCAGCCTGCTGTTCTGCGACAAGTGGAAGCTGGATGTGGGCGGAACCTTCAATTTCTCCTATAACCCCGGCTACCTCGGTGTCCCGGGCACGGCGGGTGACGACGGCTATGTGATCGGCGACGTGCCCGAATATCGGGCCGTGCCGCAGGATCAGAAAGTCGGCTACCTTGCCTACATTGCCTGCAGCTACTACTTCCGGGTGCCCAAGGTTCCTGCGCTGCGTCCCTACCTCGGGATCCGCTTCTCGGGTACCTACGCGCAGAACCAGCAGAAATACGACGAACTCGAATCGATGGGCATCTCTGTCGGCGAGACCTTCCAGCTCGGAGCATCGGTCATCGCAGGCATTGATTACTATCTGACGCCCAATTTCTATATTGGCGGTGGAATCGATCTGGCCCGCTACATCTATGGCGTGGCGCAGTACCGCCCGCAGGAGGGCCTGCCTCTCCTGGCCGGTGATACCCACAACATCGGCGCCTTCGGCGCGCCGCGGCTGAAGATCGGATTCCTGTTCTAACAGTTGGTTTTATGGTTAATTGGGAGGGGACCTCACGGGGTTCCCTCCCTTTTTGCGTTTTTTTTCGCATCTTTGCAGTATGAAACGCATTCTGTTGATCATGACCCTGCTGCTCGCGGGCTTCGCCGCGTGGGCAGGGGAGCCGTATTGTTGCACAACTCCCGGCCGCACGCTCGTATACGAGCGGACCAAGGCGAACGGCCGCTTCGAGCGGACCGTCACGATGGAATACACCACCGTCCGCCGGAGCGGTTCCGCGCGCCTGGTGGACTGCATCCTCACGGTGCGCGGCCCCGGCGGAAGAGAGCTCTACGGCGGCCCCTCGAAGCAGACCACCGTCGTCACCGGCAACGGCACGGTGGAGCAGAACCTGGCGGAGTCGCTCCGCACGGTGCTGCACAACATGTTCCCGGGCGCTTCGCAGAGCGCTGAGGGCACACCCGCCATCCTGCCGGCCGACATGAAGCCGGGCGACAAGCTCCCGGACGGCCGCTGCACGGTCAAGACCGGCATCATGACGCACTCTATGGAAATCATCGAGCGGGAAGTGCTCCGCTACGAGCGCATCACCGTGCCTGCAGGCACCTTTGACTGCGTCGTGGTGCGCGAGCGCAAGATCGAGCGCGGCATCGGCCTCGGCCGGGACACCGTTTGCGAGAACTGGTACGCGCCGGGCATCGGCCCCGTCCGCCACGACTCCTATAATTATAATAATGGCAAGCCCACCTTCGGTGCGAGCGAAGTCCTGAAAAAGTATTAACTTTGCAGGATATGAGAATGTTCCATCGTCTCCTGGTCCTCCTGCCGCTGCTGACGCCGCTCGCGTCGGCGGCCCAGGCCCCGTCCGACACCCTCTCGCTTGGGGAGTCGCGCGTCGAGGCGGCGGCCCGCCACCTGGTGGAAGCGGGTTTCACGAACGTGCGCGCCGTGGAGACGGCGTCCTTCACGGCCTTCACCGTGGAGAACGACTACTACAAGCTCCCGGCGGATGGCTTCGCCCGCGCCGTGCAGATTCTGGAAGGCGCCGGCCTCGACGAGTCCAAGCCGATCAAGATCATCGGCACTTCCTACAAGGTCCCCGAGGTCACAATCAGCTACAACCCCGCCGAGGGTCGCTGGAATACGACCAAGCGCCTGGACGCTTCCTGGGACGCCGTTCGCCGGCAGCCGATGCTGAACAACTCCTTCGGCCGGGCGGACATCTCTGTCTACCCGCAGGTCTCGCTGATGAACCTCATCATCACGCAGGTGTACCAGTCGCTCTGGCAGCTCAGCCCGGCGCTCGAAATTCCGCTCTGGCCGGGCGCCAAATTCACCTACCAGGTGAAGATCCCCGTCGTGAACGACGGCTACGGCGTTACGGAAGGCGTGCCGCATCCGGGCTTCATTACGCTCTCGCAGCGCTTCCGCGACCCCTGGAACCTGAACATCTTCGGCAAGGCCACGCTGGGCATCTTCAATTCCAACTACATGGGAGGCATGCTGGAGCTGGCCTACTGGTTCCCCAACGAGCGCTTCTGGGTGGATGCGAAACTGGGCTACCTGGACCAGGTGCGCTTCGGCCCCTCGGTCGTCGCCTCCGGCGGCGTCCGCAAGAAGGGCCCGCTTCCCGAGTGGCTGGTCGGCTTCTGGTTCCACCCCAACGCCACGCCCAACTGGCGCTTCATCTGGAATGTCGCGGCCAATTACTACTGTCCTGCCCTGCAGACGCAGTTCACTTTGCGGTTCGAGCGCTACCTGCTGCGCGACTATGGCTTCAAGTTCGAGATGATCAGGCACTTCCGCCACTGTTCGATCGGTTTCTACGCCATGAAGGGCTTTGACAAGGCCGCCCACACCAATGGCGGATTCCGTTTTCAGATCGCCCTGCCGCCTTACCGCAACCGCCGCTACGGCTATGTCCCCCGGATCACGACCTCCGGCCAGATGGGCATGAGCTACAATGCGAACAATGAGCAGTATTATTATAAGGAGACCCGTTCAGAGGCTTCTGACAACATCATGTCGAAGAATTACTATAATCCTTATTATATAAATGCAGCGCTCAACCGATAAATTTCGGTCATTTTTTAAAATAATTTGTTTATTTCCATTTTTAGTTGTACCTTTGTCGGCTGGAGAGTGCTATGTCCTGACGTGACGTGCGTTTTCCCACAGGTTAGAAATTAGTTTAATGTTTAATATTTATTTTAAAGAAATGAAAAAGTTTTTTTCACTCATTGCGTTAGTTGGTGTATTCGCCGCTTGCGAGCCTGAGAATCTTCAGACCGCGTTTAACGTGAATGACGCCACCGCTACGGTCAACGAGACGGTCCTCTGCGCCGCTCCTGATTTCGATCCGTCGGCCGTGACTGTCACCTATGGCTGGTCCGTTGGTACCGGCTTCTCGACCAAGTCCATCACGGGTAACCCCTCCATCCCTGCCGGTACCGTTACGGTGACCGCTCACTACAAGGGTTCTACCGCTTCCACGACTGTTTCCTTCCCGCAGATCTTCGCCGGTATGGACGCTGTCCTTACCGCTACCGTTATCCTTCCGTACAACGCCGGTGGTTATGTCATCGACTACGAGTATGGCGACACTGAGGTTTATGACGTGGAGGTCCTTGGTCTCCAGGCTGCCGCCCATGGCCACGGCTATGGCGTCGCCCAGGAGGTTGAGTTCGAAGGTGAGAAGTTCAAGGTTTGGATGATGGAGAACGCTACCGAGTTCATCCTCGAGGACAGCTACAGCTGGTTAATCCCCGATGGTTACGAGCTGGGTGATTTCGAGCTGCTCAACGATGATTTCTCTCTTGAGAGCGCTCTCATGTTCGCCTACTTCGCTGAGGACTCCGGAATCGATTTCGAAGAGGAGTCCTATGATTTCTCCGTCGGTGCCTGGTCCCTCTACGAAGTGATCAACCCGGTGGTCACCTATGTGACCCCGATTATCGTCACCGCTACCCCGGAAGAGGGTTCCAACAACCCGGAGATCGGTCCTGTGGCCTCGTTCAACATGTATGAGCTCTACGCTGCCTGCGGTGTCGTCGAGATGGCTCACCCGGATCACAAAGCCCACTATGTGCCGCACTCCGGTCACTACACCCACGATGGTCACGCCCTCCACGGTGACAACAACAACGCCGGTGGTGGTATCATCACTGCTGAGTAATCCGTCACGCAATCCTTTGTATAACGAAATTTAAAATTTACAGATATGAAACTCAAAGCTCTCGCACTGTCTATCGCTCTCGCAGCCGGCATGTTCGCTGCGAACGCTCAGACTGCTTACAAGGGGAATGACGTTTTCGTCGGCATCGGTGGCGGTATCATCTCCGTCTACAACGGTGGCTTCAACACCCCTAACGTGTACGGCAACATCATGGTCGGTAAGTATATCACGCCGGTCTGGGGTGTCCGTGCTGTCATCGGCGGTCCTTTCCAGACCCTCGATCAGAAGGCGGGCAACGCTTACGATCAGCAGGGTGGTCTCCTGATCCCCCGCGGCTTCCAGAACCAGCTCTTCGGTGAGTTGAATCTCGATGCGATGATCAACTTCAGCAACATCTTCGCTAAGGATCTTGCCAAGTTCGATGTGTACGCTTTCCTCGGTCCGACCGTGAACTTCTCCAAAGAGAATTCCGTGTTCTCTAACACCGCTCTTCAGGACGCTGTCTTCGTTCGCGTGAATGAGAGCAACGCCTTCAAGGCCCGCTTTGGTGCGACCGCCGGTCTCGGCCTCGGTTACAACATCACCAACGCTTTCGAGCTCGCTCTCGAGGGTCGTTTCGGCATCACCCCGTCCATCTTCGGCGACGCTTCCCAGTATCGCAAGGGTGAGGGTACCGGCCGCGTGACCCTGAACGCCATCTGGACCATCGGTGGCAAGCATGGCAAGTTCGCCCGCGCTGCTGCCGCTGCCGCTGCTGCCGGCTACCTCTCCAAGGAGGCTGCTGACGCTCTGGCCCGCGAGTACGCTGAGAAGAACCCGAAGATCATCGAGAAGGTGGTCGAGAAGGAGGTCATCAAGGAGGTCGAGAAGCTCGTCAACAAGGAGATCCCCGCTTCCACCGCTGTCTTCTTCGATATCAACAAGGCTGTCCTCACCCAGAAGGACAAGGCTCGCCTGCAGATCTATGCTGACGAGATCAAGGGTGTTGATGCCAAGTTCGTCGTCGCCGGTTATGCTGACAAGAAGACGGGTAGCGCCAAGCGCAACCAGACCCTCTCCGAGCAGCGTGCCAAGGCCGTGTTCGACTTCCTCGTGTCCCAGGGCGTTCCTGCCAGCAAGCTCGAGACTGTCGCCTACGGTGGTGTCGATCCGCTCTTCTTCAACAACGATGTGCTGAGCCGCACCGTTATCATCAAGCCGAAGAATTAATTAATTCTTTAGATAAATATTACTCTCCCGGAGAACCCGCAACCTCGGTTGCGGGTTCTCTTTTTTTTCGTATCTTCGCATATTGTAACAGAACATAACCACGTTTATTATGAGAAAGTGTATTGCATTCCTGCTACTGGCTGCTTTGTTTGTCGCCTGTACGCCCGAGTCGCTTGAATCAGCATTCACCGTGAAAGGTGCTTCCGGTAACATCACCGTCGACGTCTTCCGTCTGGACGGAGCCGTTTTTACCGATGAATTTGTGATTTCCGGTTTTGAGACGCTGCCCGGTTCTACGGTATCTTACAGCGAGGGCCAGGCCGTCATCTCCTTCCAGGCTGCCGAAGGCGAAGCCGTCAAACAGACTTCGCTTACCCTGACGGTCAGCGGCACGACCATTCTCAAGTCCAAGACCTTCCCCGTGATTGTCCCGACGACCTTCGCCGGCGGTCATTCGGAGGTGGCTTCCGAGGTGATGGTCGGAGAGCTAGTCGATAACTATTATATTGATACGGCGACCATCTATGGCGAAGGTGATGAACTTCAGTTGAACTTCGGCTATCTGTATAATACTCACTATTCAACCTATGCTTACAGCTATTCTGAGTATGATGATTATTGGGAACGTGATATTCCTATCAATACCTGGTATGTGAATGATTCCGATCTGCTTCTTTTCGGCCAGGTGGACGTTGACGGCGTTTATGGGCACATCGGCGGCGAAACCACGATCGTGAAGAAAGTGAGCGGTTTCGAAAAATATTACGATGCTTTTGCGGCCAGGATAGAAAAGGATAAAATTTATAAGTACCAGAGAACAGAGGATTTCACCGTGTCTGCCTGGGCTATGTGGAACTTTGTCTTTATTAATCAGCGTTGGACGGTACATCACTTTCTTTATGCATTTCCGCGGGATTCTTTCGATCCGACACGTGAGATTACTGCCCAGGATATTGAACCTGCGATGATTCTTGCCCAGGGGACTTGGACGGACATCGACTTCGATTATTTCGAGATAGAACTTCCTTATCCCGAGATGCCGGCACATGCGCACTATGAGGAAGGCCATGGCCACGGACACGGCGGGGACAACGCCGGCGGCGGTATCATCGTGAGCGAATAGCTCTTGATGATTTGACGAAATTTTATTATATTTGCGTATTGTATGTTAGGTATCGTCTGCGATGCTCGAAGATGTCAAGTCAAATATCGCCAAGTTGATTGCGCTATACGAGGCCGAAAGGCAGCGGGCGGACACACTTGCCGGGAAGCTGGCCGCGAGCGAGGAGAAGAACCTGAAGTACAAGGAGCAGATTGCTGATTTGAACCAACAGATAGACAATCTCGACCTGCTGCGAGCTTTCCAGGCCGCCGGCGACCCTGCGGAGTCCAAGGCCCGGATCGATCGGCTGATCCACGAGATTGACAAATGCATAAAGCTGCTGGAGAACTGATATGGCCCAGGACATCACATTGAAAGTTGCGGGCAAGCCGTATCGCCTCAGTGCCGCCTCTCCCGAGATGGAGCAACTGATGCGCCTTGCGGCCGCCGAGGTTTCCGAGATGGTGACGAAGTTCGACGCCCGGTTCCCGGACAGCAGTCCGGAGGACAAGCTGGTCTTCGTGGCGATCCAGGAAGCGGCCGGCAAGCTCTCCGCCCAGAAGAAAATGTCGCGCCTCGTAGAGGAGGTGGAGACACTTCAGGGGGATGTGGCGACCTATCTGGAAGGTGTAACGAAAAAGTAATAGCCGTCAGGCCCATCTTCTGAAAACAACAAGTTCTTCGGAACCGGGTCTACTCGCGCTGAGGAAGGCAAGCCCGCCAGACGGGAAGCCCGATACAGAACGGAGCCCAAAACATAATCAGAGGCTTTCTGAAAGCTCGGCTGACGGCTTTTTTTTCATAACAGTATCTGCTCCGCAAGAGAGTGGATACTGTTAATTATATATACTAACTATGTTTTTGTACTACATCCTAGCAGCAGTTGCCGGAGCCGTCCTGGCCCTTGCAATTTATATACTCGTCAGCCGCTCCGCGTCCAAGGGACGCGCGGACGCCATCATCGAGAAGGCGAAGCTCGAGGCCGAAAGCATCAAACAGCAGAAGATCCTGCAGGCCAAGGAGAAATTCCTCCAGCTCAAGAGCGAGCACGAGAATTTCGTGAACAACAAGAATAACGAGCTCCGCGAGCGTGAAAACAA
>JAEEGJ010005722.1_pt1 | contig 38500 bp, 28 predicted proteins | sample 8958761 | NCBI WGS metagenome assembly JAEEGJ01 (sample SAMN16246546, study PRJNA631951) | gut metagenome | biome: gut microbiome; feature: rumen; material: RS-attached | host: Bos | place: Iran: Karaj | collected 2018-10
GATAGAGATACGGGTGTATACCGATGAGCCCGGAATCCAGGTTTATGCCGGCAACTTCCTGGATGGAACGGTGACCGGCAAGGGCGGCGTAGTGTATGGACACCGTACTGCAGTCTGCCTTGAGACCCAGAAGTTCCCCGACACTCCCAACAAGCCGGAATGGCCTTCCGCGCTGCTACGTCCCGGCGAGACCTATACAAGCCACTGCGTATTTGAATTTGTAACGAAATAATTCCTGAACATATGAAAAAGCTGTCGCTTATCCTGCTGGCCCTTCTTGCCCTTGCATGCAATAAGGAAAAGAACCCGGAACCGAAGGATTCCATCGAGTTCAAGTCGGCCAAGACGTTGACTTTCGACAATAAGGGTGGAGACAAGACCGTCTCTTTCACCACCTCCGGCGCGTGGATGTCCAGCACGTCTGCTGAATGGATAACCCTTTCGCCGTCATCCGGCAAAGAGGGTGCCGCCATGCCTGTGATTTCCGTATCCGAGAACACGGGCCGCTTGGCCAGGAAAGGTTTTGCGTATATAACGTGCGGTAAGGTTCAAGATACCGTAACCGTGTCGCAGACCGCAAAGAGTTTCATCACTGCAGATCCATCCGTTTTCTCGGTCGGAAATGCAGGAGGCGTTTATCTGTCCACGGTCAGCGCCAACGTGGATTACAACATGCAGTTGAATCCATCTTCGGCTTCCAGTTGGATTAAGGCCGATCTCGGACAGGCGGACTCCCGCGGTGACAGGGCACTCATGATTACCGTCTCGAAGAACGATGACGTGCACGCCAGGGAAGCCAAGATAGAGTTCGTTTCTTCCGGCCTTTCGGCGGAGATAGGCGTCTCCCAGTCCGGACAGGCCCCGATCTTCGACGTTACTGCGGTTTCCGAGCTTAACTGCCCTCCTGAAGGCAAGACCATCTCCATTACGGTTACGACCAATCTCGAGCTCACTGTAACCACACCTTCCTGGATTACGTCGACCAAGACCAACCAGGGCTACGACTTCACCGTTTCAGAGAACTCGACCGACAATCTCCGCAGCGGCACCGTGACCATCTCCAACACGGAATTCAACAAGAAGGCGGTTTTCAGCGTTAAGCAGAAATCCACGCAGTCGATATATATCCTTGCGATAGGCAACAGTTTCTCCGACGATGCCATGGAGTATCTTTTCCAGATTCTCCAGGACCTTGGCTACAAGGATATTTTCCTCGGCAATCTGTATATAGGTGGCTGCACGCTCCAGACCCATGCCGGCAACCTTACGAACAACCTCGGCGCCTACGATTACCGCACCAACAGTGCCGGGAAATGGTCTACCGCGGCTAATCACACGGCCGGATCAGCCCTGAAGGAGCGTGACTGGGATTATGTGAGCATGCAGCAGGCCAGCGGCTATTCCGGCGTGGCGGACAGTTACGATCCTTATCTCACCACCATCGTGAATGCGGTCAAGAGTTCCTGCCCCAATGCCAAGCGCATGTGGCACATGACCTGGGCGTATCAGGGGGATTCCAACCATAGTGATTTCCCCAAGTACAACGACGACCAGATGACCATGTATGAGGCAATCCTCAATGCAGTGAACACCAAGGTGCTGTCCCGTGGCGATTTCGACTTCGTGATTCCTTCCGGCACCGCCGTCCAGAACCTGCGTACCAGTTTCCTGGGCGACAACCTCACCCGCGACGGTTATCACATGTCCTATAACATCGGACGTTATCTCACGGCTCTCATGTGGGCCAGAAAGATCACCGGCAAGAGCATCGCCGGCGTAAGCTTCAAGCCGTCATCCTACACATACACCGACAGCCAGATTGCCGTAATCAAGGATGCAGTGGAAAAGGCGTACGAAAAGCCCTACGAGGTCACCACGTCCTCCAATCCTTTGGTTCCGGTCCTGCCCACCGATGAGCTGAAGCAGGCTTTCGTCAATGCTGGATATGACCTCTCGCAGTATGAGGCGGTTCCGTTGATTCTGACGAACAAGGCTTACTACAATTCGACGTCGAATCTCGTGTCCGTAAAGACGAGCGCTACTGCCGGCAGCACGGCAAGCAATACTTCGCAATTCGCTGCGACGCAGATTTTCAAGAAGGCAAATATCCCTGCGGGCTCGGTGATAGTCTTGAAGGATGGATTCCAGTACCGTCCCGAAGGGTGGACTTCCCTGAGATCGAAGAACTCCGATTCCGCCCGCCCCAAGAATACCACGACAAGTATAGTGGTTGTGGACGATGCCTGGTGGGGTAGTTGGAACTACCGTGCCTTCAACCTGGCGAAGAGCGGGAATCCGGGCCTGACCGATGCCGAACAGGAGACCCTCAGATCCTGCTTCGCCATCTTCGTGCCGAAGTAGTATGAAGCGTTTCGCTCAACTTTTCGCCCTGTCGTTGCTGCTTTTTGCCTGCAGTGGCAGACCGTGGCTTGTCGGCAGCGAGTCGGTGATCGCTGTCTCGCCCTGCGCCGACAGCATCTACCTCTACACTCCCGCCATCGCAGAGGGCTTCGACGGCCGCTTCGTGGTGGCGGTGGATTATGGCGGGCCGGGCACATCCGCCCTGGACGGCCCCAAATCTGACTTTGGAGATTACTCCGCCGGCAACCAGATCCGCGTACTGCTTTCCGATGACCACGGTAGGCATTGGCGTGAGACCTCCGCCCGCATCCCCATGATGCACGAAATCCTCTTCAAGGCAGGGGAGTCTCTCTACATGATAGGTCACTCGCGCAGGCTCCTGATCACGCGCAGCGACGATAACGGAGAGACCTGGTCGACCCCGGCCGTGCTGTGTGCGGAGGGCCGCTGGCATCAGAGCTGCACCTCCGTGGACGTGTATGACGGCAAGGTGACACTGGCCTACGAGAAATGGATTTCCGAAGGACACCTCTGGCCCGGAGTGGGCCCCGTGCTGATGCAGGCTCCTGTGGATGCCGACCTGACCTTGCCATCGAGCTGGAAGTTCTCCGAGCTATATGACCCCGATCCCGTGATGGAGGCCGCCCGCCCTGCCGGCCTGCCGCTGGATGAGGAGGGCCGCCCGGGTCTTCTGGAAACCAACGTGGTGCGGGTGGTTGACCCTGCGCGCCCGTTCTATGACTCCCTGGGGCGCTCCGTGGTGCTGCTTTCGCGTGCCAACGCGGGTATGCCGGACATAGGCGTGATGCTGCGGGGAAGGGAACTGGAGGATGGCTCGCTGGTTATCGACCGCTGGCCGCGGAAGAGCGGGGAAGTGCTGTTCGCGCACATCCCCGGAGGGCATCTGAAATTCCATCTGGTTTATGATTCCGCGTCCGGGTTGTTCTGGCTGCTACATTCGCAGAGTGACGGATTGTCGAACGAGCGGCGCCGGCTGGCACTTTCGTATTCGCCCGACCTGCTGCGCTGGACCTTCGCCGGCCTCGTTGCCGTCGGGCCCACCGACCACTCCGCCCGGCACTACGCCACGATGATCATCGACGGCGACGACCTCTGCATCGTCAGCCGCTCCGGCGACGAGCATGCCCGCACCGCCCACGACGGCAACATCGTCACCTTCCACCGCGTGAAAGATTTCAGAAGATTGGTTAGATAAGAAAAGGCCGGGACTTGCGTCTCGGCCTTTCTGCTCCCCCTCGGGGACTTGAACCCAGGACCCCCTGATTAACAGTCAGGTGCTCTAACCAACTGAGCTAAGGAGGAATTTGTGGACTGCAAAGGTAGTACAAAAAGTTTAGAGTGCAAAAATTTTTTTGAACTTTTTTCGCAGTGATTTTTTGCCTATATTTGTAATTCGGTAGTTTTATGGATATTTCATTACTCTCGAAGATGATAGGCGAGCTGCTGCTCGACCACGAGGAGGTGGGCCTTCCCGGGCTCGGAGCCTTTATGGCCGAGATGGTGCCCGCCAGTTTTTCGGACAAGGGATATACCATAAATCCCCCCTACAGGCGCGTGACGTTCATTCCGAGCCGTTCCGAAGATGATTCCCTCGTCACGCTCTACAGCCAGAGCAACGGCATCGATTACGATCAGGCGAAGGCCATTATCCAACATTTCCTGGAGGAAACCAAGAAGGATCTCCTGGAGAAGAAGATGGTCGTTTTCCCAGGCTTGGGCCGTCTGCGCTCCACCCGTCAGAACAATTTCTTCTTCATCACCGACGAAGACCTGGATATCTTCCCCGATGGTTTCGGTCTCCCTCCGGTCAGCCTGAAGAACCACGTTGAAACGAAGGAGGAGGTTCAGGAGAAGGTTGAGGAACTGGTGACGCTCGTGGAAGCCCCGGCCGAAGAACTCCCTCAGGAAGAAGCCCCAGCCGAAGAACCCGCGCCCGCCGAAGAATCTCCGCTCCTGGAACTGGTAGAACCTGTTGCGGCGGAAGACACTGCCTCTGAAACTCATGCCACCCTCGGCACTGTAAGAGGGGGGACCGTGAGCGAAGCGAACGGTGGGGTCGAGCGCAGCGAGACAGTTTCAGAGGCAGTGTCTTCCAGGCGCAGGATGCCTCGCTGGCTCAAGACCACCCTGATCGTCCTCCTGATCCTTCTGGCGCTGGCAGCGTTGGCGCTTGCAACCTTCGTCATCCTGGCACAGGCCGCGCCGGACTTCATCGACTCCATACTCTACACTCCAGAGGAACTCCGGATAATCAATTACCAGTAGCCCGATGTCCGAACTCCTCTATCCAATCGAACCGGCCCCGCTGCTTGCCGTGAAATCCGCACGGGGGAATACGGAAATCCTTCCCATAGTCGAACCGAGCGGGCTTGTGATAGGCCGTAGCACCCGCAAGGCCTGCCACGGCCATCCAGAACTGCTGCATCCGGTGGTGCACCTTCATATAATAGATCCCTACGACAACATATTCCTCCAGAAGCGTTCCGCAACGAAGGACCTCTATCCGGGCCGCTGGGACACCGCTGTGGGCGGACACGTCACCTACGGCGAGACCCTCATTGAATCCCTCATCCGCGAGGCCGGAGAAGAACTCGCATTCGTTGATTTCAACCCAACCCTGATAGAAAGCTATGTCTGGAACAGCCCGGATGAATCGGAACTTGTGAACGTGTTTGCGACCGTTACCGACAGGGACATCTCTCCGGACAACGACGAGGTGGACGAAGGCCGTTGGTGGACCAGGCTCGAGATTGCGGAAGCGATCGGCAAGGGTGTGCTGACGCCCCAGTTCGAGCAGGAATACACCCGTATCCAGGACAGACTCTTTGCCTTGTTATAGTATGGCGGATATCCAGAAATTCATAAAGGACCAACTCTCGGTCTGGCCGATGGCTGCGGCCAACTTCCGCTCGCTGAAGAACGCAGAATACCGTTTCATGGATGTCGGAGGCCTGAAGGTCACGCTTCAGAGCAATCCCTGCCGCATCATCTCATCCACCGCCGAGGTGGATGAAAAGTCCATCGCCGCAAGGCCCTGTTTCCTCTGCCCGAAAAACCGCCCCAAAGAGCAGTTCCACATAAAATACGAAGGCAAGAAGCACCGCAACTATAACGTTCAGGTCAATCCATATCCCATCTTCAAGAACCACCTCGTTGTGGTGCGCGACCAGCATCTCCCGCAAACGATCTGGCATCATTTCCCGGACATGCTGCTCTTCACGAAGATGTATCAGGATTTCACGGTATTCTACAACGGCCCCGTGAGCGGCGCTTCCGCCCCCGATCATCTTCATTTCCAGGCGTGCCCGAGGGGGATACTTCCGCTGGAGCTGGCGGCCGACAAGGCCCTGGACAGCGCCACGGGCGAACTCGAGCGCGTACAGGATGCAACCCTATACAAGTTCGACGGCTTCACCCGCGGGGTCTACATCCTCAAGGCGACCACCCAGAAATCCATGGCCAAGCTCTTCTACCGCCTGCTGGAGTGCTCTCCGCGCAGGGAAGGGGAGAACGAGCCGCGCTTCAACCTCTATTCCTGGTACAAGAACGGGGAGTTCCGCACGGCCGTGGTGCTACGTTCCAACCTGCGTTCACATCATTACTTCGCCGAAGGGGAGGATCACCTGACGATGAGCCCTGGAGCGGCGGACATGGCCGGATTCTTCATCGTTCCCCGTCCCGAAGATTTCCAGAAAATCACCCAGGAGCAGCTTTGCAGAATGGTGGAAGAAGTTTCCGTGAGCGAGGAGGATGATGCCCTCGTGGTCTGGCGCCTCACCCGCACCCAGCCCAAGATAGACGTTGGGATAATGGCGGCGCAGGAGATCACCTTCGAGATTATCTCCGACGGTGCAGGCCCCCAGCGTGTGAGCTGGTGCAACGGCAAGATCAATTTCAACGGCGCCCTCTACGATGAGCTCACCTTCGACGCCCGCACCCGCTCCACCCTGTTCAGCGAGCCCAGTTTCATCCTCCACGACATGCCCATAGGCATAGGGTTCCACTGGGAGCAGAAGATTACCCGCCGCTTCGCCGGCCGGCTCAAATTCATAGTCGAGGGAGACAAGATACGCGCCATCAACCGCATAGGGCTGGAGGACTACCTGCTCAGCGTTATATCTTCTGAGATGCACGCGGACGCCCCGCTGGAATTCCTGAAGGCCCACGCCATCATCTCCCGTTCCTGGGTGATGAGCAACCTCCGCAGCCACGAGCGTTTCGACGTGTGCGCGGATGACCACTGCCAGCGCTACCAGGGCCTGGACGGTGCCGTGGGGCAGAACGTGCGCGACGCGGTGGACCGCACCTGGGGCAGCGTCCTCACATATCAGGGCGAGCTTTGCGACGCCCGCTATTCCAAATGCTGCGGCGGCACGACCGAACTCTACAGCACGTGCTGGGAGGACAAGGACTATCCCTATCTGCAGGCAGTGGAGGATGCCCCCGCACCCGGAGAGAAACCTTTCTGCGACACCGACGACGAGGATATCCTTCGCAAGGTGCTTAACGACTACGATCTGAAGACCCGCGACTTCTTCCGCTGGACCGAGCGCCCTGCCGGCATCAAGTACCTCAAACCCCTCAAGCGCGGCCCGTCCGGCAGGATCTATGAGCTGGAGATAGAGGATGAAAAGGGCCGTAGGGTCATCGGCAAGGAACTTGCCATCCGCAAGGCCCTGAGTGCCAGCTGCCTCAAGAGTTCCGCCTTCGAGATCGAATGGAAGGACGGCGAATGCATACTCCACGGGCGCGGATGGGGCCACGGTGTAGGCCTCTGCCAGATAGGCGCTGCCGTGATGGCATCGAAGGGATACGACTGCGCGCAGATCCTCTCCCACTATTATCCCGGAACCGACATAACCCCCATGAAGGATGAGTAAAGGCAGGACTCCATGGCTCTGGGTGCCTACCCTGTATTTCGCGGAAGGCATACCATATTTTATAGTGAACGTCGTGTCCGTCACCATGTTCAAGAGGATGGGCATGGGAAACGCCGACCTGGCGATGTACACCAGCCTCCTCTATCTCCCGTGGGTGATAAAACCCCTCTGGAGCCCCCTGGTGGACGTCGTGCGCACCAAGCGCTGGTGGATACTGGCGATGCAGGCGCTGCTGACCGCATGCTTCGCCGGCCTGGCCCTCAGCCTGCCGTCCCGCACCGGTGAACCTGTGGGCGCCTTCACTCTCTGCCTGATAATCTTCTACATCTCCGCCATGCTCTCCGCCACGCACGACATCGCGGCGGACGGATACTACATGCTGGCGCTGGATGAGCATCGGCAAAGCCTTTTCGTTGGCATACGCAGCACTTTCTACCGCATCGCATCCGTCTTCGGACAGGGTGTGATAGTGGTGGTGGCCGGCCTGCTGGAAACCCGCTACGGCGACATTCCCAAGGCCTGGACGGTGACGCTGCTGCTGAGTTCCGCCATCTTCCTTCTGGTCACGGTATGGCACGTTTTCATCCTCCCCGCGGAGAAACAGACTCCTGTGGCAACGGGGGAGAAGAGGAACGTGCTGCAGGCCTTCGCCACCTTCTTCCGGAAGCCCGGAGTATGGCTGGCGATAGTGTTCATGCTGCTCTACAGGCTCCCTGAGGCCCTTTCGGTGAAGATGCTGACGCCTTTCATGCTGGATGCTCCCTCGGAAGGCGGTCTCGGTCTCACCACAGCGCAGTCGGGCCTGGTGTACGGCACCGTGGGCGTGATCGCGCTCACTGTCGGCGGCATCCTGGGAGGAATCTGGAGCGCCCGCGTGGGTCTGAGGAAGGCCCTCTGGCCGATGGCCCTGGCCCTCGCGCTGCCTTGCTCGGTGTATCTTTACATGGCGCTGGTGCAGCCTTCGGACATATTTACGATTTATTTTTGCGTGGCGCTGGACCAGTTCGGCTATGGCTTCGGATTCACGGCGTACATGCTTTACATGATGTATTTCTCGCAGGGAGAATACAGCACTTCGCACTATGCCGTATGCACGGCATTCATGGCCCTGAGCATGATGATTCCGGGATTTTTCGCCGGAATGCTGCAGGAATCCCTCGGCTATGCGGGCTTCTTCGTGCTGGTGATGGTGTGCTGCCTCGCGACCGTCGCGGTGACCGCAATTCTCCCTTCGCGGATCGATCCTTCATTCGGCCGTAAATAATTGTGGTACGAATTATGCAAATGTCAAAATGAATAGTTAAATTTACGGACACTAAAATTGAGCATTATGAAAACTACATTTAAAATAGCGCTCGCAGCCATAGCAGCTATGGCGCTCGCAATAGCTCCTGTTAATGCCCAATCCAGAGGCGGATCCAGCAGCAGCCGCTCGACCACGAGCTCAAGCTCCAGCAGCCGTTCGTCTTCCGGCTCCAGCGCGTCCAGGAGTTCTTCTTCCTCCAGCTCTTCCCGCAGCTCGGTGAGTTCCTCGTCGAGCAGCTCCAGGGCAATGGGCGGCACCATCAGCCGCTCAAGCAGCAGTTCCAGCAGCAGCCGTTCCGGCAGCACTGCCAGCCGCTCCAGCTCGAGTTCTTCGCGCTCCAGTTCGAGTGCTTCCCGTTCCAGCGCAAGTACCTCCCGCTCAAGCAGCAGCTCAAGCAGCAGCCGTTCCGGCGTAAGCACTTCCCGTTCCAGCAGCACAGGAACCAGTTCTGCCAGCCGCTCCAGTGCAAGCACATCCCGCTCAGGTAGCAGTACCAGCAGCCGGAGTGCCGCCTCGGCAGCCAAGACCACCACGACTACCACTACTGCAAGTGGCGGAAGCCGCAGCAGCGTGGGCGGCGTGGGCAATGCCAACACCAACAGGAACGTGAATCCTACCAACAGCTACGACCGTCAGACCGCCGGCGCACCCAACGAGGTCCGCTTCGATCCTCACGGCAAGAGGATAGCTCCTATCCATCGCGATCCCGTTCCTTATAACCGTCCCGGCTACTTCTACGGGCGTCATCCCCACTACTATGGATATAGGGTGCACAGCCTGCCTCACTACAACAGGTATCGCTACTGGGGACGCACCTACTACTACTATAACGGTATCTACTACCGCTACTGGGACCATGTCTACCACGTCTGCCGTCCTCCTTACGGCATCTTCTTCGACCGCGCCCTCTATGAGCTCGAGCTCGACGTGCTGAGGTTCTCGTACTACAATAATGTATACCGGACCTACAACGTGGTGAACAACAACTACTCGACCATCAACGAGCAGAACCAGATCATCGCACAGAACAATGCCACCATAGCTGCCCAGAATGCGGCTATCGCGCAGAACAACGCCACCATCGCCGCCCAGCAGCAGGTTGCCGCCGCAGGCGCCCCTGCCACCACTACGATGGACGTAAATACCCTCAGGTCGTACGCTTCCTACCAGCTGGCCACCCAGCTCGGCCTCGTGCAGAGCTTCGCCGCCAACGGCCAGGAGTACTACTACGACGACGGCGTGTTCTTCATGGCTGATCCCAAGGGCCAGTACAAGGTGATCGTGCCTCCTGCAGGCGCACTCATCAAGGCTCTGCCTGAAGACTACAACGTGGTTACCCTCGCTGACGGCAAGGAGTACTACCAGGTGGATGACACCATCTACAGGATGACGGTTTCTGACGGAGTCCCTTACTTCGAGGTCCTCGGACAGATTCAGAAGTCATAAATCAGACCTGCTTGTAAGGTCTTGCTCTTTCGACCTGGTGCGATTTCTTAGTATTTCGCACCAGGTTGCTTTTTTAGGCCCCGGTCCGCTCGGCTCGCGGTTCCCGGCTCGCCCCGCCCCGCCCCGCCCCCTTCACTCCGCTGCGCTACCGCACTCCCCGCTGGCATGGTCGCCGGCGAGGAGAGCCATTCCGGCGAGCTCCCCGCAGCCGGCGGGCACCATAGCCGCGGAGTTGTGTGCGACGCGGCGGCCAGCCCCTCGCGGACCCCATGACCCGTAGAGGTTTTCCGCCTTTTCCTTGACGGGTAGGGCAAAAATACCCCGACCCGTAGAGGCTTCCCTGGTTTTCCTCTACAGGTAAGCCCAAAAACGCTCCACCTGTAGAGGTTTTGCGGGTTTTCCTCTACGGGTGGCCCCCCACCAACCCTCACCCGGTGCGGAAAGGGCCTCCAGCGCCCCAGGTCCCCTTCCTAAACCAGCCACTTGGGGCAAATAGGAGGGAATCCGCACCAGGTGAGGGTGGATGCCTGAAGATTTTACCGGATTTTTTGTAGATTTGCATTATGGCAGTAATCGGCATAATGGATTCAGGCGTAGGCGGCCTCTCGGTCTTTCGGGAGATCCGTAAACTCCTGCCGGATGAACACTATATCTATTATGCCGACAATGCCCATTGCCCTTACGGCGAAAAGACTCCGGAATACATCCGGGAGCGCCTCCGTGCCATAACGGACTTCTTTATCTCGCGGGGTGCCGGGGTAGTGGTGCTGGCCTGCAATACCGCAACGGCAGCTGCAATCGAGTTTCTCCGCAAGGAATACGATATCCCTTTTGTGGGGATGGAGCCTGCAGTGAAGCCGGCGGCGTTGGGCACAAAAACGGGCGTGATCGGCGTCCTCGCTACTGCCGGCACACTCAAGGGCAGCAAATATCTGAATACAAAAGGCCGATTCGAAGACCATGTGAAGATAGTGGAACGCGTCGGGCAGGGTTTCGTGGAGCTGGTGGAAGCGGGCAAACTGACCGGCCCCGAGGCGGAAAGCGTCGTGAAGGCTGCGCTGGAACCTCTCCTCGCTGAAGGGGCCGACCGCATCGTTCTAGGATGTACTCATTACCCATTTTTGCTGGAAACACTCAAGAAGGTTGCCGGGGATCTTGGGTACGGCGATGTTGAATTCATCGACCCTGCACCGGCGGTGGCGAAGCGGCTGGTTCAGGTGCTGGAAGAAAAAGGCGTCTCTACGAAGGAAAAAGATCCGGTTACGGAATTGTTTGCCTCGGGATCCGATGTGCGTTTGAAGGAGTTGTATGCCACATTGAATAAAAGCACCGTCAGCGCAGTAATCGTCAGCATGGACCGTCCGGACATGCTGGAGGCGTGTGTTCAGTCCATTCAGGAGCAGAACGGGACTACGGTCGATCTGTGGATAGTGGCATACCGGTATTCGCCAGAAAACTTTGAAAGAATCAAGGCCCGGTTCCCATCCGCGCATATTGTTGAAAGCGATGGCGTGCGTGGCTTTTCCGAGAACAACAATCTTGCACTGCGGCAGCTGGATTCCGACTATGTGTTCATAGTGAACGACGATACCGTGCAGACCATGCCGGTGGTTGATACCCTTTTGGAAGATTTCTCTAAACTTCCCGGGAACGTGGCGGCCATCTCCCCGAAGATCGTTTTTCCCGACGGCCGCCTGCAGACCTGCGGGCGCGGTCCGTGGACGGCCTGGCGCTGGATGAGGCACTATCTGCATCTGGTAGATGAAACCCGGCCCGGCAAATGGAGCGTAAAGGATGGCCTTTTCCGCACCTGGACGCTCAACGGGGCGTGTTTCCTTGCACGCACTGATGCTTTTCGCGAAGCAGGATGGTTCGACGAATACTATGCATTCACCCCGGAAGACATAGCCCTGGGGCACAAGTTCAATGATATGGGCTGGCAGGTCTATGCGGATGCCGATGTGTCCATCACCCACTTCGCTGGGGGAACCATTTCGGAAAAGGAAGCTGTCATCAAACCCGTCCGGATCATGGGGTCCCTGCATTTCCATTCCCGCGGGAGCCGCATCAGGTTCTGCCTACTGGCCTGCTATGCTTGGCTTGTAGAAGCGGCGCGTTATACGAAATATCTGATCAAAGGCTGCCGGACCGACCGCGACCGCATCATGAAGGCCAGCGCCCGCAATGTGATGAAGGCGGTTTTTTCCGGAAAGAGTCCTAAAGAGTTGTTGGAAAGGATATGAAGACGCTGGTGATCATAGTCACGTGGAACGGGATGCAATGGGTTGACCGTTGTCTGGGGAGCGTTTTCTCTTCGGAAGTGCCGGCCGATGCATTCGTGGTGGACAATGCTTCTTCCGACGGCACGGCTGATTGCATAGCCGGCAATTATCCTGCTGCACATCTGGTCCGGAATGCCTCCAATCTCGGCTTTGCCGAAGCCAACAACATGGGATTCCGTTACGCCATGGAGAACGGATACGACTATGTGTATCTCCTCAATCAGGATGCATGGATTGGCCCGGATACCCTTGGAACCATGATAAAAGTGCATGCCGCACATCCGGAGTTCGGGATACTGAGTCCGGAACAGATGCAGCTGGACGGCATCTCATACAATCCGGTTTTCGAACGCGAGGTTATACCCAGCGAGAAGCTCGTGGATGCCGCCATGGGCCTGTACCAGGTGCCTTTCATCATGGCCGCCCACTGGCTGCTGCCTGTCAGCACTCTAAGGGAAATCGGCATTTTTGCAGAAATGTTCCCCATCTACGGCAATGATGATGAATACTGCAATAGGGTGCTCTACAATGGCCTGAAGCTGGGCGTCGTGCGGGGAGTGAAGGTCGTTCACGACAAGCAGTATTCCCCGCAGAGTATCGAACAGAAAGTTTACAGGAACTATTATATGGGCAGTCTCGTGTCGCTTGTTGATGTCCGCAGGCCGTTTTTCCTGCAGATGGCTTATGTGGTCGCCCATACTCTTGTGAAAGTCGTAAGATATCGTTCTTTCCGTCCTTTTTCGTATTTTTGGAGGATAATAGGGAGACACGATATTCGTGCCGTCCGGACCCTACGTAAGGAGCTGCGCAAATGAAGAAGCTAATCAACCGCATACAGCAGGTTTTCGGCTGTCTTTTCCCCCGTGCGAGAGTGCGGGTGGTGTTCTTGCGCAAATTCGGACGCCTGCCGGACCTGAAGGATCCATCCGACATAAACGAGAAGATTCAGTGGCTTAAGTTCCACTCCGACATGAAGGCGTGGGCGGTTCTTGCCGATAAGTACAGGGTACGTGATTACGTGGCATCCAAAGGCTTGGAAAAGTTGCTCGTACCCATCTATGGGAAATACGATACCGTGGAGGAATTCGCGGCGGCCTGGAATTCGCTTCAGGCTCCTTTCGTGATCAAGACAAACAATGCCTGCAAGGAGGTCATTATCGTAAAGGACAAGGCTTCGGAGGATGTCGGCAAGATTTGTGAGCAACTGCGCAAGTGGCTGGGCGATAAGACCTTCTGGGGTTTCTTCGTGGAGCCCCACTACCGCTTCATCGAGCCGTGCATCATCGTTGAGAAATATCTGGAAGAACAGGGAGAAGCTGCCGGGCTTTCATCTTCCCTCATTGATTATAAGATATGGTGCCTGGGAGGCAGGCCGCGCTTCGTGTTCGTCAGTTTCGACCGCAAGCCGGAGAGCCTCTGCATCGATTGTTATGACACGGACTGGAACAGGCTCGACGGCAAGTGTGTATATGCAGGGCATTACCGCCAGGGGCCCCTTCTGCCCCGGCCGGATTCGCTGAAAGAGATGCTGGAGTATGCCTCCACCCTCTCGGAAGGCCTTCCGCAGGTGCGGGTCGATTTTTACGATATCGCCGGCCAAGTCAACGTCGGAGAGATGACGCTGACATCCAACGGTGGTTTCATGAATTATTTTACTCCTGACTTCCTGCAGGAAATGGGCAGGATGTGCGAGATATGATAACACAAGATCAGATAAAAGATCTGCGTCAGCGGATCGGAGCATTGGAAAAGTCCCTGGACATAGCGGGGAAGAGGCAGGACGTGGCCGCGAAGGAAGCCCAGAGCCAGGCTCCGGATTTCTGGGATGACCCCAAGGCGGCTGAGGCTTTCCTGAAAGGCGTGAGTTCCGTCAAGGCTTGGTTGATAGCATTCGATACCGTGGTATCCGCCACCGACGACCTGGAAGTGCTGATGGAACTCGACCCCGAGGGCCCCGATACCGATGCCGCTTACGCCGATGCACTGAAGAAGCTGGAAGACCTGGAATTCAAGAACATGCTTGGCGAGGAAGGCGACAACCTCGGTGCCGTGCTCACAATCAATTCCGGGGCCGGCGGCACCGAATCCAACGACTGGAGCTCCATGCTGATGCGCATGTACATGCGCTGGGGCGAGCGCAACGGCTATAAAATGACCGTGACCGAGCTCGTAGAGGGAGATGAAGCCGGCATCAAGAGCGCCACCATCCAGTTCGAAGGGGATTACGCCTATGGCTACCTGAAGGCCGAAAGCGGCGTGCACAGGCTAGTGCGCATCTCCCCGTTCAACGCCCAGGGCAAGCGCCAGACCACCTTCTCATCCGTCTTCGTATATCCTCTGGTGGATGATACCATCAACATTGAAATAAACCCTGCGGATATCGAGTGGGACACTTTCCGTTCCGGCGGCCACGGCGGGCAGAACGTGAACAAGGTGGAAACCGGCGTACGCGTGAGGCACATCCCTACAGGTATCATGGTGGAGAATACCGAAACCCGAAGCCAGCAGGACAACCGCCAGAATGCCCTCCGCATCCTCAAATCCCGCCTCTACGACATCGAGCTCAAGAAGCGCCAGGAGAAGCAGGCTGAGCTCGAAGGACAGAAAAAGAAGATAGAGTGGGGCTCGCAGATACGCTCCTACGTGCTGCATCCCTACCGTATGGTGAAGGACCTCCGCACCGGTTACGAAACCGCCGACACCCAGGGCGTGCTGGACGGAGACCTCAATGAATTCATGAAGAAATTTTTAATGGACAACTAAGATATGGCAGAATTCAAGAATCGTAATCACAGTTTGATACAGCTCGCGCTTTCTGCCCTTGCGGCCCTGTCCGTCCCGTTTCGGAATAAACACAAGATGAATTAGCTTGCTTTTTCCGCTTGCTTAGGTAATAAACATTTATTACCTTTGCAAAAAAGTGCTGTTATGAATCAGATATTCTTTGAAGCAAAAGGGGAGGCGTTGCTGGAAAGGATTGGGATGCCAAAGGTCGAGTTCGCCAGGAGGATGGGAATCCGAAAGCAGAACGTGAAGGCGCTTTTCAAATCAAAAAACCTGGTGACCATTTATAAGGCCGCTGCCGTAATGGGTGTGCCGTTTGAAATGCTTATCGGCTATATCGAAGAACCGGATTTGAGTGAGATTCCAGATGCTCCGTATGAAGATGATGAAGCTGAAATCACCGCTGTTGATATCCCGACCGGAGATACTCCAGAAGACAAAAGAGCTCGTCATAAACTCATTCTGTCTTTCTATCACCAATGGAAACACAAGAATCCGGAAGCAAAGCGGTACAATTTCAGTTTGAAAGATGATATCAATATCAAGAATGTCTCTTTGGTGGAAACTGCCGGACATGCATCATTGACCTATTTATCTACGCTGGCCGTTCTTCAGCTGGATGCAATTCTATCCAACGCCATCTTCGTTGAAAAGGTTCCCGCCAATCAAAACAAGAATAACCAGAGCAAGTTTGAAAGCATGCTGAGAATGGAGTATCAGTGCGTAGGCATAGGTCTTGTCAAACTTCTAGTCGGTGTCAAACGAAGCGACAAGACCAAGGTGCAGTATTGCATTACAGTGATAGAGACCGATCAAAAAGGGAGGTTCCAAAGAACCTCCCAATAGGCTTTGCCCCAAGACACCGCAGCGGAATTACTTCAAAAAGCGAGGGACAGCTGGCGGGGACTTTTGCACTAACCCTTTACCCATCCTGCCTGCGAATTATTATCTCGCCGCAAAGGTAGCAAAAATAATTAAATTCACAAAGATTTGCAGAGGTTGGAGGGATTGTTTATTTTTGTGTGATAATAAACTGTTACCCAAATGCCTGATTTCAAGTACGCACCCATGTTCCAGCTCGGGGAAGACAATACGGAATACTACCACATCCCCGGTTCGGAAAGACTGGTATCCACCTCACAGTTCGAGGGACACACCATAGTCAAAGTCAAGCCCGAGGCTCTCACGCTCGTGGCCCAGCAGAGCTTCCACGACTGTGAGTTCATGCTACGCCGTGCCCATAATGAGCAGGTGGCGGCAATCCTGCACGATCCGGAGGCGAGCGAGAACGATAAATACGTCGCCCTTCAGTTCCTCCGCAACGCGGAGTGCTCGGTGAAGGGCGTGCTACCGTTCTGCCAGGACACCGGCACCGCCATCATCCATGGCGAGAAGGGCCAGCAGGTATGGACCGGCTACGAAGACGAAGAGGCCCTCAGCCTAGGCGTGTTCAACACCTACACGCAGGAGAACCTGCGCTATAGCCAGAACGCTCCGCTGAACATGTACGACGAGGTCAACACCAAGTGCAACCTCCCTGCCCAGATCGATATCGAGGCCACTCAGGGCGACGAATACCGCTTCGTGATGGTCGCTAAGGGCGGCGGCAGTGCCAACAAGACCTACTTCTATCCCATGACCAAGGCCACCATCCAGAACGAAGGCACCCTGCTGCCGTTCCTGGTAGAGAAGATGAAGACCCTCGGCACGGCGGCCTGCCCTCCGTACCACATCGCGTTCGTGATCGGCGGCACCTCCGCGGAAAAGAACCTGCTCACGGTGAAGCTGGCGAGCATCAAATACTACGACAACCTGCCCACCACCGGCGACGAGACCGGCCGCGCTTTCCGCGACATCGACCTGGAGCAGAAGCTCCTGAAGGAAGCCCAGAAGATAGGCCTCGGAGCCCAGTTCGGAGGCAAGTATCTCGCCCACGATATCCGAGTTGTGCGCCTGCCCAGGCACGGCGCCAGCTGCCCCATAGGCATGGGCGTAAGCTGCTCGGCCGACCGCAATATCAAGAGCAAGATCAACTCCGACGGCGTGTGGATAGAGAAGATGGATGCCAATCCTTCCGAACTCATCCCCGAAGAATACCGCAGGCCGGGAGAGGGCCCGAAGGGCATAGAGATAGACCTCGACAAGGGCATAGACTTCGTGCGCGCCGAACTCAGCAAGTATGAGGTAGGCACCCGCGTGAACCTGAAGGGCACCATCATCGTGGCCCGCGATATCGCCCACGCAAAGCTGAAGGCCCGCCTGGATGCCGGAGAGGGTATGCCCGCCTACTTCAAGGACCATCCTATCCTCTACGCCGGCCCTGCCAAGACTCCGGAAGGATACCCCTGCGGGTCGATGGGCCCCACCACGGCCAACCGCATGGATCCGTACGTGGATGAATTCCAGGACCATGGCGCATCCCTCGTGATGATAGCCAAGGGCAACCGCACGCAGGTTGTGACCGACGCGTGCAAGAAGCATGGCGGCTTCTATCTTGGCACCATCGGCGGCGTGGCGGCAGTGCTCTCGCAGAGCAGCATACGCAGCATCGAGTGCGTGGAATATCCCGAACTCGGAATGGAAGCCATCTGGAAGATTACCGTGGAGGACTTCCCGGCATTCATCCTCGTGGACGACAAGGGTAACGATTTCTTCAAGAAGTTCTAGGAAATGAAACGCCTGGCCAAGATTCTGGGAATAATCGTGGCGGTCTTCGCCGTGATCATCCTTGCGCTACAGCTCACGCTGAACAGCTCCTGGATGCGCAAGAAGGTGGATTCCATCGCTGCGAACGCCCTGGAGAACGGCCAGCTGCGCTACTCGCGCCTGCATTTCAAGACCTTCCCCAACATAGTGGCCGAGGCGGATTCGCTTTCGCTCACTTATCCTCACGAGCTCTTCTCGGAGTTCGACCGGGTCGGGGTCCGCGGGCCTCTGCTTGCCGAGGGCCGCGGTGCGGTTGAGGACACCCTCCTCGCGGCCGACAGGTTCGCCGTCGCCGTTAATCCCTGGAGGCTGCTGCTCGGCCGCATCCGCGTGAAGCGCCTGCATCTGGACCATCCCCAGCTATATTATCATGCCTACACCCCCGGACACTCGAATCTGGACATCTTCAAGAAGGGGGAGGAGAAGCAGGAGGACACGCTGAAGAAGGGCTCCGGCCTGCCGTGGATTTCCCTTGCGGACGTGCGGATAGGGGAGAGGCCGAAGCTGGTGTATACCTCGCAGGCGGATACCGTGCATGCCCGGGTGGCGTTCGACGAACTCGCGCTGCGGGCGGATTTCCGTCTGAAGAAGAACGTGCTCGCATCCAAACTGCGCGGGGCGCATCTTCAGTTGGATACCCTGCGCCTGAGCGGGCGCCTTCCGGCGGATACCCTCGCGGTGGCGGTGGATGCCCTCACGCTGGATAACCCCCGCACGAACCTGCTGGATCTGGGTTTGAGCGGCGAGGCGCTGTACTTCTCGCCTTCGCTGGGAAGCCTGCAGGTGCCGGCGGAACTGGAAACCAGGGTGGGGTTCAGGAACCATCATTCGCATTTCGACATCGATCTGGATCATTTGAAGGGCCGTGTGGCATACGTGCCGCTGCGGGCCGAGGGACTTTTCCGAAAATACGACGACCATTCATACGTGAAGGCTTCGGCGGGGATAGATTCCTGCCGCCTGGCGGACGTGCTGGACAATTACGCCCGCAAACTGGTGCCGGCCGCCAAGGACATCCGTTCCGATGCGCTGCTGAACCTGGCTGTGGGAGCGGACGGAAACATATCTTCTGCTGAACTGCCGGAAGTGGATGTGGCGGTGGACATACCTTCCGGGCACATCTCCTGGCTGCCCAAGCAGATACGCGCGCTGGTAGACCTGGGTGCGAAGGCGCACCTTACAAAGTCGAAGTACCTGACCGCCGACGTGGAACGCTGCCATCTGCGCAGCAACGGCATAAAGCTGGACCTGGACGGGGACGGACGGGACCTGATAGGCCGTGATCCGGCCGTTGCCGCCCGGCTCGGAGGCTTTGTGATTCTGGACTCCATAGCCCGCTATCTGCCTAAGGATCTGGACCTTAGAGGCTCCGGCAAGCTTGATCTGGATGCGGACGTGAACGCCCATCTGAACGAGCTGGAAGACTATATTTTCAATAAGACGCGTATTGCCTGCAGGCTCACGAGTGACCGGCTTTCGGTGCAGATGCCTTCACAGAACCTGACCGCCATGCTCCGCCGGCCGGACATCTCGCTTTCATCCGCCGCAAGCTCCCTGAAACTGGCCGCCGATATGGACAGTCTCGCCTTCGGGCTTTCGGATTCCTTCCGCGCCGGGGTGCGCGGCATGGTGAACCGTGTGGACGTGAAGAAGGTGGAAAATGCCGGCAAGATGGTGCCGTACCTGAGTTTTTCCACGACCGATGACTACCTGAAACTGTACGCCGGTGAGAACAAGATAGAAGCCGAGAATGCGCTGGTGTCGCTGGAGGCGATGCAGCGCGTCCGCAGGCCCCGTCCGCGCATGAAACGCTTCCTGGATTCGCTCCAGAGGGTGTATCCCGGCGTGCCGCGGGATTCGTTGTTTGTGAAGTTCCGCGCTTCGCGCCCGGTGGACGACTTCGCGGCCAAAGACTTGAAAGTGTCGCTGGATTCCTCGGTAGTGGCTCTGCTGAACCGCTGGCATCCGGGCGGACTGGTGTCGCTGGAGAACGCTTCGCTGGTGTCGCCTTCGCTGCCGTTGAAGACCACGCTGAATTCCATGGACATCGCGCTGGACGACGATGACGCGCAGATTGCATCCTTCAATGTGGATTGCGGCACTTCCGATATCGATCTGACCGGTTCGGTCGGCGGGTTCAGGCGGTTCATTATGAGCAGGGGGCCGCTGAAGTTTAACTTCAACGTTCGCTCCAAGCGCCTGAATGCCAACGAGATACTGGTGGCTATGCAGCAAGGGTCATCGAATAAGGATGTCGATGTCGAGACCGCAGATTTCGTGGCCGACTCCCTGAGCAACGCCGTGTATGACCCTTCGGCCGGGGAGATGAAAGCCATCGTGGTTCCCAAGAACCTGCGCGGCTCCATCAATCTGCTTGCAGACAGGGTGGATTATTCTTCGCTGGAGATACGCCCGGCCTCGGCGCTGGTGAACGTGCGCGACCGGGTGCTGCAGGTGAAGGATGTGGATGTGCAGAGCAACGTGGGGCGCATCCTGCTTAATGCCTTCTACGCCTCCAAGAGCAAATCCGACATCTCCGCCGGCCTGGACATGCAGCTGATGAACATGCCGGCCTACGACATCATCCACATGCTGCCTACGGTGGATGCCATGATGCCCGCACTGAAATCGTTCCAGGGGAACCTGGCCTGCGACGTGTCGGTGACAACCCAGCTGGACACGAACATGAACGTGCTGACACCCACGATGAACGGGCTAGTGCGTATTGCCGGCGAGGATCTGTTTATCAAGAATGCCGGGTCGCTTAGGAAAGTGACGCGCCTGCTGATGTTCGAAGATAAGAACATCGGGCACATAGAGGACCTGTACGTGGATGCGGTGATAGGGGACAACAAGGTGGAGGTTTATCCTTTCGTGCTGGGCGTGGACAAATACAAGGTGGCGCTGGCGGGCACGCAGGGTTTCAACGGAAGCATGAAGTACAATATCTCCATTCTGGAGAGTTTCCTGCCGTTCAGATTCGGAATCAATATCTTTGGCAATCTGGACAAGTGGCGTTTCTCGCTGGGGCGCAACAAGTACCGCGGCGGGCGCGTGCCTTCGTTCACGGCAGATTTGGACACCATGCAGGTGAATCTGCTGGACGTGATCCGGAACGTTTACGACCGTGGCGTGAAGAGCGCCATGGACCAGATGGCGTTGGAAAACAAGCGCCTGGAGAAGGCCAAGATGCTGAACAGCTATACCGGTGCGCCTTCCGATGAGTTCTTGAGCAAGGAAGAGTTCCAGCAGGTGGATTCGCTGCTGTTCGCCATGCAGATGGATGAAGAGAATCAAGAGATTGAGCAGGATGTCGATGCCGCGGCCGACGCGGCCCTGGAGGCCTTGACCGCTCAGCAGAGCGCCTGGCTGGATGAACACCCCTGGGCCGGCGCCGCCGAGACCCGCGCAGAGCAGCGCAAGGCGGAACGGGAAAGAAAGAAGGCCGAGAAGGCGCGTGCTGCCGCCGAGCGGGAGCGTTCCGCCGCAGAAGCCGCCGCCACTTCCGCCGTGAAAGATTTGTTGGAAGAATACAAAGAATAAGTGTTATATTTGCGGTCCATTTTTGCGGGTGTGTTGAAATGGTAGACAAGCCAGACTTAGGATCTGGTGCCGAGAGGCGTGAGAGTTCGAGTCTCTCCACCCGCACTTCCACTCAAAAGGCCGCCTTTCCAGGCGGTCCTTTTTCGTTCCGTGCGGGTGGAGAGACGCTTCGCTGCGCGAAGCTTCCTCTGTCTTATTAGGGGGCGCTGCCCCTAATGTACCCCGCCGCCTTATATCCCTTGCGTCTTTGCTGGCGCAAAGACCGGGACCGGCGGTTCGCCTGGCGGCTCAATCAGTCACTTTCATTTGTATTGTTGAAAATAGTTTTATACATTTGTACATTATAATGTACTTTTATTATGGTAGTAATCAGCTCAGCCGAATTAAGAGGCAATATGAAAAAGTATCTGGATATAGCCAAAAAAGAACAGGTGCTTATCCAGCGCGGTAAGAATGAGACGTTTGTTCTTACCGCTCAACAGAATCCAATTGAGTATGACCTTGCCCGCGCCGTTACAGTAGATGAAGTAATAGCCAAGGTTCGTGAGGGTCTTACCGAAATGTTTGAAAGGAAAGAAACTGAGAATGTGAAGGTAGGATGAGTGTGTTGTTCCTTCCGGAGATTAGCAAGCAATTCGTAGAGCTTGCTGAAATCCTGTACGATAAGGGGTATATGAGTTTTCTGGATGCTGCCATTGAGTATTCAGAGAGTCTGTTTCGTGATATACAGAGCAACTTGCCTTTAAAGGTTCATAGAAAGGCTCCTGCATATTTCAATCGGTTTGGTAGAGATATGTCCTACGCCTCATTCCCCAAGAACAAACACACGACCTGGTATGTCTTTTTCAATGTCTATGATGTTGGTGGAGAAGCTGTTTATCTTGTGAGATATATCAGCAACAACCACGTCATAGCTCATCACCTTGAACTTGAATCGTAATGTTCATAAACTCTATGCGTAGAATTATTACTGTATCTGCTTTTCTATGAATTAATCTGTGAATCAAACAGATACACGGCTTCTAAATCTTCAAGAAAAGTTCGATGTAAGACAACTTGCCCGCACTTGACTCAAAGGCCGCCTTTCCAGGCGGTCCTTTTTCGTTCCGTGCTGGGGCGCCTTTTTCGGGTAAGGTCCAATTTAAAGGTCGACATCTTACCCGCTGGAAGTGCCTGAGAGGCCGAAATGCCGGTAAGGTCCCCGGCATAGAATTGGACCTTGCCCGCTCTTCATATTTTTTCACTATCTTCGCACTATCATGAAGAAGATAATAAAATTCCTGTTCCTATTCGCCCTGCTGTTTACCGTGACTGGAGCGGTGGCCGTGTCATGTCAGAAAAGTGGTGGTGAAGAAGATATTGACGGGGCAAGTGACAAAAGCCGACCACAGATTAAACCGACACCCCGTATTGGCAGCAATAAGTACGTGATCGAGGCTGACGGAACTACAATAAGTTTGACATCCCGCGGCTTTTCTTTCAATGTGACGGCAGGAGCGATCACATTCAAGAATTTCACATGCTTTATTAACCGAAAGGAGGAGTTTACTTTTTACAACGATTGCAACCTGACTCTGAGCGGCGGTTCTACTATCAATTTGTTCAATGGAGGGGAGTTTTTTTGCTGGCACGTTACTCTGTCGGGCAGCGGTAGTATCACGCTGAAAGGAGTGAATTTGGACGTCACGAATTACAACAATAAGTTCTCGGCTGCCGAAGGATACACCTTGACATCTACCGGTAAAGTGGACGAAGGGAACAACAATTATTCCTGCACGTGGTCGATTAAGAAAAAATAATAACCATGATGAAAACCATGCTGAAGAGAACTCTGTGGGTGCTGGCTGCGGCCTGTACCATTCTTTCCTGTGCTCCCAAGACAGGCGCACCGTCCAACAAGGCGGAGAAAGTGATTGCCGCCATCCACGACCCGTCCTCGAAATACGTCGTTGTCGTATGCCATAGGGGCGACTGGCGCAACTATCCGGAAAACTCGCTGGGTGCCATCGAATCCGTCATCCGTATGGGTGCCGACATCGTGGAGATCGACCTCAAGCTCACCAAGGACAGCGTCCTGGTGCTGAGCCACGACCGCACGTGCAACCGCATGACCACCGGCAAGGGCGACATTTCCACCATGACCTATGACTCGTTGGCCACCTTCAACCTGAAGACAGCCCACAACGTGGCCATCCCCGGTACCCGCATCACCACCTTTCGGGAGGCTCTGGAAGTGTGCAAGGACCGCATCGTCATCAATGTGGACCAGGGTTTCCAGTACTACGACCTGGTGGTGAAGCTCACCGACTCTCTGGACATGACCGACCAGATCCTCATTAAGGGCAAGAAGGCCCGCGAGGTGGTGGCCGGGGAAATGGAGGGCAGCCGTATGATGTACATGCCCATCATCGACATCCAGAAGACCAAGGGGAAGGATCTGTTCGCTCAGTATGAAGACTGGTATGCCCAGACCGGCGAAGCGCCGCTGGCCTACGAGGTATGCTTCTCCAGCCTGGACGAAGAAGTGGAGGAGTGCTGCCGCAAGGTGGTGGCCCAGGGTTCCAAGCTCTGGATCAATACCCTCTGGGCATCCCTCTGCGGCGGATATCACGACGATGCCGCCTATGACGGTGATCCCGACGAAATATACGGTAAGATACTGTCCCTGGGCACTTCCATGATCCAGACCGACCGTCCGGAATTCCTTATTAACTGGCTCAAGAAAAAGGGCCGCAGATAAAAAAAGGAGGATTATCCCAGATTCGCAAACACGATCCACTCGGGTGCGTGGTAGGTGAGATAACCGATCAGCACGATGCCGAGCACGGCAACGGCGATCCATAGCGGCCACCAGGCGCGCACGAAACTGCTGTTGCGCCATCTCCCGGCCAGATGGACAGCGCCGACCATCAACGCCACGTAGATGATTATGTCCAGCCACAACATTTCGTGGTGAATGAAAACCCAATAGGCAAAAAATACCGCCATTATCAGCGGCATGACCGCAAGCCCTCCCAAGATGGGCGCTCCGAACTCCTGGATGCTGCGGCGGCTGACGCAAAGGTATATGCTCAGCAGCAGCATGGGGTAGAATACCATTTTCATATGCGCCATCACGCTTTCCGTCACGGGGAAGATATATCCCAGGAAATGATTGAAGAACGGCGCATGGTGCACGAAATGCATCCCGGTGCCGACCAGAATCAGCACGACGATAGCAATTATGGTTTCTCTGCGGGACATATTTAACAATCCGTCAGCAAAACTAATTCTTTTCTATAAAAACCGTACGTCTATCATCATTTGTTGGTATTCATCCACTTCATTCCCAGCCGGTCGATGAGACGGGAGGGAAGGAGGCGTACAAGGAAGGGGATTGTCAGGTTGAGGGCGCCGGGTCGGCGGATGCGACGGCCGTGGAACATGGCGCGCAGGGCCTTACGCACGAGCTTTTCGGGGCTCAGCACGATACCCAGGCGGCGGCCTGTCTTCCGCATTCGGGGGCCCAGATTGTACAGACCCGTATCCACCGCGGCGGGGAGGATGGTGGTCACGCCGACGCCGTAGGGCGCAAGTTCGTAGGAGAGCCCCAGGCCGAAGCTCTTCAGGTAGGCCTTGGAGGCAGAATACACAACAATCCCAGGTGCGGGAATGTCGGCTGTCATCGAAGACATTATCAGGATGTGCCCGGCCCCGCGGGCTTTCATCCTTTCGCCGAAGAGTATGCAGCATTCCGTAACCGCTGCCACGTGCAGGCCGACCATGGTGCGGGCCTTTTCCAGATTGTGGCTGCCGAGATACTCTATGAAGAAGATACCGGCGTTATTGATGAGTATGTCCACCTCCAGCCCATTGCCGTCGCAGAACTCCAGCATCTTTTGCGCGCAGCCCTGGGTGGAGAGATCCAGATACAGCCACTCCACCGGAACTCCGTACCGGGCACCCAGCTCTGCCGCGGCATCGCGCAGCTGCTCCTCCTGATTGCTCACCAGCACCAGGCCATAGCCCCTCGCCGCCAGCTGCCTGGCGTACTCCAGCCCGATTCCCGAACTGCCTCCCGTTATCAATGCATAACCCATCATTACAAAAATAACGAATAATTCCTATCTTTGTCCCCCAGAGAAACGATAATACAACTGAATTATGAGAAAAGCACTTTCAATCATTCTGGCCATCACCATGGCGTTGGCCTGCAGTTTTACCATCAAGAACAAGATTGTCCGCGGCAACGGTGTCGAGGCGACGCGTACCTACGACCTGCCCGCATTCAGCGAAATATTCGTGGCGGGTTCGATGGATGTCTTCTACACCCAGGGTCCGCAGAGCATCGTGCTCACCGCAGATGAGAACCTGTTGGACTACTACACCGTAGAATTTGAGGACAACGTCCTGAAAATCAGCACTAAATCCGGTTACAGCGTCTCCAGCAAGGCGAAGACTTTCGTAACCGTCAGTTCGGAAGACCTGAACAAGGTCAAGCTGGCGGGTTCGGGAGAGTGCGACATCGTCGGCACCCTGAACACCACCGGGGACTTCTCCTTCTCGATTGCCGGCAGCGGCGACCTGGATGCGGACGCCATCGTCTGCAAGGCGTTCTCTGCAAAAATCAACGGTAGCGGAGACATCGAGGTGGATGCCCTGACCGCCGAATCCGCCAACCTCCTGATCAACGGCAGCGGTGACATAAAGATCAAATGCAAGGATGCCGGCGACATTACCGCCAAGATCAACGGCAGCGGCGACATCGCCCTTTCCGGCAAGGCCCGCAGCCTGACTCAAAAGGTGAACGGTGCCGGCGACATCTCCACCAAGGGCCTGCAGCTCATCCCTTAATTATAGGCGTGGACGGACACTGCCGGAAGGAGATTGACTCCCCACCAACACATCTGCAGGCAGAGGAATCCCACCAGAAGCAGGATACATGCGGCACTCCGGCGACGGGGTGCCGCTTTCCGCAGATGCAGGTAAACCAGATAACAGCCCCAGGTGATGAACGCCCAGGTTTCCTTTGGATCCCAGCTCCAGAATGAGTCCCAGGCCTGTTTGGCCCAGATGGCTCCTATCAGCATGCCGATGGTGAGGAAGGCCGATCCGGCATACACCAGCCAGTCCGTGACGGGCATCAGTTTTTCTTCCCAGACCCTTTTGACGAGCATGCAGACACCGAGCACAGTAGCTATTGCCAGCAGCGAATACGCAATCATGTATGCTATCACGTGAGGAGCGAACCACGGGCTCTGCAGGGCGGGATTCGGATTATTTATGAACGATCCCGGCTTGCGCAGGGTGAGGCACATGAAAACGAATCCCAGCAGGATTACTCCGGATGCAATCCTGAGCCACTGCTTCTTCCCAGACGGCCTGGGCGCGATGAACATCAGGCCTACGGCCCCGGCCATCATCATGCAGATGCCGGCCAGTACCCAGTCCCTCCAGGGGTCCAGAACAAGTTCGGTTGCAAAACCGTCCAGGCGCACGGTGCGAGTGAGGAAGTGCTCCAGCACCAGGGCGACGACGGTCAGCGCCAGGCCGAGATGATTCAGCGCCAGCACTGCTATACGAAGTACTTTGGGTACGTTTTTTGACACGGCTGCAAGATACGATTATTTTTTTAAATTTGTGTTTGTAAAGATAATGGATATGAAAAAGCTTGTTTCCCTTCTGCTCCTGTTCCTGGCGCTGCCGCTGTGCATGACGGCCCAGTCCAAGAGCGAAACCAAGCAGTATGGCAAACTGGCGGGCAATCCCACCATGAAGGCCGTCGAGAAGTTCCTCAAAAAATATCCGTCCTCGGTCTACGCACCTAAGGTGCTGGGCATCAAGGACTCCCTCATCCGCATCGACAACACCAGCCTCATCTCCCGCGAGCAGGCCCTGGACCTTGCAGGGGAGTGCCTGGACGCCATCGGCTGGAAGAAAGACGGCAGGGAACACATCCTCGCCCTCGACAAAGACTTCACCCTCCGCATCCTCTCCCCGGAAGGGAAGGAGGAGGCCACGCGCATCATCCCCGTGTATTCCATGGAGGATGCCGCCGCACCGGCCTCTCTGACCATCCCTATGGAGATAATCTCCCCGCTGGGAGGCCGCTACTATCTGCATCTGGCCTACCTGAACGGGGCTTCAGAATACGTGGAGATGCTATATCTGCCGGAGGAGGACATACTCAACCAGGCTATCTTCTACGGCAATCCGCTCAAACTGGCTGCGGGGGAGGCCTACAAGATCGAAGGACAGAGTCCGGAGAGCATCGAGGGGCTGAATCCTACCGCCGAGGTGCTCTGGCTTCTCGCCCGATTCAAGGAGAATCCGGGCCTCGTGCCCATCTCCAAGGCTGACCTGCTCACCGATAACGCCATTAAATGGTGGCTGGAGCGGAATCCCAAGGCGGAGACCTCCGCCACGCGCCTGGCTTTCGGTCTGCTGGACCCTGAATCCTCCATAGTAGCGGCTTACAAGAAGGCCCGCAAGGAGAAGGGAAAGAACTATAACGTGGCCCTTTTCGACCTTCGCGGCTACACCATTATCTGCGCCGGCTCAAGGACGACGGGGGAGTATTCCCTCGTTTGGTGCGAGCCCGTGTGTAAGAACCGCAACAGGGACAAGTTCCTGAATACCATATATTTCGAGAAGGATGGCAATGTGCTGGACCTCTTCTATTATAAAGGAAAAAGCACTTTTAAAGTAAGAATATCCATGGCCTCACAGGCTGTGCGCCGATAGACATCAATGAATATGCGTAGAATCGTTTCAATCGTTTTGGCGGTGGGAGCAATGGCTTTCGCCGCTTGCGGGCCCAAAAAGGCATCCGAGCCTTCGGCTCAGGATTTCGCACCTTATATCAAGGCATTCACCGGCGGCATCGTTTTCGAAGATGCCACCATTCGCATCGAGCTCGCGGAAGACGCTACCGAACAGCCCACTGACGGCCTCTTCAGCTTCAAGCCCTCCATCAAGGGCAGCGTGAAGTGGAACGGGCCCCAGTCGGTGGCGTTCGTGCCGGAAGATGGCGCCCTCAAGGTAGGGCAGACCTACAAGGCCTCCTTCGCCCTCGGAAAGCTGATTCCGGGAGCGCCGGAAGAGTTCCCCTTCGGCATTACCGTAAAGGGCAACCTGGTCTCCGTGCAGGAAACCGAGGCCGAGCCGGACAACGGCAAGGCTTTCCGCGTAGTGCAGGCATCCGTGAAAGACAATTGCGTGGAGTTGAAGATGAGCGAAGCCCCGGCCAATGCAACCGTGAAGGGCCTCGTGGAGCTCACCGGCGTGAGACGCAGCTACGTTCAGGTGCAGGACCAGGTCATCAAGGTGCATTTCGAAGGCCGCAAGGGCGACATGACCCTCACTCTCGACAAAGGTTTGAAAGGTGTCGGCGGCGCGGCCCTGGAGAAAGATTTCACCCGCGTGTTCCCTGAAACCGACGAGGCGCCCTCAGTGCGCATCCCCTTCAAGGGCAGCATCCTTCCGGACAAGCAGAGCCTGCTGCTGCCATTCAGCGCGGTGAACCTTTCCGCGGTTGAGGTGCGCGTAGTGAAGATCTACGAGAAGAACATCCTGATGTACCTGCAGGACAACTCCCTGGGCGGAGACAGCGAACTGCGCCGCAGCGGACGCCTGATATACAAGGGCGACATCGCCCTGGACGCCACCAAGGACCTGCATCAGTGGAACGACCACTGCATAGACCTCTCCGGCCTCTTCAGGCAGGAGCCCGGCGCCATCTACCGCATACGCCTGAGTTTCCGGCAGGACCAGAGCCTCTACGGCGGCAAAGAGCCCGTGCAGACCGTCAGCAAGCCTGTAGGCAAGCCTTCCAAGGAGGATGAGGCCGTATGGGACAGGCCCGATCCCTACTACTGGGACAACTATTACGATTGGGACGAATACAAGTGGAACGAGTCCAACGACCCTACCAAGCCCTCATACTACATGGATTCCGGCCGTTTCCCCGCGGTGCAGCTGCTCGCCAGCGACCTCGGTCTGATGGCGGATTATGCCGGAGGCGGCCGGATCTGGATCGCCGTGACCGACCTGATCACCGCCAAGCCCGTATCCGGAGCCAAGCTCGAGGTGTTCGATTTCCAGCTCCAGAGCATAGCCCGCGGCAGGACCGACGGCAACGGCCTCGCGACCCTTACCCTGGACGTTGACCGTAAACCTTTCGCCGTGGTGGCCAAGGCCGGAGGCAGCACGTCCTACCTCAAGGTGACGAGCGGATACAACGAACGCTCCACCAGCCGCTTCGATGTGGGCGGAGAGATGCTCCAGCAGGGCATCAAGGCTTTCATCTACGGTGAACGCGGAGTCTGGCGTCCGGGAGACACCCTTCATGTGACCGCCCTGGTGGCGGACCGCGGCAAGACCCTCCCTGAAGGACATCCGGCCACGCTGGAAGTCTACACCCCCGAGGGCCAGTTCTACAGCAAGCTCACCCGCAAGGGTACGGACGGATTCTACGGTTTCGACATCCCCACGAAGGCGGATGATCCTACGGGATACTGGAACGCCTACCTGAAAGTGGGCGGCAGCAGTTTCCACAAAGTGCTGCATGTAGAGACGGTCAAGCCCAACAGACTGAAGATCAATACTTTCTATCCTGCGGTGATGGAGGCCGGCAAGGCCGTGAACCTCCAGGCCAGCGCCGCGTGGCTTTCCGGCGGAGTGGCCGGCAACATGCCCGTGAGGGCCCAGGTCACGCTCCGCAAGGCGGGCGGATCTCCCTTCAAGGGTTTCGAGAAATACTCCTTCTACGCCCCCTCCAGCAACTACGACAACAACGAACTGGAACTGTTCAAGTCCCGCCTCGATGCATCCGGCAATCTTAACGCCAAGGTCACTCTTCCCGCCGCACAGAATGCTCCCGGCATGCTGCAGGCCTTTGTGGTCACGACCGTCCAGGAACCCGGCGGCGACGAGAGCTTCACCACCGAGACCATCCCTTATTCCCCCTTCAGCGCCTATGTGGGCGTGCGTGTGCCGGAAGGCGAGTTCCTCGAGACCGACAAGACCCACACCTTCAGCATCGCGGTGGTGGATCCTTCCGGCCGCCGTCTTGGCAGCCGCAAGGTGGAATATTCCGTCTACAGGACCGGCTGGAACTGGTGGTGGGACAACGCCGGCGGCAGCCTCGATGCCTATGTGCATGGTTCCTCCGTGCAGAAAGTGCAGGGCGGAACCATGGTTTCCGGCACGCAGGACGCTACCTTCACGTTCCGGGTGGATTACCCCGCATGGGGCAATTACCTGGTGCTGGCCCGGGACGTTGCATCCGGCCACGTGAGCGGCGCACGCTTCACAGTGGACTGGCCCGAATACCGCGGCCGTGCCGACCGCAGGGATCCGGAATCCATCACCATGCTCACCTTCTCTACCAGCAAACCTTCGTACAAGGTGGGCGAGAAGGCCACCGTCTACATCCCTGCCGCCGCGGGCGGACAGGCTCTCGTAACCCTGGAGAACGCCGGGGGAGTGATCAGCCGCGAGTGGGTGCAGACATCCTCGAAAGATACCCCCTGGAGCTTCACGGTGACCCCGGAGATGGCTCCGAACATCTACGCCGGCGTGACTCTCATCCAGCCCTATGGCTCGGTGGAGAACGACCTTCCCATCCGCCTCTACGGCGTGCAGCGCATCAAGGTGGAAAACTCCGGTTCGCATCTGGAGCCGGTGGTGACCATGCCGGACGTGATACATCCGGAGGAACCGTTTACGGTTAAGGTGAGCGAACGCAGCGGCAAGCCGATGACCTACACCCTGGCAATCGTGGACGAGGGCCTGCTGGATCTCACCGCGTTCAAGACACCCGATCCTTGGAGCAGGATGTACCGCAACGAGGCACTCACGGTGGCCACCTGGGATAACTACGACCAGGTGATCGGTGCGTTCGGCGGGAAACTTTCGCCCCTCGCCGCAATCGGCGGTGACGAGGACGCCGTGCGGAATGCCCGCAAGGACAACCGCTTCAACCCCGTGGTGCTGTTCCGCGGGCCCAAGACCGTTGCGAAGGGCACGGACGTGCTCAAGCTTCAGCTTCCCATGTACGTGGGCAGCGTACGCGTGATGGTGGTAGCCGGGCACGACGGTGCGTATGGCAATGCGGAGAAGACCGTTCCCGTGCGGAGTCCGTTGATGGTGGTCACCACCCTGCCGCGCGTGCTTGGCAGCGGTGAGCAGACCTCCGCGGCCGTGAACGTATTTGCCATGGAAAACGGCATCGGCGACGTCACCGTGTCCGTAAAGGTTGACGGCCCCGTTTCCGGTGGCGGAATCAAGTCGGTGAAGTTTACCGAAAAGGGCGACCGCCTGCTGCAGTTCCCTGTGACGGCAGGAGATGCCGAAGGCTTGGCTCACATCACGGTCAGCGCTTCTGCCGGCAATCACAAGGCTTCGGAAACCATAGCGCTCAATGTTCGGAATTCTAATCCCGTCATTACGACCGTAGAGCATTTCTCGCTGGAGAAAGGTGAGTCGCGTGAAGTGTTGGGAAGCACTGCTCAGCTTGCCGGATTCCCGGCCGTAGATGCTCGAGGACTGTATGTGAGCATGAGAGATTATCCTTATAACTGCACCGAGCAATTGAGCTCCCGTGGTCTGACCATGCTGCATCTTCTCCCTCTTCTTCCCGAGACCGATGTTACAAAAGCTAAAGAATTGATACCCGGGATTATCGGCCAGATTTATGCCCGTCAGCAGGCGGACGGCGGTTTCGCCTACTGGACCGGCGGCACTTCTGGAACCTGGGTTTCTTCCATGGCCGGACAGTTCCTTGCCGAAGCTTCCAAGGCAGGATTCGAGGTGAACGCCGGTGTGCTGAAGAACTGGAAGAGCTATCAGCAGAAGATGAGTCAGGTCTTCCGTGTAGCCGGGAACAACTTCTTCTCCAATCTGGACGAAGCCTATAGGCTATATTCCCTGGCTGTCGCAGGAACTCCCAATCTTGCCGGCATGAACAGACTGAAAGAAGCGGGGAATATCGGCGATCAGGCCCGGTGGATGCTGTCTTCCGCCTATGCACTCAGTGGCAAGTCCGCTCTTGCTGCCGGTCTTCTGGACGGTGTGAGCAGCAAGTTCCCGGAATATGAACCATATAACATTACCTATGGCACCGCGTTGCGCGATCAGTTGATCGCCCTCGATGCCCTGGTGCTCAACGACCGCGTGGTCGATGCACTTGCCGTTGCGTCAGAGATTCCTCAGCGCGGCATGTCCACGCAGGAAAGCGCCTTTGCGGCGATCGCTTTCGATCATCTGAACAAGAAGGTGGGGAATGCCGCGATTCATGCAACGGTCGGAGGAAAGGATGTCGCATCTGCCGCTTCGATGGTGTCGGTGCCGCTTTCCGGTAAAGCCACCGTGCAGAATCTTGGTGACGGGACGATTTACGGAACGGTGCTCTCCGTTTCCCGCGAGGGTGCGAAGAAAGCCGTTTCCAATGGGCTTGGAATCGAGGTGCGCTACACCGGGGAGAACGGCTCGACCGTCAATCCGGCCACACTGGCGCAGGGAACCCGCTTTACGGCGACCATAAAGGTTACGGGAAATGCGGTCCGTGCACACGAGAACCTGGCGTTGAACTTCGGCATCCCGTCCGGATGGGAGATAGTGAACGACCGTCTGCAAGGCGGCAAGCTCGCCGAGGACGGCTACGACTATAAAGACATCCGCGACGACAGGGTGAACTGGTTTTTCGCCTTGCCTGCAGGACGCTCCAAGACCTTCTCGGTGCAGCTCCGTGCCGCATATGAAGGCTCTTACGTGCTCCCGGCAGTTGTCTGCGAAGCCATGTACGACCCGACCGTGAACGCGTCTACCGCCTCCGGCAAAGCCGTGGTTACCCGGTAAATGTCATTCAGGGCAAAGCGAAAAAATCTGATCCTGGCAACAGTAGCGATACTGCTGCTGGGATATCTTTTTTGTCTGCCCCGCAACCTATTCAAGAACGTCAGCTATTCCACCGTGGTGGAAAGTGCCGACGGTGAACTTCTGGGGGCCCGCATCGCGGCCGACGGGCAGTGGCGTTTTCCGCCCTGCGACACCGTGCCGTCCCGTTTTGCCACCTCCCTTATCCAGTTCGAAGACAGGCACTTCCGTTATCATCCGGGCGTGAATCCCTTTTCGCTGGTGCGTGCCTTGCGGGACAACATACGCAGCGGGCACGTGGTCAGCGGCGGCAGCACCATCACCATGCAGGTCATCCGCCTTTCCCGCCAGAGGGATCGCACCGTCTGGCAGAAGATGATAGAGTCGGTGCTGGCGACAAGGCTTGAACTCCGCTATTCCAAACGCAAGATATTGGCCCTCTATGCCTCCCACGCCCCTTTCGGGGGTAATGTGGTGGGGCTGGAGGCCGCATCGTGGCGCTACTTCGGACGGCCTGCATCCGAACTATCCTGGGGGGAATCCGCCACGCTCGCCGTGCTGCCGAACTCTCCTTCCACCCTCCATCTGAGCCGCGGGCGGGAAGAATTGCTCCGGAAGCGTAACCGCCTGCTGAAGAGGCTGTTGGACCATAAGGACATACCCCTTGAAACTTATACTGCCGCTATCGAGGAGCCCCTTCCGGAGGCGCCGCTGCCACTGCCTTCACTGGCGTCGCACTATGTGGAAAGATGCCCGAAGGGAGTCCGTACGCGGACCAGTCTGTCCCTGCCTCTGCAGAGGGCGGTAGAAGCGGCCGTTAACCGCCGTTCGGACGAACTGGCGCAGGAGGGGATTGCGGACATGGCGGCGGTGGTCATCGACAATGCCAGCGGGGCGGTAGTGGCCTATGTCGGGAACTCATCTCCCGAAAGGGAAAGACCCGGAAAACTGGTGGATATCGCCTCCTCGCCGCGTTCTACGGGCAGTATCCTGAAACCTTTCCTCTATGAGGCGGCCCTGGAGGAGGGGACCATCCTCCCACGGACGTTGCTGCCGGACATCCCCGTGAACCTGAGCGGATTCGCGCCGCAGAATTTCGACCGGCAGTTCTACGGAGCCGTTCCGGCGGATGAGGCCCTGGCCCGCTCGCTGAACGTACCCTCGGTGTTCCTGCTGCAGCAGTACGGCGTGCCCAAGTTCCATTCGGTGCTGCGGCAGGCAGGGCTTTCCACAATCACGGAAGTACCTGAGCATTACGGGCTTTCGCTGATACTGGGCGGCGCGGAGGCACGCCTCGACGAGATAACCTCAGCGTATTCCGCATTCGTGCGGGGCTCGGCGCCCTTTACGGACCCGGTCGCTCGCTGGTATACGTTTGAAGCTTTGAAAGAGGTGAACCGCCCTGACCAGCTGGACTGGAGGCTGATACGCTCCGTGCGCAAGGCCGCATGGAAGACCGGGACCAGCTATGGTTTCCGCGATGCCTGGGCTGTGGGGATGACTCCCGCCTATACTATAGGAGTCTGGGCCGGAAACGCTCAGGGACAGGGTGTTCCGGGGCTTGTCGGTGCCCGCACCGCCGGCCCCGTGATGTTCGACATTTTGAACCTTCTTCCGGCATCGGATGAATGGTTCCCGGAACCCGGGTCCCTCGCGTCAGGCACTTCCGGGAATGATGGCTGTTACGCCGATGTCTGTACCGCATCAGGCCATCTGGCAGGCCCGGAATGCCCCTCGGAATCGATGCTGATTCCCGCGGCCGGGCTGGACGGCGAACCCTGCCATTATCACAACAGCGGCGAGTTCGTGCTGCCGCCCGCGATGGAGTGGTACTACCGGCCGAATCATCCTGAGTATTCGGGCGCAAAAAAGGCTACGGGGGAGTCTGCAGTGCAGTTCATCTATCCCCAGAACGGGGCTGTGCTGTCGCTGCCGCGCCAGCTTTCCGGCAAAGTGGAAGGGGTGGTTTTCCGGGCAGCACATCATAAAACAGATGCCACGCTCTGGTGGCATCTGGACAATACTTATGTCGGGGAAACGTCCTTCCGCCACGAGATGCTTCTAGCTCCCTCTCCTGGACGGCATACGCTTACCGTTGTAGATCAGGACGGCAGTACGGCGGTGGTACGTTTTACCGTGGAATAATCTTACTTCGTGCCGAAAATGCGGTCTCCGGCGTCTCCAAGGCCCGGAACGATGTACGCGTTTTCGTTCAGGTGGTCATCCACCGCGGCAACGTAAATATCTACGTCGGGATGCGTTTCCTGCACCTTCTTGATGCCCTCGGGGACTGCCACGAGACACATCAGGCGGATGTTGTGGCATCCGCGCTTCTTGATCATGGTGATTGCGTCGGATGCGCTGCCGCCGGTGGCAAGCATGGGATCGGTGACTATGACTAGGCGGTCGTCGATATCTTCCGGAAGCTTGCAGTAGTATTCGACGGGCTCGTGGGTCTCTTCGTTGCGATAGAGACCGATGTGGCCGACCTTGGCCACGGGCACGAGAGTCTGCAGGCCCTCGACCATTCCCAGACCTGCGCGGAGGATAGGAACGATGGCCATCTTTCGGCCTGCGATTTCCTTGGCCGTCATCTTGCAGATGGGGGTTTCGATGTCCACGTCTTCCAGCGGGAGGTCGCGGGTGACCTCATAGCCCATCAGGAGGGCGATTTCTTTGAGAAGTTCACGGAAATCCTTGGATCCGGTTTCCTTTTTACGCATGATTGTCAGCTTGTGCTGAATCATGGGATGATCGATAACATGCAGTTGGCTCATAGTGTTTTAGAATGATTATGCGAAGATACAAAATAATCCGTCGAATAGCAAACAACTATCGTAGATAGCACTTTTTGGGACAAAAAAGGTAATATTCTTGGAATATTACGCTATATTTGCAAACTGCAATGAAAGCGCGCAATCTCATAATGGCTGTTTTATTCGCCCTTTCAGGCGTCTGTATGGCACATGCCCAGACCCCGGTTACGCGCGAATTCCCCGTCTGCTTCAGGTGGGACAATCCCCATTATGACCGCACTTATCTCGACAATGCCTCCATCGAGGAGGAGATTTTCCACTTCATAGATTCGATTGGCACTGCGAATATCGAGCAGATCGTAGTCGAAGCTTTTGCGTCCCCGGAAGGAAGCCTTTATCGCAACAAGGAACTGTGCAAGCTCCGTTCCGCGGAAATCAAGTGGCTGATACTCAAGAACTATCCCGAGACTCTCGGCAAGTTCAAGCTCCGCCCCGCGGGCGAGTCGTGGACCATGCTCCGCAGCAGGGTGGCCGCAGACAAAAAGCTTACCGAAGCTTCCCGAGAGAAGATCCTCCGCATCCTGGATGATACGACTCTCTCGCTGGACGCCCGCAAATGGCGTCTTTCCAAGGGTCTCGGCACGGATCCCCAGGTCGGCGACCTGTGGCAGTATCTGCTCCGCGCCCACTACCGCTATCTGCGCTGCGGCGTCGTGGTGATCGTTTCGTCGCTCACGGCCGACACCGCTGCTGTCGTTCCGGGCGAAGCTAAGGAACCTGCCGACACTGTTGCTGTCATTCCGGGCGAAGTGAAGGAACCTGCTGACACTGTTGCCGTCGTTCCGGGCGAAACAAAGGAACCCGCCGATACCGTGGCTTCGGCCGTGGCGGCTAAGCCATTGGTCGACAGCACATTAAGCCAAACCCTCCCGCCAGATTCAAAGGGGGAGGAAAGTGGTCAAGTGTCTGATAGTCTGTCAGTTACCCGCCACGATCGCGTACCCCTTCTGGCCGTGAGCACCAACCTGCTTTATGACGCGACATATTTCCCGCACTACGGCTTCACATCGATACCGTCGGTTAGCGTGGAATACTACCCGTACAATGGCCGTACAACCTTCGGCGCGGATGTCGAATGGCCCATGTGGCAGCACTGGGATACACACAAGTTCATGCAAATTAACAATATCACCCTTTGGGTGAAGCGTTATTTTAAGCAAAATGTGCATCTATATAAAGGACCCTATCTTCTGGGAAGCCTGAATGCGGTGCGGTATGGCATAGGGTTCGACGACAAAGGATGGATAGGAGAAGGCCTCGGGGGCTCGGTTGGAATAGGTTATAAGAAGTATTTCGGCAGCAGCCGATTCTTCTTCGACACCGGACTGGCACTGGGAGTGTTGTGGTCGAGGTACGATCCATACATCTGGGGCAACGAGGCCACTGGCTGGTACTACTACGACTACCTCGGCAAGCCGGAAGACTTCAAGGAGCGTAGCAAGCGCCTGCTCTGGTTCGGACCTACAAGACTGTATTTTTCAATTGGTTACGACCTTTTGATGAGAAAGAAGAGATGAAATTGAGAAACTGCATAACGACTATCGTTGCACTGCTCGTCCTGAGCGGATGCACGATCGAACCCATGCTGCACCTGCGCAAGGTAGCGGCTACCAAGGTCGTCATGCAGACCACCATAACCACCGACATCCTCTGGCAGGTGAACTGGCAGGCCCAGTGGGATTATACATGGAATACAACCACTTACGGCCCTCTCGGCTATACCGAGCCCAAGGGCGTGAGGATGCACATATACACATTGGACGATGCCGGCGAGCCCAAATCGCACAACGTTTATAATTTCAACGGACTCGAGGGGCAGGCGGATGTTTTCGTGGGCATCCACGACCTGCTCTTCCATAACAACGATTCCGAGGTGCTTCTCTTCCGCTCGGAAGATGACCTGGCCGATGTACACGCCTACACCCGTGTCATATCTTCCGGCCTGAAGGCATCCCTGCCAGTGCAGACATCCGCCCAGAAAGCCGCTGCCACCAAGGCGGATCCGGAAGAGATCAACGAGAACGTAACCCTGATGCCGGACGAGCTGTTCAGGCTTTTCGACCCCGCCCATCACATCACCGACAATCTCGAAGATTATGACTTTGAAGACGGAAAGTACATCCTGCGCATAAAGGGTAATCTTCAGCCGGCGACTTTCATCTACCTGTTCCAGGTGAAACTGCTGAACAATCTTGAACGCGTTGCCGGCAGCAACGGAGCGGCCCTGACGGGTGTGGCGGACGACGTGAACCTGTGCACCGGTGAGACCTCGACAACCGCCGTGAGCGTGCCGATGGACGTGTACATGAATGCGGTGGCCGATCCCGATCTGCTCGGAGCCAGATGCCTCACCTTCGGCATCCCCGGCTGCAACCCCTACGACGAAGCAAGCGTTGCCGCGGCCCCGGCCGGAAAGCACTGGTTCGTGCTGAACGTGGCCTTCAAGACAGGCAAATACAAGAATATACGAATAGACGTAACCGACCAGATCCGCGCCCT
>JAEEGJ010005723.1_pt1 | contig 38495 bp, 27 predicted proteins | sample 8958761 | NCBI WGS metagenome assembly JAEEGJ01 (sample SAMN16246546, study PRJNA631951) | gut metagenome | biome: gut microbiome; feature: rumen; material: RS-attached | host: Bos | place: Iran: Karaj | collected 2018-10
GACAGCCTGCCACAGCAGATGCTGCAGAACCCGATGTACGATAGCGGCGTGCTGGGTTATCGCTGTATTATCGCCAACAAGTTGGGCGATCGCCCGGCTTTCGATCGTTATTTCGAAAGATATGACAGCATCCGCCAGCATCTGCCTGAGCAGTTCAATGCCACGAATCTCCAGCAGGTGATGGTGTGCCACTATCTGATGCAGAAAGATTATCAGCAGGCTCTTGCCTGGTGCGATTCAGTCGACGTGCCGCTGACGGCTATTGAGCTGCGTATCGATGTCTACGAGCAGATGGGTGACTGGAAACAGGCTTTTCTTGCTTCAGAATTGAAGGACAGCCTGATGCTGATCAGTGAGCGCGAGGCATTGGAGATGCATACGATGGATATGCAGCATGATATCGATCAGTTGCAGAATGAGCAGCGCAAGGCAAAGATACGTCACATACAGCTGCTCATCGTAGGCCTGATGGCGCTGGCTATCATCGGTCTGCTTGTGGGTATGCTGATCTTCCGCCATCAGAAGAACCGCCGGCTGAAGGAACAGTTCCTACAGTTGCAGGAGGCTCGTCGCAGAACTGAAGCCGGGCAGGTTATCCGTCGTGCCTTTGTCACTTCGATACAGCAGAAGCTGAGACCGTCTATCAACTTGCTGAGAGGCTATGCACGCGCTTTCAACAATCCTGAGTTCCGGATGAAACCAGAGACTCGCCCCAAGCGCTATAACGATATCCTCAATGCAGCGCGCAACATAGAGTCGCTGATAGATCCGGTGCTCGATTCATACGCTCGGGGTACAAAGGGTATCTCCGACGAGGAGAAGCAGATCTGTATGACTGCGCTCCGCGCTCCGCTGTTCACGCTGATCAGCACGTCGGAGGTTATTATCGACGGCAAGGGAGAGATTCCAAGCGATGAATATATGCAGTTGCGCGCCAGCGTATGCCGAGATGCCTACCACGTGTCTGTCTCTACTCATCAACTGATCCTGTTCAGTCTCTACGGCGACGATTTCCCGACTCCTAAGCCTGACAGAGTAGGGCTGAATGAAGTGGCTCGCTCCATCCTGAACAGTTACGACCTGCAGCCATCGGCGATAGACAAGAACCGTGTGCTGGCCACAGAGTTCACAACCGAGGTGGCAGATGACGTGATGGTTGATACCAACTCGCTGTTGCAGGAGCTACTGAACTGTCTGCTCGATAATGCTAATAAGTACGCTACCGGCGGCGCTGTGCTGATGAGCTGTCATGCTAACGTCGATGGCACCTATGCCATATCTGTCAGCAATGAAGGCCCAACGATATCTGCTGATGATGCAGAGCGCATCTTCGAGCCCTTCGTCCGTCTGTCGGCTTCTGAGCAGAGTCTGGGTATCGGTTTGCCTCTGGCTCGCCGCCTCGCCATCACAATGGGCTATACCGTCACCCTCGACACCGAATACACGAAGGGAGCGCGTTTTATCGTCTCTGGGATTTAGGAAAAAGCACACACAAAACTACAATGACTTATATAGGTGAACTGATATCGATAGGAGTAGCTTTTTCGTGGACAGCAACTGCCCTACTGAGCGAGTTTGGCTCGAAGCGGCTTGGCAATCTCACCCTGAATGTGTTGCGTATGGCTTTGGCACTGGTGTTCTCGCTGGTGCTGTTTGGTGTTGTTACTGGAAGCATTCTGCCTCCAGGCGCTTCGGCTGAAGCTGCAGGGTGGATGCTGTTGTCAGGACTTGTAGGCTATGTGATAGGCGATTTCTGCCTGTTTCAGTGTTATATAATAATAGGTTCGCGATACGGACAGCTCTTCATGACGCTCGCGCCTCTGACTGCAGCCCTGATGGCTTGGGTGACGCTGGGCCAACAGATGACGGAAATGAGCATTCTGGCAATGCTGGTAACGCTCTTCGGTATCGGTATCTCTGTACTTGGGCGAGGCGAGCATCACAGGGTGTCACTGAAACTGCCCCTCAATGGCGTGCTTTTCGCCATAGGAGCTGCTATTTGTCAAGGTGTAGGACTGGTGCTCAGCAAGATTGGAATGGATCACTACGAGGCTGTTGCAGACATGCCAGAGTGGCTGGTACCCTTCAGTGCCAATTTCTATCGTTGTGTAGCAGGCATTGCGGGTTTCCTGATATTACATTATTTTCGAGATGGAATGGCCCCTTTATGCGAAGCTATGCACGATAAAAAGGGATTTTCTGTAGCAATAGCTACGACTATCTTCGGACCCTTTGTCGGGGTAGGTTTCTCGCTGATGGCTGTGCAATATACGGCGGCAGGCATCGCCTCTACGCTGATGGCGATGACGCCGATTATCATCCTTCTGCCTTCCTACTGGCTATTCCATGAACGGATAACCTGGAAGGCAGTACTTGGTGCCTTGATCTCTGTGATAGGCGTCAGCCTTTTCTTTCTCTCTTAGAATGCTTTAGTTAAGACAACTTTTGTATCACTTTCTCGATGGTCAATATATTCTTATTGTCAATGTGATCATAGTGTATATCATCCATCTTACGGCGAAGGAGAAAGATGCCAAGTCCCCCGATGCGACGCTGTTTCCACGGCAGCGTGACATCGGGGTTCTTATGCTCCAGGGGATTGAAAGGCACCCCTCCATCTTCGAAACGGATAATGATGCGGTCGGTCTTCTGGATTTCCACATCCAGATAACCGTCTGAACCTTCAGGATAGGCATACGACGTAATATTCACGACGATTTCTTCGCACGCCAGTCGTAGTGTCAGAGTTTCCTTCATACGGCAAGAAGAAATCTCTGGCGAATCCAGAATGGCTTTAAGAATCTTACGTGCCTGTCCTTTGATGGGTTGGAAATGCAGTTCGCTCATAGTTTTACACTTCTTTTCTCCCCACTAAAATAATGATGGAGCGTGGGCCTACCAATACTTCGTGTTGGTTTTCAATGAGTGGTTCTTCACCTATTTCAAAGATATCCTTGGGTGTCTCTACTCCAGTATTGGCAAAGACGTGCCAAGCCATACCCTCAGGCAACTGAGGCAGCTCGAAACCGTGCATCTCCCAATGCATGTTCATAGCCACATAGATGAAATCGTCGGCAACACCGTTTGTCTCGGCATATTGCCCGTTCAGCATGAAGGCTGCTGTGAGATTGTTGTAACCGCTTTCTGGCTGCCATGCTTTTACGCCATGCCAGGAAAAGTCAGGGTAGCCAAGGCCAAGATAGTCGCAATGCTGGAGGTGATCCTCATAGCGTAGCACTTTATGGCTGCGACGGAATTTTATCATCTGTTTGAAATAGCGGAAGATGTCGGCATTCTTCTCCAGATTGTTCCAGTCGAGCCAGGCGATTTCATTGTCCTGACAATAGGCATTGTTATTGCCTTGCTGGGAGTTGCCCATCTCGTCGCCAGATAGTACCATCGGGATACCTTGGCTCACCATCAGGAGCGAGATAGCGTTTTTCACTTGTCGGTGGCGTAAGCTGTTGATTTCGGGATCGTCACTTTCACCTTCGCAGCCGCAATTCCAGCTGTTATTGTGGTTCTCGCCGTCGCGGTTGTCCTCACCATTGGCTTCGTTGTGCTTGCTATTATACGAAACAAGATCCATCAAAGTGAAACCATCGTGCGCTGTGACGAAATTCACGCTGGCCTTAATGCCTCGTTTCTGTGAAGCATAGAGGTCTGGCGATCCGATAATGCGCTCCTTCACGTCGGAAAGCACGTCGGTATCGCTCTTTAGGAAGCGGCGTATACTGTCGCGGAATTTTCCGTTCCATTCAGCCCAGCGGCCCCATGAGGGGAACGAGCCTACCTGATAGAGTCCTCCTGCATCCCAAGCCTCGGCAATCAGCTTGGTCTTGCCGAGAATAGGATCGTGTGCCAATGATTCAAGAAGTGGCGGATTCGGCATGGGGTTGCCGTTCTGGTCGCGTCCCAGGATGGCTGCCAGATCGAAGCGGAAGCCGTCTATATGGTAGTCGGTGACCCAGTAGCGCAGGCTTTCCACAATCATGTCGCGCACATTGGGATTGTTGCAGTTCAGCGTATTGCCACAGCCGCTGAAGTTATAATAATGTCCATCGGGGGTCAGCATGTAATAGGTCTTATTGTCGATGCCTCGATAGGAGATGTAAGGCCCTTGCTCATTGCCTTCTGCCGTATGATTGAACACCACGTCGAGTATGACCTCAATGCCGTTGGCATGTAGTCGCTTTACTAGATTCTTCAGTTCATCCACCTGCATGCTGAACTTTCCTGACGAGGCATAGGCGGCTTTGGGGGCAAAGAAACCCACGTTGCTGTAGCCCCACAGGTTATAGAGCTCGCGCCCGTCAACTGGTGAGATACGATGGTTCTCAAACTCGTCGAACTCATGGATAGGCATCAGTTCCACACAATTGACGCCCAAATCAAGAAGATAGGGAATCTTTTCGACGATGCCTGCAAATGTCCCTCGGTGTTTCACACCAGCTGCAGCGCCGCAAGTGAAGTTGCGCACATGCATCTCATAGACAATCAGGTCGTTGACAGGCGTTTCCAATGGCAGGTCGTCCTCCCAGTCGAAGTCATCGAATACCACACGCGCACGATATTGATAAAGACTGTCCCAATTAGGCTTTTGTCCCCACACATCGCGACCAACGATGAGTTTCGCGTAGGGGTCGAGCAGGATTTTCGACTTATCGAACCGATGGCCTTCTTCTGGCTGGAAGGGACCATCCATTCGGAAACCATATTCTATGTTCTCATAATCCAAGTCGAAGATGATCATTGAGAACACATTACCCAATCGAAACTCCTTGAAGAAAGGAATTTCGACGAAGGGCATCTCTTCACGGTTATGAAAGAGCACCAACGTGCAGTCTGTGGCATAACGGGAATAAACCGAGAAATTGACCATATTGCCAAAGACCGTTGCTCCAAACGGATAAGGTCTGCCGGGACGCAACTTCAGTCCCTGGTACTCATGGGTAGGAAACAGATCGACTCTATGCATAACTATTCACTATTCATTTCTCACTTCTCACTTTTTCAAGGCATTCTTCTATCGTGTTGAAAGAATCGAAGAAACTATTGAAACCAGTAACACTCATGACATCCTGGACGTCGTCACTGATTCCAACCAGATAAAACTTCAATCCTTTAGAATCTGCCACCTTTTTGGAATAAAGCAGAACACGCAGGCCTGTACTGGAAACGTATTTACACGCTGTCATATCGAGCACAGCATGACTGCCTTTGTCCAGAATGGCCTGTATGCCGTCCTGTACTTCCCGATAGTTGAAGGAGTCTAACTCATCGCCTAGTTTATAGATATCTATATTCATAGAAATAAGTTTATTGGTGCAAATTCAACTTCGTTTCCTGTTGTGACCAATCCATGCAACAGCGTACACGGAGGTCTGCGTAAGGTTCTGCATTGAAGATCGTCGACTTGATGGTCATCAGCTGCTCTGTTCCGTAAAGGAAGGAGAACGGGTGGGGTTGCTCCATCGTCAGGTCGATGGCCTCCTGTAACAAGTTTACATCGTCATGACAGTCGAACATGAATCTGTCAGTATCATGATTATCCAGGAACAATACCAACTTGAAGTCGGCTGGATACTTGGCGAAGTGATCGGCTATCTTGCTTCGTAGGGCCTGATTGCCCTTGATACCTCGACCTGCATGGATTTCCTCTAAGAGGATGTCACGATAGGCAAAATCTAACACACCATCCAGCGTATCTATATAGTCGGCCTGTAACTCGTCTTGGCTAAATGGCTTGGTGTCTTGTGCCAGAAACTCGTTCAGCCTGTCTTCAGTCTTGAAGTACAGTTGGCTGGCCAGCTGCGGGCCGATACCCTGAGCCCAAACCTCGCCGAACACCACGATATCGCTGCGAATGGCCTGTAACTGGTCGCGAAGGTTTTTCAGGAAACTGTGTGGTTGTCCTAAGGCGTGGTCAATACGGAAGGCATCTACTCCCATGCGGGTAAGCCGCTCAGCCTTTTCGATCATGAAATTGACCACTTCGGGGTTCTCCAGGTTGAACTTCGGCAGGTCGCCAAAGCCCAGGAACGATACAAACTCATCGCTGTCTTCCTTCGGAAAGAAGAACCAGTCACGGTGCTTGCCACCATTGGCAAGGAGCGACTCTTTAAAGAGCGGAGCCTCGTACCAACAATGGTTGGGCACAAAGTCACAGATGATCTTCAGTCCCTTGTCGTGAGCCGAGTCAAGCAATTGCTGATAGTCCTCCCAGGTGCCGAAGTGCGGATCCACGTCTTCAAAGTTCAGGGTGTGATACCCATGATAGTTTGCCGACTTGAAGATAGGCGAGAGCATGATGGCTGTAAAACCAAGATCCTTGATGTAGTCAAGTTTGTCAATCACTCCTTGCAGGTTTCCCCCGCAAAACACGTTCTTACTAGCTGGCGGTGTCTGCCAACCTCCGTTGAATCTGTCAATCAGCAGATGATAGATTCGGATGTTATCAAACCAGTTATTCATATTTATTTGTTTTTTAAGATGATTTCCTTAATCTCTATTTGTTTTGCTGCGTATATCTTATCGCTAGCATGGTGAGGTCATCACTCTGTTCGGTATCACCAACGAATTCGTGGACGGCAGCAGCCATTGTCTCGATGAGTTCTTGGGTGGAGCCAGTGAAGGCGGAGATGATATCCGTAATGCGTTGTTCACCAAATAGTTCGCGTTTAGCGTTCATAGCCTCTGTCAGTCCATCGGTATAAAGGAAGATGGTTGATCCTGTTTCCATCATTGTTTCCTGTTCACAAAAACTCATGCCAGGCAAGACGCCAACGGGAAGATTTGGTTCACATGGAAGCAGGGATTTATTGATGTAGGGTGCATCATGTCCGGCATTGCAGTAACGCAAGCGGCCTGTCTTCAGGTCGAGTATGCCAACAAACAGTGTGACGAACATATTATTATCGTTACCTTCGCTGATGGCTGCGTTCATGGTCTTCACAATATGGCTTGGCTCTACAGTGTGGGCTGAGACATTACGGAAGAGTGTCCTGGAAACGGCCATGACGAGCGATGCTGGTACACCCTTGCCTGATACGTCTCCTATACAGAAAAACAATTTCTCATCGTTAATGAAGAAATCATAGAGGTCACCACCGACAGCTTTTGCGGGTGTCAAAGAACCATATAGTTCAATGTCGTTGCGATTGGGGTAGGGGGGGAATGATTTTGGAAGCATCGACATCTGAATGTTGTGAGCAACGTTTAGCTCGCTCTCAATGGTGGCTTTTGAAGCCGTGGTCTCTTTCAGCTGTTCCACATATCCCTTCAGTGAATTCTGCATGGTGTCGAATGAATCGCGCAACTGGGTAATCTCATCCTTACTCGTGAACGATGGCAACATCGTATCGAAGTTTCCTTTTGCCACTTGCTGTGCTGAGTCGGATAGGTATCCCAGCGGTTTGATGGCCCGATGAATGCTGAGCCGCATAAAGAAGAAGATGACGAGGCCGCCGACACACATGCAGATCGCAATGACGATGGCAAGATACAGTCCCCACGTGAACATCAAGAAGTAGTGCTGAAATACTACTATTGACCAACCTGTATTAGCTATCTGCTTAGACTGAACATAATATGGTGTGCCTTTCAGATCTTTCGTCCCAAATCCGTTAAACACATTGATCTGCTCCGACTTAAGAATATTGAGGTCCAAGGAGTCTGTTCCTGTGATTCTGTTGCCCTTACTGTCAATAATCTGGATAGAGAATAATATTTCCCCTCCAGGACCGATAAGTGCTTTGTCCTCAAGGAATTCTTTCTTGACATTATCCATATCGAATCTTAAGGTATAATCAAGCCAACTGATGTTCAGGTCAACGCCAAATACGCCCACTTTGCGATTTTGACGATCGAAGATGGGCACTACAAAACTGCTGTATGTGCCGCTGACTACGGAATCATCGAAGTATGGGTCGGACAAGAAGCCTATTTCACCCTTGTCCAGACTGATTCCTTTTTTGTACCAAATACTATTAAAATAGTCGTGGTTTGGCGAGCCTATTTGCTTTCGGGCGTATTGAGCGCTGTCAGCATGATAGACATAGGCCTCAAACCATCTGCCCTGATTTTTAAAGTAGTCAGGCTCGAATGCTGCAAAATAGCCTACAGCCAATTGGTTGATACGAATTTCGTGCTCCAAAGCATCGAATATCTTCTCAGGGCTATCCATGTTTTCTTCTAACTCGGCTCGGCTGTTCTTCGTCACTCCTTCCACGGCTTCCAGCATCGACTCTATCTTACCTCCAATTCCTTCAGACACATATTGACAACGCGAACTACCGAGTAAGAGCGAAACATCACGGACAAAAAATAAAATGGCTGCAATGATCAATACATTGAAGAAGACCATAATTCCGATGACTCGCCAAGTGATGCGGCGTGAAAGTTTATTCTTGCTCATGATTCCTTGATTTATTTTCCTTTATGATACTTGGACCGGTATTCCATTGGCGTCATGCCAGAATGTTCCTTAAAGTACTTGCCAAAGAACGAGGCATTGGGAAAGTTCAGGTCGTTGGCAATTTCCTGCATCGTCATATCGGTGAAACGCAGGCGGCGCTCGATAGCTTCCATGGTGAAGAGCTGTATATATGTGCTGGGCCTACGATTCAACACTTCCTTGAGAATAGTAGAGAGATATTTAGGAGTGATGTTCAGTTGACTGGCAAAATCTTCCACTTTACGGATGCGTCCGTCACTTTGTTCCACCATGCGTATAAACTTGTCCACGATGCGTCTTTTATGAAAACCTGGCAGCTTCTTTTCTTGGTGGCCCGGTTCTGTCTCCTGATGAGCAACTCGACGCATCATCGCCAGCAATTCCAACATGAAGGTCCCTACTAGCGAGCGTACGATATCAGGCTTAAGTACCGATGATTGGTTACTCATCCTATGGCATAGCAAAGGGAAATAGATATTGATCAGGGAAACTTCGTCATCGTTGAGATGAACAACAGGACAAAGTTTGAGTTGCGACATGTCGACTAAGCTTGTTCCGCTAAAGATATTGATATTAAAAAGCTCACTTCTCGAAAACCATATTTGCCTGCAGTTGAAATCTGATGAAACCATAAAGTTACATGCTACACTATGAGCCATATAAAGAAACAGGTCATTTTTTTGTAACTGAATCACAGTACCATCATATTCTAGTTGGGCCCTGCCCTCAGTACAGATAACAATGATTCCATGCTCTTGGAGACATACCTTTCCAGAAGGTACGCTGCCGATGTTCTCCATCACAACCAAATCATCGCTGTCATCTAACCTATAGGTATCGCTACCTCTTCGGGGCTTTAGATTCTGCATCTCCATAATGTTCATTTTTTACTTGTTTGGTGCAAAAATACTGAAATATATCCGAAATTCGCTATTCGATATGACCGAAATTATGCTCTTTTACTCTTCTTTCCATGATAAATGTGATAATATGGATATTTTTTAAGAAATATTGAACATTTTCGAATAGTCAATTCTTCTCTGTCATGTATTTCCAGTAGCGGCGGGGCATGTCTTGCAGTTGCTTGCGAGGATTCATGCGCTCCTTGATGCAGATGGCTTTGAAATAGGTGCGCCAAAGGTCCTGCAGCAGCTGGTCGTCATGGCTGATGACGTCGTCGTTGAGTTTGCCGTTCCTTAAGTCGAAGGGCACAGCAGCTTCGTTTTCAAAGGTGATGTGGATGGCATCAGCTTTGCCGTCATAGTAGTATCCGTAGTGTCGCTTGGCATCATAGATGAGCCAGGGCTGATCATTGAATCTGTCTTGGAAATGGTCGGTAATGATAGGCAGCACGTTGTGATCAGGTGCTACAACTGCGAGGTAAGTGCCATCCTTCGCTTTCTGAAAGCGGATAAACTGTTTCATCCGTAGTTGCTCATGCAGCACTCGGCGGGCGATGTTCGTTACTGCCAACACATCTGGATCAGCAAAATTCTTGGAGATATCTCCTTGTTTGAATACCTTATATACATATTGGAACAGCGGATTGTTCAATTCCCTCTGCTCCGATAACCAACTGACGGAAATCAGTTTTATCGCTTCTCGTGACAGGCGTTTCTCCAGTCCTGCCCAAACGCGCTGAGCTTTTTCTTCACTGGTAGTTACATGATAGGTATGGTCGCAGAATAGTGGTAGTGCATCTCCTTCTGCCAATAACTCCTCGGGCTGTTCTTTCAAGCTGAAGGCATCGAAAACTGCTGTCAGCAGACCATCCATCGTTCCGTCAAACGTATATATTGTCATTCGCCAAAGTCCAGTTTAAGTTGCATTTCTTCTGCCGCCCGTTTCTGTTGTGCCTTTGAGATAAGCAAAGGGCGCAGTCGTTCTGGATGCAATTCATTGATACCAATGATGGGCTGCGAGAACTGGGAAGTTAGTTCGTTGCAGGTAATAAAGTATTTCGCCTTCTTCATCACCACCCCCATTTTCTTTAAGTCGTAAGATGTCAGACGGTTAAATCGTCTGGAGTTCACAATAAGCCAAGCCGACTTGGTTCCAAGACCAGGAACTCTTAAGAGTTGTTCGTAGTCAGCAGTATTGATATCCACAGGGAAAGCCTCTGGGTGACGCAGTGCCCAGGCAAGTTTCGGATCTACTTCAAGGTCGAGATTGGTGTGCTGGTCGTCTACGATTTCCTCTACTTTGAAATGGTAGAAACGTAGTAGCCAGTCAGCTTGATAGAGTCGGTTTTCGCGTATAAGTGGCGGTTGTTTCAGAATTGGCAGACGAGGGTCGTATGTGTTCACACTCACGTAGCCTGAGTAGTAGACACGTCGCATCGTCGGCTGACCATAGAGCATTGAGGACATCTGGAGGATATCGCGGTCTGTCTCTTTTGTGGCTCCTACAATCATTTGTGTTGACTGCCCTGCAGGCACAAAGCGAGGAACATAGCGATATTTCTTGCGGTCTTCCTTGTTTTCCAGCACGCCCTGCTGTATCATCTTCATCGGCGCGAACACACTCTTGTGATCCTTTTCGGGAGCCAAGAGTTTCAGTGACTCCTCTTTGGGTATTTCGATGTTCACACTCATGCGGTCTGCATAACGTCCGGCCTCGTTCAATAGTTCCTGTGAACAGCCAGGGATGCTTTTTAGGTGAATGTATCCGTTGAAACGGTGTACCGTTCGCAGGTCTCTGGCTATAGCTGTCAGCCGTTCCATCGTGTAGTCTGGATTGCGAACCACACCGCTCGACAGGAAGAGCCCCTCGATATAGTTGCGGCGATAGAACTCCATGGTGATCTCTTCCAGTTCTGTGACGCTTAGTGTAGCTCGTTTGATATCATTAGAACGGCGGTTGATGCAGTAGGCGCAGTCGTACATGCAATAGTTGGTCAGCATCACTTTTAATAACGAGATACAACGCCCGTCATCAGCAAACGAGTGGCAGATGCCCACACCGCCAACGGTAGAGCCCACCATACCCTGTTTCCCCTTGCGCACAGTGCCACTCGACGAACACGACACATCGTACTTCGCCGACTCTGCGAGGATTCGCAGTTTTTCCATCGTTTTCTCAGTCAACACTATTTTTAGCCGATTTGGTTGCAAAGATACAAAAAAAATTGTAACTTTGCAGCAAAAAAGGAAAGGATTATGGAAAAGTGCTCCATAGAACGGATCAAGCAGATGGAGTTGCGGTTGGATAAGGTCACTGCGGCTATGATTGAGTTATCGGCAGCGCTGGAAAAATACCAAGCGGTGCAGGGGGATATCAAGGTCCTCGATGAGTATTATGTCAGTAAGGAGTGGAAAAAGGACTTTGCTGATGATGAGGCTGGCCGATTACCTGCTGATTTGAAGCGTGGCGTGCTTTCTGAGGATGCCATCTGGAATTTGTTGTCAAATGCTCGTGAACTGAACAAGAGGATTTTTCCAAAATCAAAATAGTTTCTTTACAAGATGACAGAACTTACGCGTAATTTTCGAAGAGCAAGAGTTGCAGATCTGCCCCGTATTCTGGAGTTGATAGAGTGTGGGCGTCAGAAGATGCGGGCCGCTGGGAACAATGAGCAATGGACTAATGGCCAGCCTAGTCAGGAGGTCATTGAAGAGGATATCCGGCTTGGTGAAAGCTATGTGATGACGGAGAACGGCAAAGTGGTGGTCACCTTTGCTTTCAAGCCTGGACCCGATGTGACCTATGCAAAGATATACGAAGGGAAATGGCTCGATGACGTCAAACCTTATTATGTTGTTCATCGTCTTGCCAGTGCTCCTGGGGTTCGTGGCGTACTGAAAGATGTTCTAAACTTCTGTTTTTCCCATACTGATAATATCCGTATCGATACTCATCGTCAAAATGTGGTGATGCGCCACGCTCTTGAGAAGTATGGGTTCCGCTATTGTGGTATTATCTATCTCTTGGATGGGGCAGAACGCCTCGCTTTTCAGTCTTGTAATTCTGTAGCGATTACAGAGCAGTCTTCAAACTATGATAATCTGGAGCAGATGTCTGTTGTTGAACTGCTACATCATATTAATGAAGAAGATTATCGTGTTGCTGAGGCTGTAAAACTGGCTATCCCTCAGATACAGGCCTTTGTTGAGGCTGTAGAGGAGCGGATGAAACTGGGTGGTCGACTATTCTATATCGGTGCAGGCACCAGCGGGCGACTGGGTGTGCTCGATGCCAGTGAGTTGCCTCCCACATTTGGTGTGTCTGATACGAAAGTCGTAGGCCTTATTGCTGGAGGTGATCGGGCCTTGCGCCATGCTGTGGAGAAGGCAGAGGACATGCCAGAACAAGGCTGGCAAGATCTACAGGCCTATCATCCTACAGCCAATGATACTGTGCTGGGAATAGCTGCGTCAGGCACTACACCGTATGTTGTAGGTGTCGTCAGGTTGGCGCGACTGAATGGACTGCTGACGGGTTGTATCACCAGTAATCCCCATACACCATTGGCTCAGACATCCGATTTCCCCATTGAGACCATTGTGGGACCTGAGTTCGTAACGGGTTCTAGTCGTATGAAGAGTGGAACGGCTCAGAAGATGGTGTTGAACATGATTTCAACCACACTGATGGTACGTATGGGCCGTGTGCAGGGAAACCGGATGGTGAATATGCAGCTGACGAATGCAAAGCTTGTGGATCGTGGCACACGTATGGTACAAGATATGCTGGGCCTTAGTTACGAAGAGGCCCAGCAGCGCTTGCTTGAGGCTGGCAGTGTGGATGAAGCCTGCCATTATTAATTCATTGCCGTGAGGTCTTCTATTTGGTCGATAATTTCCTGATATTGTCGCTGGGTCTTGAAGTGCAGGCTGAATCCCAAGATAGCTCCAATAGTGCCTCCAATTACACCGCCCCAGAAGAAGCCGTTGGCATAGTCATGATTCTGTTGATATGTTTCGTAGAAGAACCAGCAAAGCCATAGTATAATCATGGGAATACCAACCAGCAGCCAGTTGCTATCGAATTTCTTGGCACTTGCCACCCTTTTACTTGCTTCCAGAAGGCTATGGTTCATCAGTCCTGGGTCGCTGATCTTGCGAGTATTGTAGAAGGTTGCGCTTGCACAAACTAGCATGATGATGCTCGTGGCAATCCAGAAGGGTATAGAGAGGTGACTCAGTACCACAAACGACCAATAGCCGTAAGGTACCATTAAGACGCACAGTCCCATGATGATGTAGTAGCGACGTGTAATGTTGTTCACTTCCTTCGTCATTGAGCGGCGCATGAGGCGGTCGTTCACAATCTCCTGCTTGTTAAGCTTATTCTTCAGCGTCTGCATCTGCTGGCGCATATTCTCTAACTCAAAATCGTTGTTCATAATCGTCTAATGTTTAATCGTTTGACATTTGTTTTAACTGTTCTCTGATCCTAAACAGACGGACACTGACGTTCTTGGCAGTGATGCCGACAATCTGTCCGATTTCCTCGTATGGGAGGTTCTCGAGCCAGAGTAGGACGATGGCACGGTCGAAAGGTTGGAGTTTGGATATACGCTTGTGGAGCATGTCCACCTGACGGGTATCCTCGTCGCGGTCTTCAAACAGGTTGATGTCCATCGTTAGCTTGACTTCAGATGAGCGTCGCTTCTTTTTCCTGTTGATAGAAATACAGGTGTTGAGGGCGACGCGATAAATCCACGTCTTGATGTCACTGCGATGCTCGAAGCTGTCGAACCCTTTCCACAGATTCATTAGTACCTCTTGGAAAAGATCGTTCACCTCATCGGCATCTTGCGAGAACATGTAGCACACGGTATAGATGGTGCTCTTGTGCTCTGCTACGGTTTGCGCAAACTGTTGTTCTAATGTCGTCATTGTCATTCTGTTTTTTGATCTTTTACCCATTAGACGCAGCAAAGTTACGAAAAACTACACGAAAACTAAAAAAATTGTTCCTAAATTGGATTTGCTATTAGATTAATAATGTACGCGCGATGCTATTTTCTTTAGCTCTTATTTGACCTTCCAGACATTGACCACGATGCCCTTGAACTCCTGGTTCCACTCTGGAGCGCAGATAAAGAGAGCATTGTTCAGCCAGCCGTATTTGCTGTCGGCAGGTGCCTCAAACTGTGGAGCAGCCTTGAAGTAGAAAGAGGGTTTGCCGTCGGCATCTTTCCCATTGGCAATGATGCCTCTGTTACGTACATGGATATAAATCCCGTCATCTGTCTTGATGCTGTAGATGGCTTCCAACTCTGTGCGTGAGCCATTCGATAACTGATAGTCGGCACCGCCATTGATAATAGTACCTTTCAGAAGCGGTCCTTCGAACGTGCCGCCTGTAATAGGGATGACGATACGCTTACCATGCTGGGTGTTGTCAATGGTGTAGGTTTCGCCAAGTGTCACTTTCAGTTGTAGGGCGAACTCCAGTTCTGGTGTCTCTTTGGGTTGAAAACTCTGTGAATGGGCATTCAGGGCGATGGCTGCCAAGAGAATAGTGATAATCTTCTTCATAATGATAGAAACGTTTTTTTGATGATTTTGGTGCAAAGGTATAACAAAAATTTGAATAATTTGCTAACTTTGCACACGTAAAAGCGAAATTGAGATGATAGAGGTTAATCAGTCGACTCTTGACTATATCCGTCAGCATGCTGATGAAGATGTGCGTCAGCTGGCACTTCGGGGCCATAAATGCCTTGATGTAGATTTGCAGTATGCCCTCGAACAGATTGCCGGCAGACAGAAGGCTCGTACGAAATTACCCTCATGGGCTGCTATCGATGGAATCGTCTATCCGCCTCATCTCTCGATGGAGCAGTGTTCCAGTGAAGCGACAGCTAGATATAAGGCGAGTATTGCTGGAAAAGGGGCTCTTTTCGTCGATTTAACGGCTGGTTTTGGCGTTGATATGGCTCTTATCTCTCAAGGTTTCCAGAAGGCCGTCCATGTGGAGCGACAACCTCAACTTTGTGCGATTTCATCGGAGAATTTCCGCTTGTTGGGACTGAATCATATCGAGGTGGTCTGTGGTGATGGTGTGGCGTATTTGCATACGATGAGACATGCCGATCTGTTATTCATCGATCCTGCCAGAAGGGATGTGCATGGCGGACGTACCTATGATATCAGCGATTGTACTCCAAATGTGTTGGAAATACTCGATGAAATGTTGGAAAAAGCTGATCGTGTGATGATCAAACTCTCGCCGATGTTAGATTGGCGCAAAGCGGTAGCTGATCTTGGCAAGGTCAATGAGGTGCATATCATCTCTGTGGATAATGAATGCAAGGAGCTGCTGCTGATTTTATCGAAGACGAAGAAGCCCTTGCGGGTTTTCTGTGTAAATAATGATGAGTGTTTTGAGGTCGTCGAGGGAATCTCGTCTCAGCCGCGTCCTCTTCCACAAGATATGCGATATCTCTACGAGCCGAATGCTTCGGTTATGAAGGCAGGCTGTTTTGCCTTGATTGAGCAACGCTTTGGAGTCGTACAGCTGGAGCGGAACAGCCATCTGTTTGTCTCTGATAAGGAGATATCAAGATTCCCAGGCCGTCGGTTCATGATAGAGAAGCGCACAACGATGAACAAGCGTGAACTAAAAGCAGCACTGGCAGATGTAGATCAGGCAAATATCACGGTCAGAAACTTCCCGATGTCAGTGGCAGAACTCCGCAAACGGTTAAAATTGAAAGAGGGTGGGGATGTCTATATTTTCGCCACGACAATCTCCGATGAAGGTCATCAGTTGTTAGTTTGCCGAAAAAAAACTTAATTATTTTGTTATTTGGCTCTTTTTCTGTATCTTTGCAACGAATTATGTCTTAATGGCAACAGAATATGTCATCAGTAGAAATAAGAAAAGTTACGGACAAGAGGAGTCTGAGAGCCTTTATAGACTTCCATTATGAGTTGTATCAAGGTAGTCCCTATGATGCGCCAACCTTGTTTAGCGACGAGCTTCACACCTTCAGTAAGGACAAGAATGCAGCCTTTGAGTTTTGCGAGGCTGAGTATTTCCTGGCTTACAAGGATGGAAAGCTGGTAGGTCGCATAGCAGGCATCATTAACCATAGGGCTAACGAGAAGTGGAATCGTGAGTCTGTCCGTTTCGGATGGATCGACTTTGTTGACGATATCGAGGTGTCGAAAGCCCTACTGGATGCTGTCGCCGATTGGGGGCGCCAGAAAGGCATGAAGGAGATCGTTGGTCCCTTAGGGTTTACTGACATGGATCCTGAGGGTATGCTTATCTTCGGCTTCGACCAGTTGGGCACCATGTCCACCATCTATAATTATTCCTATTATCCACAGCACATGGAGCAGATGGGAGGCTGGGAGAAGGACAACGATTATGTGGAGTTTAAGCTGAAAGTGCCCAAAGGCGGTGTCCCTGAGAAATATAAGCGGGTGGCCGATCTGACGATGCAGCGCTACAACCTGCATATCCCTCATCTGAAGCGCAGTCAGGTCTTTGGTCCTGAGCAGTATGGGCAGAAGGTGCTCGATGTGGTCAATAAGACTTTTGCTGATTTGTACGGCTTTTCGCAGATGACCCCACGCCAGCGAGAGGAGTATGTCAAGATGTATTTTAAGTTCTTCGATATGGAGATGCTCTGTGTGATAGAAGATTGGAACCTGCCTAACCACGATGTGATTGGCGTGGGCATCTCTATCCCCTCACTGAGCAGGGCTTTGCAGAAATGCCGCAAAGGCAGGCTTTTCCCCTTCGGCTGGTGGCATATCCTCCGTGCCTTGAAGTTCCATAAGACTGATACCGTCGATCTCTTGCTCGTAGGCATTCTGCCTGAGTATCGAGCCAAAGGCGCCAATGCCTTGTTGTTTAACCGCCTGATACCTGTATATCAGAAGTATGGCTTCAAGTGGGGAGAGACGAATGTCGAGATGGAGACCAACGAGAAAGTCCAGGGGCAATGGGCTTATCTTGAGAACGAATTACATAAGCGAAGAAGATGCTTTAAAAAGTCACTATAAATCAAATGGAAGACAATCAAATAACTGAACCTCAGAACGAACAAGTAAGATATGATGACGAAAACATTCGCCATCTGAGTGATATGGAACATGTACGTACCCGTCCTGGTATGTACATCGGACGTCTTGGCGACGGATCCCTGCCCGAAGATGGTATCTATGTGCTGCTCAAGGAAGTCATCGACAACTCTATCGACGAGTTTAAGATGCATGCAGGCGACCGTATCGAGGTGAATATCGACGAGAATCTGCGTGTTTCTGTTCGCGACTATGGACGAGGCATTCCTCAGGGAAAGATGATCGAGGCTGTGTCTGTCCTGAATACTGGAGGAAAGTATGACTCGAAGGCATTCAAGAAGTCTGTTGGTCTGAATGGAGTCGGTGTGAAAGCCGTCAACGCACTGAGTTCGCATTTCGAGGTCAGAAGCTATCGCGACGGGAAGATGCGCAAGGCTACCTTTGAGAAAGGTGTGATGACGAGCGACGTGACTGAGAATTCTCAGGATGAGAACGGCACTTTCATCTTTTTCGAACCTGACGATACCCTCTTCCTTAACTATAAGTTCCAGGATGATATCGTGGAGAATATGCTCCGCAACTATACTTATCTGAATACGGGTCTCGCCATCATGTACAACGATAGGCGCATCCTCTCACGTCATGGACTCGAAGACCTGTTGAACGATCGTATGACCAACGATGGCCTCTATCCGATCATCCATCTGAAGGGCGAGGATATCGAGATTGCCTTTACCCACTCTAATCAGTATGGTGAGGAGTATTACTCGTTTGTCAACGGACAGCATACCACACAAGGCGGCACCCATCAGAGTGCCTTCAAGGAGCATATCGCCCGTACCATCAAGGAGTTCTTCGGCAAATATGAATATGGGGATATCCGTACTGGTATTGTCGCTGCCATTGCCATTAACGTGGAGGAACCCATGTTCGAGAGCCAGACGAAGATCAAGTTGGGTTCGCTGACGATGTCTCCCGATGGTGTAAGTATCAACAAGTATATTGGCGATTTCATCAAACAGGAGGTCGACAACTATCTGCATATTCATGCCGATGTGGCTGAGGTGCTTGAGAATAAGATCAAGGAGAGCGAGCGTGAGCGTAAGGCGATGGCTGGTGTTACCAAACTGGCTCGTGAGCGTGCAAAGAAGGCCAACCTCCATAACCGCAAGCTTCGCGACTGCCGCATCCACTTCAGCGATGCCAAGAACGACCGCAAGGAGGATACCTGCATCTTTATCACTGAGGGTGACTCTGCCAGCGGAAGTATCACCAAGAGTCGTGACGTGAACACCCAGGCTGTGTTCTCATTACGAGGTAAACCCCTGAATTCATTCGGACTTACTAAGAAGGTGGTCTATGAGAACGAGGAGTTTAATCTTCTGCAGGCTGCGCTTGACATCGAGGAAGGTATTGATACCCTTAGATATAATAAGGTGATAGTGGCTACCGATGCCGATGTGGATGGCATGCATATCCGTCTGCTCATCATCACCTTCTTCCTCCAATTCTTCCCAGAACTGATCAAGAAGGGGCATGTGTATGTGCTTCAGACCCCATTGTTCCGTGTGCGTAACCGTCGTACGAAGATCAAGAACAAGAAGGTGATTGCCGATGCTGATGCCAAGAGTGATAAAAAGGGCGATTTCATCACACGTTACTGCTATAGCGACGAAGAGCGGCAGATTGCCATCAACGAACTGGGACCTGATCCGGAGATTACACGATTTAAAGGTCTTGGTGAGATTTCACCCGATGAATTCGCTGGTTTTATCGGACCAGACATCCGTTTGGAACAGGTGACGCTCCATAAGACCGACCAGGTGCAGAAACTCTTGGAGTATTATATGGGCAAGAACACGATGGAACGTCAGAATTTTATCATTGATAATCTGGTAGTCGAGGAAGACCGCCCTGAAGAAGACATTTATGAATAAGAATAAGGTTGTTTTGACAGCGCTGTTGTCGCTGTTCACCATCTGTGCTTGGGCACAGTTCAGAATTGCCAATAACGACGATTCGCCTCTGCGCAAGCTCCAGTATGCAGAGATAGCCATCTCTAATCTCTATGTCGACAGTGTCGATGAGAACAAATTGGTGGAGGATGCCATTCGTGGCATGCTGAATAAGCTCGATCCTCACTCCAGCTACTCCACTCCGAAAGAGGTCAAGGAACTGAATGAGCCGCTGAATGGCAATTTCGAGGGTATTGGGGTGCAGTTCAATATGATAGAAGACACGCTGCTCGTTATCCAACCTGTGACCAACGGCCCTTCTGAGAAGGTAGGTATCATCGCTGGCGATCGTATCGTCTCTGTCAATGATACGGCAATTGCAGGTGTGAAGATGTCGAAAGAGGAGATTATGAAGCGCCTGCGTGGTCCTAAGGGCACGAAAGTGAACCTTGGTATCGTGCGTCATGGTATTCAGGATCGTCTGATGTTCACGGTGGTGCGCGACAAGATTCCAGTTAAGTCTGTAGATGCCAGCTATATGATTCGTCCTGGAATCGGCTATATACGTATCGGAAATTTCGGCGCTACGACTTATAGTGAGTTTGTCGAGCGTCTCGATATGTTGAGAAAGGCTGGTATGGAGCACCTCATTCTCGATTTGCAAGAGAATGGTGGTGGCTATCTGAAGGCTGCTGTCGATATTGCCAACGAATTTCTGCAGAAAGGCGACTTGATTGTTTATACCGAGGGACGGAAGACCCCACGAACGGAGTACACAGCCAATGGCAGCGGCGAGTTCCAGAAAGGTAAGGTCGTTGTGCTCGTCGATGGCTATACGGCCTCTGCTGCAGAGATTGTCACGGGTGCTATTCAGGATCAGGACCGAGGAGTGGTCGTTGGCCGTCGCACTTTTGGCAAGGGACTTGTACAGCGCCCTATCGATATGCCTGACGGATCGATGATCCGCCTCACCATCGCACATTATTATACTCCCTCAGGCCGCTGCATCCAGAAACCTTATAAGAAAGGTGAGAACAAGGATTATGCGATGGATATGGTGAATCGTCTGAAAAGTGGCGAGTTGACCAATGCAGACAGCATACACTTTGTTGACTCCTTGAAGTACGAGACGCTTCGTCAGCATCGCACCGTCTATGGCGGTGGTGGTATCATGCCTGATGAGTTCGTGCCGCTCGATACAACCCTTTACACGAAGTTCCATCGCGAGCTGGCAGCCAAAAGCATCGTCATCCAGCAGAATCTCCGTTATGTCGATAACAATCGTAAGAATCTGACAGCCCGTTGGACAGACTTTGCTGACTTTAAGCAACATTTCGAGGTGCCTCAGTCTTTGGTGGATGCCATCATCGCTGAAGGTGAGAAGCAGAATATCAAACCTAAGGATGAGGCTGAGCTTCAGAAGACCATCCCTTATCTCAGCTTGCAGCTAAAGGCCTTGATAGCCCGGGATATCTGGGACATGAGCGAATACTTCTCCGTCTTCAACGAGCGCAGCGAGATTGTGAAGAAGGCGCTCGAAGTCATCCAGCGACCCTGAGCAAATACATAGTGACTGATCATCTTCAGAATCGCATTCCGAAGTTAACTTGCGCATCAGCCTCCCTGTTGTTTATCTCTGTGTCAGCATTGTTCCTGTATAGATACTGACGATAGTTTAACAGGAAATTGAGCAGAAAACGGTCGAAGCTATAGCTGACGGCAAAACGCCCAAAGTAGTTGAATACAAAGCGGCTCCGGCCATTATCCACAGCGTCGTAATAGTGAGCATCATAATTGCTCCAGCGCAAACGCTCTGCCTCTATTTGCTGGGCTTTGACGGCAGGGTCTGAGGATGTGCCGGCGTATGCGTATGGAGAACTATTGTCCTCGTACTTGTGTACCAGATGGTTCCAGATGGAAATCATAGGAATCACAGACAAGTGTATACACACTTTTCCGCCATCGATAGACCAATTGTATCCATATCCAGGTCCGAAAGAGAGTTTCCAATTGCGGAATATGTCTCGCTCGTGGTTAAACAGGTTGTTAGCTCCGAACCGACTCTGGTAATAGTTACCCATAACAAACAGGCTGCCGGCACTGCGTTTCTGAATCATATCCCCGTAAGCACCTGCCGCTAGACTGAACCTCTTATTGTTGAATACATAATATCCTTCCACATAAAAAATCTTAAGATCCATTTTGCCCGCAGGAATAGTGCTCTCCGATGTTACAGCCGGGGCATTTGTCTGATTCGCCTCATTGTTTATCCATTGCGTCATCCCTTGGTTATATGCGTCATCCAGAACGCCATCCATATTCTTGAGCGACTTGTAGCGAATACGTGCGCCCCAGACAGAGCCGTTTTTCGCAAGTCCGAAAGACATACTGTAGCGGTTGCGGATAGGGATGGGAATTTCCAACGCTATGCCGCGCCAGTCTATGCCCAACTCAACCTCTGTCTGGTAAGTGTGCATATCTGTCGCCATGTATTTTTTCTCAGACAAATTTGGTGGCATATACCGCATGTCCAAAGGTATATCCGCATTATTGACAGATACAGGAAAAGTCATATCATGCTGCTGGAAATAACCGTAATATCCAAGATACACCATGCGACTCATCTTTAGTTTGCGGATGTAATTAGTATCAACACCTGCCTCCTGCCAACGATCAATCATATCATCTACGGATTTCAGGAACTTTCCTAAACCATGATCCCAGAAACTCCTTTTCTTCTGCGCAGAAGCACACAGGGTGTTTGAAAACGCAGCCTCCTTGAAGGCATCCATGATGGCCGTAGGACGATGGTTGCGGAAGGCTCCCAAACGATAGTGCCCCTCGGCTTCTGGCGCCCAGTAGAAGACACCCTTACAATGGTTGTTGGTCTGGGTACGGGCAGCCTCAATGAGACGTTTCATCCACGCCTTTCCTTCGTCAGGACGATCGGCATCGTAGCCTGTCTCGACAATCATCAGAGGCGTCTGATAAGTAGCATAAAGGGCATTGATGTTGTCGATGGCCTTCACGAGTGTCTCGTCTTCATCCTTTGTCAGTCCTGCATCGATATCCCAATAAGGATAGACGCTCAGACCTATCATATCCCACTTTGCACCATATTTCTGCAATCCATCGAAGATGAAGTGATAACGGACAGGATCGCATCCGCCATCGAGGTGAACGATGCAAATGGCCCCAGGATAGACTGCCTTCACAGCATCATAGCCAGCCTGCGTCAGTCCGGCATACTGCTGCATGTTCTCCTCAGCACGCCCCACAGGCCAGAGGAATCCATGCGTAGTCTCATTGCCCACTTGCACCCATTTCACGTCAATCTGATGGTCCTTCAAGAGCTGTAGGGTCTCACGAGTATGCTCTGCCAAAGCCTGACACATCTCCTCATAACTCATCTGCTCCCAAGCCTTAGGGATATTCTGCTTGCCAGGATCAGCCCACCAGTCGCTGTAATGGAAGTCGATCATAATGGCCATACCCTGTTCCTTGGCACGAAGTGCCAGCTTCAGCACATCCTCCTTGCTGCTGAAACCTCCCTTGGGATTCACCCAGACACGGAATCGGGCAGCATTCAGACCATATTCACGCATCAGAACGATGTTCTCACGAGGTTCGCCCTGTGCATTGTAAAGTTGCACACCATGAGCCTCCAAGGCGGAAGTGCCGCTGATATCGGCTCCCAGCCAGAAAGTGTCACTGGCCGACATCGACCATACCGTTACCAATAAGGTAATCGCCAAGAAAAATCTCTTCATCTCAGATCGTTCATTATTTTCTTTGGCAAAGATACAAAAACATTTGGAAATAAAAAGAAAAATGCGTAATTTTGCAAAGAAAAAGATGATGAAACGCTATTCTGACCTGTTTATCGACTTCGATGACACGCTTTACGACACGCATGGCAATGCCGTGATTGCGCTGAAGGAACTCTTCGAGGCTCTTCAGCTCGGCAGGTATTTTCCTGAGCCAGAACTCTTCTACGACGAATACTGGAAAACCAATATCGACCTCTGGACACGCTACTCGAAAGAAGAGATTACGCGCGACTACTTGATCGTAGAGCGATTCCGGCATCCACTGAGCTTTGGCATAGGGTTGGATCCTACTGTGGAATACTGTCTGAAGACCAGCGATCTGTTCCTGGATTTCTGCTCTTCCAAACCAGGACTGGTGGAAGGAGCCCAAGAATTGGTAGACTATCTGAAGGCAAAAGGTTATCGGATGCACATCTGCAGCAACGGTTTTCACGAAGTGCAGTACAAGAAACTGCGGGCTTGCGGACTATACGACCATTTCGACACCATCATCCTCAGCGAGGACGCTGGGGCCAACAAACCTTCACAGCAATTCTTTGATTATGCCTTCCTGAAATCTGGAGCAAAGAAAGAGACAACCCTGATGATTGGCGATAACTTCAATACAGATATCCTTGGTGCCAAGCGGGCTGGTCTTGATACCGCCTACTTTAACCGCTTTCCGGAATACCCCGCCACAGAACCCATCACCTTTGAAGTGACATCCCTCAAACAGCTGATGGATATCCTCTAAATTTACTCTATGGCCAGCCTAACACCCAATGACTGTCGGAATAGCGGCCTATGAGTTCGGCATCACGGAGGGGATCGAGCTGGCGGAGCAAGGGGTGACGCTGAGAGACGTCGACGGGGCTGCCATCTGGATTGTGGCTGTTGAACTCTAGGAGCGTGGCTGTGGTGGCACTTTCGCCTATCTGTCCCCATCCAGCTGCTGGGATATGTTCTAACTCACAATTGATGAGCACACACTCGGCATGAGGATAGTTCTTGCCTTTATTGTCAGGCAGGCGCCCCAGCTCGGCGTAGTCGGATAATCCCTTGAAACGACAGCAGAAGAATACGTTGCCATGATTTTCGGCTGTATTGCGGATCCACATGAAAGCCCCATAGCTGGTGATGGTGCAGTGATTGAAGAAAGACGGGCCACGCCCCAGGATGGTGTCACCTCCACCGTCGATACGACAGTTCAGCCAGTAACAGCTGCCATTGGCTTGCAACGCATCTCCATCGCCTATGATGTGAACATTCTCAAAGAAGTTACGTTCACCATTCACCAACAAGCCTTCTGCCTGGCCTTTGCAATCTGTCTTCAACGTGATATTGCGGAAGATAAGGTCAGTGCTGTTGTCAGCGGCAAAGGCTGCTCGACGCGAAGGGAACGTGCCTTTCACCTCGTTGGTCTTGATGTCTGCAGGATGTGGATTGAACACCTCGTTGTTGGGATAATGCACAAGTACGCCATCGCGTGACTCGCCTTTGATTGTGACAAACCGTTTGTTTCGGAAATAAACGAGTTCCTCGTAATCACCGTTTTTGATGAATACTGTATAGCGGTCGCTCTCAGAAGCCAGGAAATCAGGGATGAAATCCATTGCGCCCTGGACTGTTGAGAAATCACCCTGTCCATCAGCAGCCACGATGAGTTGTCGCTGTTCTGGAGAAGGCGGTGCAGTCTTGGTACGGAAACTCCAGCCCTTCTTGCCTTTGATGCCGTCGAAGCCCTGCAGCACACCCTTGTCGATGGTGACATAATACTCATGCCCGTATTCCAGCATATTGTGGTGCAGATAGATTGTGGCCTGGCGCCCATGCACGATAATGGGATAGAAATGGAATCCATCGGAGAATCCGCCGATGATATCGAGCTGGTAGCGGCCTGTGTCCCAGGCATTTACGCCAGATGGAGTGCCAGGCTTCGTATTACGATTAGTGATAGACTCCGATTTATACTGATAAGGTACTGGCGTGTATTGGGCCAAAGGATTGGCAGGCTGTCCCTTTGTAGGACCTGCAGGTATGCTCAGATCCAGACGATCCACAAGCTTCCCCGTCTGTTTGTCATAGACGGATATAAAGCCTTTATCACCAATTCTGACTTCTTCCGACAATGTTAAAGTCAGATGAGTATCAGGGTTTACATCCACAGCGCCGTTGGCGGGTAACATCTTTGTGATGGCAGAATGACCTCCTGCTGGATTCACCCTTGCTTCCATGCTGATGGTCAGAAACAAGAGCAATAGTGTCGTCGTAAGTTTTGCGTTTGTTTTCATGTCGTAATAGTTATTCCCTCGTCCAGGTGTGGGTTTCGTAGAATACGCCTACGTAGCCGCGAACCTTCAGGGTGTTGCCTTCGAGCCAGATGGCGCATTTGTAGGTCTTGCCGTTCATCGGATTGTAGATCTTGCCACCTTCCCACTTCTTGCCGTTCTTGGTGAGGCCAGTCAGGATGTTGACTCCCAGTAACTTACGACTGCGCAGGCTCTTGTCGGGGTTGTGGACATCGAGCTGCCCTTCGCCTCGCTTCAGCCAGATGATCTTTCCGTACAGCTTATCGCCGCTCTGATAAATCTCCACGTTCGACTCATTATCAGTTGTGACCCACTTTCCGAGCACATTCTGGGCGTATCCTGCTACGGACATCAACGCCAGAACTAAACAAATAATACTTCTTTTCATTATTTTGACTTTACAATATATTCAGGAAGATAGATATGATGCCGGTATTGATGAGGTCGGCGAACATGGCGCCGATGATGGGGACAATGAGGAAGGGCTTGACGGTATAGTGGTATTTATAGCATACGGCACTCATGTTGGCCATCGCATTGGGGGTTGCACCAAGGCCGAAGCCGCATATTCCTGCGCACAGAACGGCAGCATCATAGTTGCGACCCAATAGTGGGAATGCCACAATGTATACAAATAGGGCCATCATCAGTACTTGAGACACCAAGATGACGATCAATGGCAGGGCTAAGCTTTCCAGATCCCAAAGCCTGAGGGATATCATGGCCATACCAAGGAACATAGACAGGCTGATGTTGCCCACGCTGATGATTCTCTCCATATCAAGCATCTTGTCAGCCCTCACACGTTTACCGTTTTCCTTGTAACTCATGGCTCCTAATGTGTTGCGAGTGATGGCAGCCAGGATTAAGGCACCAAAATAGGTGGGGAATGTGATGCCAGTCTTGGCGAACAACCAACTCAATATGGTGCCGCCACCCATGATGAGGCTGATGCAGTAGAAAGCCTTCGCATACTGTTGGAACTCCTGCTCGTTGGTACTGATACGCTTGGCACGTCCTGTAGGTGAAGCCTCGTCACTCTCGATACCAGCCATTGCAGGGTCGATATCTTCGTCTTGTACCTGTATTTGTTCATGCGTCAGTTTCGTGCGGATAATTCTCTCTGCCAACGGACCGCCAATCATCGAACCAGCTATCAGACCAAAGGTAGCCGCAGCCATACCGATGGTTCCTGCGCCTTGCAGCCCCATTCCTTCAAGTACTTTTGCAAATCCACCTGCAGTACCGTGTCCTCCAGTCATAGCGATACTACCAGAAGCCATACCAATCAAAGGATCGACACCCAAGAGGCGAGTAATTCCCATTGGCATTAAGTTCTGCATCGTGATAATGGCAACCATCAGGGCAAGCATGATGAACAAAAGCTTACCGCCTTTCTTGATGACTTTAAGATTGCTTTGGAAACCCACGCTGGTAAAGAATGCCAGCATGAACACATCCTTCAATGTACCATCGAACGACACCTCGATATTAAACCAGCTATATAGAATCAGAGTGATCAAAGAAAAAATGATACCACCGCTTACAGGCGAGGGCACACAGAATTTCTGGAGAAAGGTAACCTTTCGCGTTAAAGTCATGCCGACGATGAGGGCCAGGGCACCTATGCCGGCAGTCTGTATCATATCTAGTTCAATAGTTGTCATAAGCCCTACAAAGATACAAAGAATAATGAGAAATGTGATGAATTCGCTGATTTCTTATGTTTTTTTATGAGTAGAGGGCACTTTATGATAGTTTTGAGCGCAAAAGTTTTACAATGATGGAAGATATTTTTGGCAGTGTGAATTATTTGCTTTATCTTTGCAGCATAAAAACCTATCAAGAGGAATAATATATAATAAGGTATGAGGCGAACGTGGATGATGCTCATAGCCGTGTGGTGGACTGCTCTCAGTATGGCACAAGGAACCTTGCTGACAGAGCGGTATAACTTGTCGTTTCTTGATCTGAGCAACGGACTGCCACATAATAACGTGAGTGATGTCTACAAGGATTCCAATGGATTCCTCTGGATCTCGACTTACGGTGGCGGACTGGTGCGCTATGACGGCTATAGCATGATGGTGCCTCGTCTCGACCTGAACAGCAAGTCGTGCAGGAGTGTGACGGAAGATCCGTTCCGCAGACTTTGGGTGGCTTTTGATGAAGGCATCGATATCGTCGACCTGAGAACGATGAAATCGGTGATTCCTGACCATCCCGAGCTGAAGAAACTGCTGGAGCAGTCATCTATCAGTTGTTATCGTGATGCCATTGGACGTATCTGGATTATCAACGACCGTCAGATTAGTCTCGTGACCTTTACACGCGAAGGTGAGATTGATAAGATCTACGACTATCCCCATCCTTGGAGAATGCTAGATATCGCCATTTGCGACGTTGAGGGGAATGGCAAGCCCTGGGTGGGTATTGAGGAAGGAGTCTATCGGCTGGTGGTGAGAAATGGCAAACTGGTGCGTGAGGAGATTTCTGCCGCCCTTAAATCTTTGCGTGGACGTTATGTCACTGACATATTGAAGCGTAATCACGTGGTGTGGATCTCAACCAATTTGGGGCTTTATCGTTATGATCCTTATCAGCAGAAGCTTGATGAGTATCGCCATTCCAGTGAGCCTGGGGCTCTTTCTCACGTCTTTTTGTCAAGTCTGGCAGTTACTTCCGACAATCGTCTGCTGGTTGGTTCGCTAGGTGGCGTCAATATATATGATGACCAGACAGACAGTTTTACGGCTTGGACTACAGAGAGCAGTATTCCCCTGAAGAGTGAATTCATACATTGCATACGTGTGTTCCAAGGTCAGATATGGGTATGTACTGAGTCAGGAGGTATTGCCTGCCTCTCTCCCCGTCGCTTGCTGTTGCGTAACTCTGTGCATACGTCTGACCCTCGTTCGCTGTCGCCAAATCCTGTCAATGCCATGTATGTCGAGCCAGATGGTCGCTTGTGGGTAGGAACAGTTGAGGGAGGTCTCAATCTTCGTGAAGCCGGTTCTACGGATTTCATCCATTATACGACATCGAATTCGGGTTTGTCGCATAATAGTGTTTCTGCACTTGCAGCCGATCAGCACGGGAAACTGTGGATAGGAACCTGGGGTGGTGGTCTCTGCGTGGCTGACAGGCAAGGAGCACATCAGATTTCACGGATGGATTTCCCGGGGGATTATCAGTGGCTGACCAGTTTTGTAGGCGCTCTTGCTACAGACTCGATCAATAACGGTTTGTGGATAGGCAGTAATGCTGGCCTGTTCTTCTATGACTATAAGAGTGGTAGGATTGAAGAGCCTTTTAAGGGGTGTCGCAGTGTGACAGGTAGTATAGGTGCTATTGTCGATCGTGATGGTATCCTGTGGATGGGTTGCATGCAGGGCCTGCGATTGGTGGACCTTAACTCTGGTCGCAATGGGCACAGGCCATTTAAGACTGACAGTATATCACATAAGCTTGATGAGCCCAATTCACGTATCGTCGATAAGATATCCTCTTTTTATCAGGCAAAAGACGGTACATTATGGTTAGGTAGTAATGGTTATGGCCTCTATCGACTGGTCAAGGATCCGAAAGACAAAGACAGTCGAGGACATTTTGAGGCTTTGACGACTGAAGATGGTCTGGCCTTTGGAGGTGTCAAGGGTATTGTAGAGGATTTGAATGGCCATCTATGGATAACGACTCAGAATGGTCTGTCTGTTTACGATCCCAAGACTCAGTTATTTTCTAATTATTTCGAGAACGAAGGTCTGGTAAACCAGCATTTCTATTGGAATTCAGCGATCAGGGATGATTCAGGCGTCATCTATCTGGGCAGCGAGGGCGGCTTAATCGAGGTGTTAGGAGAGAATGCCGAATCCAGACCGAAGGGTAAGTTGGTTTTTACGCACCTGATTGTGGATAATCAGGATGTGACAGCTGATGGCGAATACCTGTCAGAAGATATCTCGATTGCCTCTTCCATTCAGTTGCGCGAGAGTAATCGTTCTTTCTCTATCGCTTTCTCTGCTTTGGACTATGGCAATGAGGCTCAGACGATGTTCAGTTATAGGATGAAGGGTCTTGATAATGACTGGACGCCGCTGATGCTTGGCGAGCATTCCGTCCGTTACAGTGCGCTACCTGCTGGTCATTACACTTTTGAAGTGAGGTGCTTGTCGGCTACTTCAGCTGATCATTATGATACAGCCTCAATCGAGATTGAGGTACTTCCTGCTTTCTGGAACAGTTGGTGGTTCCGTCTGTTGTTAGGGCTGGCATTGGTGGGTATCATTATTTATGGCTATAACAGGCGTGTAGCAGAATTGAAGCGTCGTGAGGCAGAGCAGTTGCTCAGCCCGATCCGTGAAGTGCTCGAAGAGTCGGATGATCCTCGAAAGCTTCAGACCCGTATCCGCAATATCCTCGACAATCAAGAGCGTTACATGAAGAGCGTATCGAAAAGTGTAGAGGCAGATCGCGAAGAGGTGCAGAAGAACACCAAGCCCTTTATGGAGCGTGTGATGGAGATTATGGAGCAGAACTATATGGACTCTGAGTTTGGTGTCCAGGAGTTTTGCGATGCTCTTGGCATGAGTCGTAGCGTGGCCAGCAAGCATCTGAATGCTGAGGCAGGCGTGCCCGTAGGACAGTTTATCCGTAACTATCGCCTGAATATGGCCAAGGAGATGCTTTCGTCCAAGACAGGTAATCGTAACATTACAGAAGTGGCGTATGCCGTAGGCTTTAATGATCCCAAATATTTTACCCGTTGCTTTACTAAAATGTTTGGCAAGAGTCCCAGTTCATGGTCTTGATATAGGTCAATAAGTACTCTTGATATAGCTCAAGAGGTGGAAAATACACACTTAGGGGGATAAAAATCATTTTGTCCACCATATAAATCGTTTTGTCCACTTTATCATTTTTAATATCTTTTATCTTTGCAGCAGATTTTTTACTAATTTTATTAATTTCTAAACTAAAATCAATTTGCAATGAGAAAAGAATTATTATTCTCTGCGATGCTATTCTCGAGTGTTCTGGCAGGATTTACACTCTGCCCGACGACTGCTATGGCATCGGTACAGCAAGACCAGACCATCAAGGTCAGTGGTCAGGTTGTTGATCAAGATGGAGAGCCACTCATTGGTGCAACTATTAAGATTAAGGGTGCACAGACGGGTGTGATTACCGATTTTGATGGTAATTTCTCTATCGACGCTTCAGCAAAAGCTATCCTTGTGGTAAGCTATGTGGGTTATAAGGATCGCGAGATCGCAGTACGCGGACGCGCAATTCTTGAACCGATTCAGATGGAATCCGACGCCATGATGCTTGAGCAGGTGGTTGTCGTAGGTTATGGTGTTCAGAAGAAGGCCGACCTGACAGGTTCCGTATCTATTGTTAACGCTGACGAATTAAAGCGTGTTTCTAATTCGAATATCTCCACGATGCTGGAAGGTAAGGTTGCTGGTGTGCAGATTACCTCTGACGGTCAGCCTGGTGCCGATCCTGCAGTACGTATTCGTGGTGTCGGTTCATTCGGTAGCACAGCTCCGCTGTATGTTGTTGATGGTGTGCCTATGGGTACTTCTATCCGTGACTTCTCTCCGAACGATATCGAGACCATCCAGGTGTTGAAGGACGCTTCTGCCGGTGCTATCTACGGTTCTCGTGCTGCTAACGGTGTGGTAATCATCACAACCAAGGGTGGTAAGAAGGATCAGCCTTTGAAGGTCGACTATAAGGGTTACTTCGGTGTCGATGTGATTCCAAGTGGTGTTTACGACGTGATGAATGCAGATCAGTACAGCACCTATCTGGGTCAGGCAGCTGCCAATTCTGGTACTCCTCTGCCCGCAGGATACAGCAAGGTTTCTGATAATGTATATAAGTTCCAGGACAATACCAACACCAAATGGTTTGACGAAGTCTTCAAGACTGGTATCCGTCAGAACCACAACGTGAACCTCAGTGGTGGTGGTGCACACAATACTTATAATATAGGTCTGGACTACTTCAAGCAGAAGGGTACTCTTGAAGGTGCAGGTCCTAACTATGAGCGTTTCACTGCTCGTGTTAACAACACGATGGATACTAAGTTCATCAAATTCCGTACCAGCTTCGTTTATTCACACTCTAGCCAGGACGGTATCGGTGTCGGCAACGACCAGCCTTACATCCAGGGTCTGTATGGTATGACTGGATGGAACGTACTCGGTGGTGCGATGGCGATGCAGCCAACTATCAAGGCCTATGACGAATCTACATGGGTTTTGGACGACAAGGTAGGTGCTGCCAACAACTGGAACTATGACGCATACGGCTACGGTGTTTACTATGATACCGTACATGGTGATATCTCAGCTGCCAACCCACTGCTTGTGAACAATCTGTTCCAGCGCAATACGATTGTAGACCGTTTCGTGGGTACAGCTTCTGCTGATGTCGATATTCTGGATATGATCGGTGTTAAGAGCAAGAACCATAAGCTGTCTTACAAGCTGAATCTGTCATACAGCTCTACTCATGCTAATGACAAGACTTGGATCTCAGCTTGGATTCAGAGTAACCGTGTTTATCTTGATAAGAGTAATGAGAAGTTGACAAAGGGTCATCGCAAGTACACTGATGCCCTGATTGAGAATACGCTGACTTATGACGGAACATTCGGTTTGCATCATGCTAACCTGGTTGTCGGCCAGACTTTTGAGCAGGAGAATACCAACCTTCTGACTGCATGGGGTGTCAACTTTACAGAGCCTTACTATCTGCAGATCCAGAACGCAATGGACAGAAATGCCGAGTCGTTCGAATATAAGCATACGATGGCTTCTTATATTGCTCGTCTGAACTATGATTACGACGGTAAGTATCTGCTTTCTGCCATCGTTCGTCGTGATGGTAGCTCACGTCTGTCAAAGGATCGCCGCTGGGATACCTTCCCCTCAATCTCTATTGGTTGGCGTTTCGATAAGGAGAAGTTCTTCCCAATCAATCATAACATCGTTAATATGTTCAAGATTCGTGCCAGCTACGGTGAACTTGGTAATGAGAACATCGCCGATGGTGCTTATCAGATGACGATGGCTCGTAACAATATGACCTATAGCTTTGGCAACCAGCCTATAACTGGTTCTGCTGCTTCTACCTTCGTAGTTGAGGATGTATATTGGGAGAAGAAGAAGACCATGAACGTTGGTATCGACCTGGCATTCTTCAATAACCGTATTGAGTTTACAGCAGAATGGTATAAGAACAAGTCTCAGGATCTGCTCTTCTCGCATGTACCTGTGCCCAACAGTGGTGGTTTTGCCAATTCAGAGGTTACCATGAACGCTGCCTCTATGGAGAACAGCGGTCTGGAGTTCTCTCTGACCTATCGTAACAACGACCACGCTCTGAAGCATCAGATCAGTGCCAACTTCAGCACACTGAAGAATAAGGTTACTTCACTTGGTTTCGGTACAGAGACCTATCGTGATCCTAATAATCTGGATTATATCACCATCGTTGGCCAGGAAGTTGGTCAGTTCTATGGTTATGTTTACGAGGGTATTGCTCGTACACAGGCAGAACTCGATGCTCACAACGCTATAGCCAATCAGCCTGGTTCAAATGTAGGTGACTGCATGTATAAGGATATGAATGGTGATGGTCAGATTACCGATGAGGACCGTGTAGTCCTGGGTGGTGGCCTGCCAAAGATCAACTTCGGTCTGAGTGCACATCTGGAGTACAAGAACTTCGATCTTAGCATCTCAACCTTCGGAGCTCTGAACTATCACGTTACCGATGGTATCTACAACAACCTGAATTCATGCTATGGTTATGGTAACAAGGATGTGGATGTCCTTGGCGCAAACCAATGGTCTGGTGATACCTATGTCTCTGGTGTTCCCCGTACCTATCTCTCTAACAATGCCACAATGGCTTGGAACGATCTGTTCAGCGATCGTAAGATCCAGAATGCAGCTTATTGGAAGATTGCTAATATAGAGTTGGGTTACAACTTGCCTGACAAGATCTTCAAGAATATTGTCAGCGGTGTACGCGTGTATGTATCTGCTCAGAATCTCTATACTTTCACAAAGTATCACGGATATAACGTTGACTATGCAGGTGGTACATTCACCCCAGGTCTCAACTGGTGTTCTTATCCCAGCGCTCGCAGCTTCATGGGTGGTCTCCTCTTCTCATTCTAATGGCTGGATGTTATAATTATAAATAAGGTAATAAATATGAAACTATATAAAATTTCACTTGCCCTGATTCTGGGCCTTGGCACGATGACATCGTGCGAAGATAAGCTGGACGTGGTAAACGTCAATCAGCAGACTGCAAGCACCTTTGGCTCAACAGCCAAGGAATTGGAGGAATGTGTCATCGCAGCCTATAACCATACTCGTATGGAGGGAACCTATGCCCGTGTAGGTTACAACTATGATGTCTGCCGAGGCGATGAGGTATGGAACTCTTCTCAGGTATGGTATCTGCCTTACGATGATCTGAATGCAGCTGTAGATAACGAAATGGACCAGTGGGTATGGCGTGACTGGTATTATACCATCAATGTATGTAACTATATCCTTTATCGTGCTGGCCAGGACAATTCGGTTTTGTCAGATGATATGAAACGAGTGGTAGGTCAGGCTCACTTCCTCCGTGGATTGAGCTACTATAACCTGGCTGGCTATTATCAGAATCCAACTCTGATGCTTAACTATGAGGACTATTCTTCACTGGAGACACTCTATTCAGAGAACAGTTCATACGATGAGGTGCTTAATCAGGCAGAAAATGATTTCACTGAGGCTATGACACTGCTTCCTTCTCGTGATGCTGGTGGCGAATGGGCCAAGGGTCGTGCCACTTGCGGTGCTGCTGCAGGCTTTTATGCCCGTGCTCTGATGATGCATCCGACAAAAGATAATCTGCAGAAGGCGCTTAACGTCCTGAAAGATATCATCGGTGGCAAGTATGGTACTTATAAGTTGATGAAGAACTATGGTGATAACTTCCGTGAGGGTCCTGCCTACGAGAACAATGACGAAAGCCTCTATGAGGTTCAGTTCCTGGATTATGGCTCACAGGGTACCGACGACGAGTGGACACCTGTGAACACCAGTGCCAACGCTACTCAGGGTCATGCTATTGAGAGTAACTATACTCCTGGTGACTTCGGTGGTTGGGCTGACCTCTCTGCTTCACCTTGGCTTTATAACCTGTTCAAGGCCGAGCGCACTACCAGCGGTTCTTTGGATCCCCGTCTTTACTGGACTATCGGAACCTACGAGCCAGAGTGGGAAGGTTTTGAGAATGGCAACGTAGCCTTTACTGCTCCTATGACAGCCGACAACTTTATTGTGACAAACAATAACTTTGGAGGTCTGCCTATCGCTAAGTACACGAATATGCGTACAAACCTTTACTCTAGCGTAGTTACAGGTCTGCACTGCGGTATTAACCTCCGTATCATGCGTTACTCTGATGTACTGCTCCGTGCTGCTGAGTGCGAGAATGAGATAAATGGTCCTACACAGCAGGCTATCGACTGGATCAACCAGGTGCGTAGTCGTGCTGGCCTGGCAAACCTGAAGCTCGCTGACTTTGATTCTGCTGACAAGCTGTTCGAGCAGATTGCCAACGTTGAGCGTCCGAAGGAGTTTGGTTGCGAGTATGGTCGTGGTTTTGACCTCATCCGTTGGGGATGGTTCTATAACCCTAGCCGTCTGCATCAACTGTGGGAGCATGGAGCCGTCAACTTCTGGACGAAGGCTGCTTATGAGGCAGGTGATCTCGATTTTACACCGAAGGATCCTGTTGAAGAACCAAATTGCGACAAGAGCTCATACGATACTTGGAAGGAAGGACATGAGTTCATCCCCATTTATCAGGGTATCCTGAATGCCAACCCCAAACTGGTGGGTAACTCCGCTAACACAAATACAAGCAACGAAAGTGTTTATACAACAAATGGTTGGCCCATCCACCCTGTGGTAGATCTCAACAAGTAAGATAAGGTTATCATTAACAAGTTAAACGAAAGAATTATGAAATATATAAATAAATTAGCAACAGTCTTCTGTTCGGCAGCATTAGGATTGATGCTTCTGACGAGCTGCGAGGGCGGTGAATTGTACACCGTTGGTGCTCCTAGCTGGATTTCTGCAAAAGCGGACTCTATTGCCGAAGCTAAGAAGAACCAGAGTCAAGGTCCAGTGATAGAAGGTTTGCAGGAAGACGTATATGATATTGGAAAGGCAGACTTTAGTGCTGGTTTCTGGACTTTAGGTAAGACATACGTTGTCCCTGCAGGTCAGAAGTGGCAGGCTCAGTTCAACCTCACCGTGAATCCTGACAACAAGTATTATAAGAACTTCTATATCGTTCTGAATGATTTCCCTGGCGCTTTAGGTGATGAGTATGGTGTAATCCGTTTCGATAACGACCCCACCAAAAACTCTGAGTGGAATACGACAGGAACAGAAATCGATAGAAGCCTTGTAGGTGGAAACTTTACCAACTCTTCTGGTAGTGACGATACTGACGGCTCTGTTCAGCAGATGAATGGTTTGATTACGTTGACAGTCGATCGTACTAATGGTGGCCTCTTCATTGAGATGACCAATGGTACGCTGACTAAGACCTATACCCAGACCAGTTCTTTCCCCTCAACAGGTTCTGAAAAAGACTTGGCTTGCCGTGTTGGTGTCGAGGGTTCGCTTGTCAGCTTCCTCGGTTCTACGATTGAGCCTATCGGTGGTTACACATCTAGAGAGGATAAGCAGCCTCTGTCAATGACACTTAATAGTGTTCCTAAGAAAGTGCTCTTGGGTTCTAAGATTGAAGAAGCTTTTGCTAATGTAACTGCTACAGTACAGTTTGAGCAGGGTGTTTCTAAGGATATACCAGCCGCAGAACTCTCGTTCCAGGCTGTTCCCGACATGAACTCATTAGGTACAAAGACGCTCTTGGTTGCCTATAACAAGACATTTAAGGGCGAGCTGATTGATAAGGCCGTCATGGCTTCTACTACCTTCGATATTGTAGACAAGCTGTACACTAGCGTTGGTAGCACCGATAATTCTACTCCGTTCTGGGGCGAACACTCTGAGAATATCAAAGTTGGTCCGAAGGAAACCTTCTATACAAGCTTCACCAACTACACCAGTGGTGCTAACAACTGGAACAACTTCGTAGTAGTACTCTGCCGTGAGGATAATACCGAGTATGCTGTGGTTCGTGCTGATAACTATGGTTGGGGTGACGGCTATGCTGCCTGCACAACCAGTGGCGGACAGAGCGATTGGGGTGCATGGTTGAAGGCTATGGATGGCGCCAAGGTTAACGTGGCAGTCACCAATCATGGCGACGGTACGGCTGATGTTCAGGCTGTGATGTTTGGCAAAGACGGTAAAATCTATACTCAGGAGTATAAGGGTATCAACACCATCGATGCTAACGACTTCTACTTCCGATTCACCGTTGACGGTTCTCATATCGAGTTCGATAATGTTATAGGAGCAGAGGATAACTCGACAGCGTTCTGGGGTGCTCACTCTGATATGTGGAATGTGCCTGCAGGCTACACTTGTTCTACACGCATTAAGAACTTCACTAACGGAGCCAACAACTGGAACAACTTCTGTGTTGTATTGACACGTGAGGACAATTCGGAATATGCTGTAGTTCGTGCTGACAATTATGGCTGGGGTGATAGCTATGCTGCATGTACACCAAGTGGTGGCCAAAGCGACTGGGGTGCATGGCTTGCAGCTATGGACGAGGCCATGTGTACAGTCTCTGTTACCAACAGTGGCAGCTCTGCTGATGTAAAATGCATCATGAAGGGCAATGATGGAAAGACCTATAAGCAGGATTACATTGGTATTAGTCCTGTTGATGGACAGGATCTGTTCTTCCGCTTCACCGTTGACGGAAGCCACTTGATTTTCGAGTAAGAGACCTGTTTTTCCACATAATTTAATTAATTAGTTAGTATTCTTTCAGAGGGGGCGGACTGTTTGAAGCCCGTCCCCTTTATCTTTTCCTTCTTAAAAAAAACAATCCGATGAAAGCGAAGACAATCATGTGGTCGCTGTTAGCACTCTTTGTGTCTGTCTCAGCCGCAGGACAGCAGCGTCGCCACTTTCCGACCGAACCATTTCAAACTGACACCCCAATGGTGCATGACCCCGTGATGGCTTACGAGGACAGCACGTATCATATCTTTGCCACTGGCATGGGCATCCAGCAGATGATCTCAAAGGATCGTAAGACCTGGACTGTATCACCTAGTCCCGTCATGTCAGTCATTCCAAAGTGGGCTCACGACTCTGTGCCTGGTTTTACTCATCATGTATGGGCTCCTGATATCATTCAGTGGCATGGCCGTTGGTGGATGGCTTATAGTTGCTCTACCTTTGGAAGAAATGGCTCGACTATCGGCCTGCTTTCCAGTCGCTCTCTCAGTTTCCCGATATGGAACGATGAAGGCTGTATTGTTACCTCGCGCGAGAATCGGGATAACTGGAATGCCATTGATCCTAACTTTATCATCGACGAGAACGACCAGCCTTGGCTTGTCTGGGGTTCTTTCTGGAATGGCATTCAGCTTGCCCGTCTAGACACAACCATGCATATTGCGGCAGGTGAGAAGCCTCGTACTATCGCCCGTCGTTATAATCTGAGTAGTCCTGACGGTAAGAAATCACTTTCTGTGAACCCAAATCCACCAAAGAATCCAACGTCCGACTTTGCCGGACCTAATGCGATCGAAGCTCCATTTATCTTCAAACACAACGATTATTATTATCTTTTCGTCTCATGGGATTACTGCTGTCAAGGCTCAAAGAGCAATTATCGAGTGGCTGTAGGGCGTAGCAAGACTGTTGATGGCCCCTATCTCGACCCAGAAGGCAAGGACATGCGCGATGGTGGCGGCATGCTTTTCCTCGAAGGCGACAAGACGAATTTTGAAGCAG
>JAEEGJ010005724.1_pt1 | contig 38490 bp, 42 predicted proteins | sample 8958761 | NCBI WGS metagenome assembly JAEEGJ01 (sample SAMN16246546, study PRJNA631951) | gut metagenome | biome: gut microbiome; feature: rumen; material: RS-attached | host: Bos | place: Iran: Karaj | collected 2018-10
GGAAGACTTGTCCTTCGCGACATGACAATGAATTGGGCAGTTACGAGGTGGTTTGCAAATCACATCGAGATACCGCTCATCAATCTCACGGGCCACGGTGATGTTCACGTATACGGAAGAGATGAAGTCGATGCATTGTGCCGGAACGCAGGCCTTAAGATGGAACTTTTCGAGAAGCGAGGTTTCTGCCGTCTTCACAGCGTTGCGAGGAAACCTAAGAACTGATGAAGAACACCCGGTCGTTCAAGTACAGATTCCTGCTGGCTCTTTGCAGATTGTTAAAGCTGCAGAGGGTAATGGAACTGCCTCCCGAAAAGGCGAAAAAGCTTTTTGCGAAAGCATATAAGGGAGTGCAGATCCCGAAGATGAGCGATCCGGAATTCGATATCGATACTGCATCTGTAATGGGCTCGACCTGCATTTTCTACAGGCACAAAACAAAGTGCAGGAAGGCGGGGATCTATCTTGTCGGCGGAGGAATGCTCAAATACCCAAAGCCTTCACAGGCAAGGGAAGTCCTGCGTATAGCCAAGACGACAGGAAGGGATTTTGTTCTGCCTTTTTATCCTTTAGTTCATACGGGCAATACTCTTCCGGATGTTTATAAGATGGTCTTTGAACTTTACAAACAAATGCTGAGGGAGTATGTGCCTGAAAACATCTGTATCCTGGGCGGTTCGAGCGGTGCGAATCTCGCACTCGGATTTATTTCCTATATCAATGACATCGAGCCTGAACTTCCCAAGCCGGGAAAGGTCTATGCGGGCTCTCCGGGGTCGCTCCTGATAAGCGATGAAGAACGAAGGATGGCTGATGAGCTTGATAAGACTGATGTAATCATGAGCCAGAAGGCAACTCATATGGTATGGGAAGGCATGACCGGCGGGAAGAAGGCCCCTGATTATATGGAATCGCTTCAGCTGGGCAATTACACGGGCCTTAAAGATGTCTACCTGAGCTTCGGTGGCGATGAGGTCTTTACTGCCGCTGCTGACTCCATCAAAGAAAGACTGGAGCGGTACGGCGTACACGTAACCTTGGAAATAGAACCGGGATTGTATCACGCATATGCATGTATGCCGCTTGTTAAGGATGCAATGCCGGGCTATCAGCGAATGCTGGAATATATCGGAGGATGATCTTATGGAAATGAACAGAAAAGCAGATTACGGCAACTGGGTGCCTCTGGCAATGATCAGGATGCAATGGATCGCGACATGTGTGATTGCAGTTATCACCGTCGTGCTGTTTATATTTTTAAAGACAAAGATACCCGGAATAATCGGAACCGTTATTTTTTTTGCAGCTCTCGCAATGACAGTTTACATGCAGATCTGCAGGAATATCTTTGATTTCAACGGTGGCGGTGTAATGGGTGCGATCCATCAGTTTCTTGTCGATCATTTCCATTGGGATAAGAGCAGGGAAGGTACGATAATCGACATCGGATGCGGCGCGGGCGCGCTCACTAACAGGGTTGCAAAAACATTCCCGAACATTAAGGTTGTGGGTATCGACTACTGGGGTGCAGAGTGGAGCTATGCAAAAGAGCAGTGCGAGAAGAACGCTAAGATCGAAGGCGTTGCTGACAGGGTCTCATTTCAGAAAGGCGATGCTGCAAAACTTGATTTCGCTGATGAGGCATTCGACGGCGCGGTAAGCAATTTCGTTTTCCATGAGGTCAAATCCGCAACTTATAAGAGAGAAGTAGTAAAGGAAGCACTGCGCGTCGTCAAAAAGGGCGGAGTATTCGCGTTCCAGGACATGTTCGGTCAGAAGGCGCTTTACGGCGACATGAACGAATTCGTATATGAGCTCAAGAAGAGCGGAGTAGTCACCGAGATATACTACATTGCCAATATCGAGGGCCAGGATTTCGTTCCGAACTTCGTAACGGCTCCATGGATGATCAAGGATGCAGGCCTTATTTACGGTATTAAATAAATAACTACCCATTTATTAAAAAAGCTGTATTGACACAAAACGGTTAGCAATGTATAACTAACGGGTTAGCAAAGGCTAACCAAATGAGAGGGCTTGTTTTAAAGGAGGTCAGGAACATTGAAGAGTCTTAATGAACTAACGCCAAACAGTGAAGGCATCGTCGCTTCAATCGACGGTGATGCAAGGTATCTGAGCAGGATCACATCCATAGGCATTACGCCGGGTTGTTACATCAGGGTCTTAAAGAATGACAAGAACAGACCGATGCTCGTTTTCATGCGCGATACGATGGTCGCTCTTAACAAAGAAGAAAGCAGAAACATCAAAGTAGAAACGAGGGACAACTGATGACAGACGGCAAAAAGACAATAGCCCTTTTGGGCCAGCCCAACTCGGGAAAATCAACTCTGTTCAACGGCCTTACCGGCATGAAGCAGCATGTCGGCAACTGGCCCGGCAAGACGGTAGAACAAAAGCAGGGATCGTTTACGCATAACGGCGAAGAATATGTTGTAATGGATCTCCCGGGAACATATTCACTTTCTGCAAACTCAGATGAAGAGATAGTAACAAGAGATTATATTTCATCGGGAAAAGCAGATGTTGTCTGCATCCTGGCAGACAGCTCACAGCTTGAAAGAAGCCTTTTCATGCTTTCTGATTATGCAGGCATCAACGTACCCTGTTTCCTTATCCTCAATCTTGCGGATGTGGCAGCTGACCAGGGTAAGACGATCGATGCAGAAAAGATCAGGAACAAGCTCGGTATTCCGGTAGTTTTAATGTCTGCAACAGATGTAAAGAAATACGATAATTTCTTTGCCGCACTTAACGAAGCGTTATCAAGAAAAACTACACTCGACGTAAGTGCACTGGAAGAAAGATACAGAAAGCTGGATGGATTCGATGAACTGAGAGCCGAGATCCCCGAAAATCTCATTCCCGGTTGTTCATCAACATGGATGGCAGTAAAGACTATCGAAGGCGACAAAGTAGTTAAAGCAAAGATCGAGAACAAACTCACAGGTGACAGTCTTGTCAGATACAACAGCCACGCAGCAAGGTTTGACAAGGGAGCACTTCTTACAGGTGAATGTAAGTTCTCATGGATCGACGAGCTGCTTTCAGATTCAGTCAACAAAGTAACTGCAACTGTTAAGACAAGTAAGCTCGACAAGGCATTAACAAACAAGACATGGGGCAAGGTGGTCGTTGTACTGCTCGTAATCGGAGGCCTTCTGTTATCGTTTATCCCTGCATTGCCGATCATGCTGCTGGGCTCTGTGTTCACAGCATTGGCAGTACCTGTAAGAGAAGCGTTAAACTCTGCAAATGCTTCACCGATCATATCGGGCATCATCTGCGACGTTATCCTTCAGTCACTTGCAAACATCGTAAAGATGCTCGGCTTTGCGTTCGGTATCAATCTCGTATTCGGTATGTTCGAAGAGAGCGGACTCATGGCAAGGATCTCATATGTTTTCGATAACACGATGAGCAAGATGGGTCTTCAGGGTAAGTCCGTAATGCCTTTCCTCGTATCGTTCGGATGCACGATCGGAGGCGCATCGAGCAGCCGCGTTATCGACAACTGGAACCAGAAGGTTCTTACCATTGCACTTGCATGGGCAGTTCCGTGCGGAGCTGCTTGGGCTATTATCCCTATGCTCGCAGCAAACTTCTTCGGACCTTATGCAGTGCTTGTTATCATTGCGATCTTACTTGTAATGCTCCTTCACATCTGGATCACTGCAAAGATCTTCGGTAGAAAACTCGTCAAGAAAGAAGACAGATACGGAATCATCATGGAGCTCCCTCCGTACCACAAGCCGAAGTGGGGAGCTATGCTCAGATTTGTTCTTGGAAGAACAAAGGATATGTTCTTCAGAGTCCTTAAGGTCATCATCCCCGTATGTCTCCTTTTCTGGATCCTCAGCTATTCAGCCGGAAATATTGAAGGTTCGGCACTGTACAAAGTCGGAACTGCTATCGAACCGGTTACTAAAGTATTCGGAATGAACTGGCAGCTGTTCATGGCATTCATCGCATCATCGATCGGTAAGGAAGGTGCAGTCGGCGTTCTTACTGCTCTTTATTCCCAGTCAGGAACGATCTACGGTGCCGTTAACGGAACCAACGCTGCTGTCGCAAATTCAACACAGCTCCTTCTGTCAAACATCTCAGGCCCTCAGGCTCTGGCATTCATGTTTGCGATCACATTCAACGTCCCTTGCGTAGTTGCTCTTGCGGCAACCTATCAGGAAACACACTCTGCAAAGTGGACAGCTATCATCACAGGTTATTACACGCTCGGAGCACTCATCATCTCCTTTATCGTGTACCACATCGGACTGCTCATATTCTGAGGTGATTTTATGGATATGCAGGTGCTCCTTACAAAGATCAAGAACGGCGAAGGAAGATCTACCGCGATGCTCGCGGAAGAGATGAACACGACCGTTGAAGATGTCACGAGGACACTTGAATATCTTGAGCGGATAGGCGTCCTGAGAAAAACGGAACTAGGCAAATTCGAATGCAACGGAAGCTGTTCTTCGTGCAGCGGCTGCTCAGGAAGTACCGGTAAAGAAAAAGGTCCGTGCAAGGGCTGCATCCCCGAACAGGGTTTCGAGCACATGGGCGTTATTTGGGAAGTGAAATGATCATTACTCTTTTGCTTTCGTTAATGATGATGGCAGGATTGTTCCTGCTTCTTCTTGGCGGAGTAGGTTTTGTCCAGAACTACAATTTCTTCTCATCAGCACCGCAGGAAGTGCGCGATGCAGTTCCGAAAACCAAACCTGAAAGGTTTATGGGCCAGCATGCGATCGGCTGGGTAATAATCATCCTAGCCTTTGCGCTCATGGGCGGTGCCATGGTATTAGGCGCGTGGGACGGTATCAGAAATGATTATTCATTCTGGAAGTTTTTCTTCAGATTTCTCATCATGCTGATCCTGCTTAAAGCATTCGATATCGGATTCTTTGACTGGTTTCTTTTGTGCAACGCGGGATTTGATTTCTTCCCGAGTTTCTATCCGGAGTGCAAACCTGTCCTGGGACATTATCTGTTCGGATACAACTGGAAGACACATCTTACTCATGTGATCTGTTTTTTCCCTTCTGTTGCATTGCTCTCATGGATCTGTACGCTTTTGTGAGGTGATCTATGGATGAGCAGCAGTACAGGATGACGTTTACAGATGTTCAGTGGTGGTGCTGTGACATACCCGGAAATATCGGATGGATAATCTGGATCGTCTGCAATGTCAAAACTCTTATTGAAGGCGTTGATCTTTACGCTATCCTGATGCTTCTGCCGACAGCGTTGATGCTTATCGGAGTAGTCGAACTGATAAGTGAGAGGATCGCAAAGCTCGACAGGATACTTCCAAGGCTCAGGCTTTACAGAGGTTTTGGTTCGCTGACATTGGGCGGTATTCTCGGAGTTCCGATGGCGATTGCAGGACTTGTTATGAAGACGGGAGGAAGCAGGTCTTGGTGGATGCTTGCAGGCGCTGTGCTTTGCGGTTTGTTCGCAGGACTATGCTTTGCAGGATATAAGAGGATAGAAAAATGATAACGGTAATACAGCTTATATTATTTTGCCTGCTGTTCACGCTGATGGTCAGATACTCCGTCAGGGGCGGTGCGGTAAACGGACTTTTCTACTACCCTAAGACCGTTCAGGAACGTGCATTTGAGATCGGTCTTTCCACAAGGGAAGAGATGAAGAAAAAACGCAAAGTGTTCATGACGGAATTCTATGCCGTAATGGGCGTCGCTCTTGTACTGATAATCGCAGTTTGGAACAAGGTAACTGATTTCAAGACAGCATATATTCAGGCACTTCTGTTCCTTGAAGTGATGAACTGGTATGACGGCATAGTCATCGACAAGATCTGGGTCGGGCACAGTAAGTTCTGGATTCTTCCCGGATGCGAAGATCTTTCTTTCGTTCAGACATGGAAGCAGATGTTTAAGAAGCGCATCATACTGACCCTGATATGGGTCGCAGGCGCTGCGGTAGTAGCGGGAATAGTGGTGCTGATCTCAAGATTCACAACGCATTAAAAACAAAGGAGAACTGATATGGGCTTGTACAGAAAATTCGTAAACCAGACGAGAAAACCTGAAGGAACGCTTGGCAAGATGATGGTAAACGGCATGAACAGCGGACATGCGAAGATGGCTGATTGGGGAATGTCGCATCTGCCTGAGATGTCTCCGTTGCAGATAGCCGAGCTTGGCTGCGGAGGAGGAAGGAATGCAGGAGAACTTTCAAAAAGATTTCCTCAGGCCAGGGTGACAGCAGTCGATTATTCCGAAGTATCCGTTGAGAAAGCAAAGGACTACAACAGGGTATTGATCAATACCGGAAAGATGGTCGTGCAGCAGGGTGACGTTTCAAACCTGAATCTTCCCTCTGAGTCGTTTGATCTTGCAACGGCATTTGAGACCATCTATTTCTGGCCCGGTCTCGAGAAGTGTTTTGCACAGGTTTATAAGATCTTAAAGCCCGGCGGCACGTTCATGATCGTAAATGAATCAGACGGAACCGATGATGCAAGCCTCAAGTATGAGCAGATCATCGACGGTATGAAATGCTATACAGTCGAACAGATAAGCTCTTCATTGAAGTCGGCTGGCTTTTCTGAAGTTACATCCGATCACTTTGAAGGCAAGCCGTGGATAACGGTTATCGCACGTAAGTAAGTTTTTTGTCCAAATGCGGGATTGTGCAATATTAGTTAGCGATGGCTAACTAAAAGTGATATAATCTTCGCGTAAAGGAGAATCTTGTTTGTGAAAAACTTTGTAAAAGAAGGACAGAAGCTTCCGCTTTTCGGTATCGGACCATATCTGATATCAGGTGTCGGTTTGGTTACCGTTATCGGTATCGTATTATCGTGCACCGTCTTTAAGTTCGGATTTCTTGAAGGTGTATGGACATGGATCTTCAGAATTATCGGAATCCTGTTGATCGTTGCCGGAGCAGCAGTCTGGTACATTGGTGCGCTCCGTTCAAACATGGATGAGAGCATAACAGAGAATAAACTGCAGACAGGCGGAATATATGCGTGGGTTAGAAATCCGATGTACAGCGGCTGGTGGATGGCGATAACGGGTTTGAGCCTCATGTGGCACAACTTCATGGTGCTTCCGTTTGTGCTAATCAACTGGATCATCCTGACGATAGTACTTAAGAATACAGAAGAAAAGTGGCTGCGGAATTTATACGGCAGTGAATACGAAGAATACAAAAAGAGAGTGAACAGGTGTATTCCGTGGATACCAAGACATTGAAGAACAACTGGCATGACTGAACAGGAGGATAAGAATGCAGGAATCCGGTGAAATGTATTTGGAAACAATACTGGTACTTTCGCAAAAAGGCACTCCGGTGCGTTCGTTGGATGTTGCCAGAGAGTTACGCGTTTCGAGACCTAGTGTCAGCCGTGCAATGGCAATACTGAAGGACGGTAGATACGTCGTGATAGATGGGCAGGGATATATTACTCTGTCTGAATCAGGACGTAAGATAGCAGAGAAAATATACGAACGACATATCGTGTTGAGCAAGTTCCTTATGAATATGGGAGTGAGTGAGGAGACTGCAGAGAAAGATGCATGCCGTATAGAGCACATCATCAGTGATGACGCATTTGAAGTAATTAAGCAGCACATAAACAAGGAATAACAGATGGATATCGGTAATGTAATTGTCTATATTGTGCTTGCCGTGATCGTAGGTCTAGCGATCTATGGAACAGTACGCCGTGTGCGTCACGGATCATCGTGCTGCGGTGAACGTGAGCCTGCTCCGAAAAAGGTCAGGGTATCAGACAGGAAGGCATCCAATTATCCCTATCAATATGAGTTAAATGTTGACGGGATGCACTGTGCCAATTGCGCAAGACGTGTTGAGAATGCTTTCAATTCGGTAGAGGGCTTCTGGGCAACAGCAGATGTTGGAGAAAAGAAAATCAAACTGCGCAGCAAGATGGCTATAAATGAAGCTGTGTGCAGGAAGACTGTCGATGGTGCAGGGTATACGATGTTATCCATGAAAGAGATTAAATAACAAGAAAAACGGCAGGGAACACCTGCCGTTTATTACTCGCTGTAAATCAAAAGATATCAGCCTTCAGCGATAGCGCCTGTAGGGCATGTTGCTGCACAAGCACCGCAGGAAACACAGACATCAGCATCGATGTTGTACTGTGAATCTCCCTGGGAAATAGCTCCGACAGGGCAGCCGTCAGCGCAAGAACCGCAGGAAACGCAAGCGTCAGAAATTACATATGCCATAGGATTATCCTCCTTTGTGGTTGATAATTAGATTGTTCCATCTGAATGCTTTGTTAGCCAAGCGTAATTTGGAATTGTTAACAAAAAAGTCAAATAAAAGAACCCGGCTCACAAAGGGGAAAGGGCCGGGTTCTTTATTCATACAATGGAGGGAGGGGTTACTTCTTAATATGGAATGCTTTCATCTGAGGATAGACAGCTGCTTCGCCGAGCTGCTCTTCAATTCTTAAGAGCTGGTTATACTTTGCTACACGCTCACTTCTGCTCGGTGCGCCTGTCTTGATCTGGCAGGTGTTGAGAGCGACAGCGAGGTCAGCGATAGTGGTATCTGCGGTTTCACCTGAACGGTGTGATGTGACAGCGGTATAGCCTGCGTTGTGAGCCATCTTGATAGCTTCAAGCGTCTCGGAAACGGAACCGATCTGATTGAGCTTGATAAGGATGGAATTACCTGCTCCGAGTTCGATACCCTTGGAGAGTCTCTCTGTATTGGTAACGAAAAGATCGTCGCCTACGAGCTGGACCTTACCCCCGATCTTGGCGGTCATCTTCTGCCAGCCTTCCCAGTCTTCCTCGTCAAGTCCGTCCTCGATGGAGATGATGGGATACTTATCAACAAGAGATTCCCAGTGAGCGATGAGTTCATCTGATGTGAACTCCTTGCCGGACTTAGGCTGCTTATAGAAGCCCTTGCCTTTCTCGCTCTTCCATTCGGATGAAGCGGCATCCATTGCTATCATGAAATCCTTGCCGGGCTCATAGCCTGCAGCCTTGATGGCTTCAAGGATCTTCTCGATCGCTTCTTCGTCGCTCTTGAGGGAGTTGGGAGCGAAACCGCCCTCGTCACCGACGGCGGTAACGTCACCCATTTCCTTTAGGAGTTTCTTCAAAGCGTGGAATACTTCTGCACACCACCTGAGTGCTTCCTTGAAAGAAGGAGCGCCTACAGGCATGATCATGAATTCCTGTGTATCTACCGCACTGTCAGCATGAGCACCGCCGTTCAAGATGTTCATCATGGGAACGGGGAGTCTGTTGGCATTGGCGCCGCCCAGGAATCTGTAAAGAGGAATATCAAGTGACTTGGCAGCAGCTCTTGCTACAGCGATGGAAACTGCAAGGATAGCATTTGCGCCAAGGTTGGATTTATCTTTTGTTCCGTCTGCTTCGAGCATTGCTTTATCAACTGCATAAGTATCGAAAGCATCCATACCGATGATGGCGTCTGCGATAACGGTATCGATGTTCTCAACGGCTTTGGTTACGCCCTTGCCGAGATAGCGTGACTTGTCACCATCGCGAAGCTCTAAAGCTTCGAATTCACCTGTGGAAGCACCACTGGGTGCACAACCTGTAGCAACGGTACCGTCAATAAGGGTAACCTCAGCTTCAACAGTAGGGTTGCCTCTGGAATCCAAAATTTCTCTTCCGATTACACTCTCGATGATCAATTCAGTCATATAAATAGTTCCTTTCACTCATACCTTCCGCCGGGATCTGAAAGAGAGCACGACCCCGGCGGAAGAACATGATTTATTCGAGTTAGCAGGTGCTAACTCACAATTTATAACATACGGAAACCGGGGTGTCAATAACAAAGTTAGCCAAAACAAACTTATAGGCAAAAAGGCGTTTGAACGGTTGACATGCCATTTTCTCAATGATATAGTTAGCCGTGGCTAACCAAAAGGAGAACTGCAATGTCTGAAGACCAGATCGTAAGAAACTGCGCACCGACGCTGGCCGGTATTAAGACCGGCAGTCTGTTCAATGTGAGTATTTCTTCAGATGCTGATTTCAGACACGATATCGCTCTTTTCAACAGGTCAATGAGAAATAAAGGCATACGCATTATCCCGCTGAAAGTAAGCGAGAAATATGCACTTATCTACCTTTACCGTCCCGACATGCTCGAGCACGATCTTAAGGATCCTCTTGCCGAAAGCATCCTTGAGCGTTTCGGATATACGGTATGGAATGCTGACAGATGTGTCGTTAACCTTGTTAAAAGGCTGAATTCATCTTCTGAATTTCCGCATGAAATAGGCCTGTTCCTTGGTTACCCTCCGCTCGATGTTGACGGCTTTATCAAGAATCCTAATGAAGGTTTCTATGAAGTCGGTTACTGGAAAGTGTATTCGGATGTCGACAAAGCAAGAAGAGCATTCAGGAGATTTAAAAGATGTACTGAAGAATACGGGCAGATGTTAAAGCAAGGCAGAACACTTGAACAGCTTGTTGTTTGAGTCTGTAAAAAATAAAAAACGTGAGGTGATCATATGAGTAAAGTAGCAGTAGTTTTCTGGAGCGGTACAGGTAATACCGAAGCAATGGCTAAGGCAGTTGAAGAAGGTATCAAGAGTGCCGGCGCTGAAGCAGTTGTAGTTGCTCCTTCCGCATTCGATGCATCCAAGGTATCTGAATTTGACGCGATCGCTTTCGGATGCCCTGCAATGGGAGATGAGGTTCTTGAAGAATCTGAATTCGATCCTATGTTCTCTGGAATCGAGTCTTCATTAAAGGACAAGAAGATCGCACTCTTCGGTTCATACGGCTGGGGTGACGGACAGTGGATGAGAGACTGGGAAGACAGATGCAAGAATGCAGGCGCAGTTCTTGCTTGTGATTCCGTAACTGCAAACAACGATCCCGACGCTGATGCGGTAGCAGCATGCAAGGCACTCGGTGCAGCACTTGCCTGAGGTATAAAATCATGATGAAACTTGTACTTGTAAGACACGGTGAAAGCGAATGGAATAAGCTCAACTTATTCACTGGCTGGATGGATGTCGATCTCAGTGACAAGGGAAAAGAGGAAGCAAAGAATGCAGGAAAGACTTTAAAGGAAGACGGTTATGACTTCGATGTCTGCTACACATCCTATCTCAAAAGAGCTATCCATACGCTGAACATCGCTCTTGATGAGATGGACCGCGCGTGGCTTCCCGTCATTAAATCCTGGAAGCTCAACGAGCGTCACTACGGTGCTCTTCAGGGCCTCAATAAATCGGAAACAGCAGAGAAGTATGGTGAGGATCAGGTCAAGATCTGGAGAAGATCTTTTGATGTAAAGCCGCCGGAACTTGATGATTCAGATGAAAGAAGTGCAAAAAAGCAGGATATGTACAGAGAAGTCGATCCCAAGCTTCTTCCAAAGAACGAGAGCCTTGAGACAACGATCAAACGCGTAATCCCTTACTTTGAGGAAACGATCAAGCCTGATATGAAAGCAGGAAAGAGAGTAATCATTGCGGCTCACGGAAACTCGTTAAGAGCACTGGTCAAGTATTTCGACAATCTCTCTAATGAAGAGATAATCGGCGTAAATATCCCGACAGCTGTACCTCTTGTCTATGAGTTCGACGATGATTTCAAAGTAATAAGACATTACTACCTGGGTGACCCGGAAAGTCTGAAAGCAAAGATGGAGGCAGTCGCAAACCAGGGGAAAGCAAAATAGAAAACAATCCCATAAATAGATTTCCTTTGTATTAGGCAGGGCCGTCTCCGAAAAAGAGGCGGCCTTGTCTCTTTCTGCAAGGCGTATATTTCAAGCATTTTTGATTGACAAGGTAGAATACTGATGGTAAAGTTAGCGACGGCTAACAGTGTGACAAGGTAATGAATAAAGGCCCCGTATCTTACGGGGTATATTAAAACAATAAGAGTTAGCAAAAACTAACCAGAAGGGTGAATAAAATGAAAAAGCGGGGAGTATTGTCCTGGGTCTTAGAGTTCGCAGGACGGAAGAAGAGTTATTACAGCGGCAGCGTGACGCTCGCTATCTTCGGAGTGGCTGCATCGTTTGTTCCTTATCTGATCACGGCGGATATCGTAGCGCATCTGATAAACGGAAACAGAAATCCTGAATACTATCTGCACAGAGTATTGCTCATGGGCGCGTTCTGGATAATCAGGATCCTGATGCACAATTCCTCAACAACACTTTCGCATGTTGCGACATTTACGGTCCTCGGAACGATAAGGGAAGACGTATGCACAAAACTTTCAAAGATCCCTTTGGGTTCTGTGCTGGATGACAACAGCGGAAGCTACAAGAACATTATCGTAGAGCGTATCGACTCGATGGAGACAACGCTCGCGCACATAATCCCTGAGTTTACTGCAAACCTTCTGCTGCCTTTGGTAATGTTCATTTATATCCTTACGATCGACTGGCGCGTTGGACTTGCGAATCTTATCTCAGCCGTGATCGGTGTGTTCTGCGCTTCGGTCATGATGGTAAAGAGCAGAGGCGAGTTTGACCTTACGGTACAGAAGACGAAATATCTGAATGATACTGCAGTTGAATACATCAACGGTATTGAAGTGATCAAGGCTTTCGGAAAGACCGGTAGCTCATATGAGAAGTTCGTCAATGCTGCAAGAGAAGGAGCTGACTGCTTTGTCAGATGGATGAGAAAATGCATCTGGTGGCAGGCGGGAACAATGTGTTTCACACCTGCAACATTCCTGGGTGTTCTCCCGGTCGGCCTTATTCTCGTTAAAAACGGTAGTCTGTCAGCTGAGAACTTCATCACATGCGTGATCCTTTCAGCGGGACTCATCACTCCGCTCATAGTCGCTTTCTCATATTCGGACGACATCTCGAAGATGAAAGCGATATTCGGAGAGGTAACTGAGATCCTTGAAAGAAAGGAAATGGAAAGACCTGAGACTGTAACCGAGAAACCTGTAGGATCAGATATCTGCCTTAAGGACGTTCATTTCACATACAAGGAAAAAGAAGTCCTTCACGGCATCAACATGGAGATAAAGCAGGGCGAAGTCACTGCAATCGTAGGACCTTCCGGTACGGGAAAGAGTACTGTTGCAAGGCTTATCGATTCACTCTGGGACGTTGATTCGGGAAGCATCACATACGGCGGTGTGGATATCACAAAACTGCCTCTGGATTACTACATGGGAAAGATCGCATATGTCGCGCAGGACAACTATCTTTTCGATATGTCGATACTTGAGAATATCAGGCTCGGCCGTCCCGGTGCTACGGATGACGACGTCGTAAGTGCTGCGATGGTCACGGGATGCCACGATTTCATATTAGGTCTTGAAAACGGATACGATACGATGGTCGGAGGAGCAGGCGGACATCTTTCGGGTGGTGAGCGCCAGAGGATCTGCATCGCAAGGGCGATGCTCAAGGACGCACCGGTAGTTATTCTCGATGAGGCTACGGCATATACGGATCCCGAGAACGAGGCTCTTGTTCAGGAGAGCGTGGCAAAGCTCGTAAAGGGAAGAACACTGATCGTCATCGCACACAGACTCTCGACCGTAAAGGATGCGGATAAGATCTTCGTTATCAACAACGGAAACGTGGAAGCTGAAGGAACACATGAACAGCTCCTTTCTGAGTGCGCGCTCTATAAGAACATGTGGGAGGCTCACAGCATGGTAAAGGATGAAGCGGATGAGAAGAATGCCGTTTCGGGAAAGGAGACCGTTTATGCTTGATATGCTTAAGAAGTTCTTTAACTTCTGCTCAGTAAAGAACAGAAACAAATTATATCTATCAGTATTCCTCGGTGTATTAGATGCGCTTTTCGGAGCACTAAAGATCCCCGCTGCATTCTTTGCATTCACCGCAGTTCTGAATAAAAACATCGACACTAAAGCGATCGTTACGGTCATCGCTTTAATGCTCGCGAGCACGTTGGGCAGAGTGGTCATCCACCGTTTTTCAGAACTCATTCAAACCGAGGCAGGATACGATACCTGTGCACTGAAGAGAATTGAAATAGGTGAACACTTAAGATATCTTCCGATGGGCTATTTCAACGATACGAGCTTAGGCCACATCACGTCAGTAACGACCAATACGCTCGAGCAGATGAGTGACATCGCGGTAAGGGCGATCATGTTGGTGCTTCAGGGCAGTATAACGACCATTGTCATCGGTATCGGAATGTTCGTTTTCGATTGGAGGATCGGACTCATATCAGTTGGGTTCATCATTATCTTCATGCTCGTCAACACGGTAACGAACAAGAAGATCGCAGTGGTTGCAGACGAAAAGATAAATGCGGACCGTGAGATGGTAGGCGTAATCCTTGAATTCATTCAGGGCATAGCCGAGATCAGGAATTACAACATCTTCGCGCAGAACAGATCAAGGGTCGCCAACAGCATTGAAAGAAAGAAGAATGCCGATATAACTGCAGAGACAACAGCGATCCCCGCAGTAGGATTCCAGATGCTCATAACAAAGATCGCAGGAGTAGCGATCGCAGGTGCATCGCTTTATTTCTTCTTCACCGGAACAATGGAACTCAATTACCTGATAACGATGCTCATGTGCTCGTTCATGGTGTTTGAGGCACTCGATTCCGCAGGCATCTACACCGCGCTGCTTAAGGTCATAGGCAGAGGCGTGGATCTTGCGAACGAGATCCTTAGCATTGAACAGATGGATACCAACGGCGAGGAGATCCATCCTGAGAACAGGGACATCCATCTTGAGCATGTCAGTTTTGCGTATGAGAACAGAAAGATAATTGATGATGTCACACTTGATATTATAGAGAAGACAACGACCGCGATTGTTGGTCCTTCAGGCGGGGGAAAAACAACTATTACTTCACTTATCGCGCGATTCTGGGACGTCGGCGAAGGCAAAGTAACTTTGGGCGGAAGGAACGTAAAGGATTACAGTTTTGATTCGCTCATGGAGAACTTCAGTTTCGTGTTCCAGAGAGTCTATCTTTTCGAGGATACCATCGCGAACAACATCAGGTTCGGTAGGCCCGAAGCCTCAATGAATGAGGTAATTGCAGCCGCGAAAAAAGCTTGTTGCCATGACTTCATAATGTCTCTGCCTGACGGTTATGAGACAGTGGTCGGAGAGGGCGGAGCAACGCTCTCCGGCGGTGAGAAGCAGAGGATAGCAATAGCGAGGGCGATCATGAAAGACGCGCCGATAATCATCCTCGATGAGGCTACCGCAAATGTCGATCCCGAGAATGAAAAGGATCTTACAGAAGCGATCGAAAACCTGACTAAAGAGAAGACGATCATCATGATCGCGCACAGACTGAAGACTGTCAGAAACGCTGACCAGATCATCGTCATTGATAAAGGCAGGATCGTGCAGAAAGGTAAACACGATGACTTGATGAAGGAAGAAGGCATCTATAAGAATTTTGTGTCAGGCAGAAAACAGGCCGTAAGCTGGAAGATAGCATAAAGGAGATGAAACATGAGTTCAGAAACAGCAGCAAACAACAATAAACTGAAGGCAAAGGATTTTATCACCGTAGGTATCTTCACTGCGATACTCTTCGTAGTCGAGTTCGCTTGCGGAATGTTAGGTTATATCCATCCGTTTATCGTTGCATCTTTTGTCATAATGATACCTTTGGTAGGCGCTATCCCCATGATGCTGTTCTATACGAAAGTTCAGAAGTTCGGTATGATCACGATCATGTCTGTGCTTCTCGCTATCATTATGTTCGTAGGGGGAATGGGCTACCTCGGTGCCCCTCTTATCATTACAGCGGGCGTTATCGCAGACCTGATCGCCAAGTCCGGAAAATATAAGAGTTTCAAAAAGACAATGCTCAGTTATGCCGTATTCTGCCTCTGGGTCTGCGCTAATTATTTCCCGGTAGTCATAACAGCGGATTCTTACCGTAAGAGCCTTACTGACGGAGGTTATTCAGCAGAATACTGCAACAATCTTTTCCTTGCCATCAACTATAAGACAATCGGAGTGCTGCTCATACTCTGCTTCGTTTTCGGCTTGATCGGAGCTGTTATCGGAAAGGCAGTAGTCAAGAAGCATTTCGAGAAAGCCGGAATTGTCTGATGAAGCTGGATCCGCGGACGAAGCTCTTCATGATACTCGTCGTGTCGTCTGTCGTCATGATGAGCGCAACAACACCATTCTTATGGGCTGTCAGGATAGCAATGACGATGATCCCGATAATCCTTCTCATAATCGAGAAGAAATATACGAGTGCGTTAGCATTTATGTTTCTTTATGCCGCAGCACTCGTTATGACTTTCGGCCTGTTAAGCGATAATTCAACGTCATTTTTTAAAACTTTTGTCACCGGATACAGCGGTATAGTAGTACAGTTCCTGCCTTGCATGATCACTGCATGGTATGTTGTCAGGACGACTAAGATAAGTGAGTTTATGTCTGCTATGCAGAAGATGCATATGCCGGACGGCATATCGATATCATTGGCTGTTGTTATGAGATTCTTTCCGACGATCAAGGAGGAATATTCAGCGATCAATGATGCCATGAGAATGAGAGGTATCGCTTTGGGAGGCGGTAATGCAGCGAAAATGATCGAGTACCGTATGATCCCACTTCTGTTCTCATGTGTAAACATCGGTGATGAGCTGTCAGCAGCTGCGATCACAAGAGGCCTCGGAGGCAATGTCAGAAGGACCAGTGTTGAAGAATTAAGACTCAGGGCATCAGACTGGCTCATGATAACGGCATTTACAACAGTTACTGTTGTATTCGTATTGTTTAAGTATTTTCTATGAATGAGACCATAATCGAAATTGAACATGTGAGTTTCAAGTACAAGGGTTCTGAAGAAGGACTATTAAACGATACGTCGCTTGTTGTAACGAAAGGCGAGACACTGCTCCTTACAGGTGCATCCGGATCAGGAAAGACAACGATACTAAGACTGATAAACGGCCTGATACCTCACTACTATCAGGGTGATGTTGAGGGAAAAGTAACCGTGGCCGGACATGTGATCGCAGATACCGAACTGTACGAACTTGCAGGCGTCGTGGGCACGGTCTTTCAAAATCCGAGAAGCCAGTTCTTTTCAATAGATACCGACGGAGAGATCGTTTTCGGACCTGAGAACATCGGGCTTGATCCGGAGCAGATACTTAAACGGAAAGAAACGGTGGTAGAACAGATGAATATCGGAAAGCTTCTCGGAAGAAGTCTTTTCGAACTGTCGGGAGGCGAAAAGCAGAGTATTGCATGCGCGTCTGTATCAGCATTATTGCCAGAGATAATCCTATTGGATGAACCGTCCTCCAATCTCGATCAGGGTGCGATAAAAAAGCTTGCAGAACAGATAAGATTGTGGAAAGACGAGGGCAAGACTATCGTCATTTCCGAGCACAGGCTCTGGTATCTCAAGGACATTGTTGACCGTGTCATTTACATGGATCACGGAAATATAGCGCATGAATGGAGCGGAGAAGAATTTGCATCTTTCGGAAAAGATAAGATAAACGAATTGAAGCTTCGGCCGCTGGAGGTAGCTGACATTCTTACGCCGGGATGCGGCGGTGAGTGTGATTGCGACGGCAGCTGCAAACTTGATCTTACCGTACCGGATCCGGCAGGCGGTATTACTTTGAAAAACTTCTTTTTCTCATATCACAAAAATCCATATCTGTTCTGGAAAAAGAGTTTTGATGAAAACGATAAGAATCTGAGCCTTTGTATCCCCAGACTTGTACTCCCGAAGAGTGCCGTTATCGGTGTTGTCGGAAAGAACGGCACGGGTAAATCAACTTTCCTTAAATGCATATGCGGTCTTGAAAAAGAATGCAAAGGAATAATAGAGTGTGACGGTATAGAGTACAAGGGCAGGAAAAGACTTGCCTTCAGTTATATGGTAATGCAGGATGTCAACCACCAGTTGTTCACTGACAGCGTTGAATCTGAGGTCCTGCTTTCGATGAAAGATGAAGACAAAGAGCGCTGCGGAAAAATACTGGACAGCCTGGGCATCCTTGAATTCAAGGACAAACATCCGATGTCCCTGTCAGGCGGACAGAAGCAGAGAGTGGCGATCGCTTCTGCGATTGCAGCTGACGCCAAGCTCATGCTCTTTGACGAGCCGACTTCCGGACTTGATTATCTGCATATGGAAAAGGTCGGGCAGCTGTTGAAAAAACTGGCATCTTCGGGTAATACTGTACTTGTGGCAACGCATGATCCCGAGCTCATAGAGCTTTGCTGTGATTATGTCCTTTGCATAGAGAACGGTAAACTCGGATATATGAAGAGGGTTTGATTATGCTGAAAACAGTAATACTGGGACTGCTCATACCATTTATAGGTACATCCGCAGGTGCGGCTTGCGTGTTCTTTCTCAAGAAGGATCTCAAGGAAGGTGTCACACGCGCGCTTACCGGATTCGCGGCAGGTGTCATGGTGGCTGCATCCATTTGGAGCCTTATCGTTCCCGCTATCGAGCAGTGCGCTGACAAGGATAGATGGGCATTCCTCCCCGCGTTTATCGGATTCTGGGCAGGCATCTTGTTCCTGCTCCTGTTAGATCATGTAATTCCTCATCTTCATGTTTATATAAACCAGACAGAAGGTCCGAAGAGCAAGCTCACACGAACCGCGATGCTGGTACTTGCAGTAACGCTCCACAACATACCTGAAGGTATGGCAGTCGGCGTTGTTTACGCCGGCCTCATGAACGGGTCTGCCAATATTACCGCGGGTGCAGCTCTTGCGCTTGCTTTGGGTATCGCAATACAGAACTTCCCTGAAGGCGCGATCATCTCAATGCCTTTATATTCTGAAGGCAAGAGCAAGCCAAAGTCATTTGTGCTCGGTGTTCTTTCAGGCGCGGTCGAACCTGTAGCCGGCGGTCTGACTGTACTTATCGCAGGACTTGTCGTTCCCGCAATGCCGTATCTTCTTTCATTTGCCGCGGGCGCAATGCTCTATGTAGTAGTAGAGGAACTGATCCCCGAAATGTCACAGGGAAAGCATTCGAATATCGGTGTTATTTCTTTTGCATTCGGATTCAGCATCATGATGGCCCTGGACGTTGCTCTCGGCTGATTACGCAGTAAGTGATTTCAGAATGTCGATATATTCCATCGTGAGATGCGACGGTCTGATCGACCCAGGAATTATGTATCCGATCTCCATGTAATCATCGACTTTCAGCTTTTTGGCAATGATGTTCGGACCGTTCAATTCTTCATTGATGACGCCGCTGCAGATCGTATATCCGTTAAGACCGATCAGCATGTTGAAAAGAGTTGCGCGGTCCAGGACAACAAGATCCTTATCGCAGTCAACCGTACTCAAGATCTCTTCCGAGAAATAGAAAGAGTTGTGACTGCCCTGTTCGTAGGAGAGCCTGGGATAAGGCTTCAGGTCATCAAGCGTGAGAATCTTTTTTCTGGCGAGAGGCGAATTCTTACCGATGAAAACATGGGGCTTCGCAGTGAAGAGAGGATAGAAGGATAAGTTGTTATCCTTAAGAGTCTTGCGTATTACTTCTTCATTGAACTTATTAAGGTAAAGTATTCCGATCTCTGATCTTAAGTGCGCGACGTCATCGATTATGTTGAACGTCTGCGTCTCTCTCATATGGAATTCATACTTGTCTGCACCGCTCCTCTTGAGGAGTTCCACGAATGCTTCGACCGCGAAAGAATAGTGCTGTGATGAGACGAAGAATTTGAGCTTGCCGGATTGTTTACCCGCGTAGCGTTCTTCAATGAGTTCTGTCTGATCCATGACCTGTCTTGCGTAACCTAAGAACTCTTCACCTTCTGAAGTAAGCTTGATGCCTTTATTCGATCTCATGAAGATCGTGATGCCGAGCTCGTTCTCCAATTCGCGTATGGCCGAAGTAAGACTCGGCTGGGCAATATAGAGCTTTCTGGCAGCACTGGTGATATTGCCTTCTTCAGCGACGGTTACTATGTATTGAAGCTGTTTGAGTGTCATGGGACCGGCTCCTTTAAGATAGATTGTTTCTCGATTATATCGCTTGTCATAGATTTTATCTATACACAAACGAAGGTTATTTGTATTTTACCCATTGAAACAGTGGGTTTATACTCGCAACCATAAAAACATATCAACGCGGAGGAAATACAAATGAAAACATCAGTTATAGGTTATCCAAGGATCGGTAAAGACAGAGAACTCAAGTTCGCATCGGAAAAGTTCTTCAGCGGCGAGCTTGATGAAGCGGGTCTTCTCGCAGTCGCGAAAAAGATAAGAGAAGAGGATCTTCTTGCCCAGAAGAACGCGGGAATCAAATATATATCTTCAAATGACTTCTCTTTCTACGATAACGTTCTGGACACTGCTTTCCTGTTCAACGTTATCCCTCAGAGATACAAGGCACTGGGTCTGTCTGAACTTGAGACATACTTTGCCGCGGCAAGAGGATATCAGGGCGAGAAGGGCAACGTAAAAGCTCTCGCAATGAAGAAGTGGTTCAACACAAACTACCACTATCTCGTACCCGAGATCGATGACGATACTGTCATCAGCCTTGTCGGCAAGAAGCCTGTAGAAGAATATCTCGAAGCAAGAGAACTGGGAGTTGAGACAAAGGTTGCATTGATCGGACCTTTCACATTCCTTAAGCTTGCGAAGTTCACCGGTTCAAAAAAGATCGCTGATGTATCTTCAATTCTCACAGACGAATACGTAAAGCTCGTATCTGTTCTTGCATCTAAGGGCGTTGAGTTTATTGAATTCGATGAGCCTTCTCTCGTTAAGGATCTTGATGCTGATGACGTCGAACTTTTCAAGAATATCTATAACAAGATCCTTTCCGGCAAGAATGGCGTTAAGGTCCTTCTTCAGACTTATTTCGGTGATATCAGGGATATCTATTCCGTAGTTACAAAGCTTGCATTTGACGCTGTTGGTCTTGATTTCCTTGAAGGAAGAAAGACAGTTGAGCTCGTTAAGACAAACGGTTTCCCTAAAGACAAGACTCTCTTCGCAGGACTCGTTAACGGCAAGAACATCTGGAGAAATGATTACAAGAAGACCCTTGCAGTTCTTGATGAGATCGGGGTATCTGATGTGGTTCTCGGAACATCATGCTCACTGCTCCATGTTCCTTATACGCTTGCAAGCGAGACCAAGCTCTCTGACGATTACAAGAAGCATTTCGCATTCGCTGAAGAGAAACTCACAGAGTTATCTGAGATCGCTTCCATCGCCGGAACAGACTATGCAAACAGCGAAGTATATAAGAATAATCAGAAGCTTTTCGAAGGCAGAAAAGACAGCGAGGATAAGGAAGTCCAGGCTAAGGTTGCCGGAATCAAGGATGAGGATTATGTAAGGCTTCCCGTTTTCGAGGAAAGAGAGAAGATCCAGAAATCCATCCTTAATCTGCCTTTGTTCCCCACGACGACGATTGGTTCGTTCCCTCAGACGCAGGACGTAAGAAAGAACAGACAGGAATTCAAGAAAGGTTTAAAGTCCAAGGAAGAGTATGTTGAGTTCAACAAAAAGAAGATCGCAGAGTGCATCAAGCTCCAGGAAGAGATCGGTCTTGACGTGCTCGTACACGGCGAGTTCGAGCGTAACGACATGGTCGAATACTTCGGCGAGAACCTGAACGGATATGTATTCACCGAGAAGGCTTGGGTACAGTCCTACGGTACAAGAAACGTTAAGCCGCCGATCATCTGGGGTGATGTATCTCGCAAGTCCGCGATCACTGTTGAATGGTCCAAGTATGCAAAGTCATGCACGAACAAGCCTGTTAAGGGAATGCTCACAGGTCCTGTTACGATCCTTAACTGGTCATTCCCGAGAGAGGATATCTCCATCAAGGAGAGCATCCTGCAGATCGCGCTTGCAATTAGAGACGAAGTTCTTGACCTTGAAGCAAACGGCATCAACATCATCCAGATCGATGAGGCTGCACTCCGCGAGAAGCTCCCTCTTCGCAAGTCCGACTGGTACAGCGAGTATCTTGATTTCGCCATCCCTGCATTCAGGCTCGTACACAGCAAGGTCAAGCCTGAGACGCAGATCCACACTCATATGTGCTACAGCGAATTCACGGACATCATTCCCGCAATCGACGCAATGGATGCTGACGTCATCACGTTCGAGGCTTCACGTTCCGACCTTCAGATCCTTGATTCTCTCAAGGCAAACAACTTCAAGACAGAAGTAGGCCCCGGAGTATACGATATCCACAGCCCGCGCGTTCCTTCAGTCGAGGAGATCGTAACAGCACTCACAAAGATGAGGGCAAAGATCGAAGATTCTAAGCTCTGGGTCAACCCTGACTGCGGACTTAAGACAAGAGGCAACGAGGAGACCGTTAAGAGTCTTACAAACCTCGTTGCTGCAGCAAAACAGATCAGAGGATAAGTGATGAAGGTATCACAGGTTTACAAGAAGAAAAGAAGTCTTTCGTTCGAGATATTCCCGCCCAAGAAGGATGCGGAATTGGAGAACATTGATGAGACTCTCGAGGTCCTGGCCGAGCTTGAGCCCGACTTTATCAGCGTGACGTTCGGTGCAGGCGGGTCATCCAACTGCAACCGTACGATCGAGCTCGCGAAAAAGATAAAGTACGAGTACAAGATCGAACCTGTGGTACATCTCACATGCCTGCATTACGACAAGAAAGAGATCGATGAGTTTGCAAGAGTTCTTAAAGCAGAAGGAATCGAAAACATCCTCGCCTTAAGAGGAGATGCCAATCCGAACGTCCCTGCGAAGAACGATTTTGCACACTCGTCAGATCTTATCTCGTATCTTAAGAACGACAACGATTTCTGCTTCCTGGGTGCATGCTATCCTGAGTGCCATCCGGAGTCTCCAAGTGTGATCTCCGAGATAAAGAGCCTCAAGAAAAAAGTCGATGCAGGCGCGGAAGTTCTTCTGTCGCAGCTGTTCTTCAGCAACGACATCTTCTACAGGTTTCATGAAGAGTGCAAGATCGCTGACATCGATGTTCCCGTGATCCCCGGCGTGATGCCGGTCATTAACGCGGCTCAGATAAAGAGAATGGTCACGCTTTGTCATGCTTCATTTCCTGAAAGATTCCAGAAGATAATCTCGCGTTATGAAGACAACAAAGAAGCGCTTTTCGACGCGGGCATGTCTTATTGCTTAAGCCAGATCATCGATCTTCTCGTAAGCGACATCAGCGGCATCCATCTTTACACAATGAATAATCCACTCGTTGCCAGAAGAATCTGTGAGGGGATCAGGAATATAGTTTGATTCCAATATGCTTATAACAGGTCGCTAAGCTTCTTTTTGTAGAAGTAGTCGTGGACCATCTTGTCGAACTCTTTCCACATCGGAAGAGTCGCACATTTCTTTCTCCTGGGGCAGTCGTAATCTTTATCTGCAAGGCAGGCGACCGAGGAGATGGTTCCTTCCATCAGGGTCAGTATCTCACCGACGGTGTACTTTTCCGGTTTCTTGACGAGCTTATATCCGCCGCCTTTACCGCTTGAACCCTTGACCAGTCCGCCGTCTACCATTTTCTTGACTATGATCTCCAAATACTTTTTGGAGATCTCCTGGCGGTCGGCGATATCCTTGAGGGGAATATAGCTGCCGTTGTCGTTCTGTGCCAGATCTATCATGACGCGAAGTCCGTATCTTCCTTTTGTTGAGATCATGAATTTATCCCCCGTCAAACATTTTTGCCATTATAACAGTAGGCGAATAGGCAAATCAAGATAAAAACCTATTGACACGGTAGGTAAATGGAATTATAATCACACCCATATTCGAAAATCACCAAAAGGAGAGACAGTAATTATGAAGTTCATGTGTTGTCGAATGCTGTATTCACGGGCAATGGACTATTGCTGTCTTAATATGATTCGATGTAGATGAATCATGTAAACTGCATGTACATAATGCCCGGAGCTTAACAAATGCTTCGGGCTTTTTCATTTCATAACGGGAGAAAACAAAATGAGCAGGACAGATATAAAACTTAATTCTTTACTTATACACGGTGGTATTGACGGAGATGAGGTTACGGGCGCAGTCAACGTTCCCGTCTATCAGACTTCCACATACAAGCAGGACGGCCTCGGCAAGAACAGGGGATGGGAGTATTCGAGAACGGGCAACCCGACGAGGGCGGCGCTTGAAAAGCTCATCGCTGATCTCGAGAAGGGACAATACGGACTTGCTTTTGCATCAGGTCTTGCAGCGATCAATACGGTGCTCTCTCTTTTCAAGAGCGGCGACAAGCTCGTTGTATCAGACAACATCTACGGCGGAACGTTCAGGATACTTGATAATGTTTTCAAGAACTTCAACATTACATATAAGATCGTAAACACATCTGATCTTGAGGCTGTTGAGAACGCTATTGACGATGACGTTAAGGCAATCTATATCGAGACTCCTGCCAACCCGCTCCTTACGATCACCGACATTGAAGCAGTTTCCAAGATTGCGAAAAAGCATGGCAAGCTCACTATCGTTGACAACACTTTCCTTACGCCTTATCTGCAGCGTCCTTTGACTCTCGGTGCAGATATCGTCATCCACAGCGGAACGAAATATCTTGGCGGTCATTCTGATACGATCTCAGGCTTCGTGGTAGTTAATGACAAGACTCTGGCTGACAGGCTTTACTATCTGCAGAACGCGATCGGCGGAGTTTTAGCTCCATGGGACAGCTTCCTCATTATCAGAGGAATAAAGACATTGGGAGTACGCATGGACAGGCATGTTGCCAATGCGGAAAAGATCGCAAGATGGCTTGTTCAAAGCGGCTTTGTAAGCAAGGTATATTACCCGGGCCTTGAGTCCGATCCCGGATATGAAGTCCAGAAGAAGCAGGCCGACGGCGCCGGCGCAATGATCTCATTCGTGCTGAACGACAAATATGATTACAAGATATTTTTCGAGAACTTAAACCTCATTACCCTGGCTGAGAGCTTGGGCGGCGTTGAATCACTCGTTTGCCACCCCGCGACGATGACGCATGCGGCGATCCCCGCAGATATCCGCAAGGAAGTCGGGATCGTTGACGAGCTCATCAGATTCTCAGTAGGAATCGAAGACGTTGATGATCTCATAGCAGATCTCAAGCAGGCAATCGAAAATTCAGTCAAGGCTTAAGAGGCAAAGAAAATGAATAACGTATATGAAGACATCAGAGGCATGATCGGAAACACTCCGATCCTGAAACTCAACCATATGGGCATCAAGCCCGGAGTAAACATCTATGCAAAACTTGAACTCATGAATCCCGCGGGAAGCGTAAAAGACCGTATCGGTGTCTACATGATTGATGATGCCAAGAAGCGCGGAGTCCTTAAAGAAGGTGGAACGATAATAGACGCGACCGCCGGCAACACAGGTATAGGAATCGCAGTCGCTGCGCTCAATCAGGGAATACGCGTAATCTTCACAGTACCCGAGAAATTCTCCATCGAGAAGCAGCAGGTCATGCGCGCTTTGGGCGCGGAAATAGTACATACGTCAAGAGAGGAAGGAATGCTCGGAGCGGAGCGCAAAGCTGAAGAACTGCTCAAGCAAATCGAAGGCTCGGCCTCCTTAAGGCAGTTCAGGAATCCCGCAAACCCCCTGGCTCACTATGAGACTACGGGACCTGAGATCTATAACCAGTTGGACGGTAAGATTGATTACTTCGTAGCGGGTGCAGGAAGCGGGGGAACGTTTACAGGAGTAGTTAAGTATTTGAAGGAACAGAATCCTGACATTACCGGAGTTCTTGCAGATCCCTACGGATCGACTATCGGTGGCGGAGAGCACTTCGACTACAACATTGAAGGAATCGGCAACGATTTCATCGCTGACACAATGGACATCACGCTGGTCGATAAGGTCATCAAGGTAACAGACGATGAAGCGTTTGAGATGAGCAGAAAGCTCGCAAAGCACGAAGGAATACTGGCGGGATCTTCATCCGGCGCGGCGCTTGCGGCAGCGGTAAAGCTCTCTGAAGAGATCGAATCGGGAAACATCGTAACTGTTTTCCCTGACAGGGGAGACAGATATCTTAGCAAAGGATTATTTGATCAATGAGTAACGTCTTTGAACTGACAAACGTATATAAGACATATAAGAACGACGGAAAGGAATTCACCGCGCTCAAGGATGTCAGCCTTGAAGTAAAAGAAGGCGAGATCTTCGGCATAATCGGTATGAGCGGTGCGGGCAAATCGACACTTGTGCGAACACTCAACCGCCTTGAGGAAGTAACGGAAGGAACCGTTAAGTTCTACGATAAGAACCTTGCATCTCTTAAGGCAAGAGAGCTTCGCGAGGTAAGGCATTCCATCTCCATGATCTTCCAAGGCTTCAACCTGGTCAATCAGAGAACGGTCCTTGCCAATGTAGAGCAGCCGTTGAAAATAGCGGGCGTTCCTAGAAAAGAGCGCAAGGAGAAGGCGCGCCAGATGCTTGAGATCGTCGGCCTTCTCGAGAAACAGGATGTGTATCCCGCGCGTCTTTCCGGCGGTCAGAAGCAGAGAGTCGCAATTGCAAGAGCACTTGCCGCTGATCCGAAAGTACTGTTGTGCGATGAGGCGACGAGTGCACTCGACCCGAAGATCACTGGCGAGATATTGGATCTTTTGAAGAAGATCAATCAGGAAAGAAAACTGACGATAGTCATCATCACGCACGAGATGAGCGTAGTCGAAAAGATATGCGACAGAGTCGCCATCATCGATGACGGCAACTTGGCAGAAGTCGGAGAAGTTACAGACGTATTCTCCAACCCTAGATCTAAGGCTGCAAAAAAGCTCGTATTCCCGAGCAATCCTTTCGATCCGTCTAATGAGAACGGACAGATCGTAAGAATAGTTTTCGACGGAACGCAGTCTGATGTTCCGTTCATTGCAAACCTGGTCGAGCAGACAGGACTCAAGGTAAATATCCTGAGTGCTAATACCAGAAGCGTCGGCGGCATCGGATACGGTCAGATGATCGTCGAACTGCCGGAACTCGCCAAAGACCGCCAGACGGTAATCGACTTTTTCAAGAAGGGCGGTCTTTCAGTATCGGAGGTAGGTAGAAATGACTGATTACATAAAAGACGCAATACTTTCAGGAATACTGGAGACATTCGAGATGACGCTGTTTGCGTCACTGTTCTCATATCTCGTGGGACTTCCTCTCGGAGTTATCCTGTATTCCACATCCAAGGGAAGGCTTCTTGAGAACAGAGCAGTAAACGGTGTTATCGGATTCATCGTCAACGTAACGCGTTCGCTGCCGTTTCTTATCCTGCTCGTACTCCTGATTCCGTTTACGAGATTCGTTGTCGGATCTTCAATCGGTACTGTCGCATCAATAGTTCCTCTTACGGTAGGAGCCATTCCGATCGTTGCACGAATGGTCGAGTCTTCACTTAACGAAGTGAATCCTGGAATAATTGAAGCCGCGACATCAATGGGGGCATCGCCTCTGTATACGATAATTCATTTCATCATTCCCGAAGCAACGCCTTCGCTGCTTCAGGGAGGAGCGATCAATGTGGCGACAGTATTGGGTTACTCCGCAATGGCAGGCGTAATAGGAGGTGGCGGACTCGGTGCGATCGCACTTCAGTACGGTTACTACCGTTACCAGAAAGATGTTCTCTGGACGACGGTCGCGCTGCTCATTCTCATGGTAATGCTGATACAGGAGATGGGTATCCGATTATCCAAGAAAACAAGAAAGACATAAGAGGTAAGAATATGGGCGTACATGAATACATAGTTGATTACATAAGATCAGGTGAAACAACAGGGCAGAATCTCGGCCTGGAAGTGGAACATTTCGTGGTGAATGACCGTGGGTTCCCCATAGGTTTTGAGGAAGTGACAGGGCTCATAAAAGAGGTCGCTGATAAAATAGATGCTGAAATTATATACATGGACGGATACCCGGTCGGTTACTATGCCCCGGGTTATTCTGTTACTTTGGAACCGTCTTGCCAGTTCGAGATAAGTGTTGATCCGCTTTCTGATCTCAATGAGATCGAGGGGATATACCGTGGATTCCTTGATCTTTGGAAACCGGTTTTCGCAAAGCGCGGATATCACTTTATTGCCAAAGGTAATCTTCCGCTTGTGGAATCAGGCGAGATAGATCCCGATGAGATCCCGCTCTCACATAAGAAGAGATACAAGTATATGGATGCGTATTTCCGCACCAGCGGTAAATACGGCAAGTACATGATGAGAGCTTCCTCATCGGTTCAGATATCCGTTGACTACAGTTCCGAAAAAGACCTTGTACGCAAATTGCTCGTGCTGCAGAAGATCTCGCCTATCCTGATGATCTCCCTTGAAAACAAGAACTTTGAGGATTCCGTGATCGAGAAGGGATCTGATAAGAAACACCTTCTGCGCATACAGGAATGGGGTGACTTGGATCCCGCAAGGACAGGTTTTTACCCGCATTCCTTCGATAAGGATTTCGGATACGATAAGATCGCCGACGTTATCACACACACTCCGCTGATCCTTCTGACGGATGAAGGAGAGACGACTGACGTCGGAAGCAAGACTGCTGATGATCTGATAAGCGAGGGAACGTTTATAGGAGAACTGACGGATGCACGCAAAAAGAAGCTTGTCGAACACTTTATCTCCATGGGCTTTTTCCATTTCAGGGTAAAGAAGTACATTGAGATCAGGGTTGCCGACAGCGTCCCGATCGAACGCGCTTTAAGCTTTGTTGCGCTGATCAAGGGTCTGATCTATTCGGAGAAAAATCTCAAGACGCTCGAGGATAAACTCAGCTTTATTGATTCGCCTTCAAAGATACAGGAGGCAGTCGACGAGATAATCGTTTCCGGTCTTGACGCCGTTATCTATGATGAAAAGACTGCAGGAGAGTGGTATAAATATTTAGTTGAATTAGCCGATTCGGCTCTTTCTGAAAAAGATCAGGAGTATCTGCTTAATGTGTGAGGTCTTCGGAGTCTCATCCGACAGGGAAATAAATGTTAACGGCTTGCTTGAAGAGTTCTTTAAGCACGGTGAGCTTAACCCGCACGGATGGGGCATCGCTTCATGGGATGAGAACGGTTCTGTCACGCTTATCAAAGAACCATCCAATTCAACCACAAGCGGAAAGGTCTCAGAAATACTGTCGTCTGATTTCACATGCCGTGGAATGTTTGCTCATATCAGAAGAGCGACAATCGGTCATGTGGAATATGAGAATACCCATCCGTTCAGAGGAACTGATTCAAACGGCAGGGAATGGACTTTGGTCCATAACGGAACGATCTTCGAATCTGAAGAGCTTCTTCCGTACGCTGATGTTCAGGAGGGTGAGACGGACAGCGAAAGGCTCTTATTATATATTCTTGACCAAAATGACGGAGTAACGGATGAAACCGAAAGATTTGAACTGATGGATTCCATTGTTGTCAGGCTCTCTGTAGTCAACAAACTGAATCTTCTGATCTTTGACGGCGAGAATCTTTATGTTCATAAAAATGAAGCCGGTACTATGTTCAGAAAGAACGGTGACGGTCATGTTCTTTTCGCAACAAAACCTCTGGATGACGGAATATGGGAAGAGGTCCCGATCAACCGTCTCCTAATATACCGCAACGGTGTCCTGATCTACGAGGGAACTGAACATGATCATACATATTTACACGACGAAGAACAGATGAATATGCTCTTGATGAGCTTTGCAATGCTTTAATCTATTGGCTTTCAGGGCTTTTGAAAAATACGGAAAAAAACTTTCAAAAACCTATTGACATAGTAGGTAAGTACCGATATACTTTCACCATCAACTCGAAAGGAGGCGTGAACAATGTACAACTCAATCAAAGTCACAGTTAACAGCATGATGTGTTGTCGAATGCTTTGCTCCCGGGCACGTAATATGGCCACGGCGATGAGCAGTAATGCTTCACGCCTTGCGATACGATGTTGATGTTTTGACACGCATAAACATGCCATGTGCCCGGGAGTTAAATAAACTTCCGGGCTTTTTCTTGGCCCTGAACAAGAAAGATCAAAACTCAAATCAAAAAGAAACAAAAAAGGAGAAACACAATATGAAAAACATCATCAAAAGAGTAGCAGCTACCGCACTTACATTTGCATTACTTGCATCATTCGGCGCATGCGCCAAGAAGACAGAAACAGGAACAGCAGCAAGCGCACAGGCTTCCAACGCACAGAGCGTAGTCATCAAGGTCGGAGCAAACATCACTCCTCACTCTGAGATACTCGAAGTTGCAAAGCCGATCCTCGCCAAGGAAGGCATCACACTTGAGATCGTAAAGCTTGAAGATTCCATCACACCCAACACAGGCGTAATCGAAGGAAGCCTTGACGCAAACTACTTCCAGCACGTTCCTTACCTCGAGCAGTTCAACAAAGAGAACAACTCAACACTCGTTTCAGTCGGTGCAGTCCACTATGAACCGTTCGGCGTATACGCAGGAAAGACAAAGGATCTTAAGGCGCTTCCGGACAATGCGGTCATCGCAGTTCCCAACAACGTAACTAACGAAGCAAGAGCACTCCTGCTCCTCGCACAGGAAAATATCATCAAGCTCAAGGACGGCGCAGGCATCAACGCAACAGTAGCTGACATCGTTGAGAACCCCAAGAACGTTCAGTTCAAGGAACTCGCACCTGAGCAGCTCGTAGCAGCACTTCCAGACGTAGACGTTGCAGTCATCAACGGCAACTATGCGATCGAGGGCGGCCTCCATGTAAGCCAGGCACTCGCTGTTGAAGCAAACGACGGACTTGCAGCTAAGACATACGGCAACATCATCGCTACTTCCAAGGAGAAGGAAAACGATGCATCTATCAAGAAGCTCGTTGAAGTTCTCCAGGGACCTGAGGTTGCTAAGTTCATCAAGGAGAAGTACGACGGCGCAGTCGTCCCCCTCTTCGGCTAAGGAGATAATCTCATGATCGGATTCGATTACTACAACCCCGCGAAAATAGTTTTCGGTGAGGGAAGCGAGAAGAGTCTTTCTAAGCTCCTGAAGCAAAACAATGTTAGGTCACTCCTTCTGGTATACAGCGGAGACTTTGTGAAGAAGCTCGGTATATACGACGTTATCAGGGATGCCGTTGACGAACTGAACATCAAATTCTCCGAGAGCGGGGAAGTAGTGCCGAACCCGAGCATTGAGCTTGTAAGAGAGCTCGTCGCACAAGGTAAAAAAGACGAGGTCGATTTTGTCCTGGCGGTCGGTGGAGGAAGCTCCATCGACACGGCCAAGGCGATCGCCATAGGAATACCTTATGACGGAGATGTCTGGGACTTTTTCTCTAAAGGAGCCGTACCGGAAACGGTACTCGGAATCGGTGTTATCGCGACTACCGCTTCATCCGGTTCAGAGACATCAAATGCTGCGATCCTCTCATACGGAGAATGGAAAAAAGGTTTTGAGGATGACCGCATCATTCCGAAGTTTGCGATCATGAACCCGAGGTACACGGTAAACCTTCCCGCTTACCAGACATATGTAGGAATAGCAGACGTTCTGTCACATCTTCTCGAAAGATATTTCTCGGACGAGAAGAATTCGGATACTACCGACTATCTGATAGAAGGCGCGATAAGGGCTTTGCAGGTAAATGCAAGAAGACTGATAAAAGATCCAACAGACATCAATGCTCGCGCTGAGATTCAATGGCTCGCTTCAGTTGCACACAACAATTTCCTCGATGCCGGAAGATCGGCTGACTGGGGATCACACCGTATAGAGCATGAGCTGTCGGCACAGTACAACATCACTCACGGTGAAGGAATGGCAATCGTATTCGTCGCCTGGACGAAATACATGGCAAAGATCAAACCCTGGAGACTTGCGCTGCTCGCATCCAGAGTTTACGGAAAAGATCCTTACGATTTTGATGAGGAGGAGAGAGCAATTCTCTTGTCCGAAGAACTCGAAAAGTTTTTCAAGAGCTTGGGACTTAAGACAAGGCTTTCCGAACTCGGAATAACAGATAAGGATTTCGAAGTAATGGCCGACCGTGCAACGGCCGGGGGCAATGTAGGACACTATGTTCCCTTAGATGCACAGAAGATAAAAGACATACTTAAACTTGCACTTTAATTGAATCACCTCATAAAGAATCACTGCAAAAGGAGAAACATAAAATGGCCAGGATCAAATTAGTAGAACAAAATGAAGCAACCGGCGCAGAGAAAGAGCGCTATGACGAACTCGCAGGAAGAAACGCGGTAACGAACATGAAGAAGGGTCTTCTCAACGATGCTGCAACATACGATGCGTACATGGCATGGTACACATCCTGGAACAGACTTGTCGAGGTAATCGGTGAGAAGGACGCAATCCTCTATGCTCACAAGATCTCCACGACAAACTCATGCCAGTTGTGCTCACTCTTCTTCATCAGCGATGTTAAGGGATTGGGATTGGATCCCGCAAACCTCGTTTACGATGAGAAGGAAACTCTTCTTACGACACTTGCGGAGTCCATCGTAAAAGATCCCACATCCGTGTCGGATGAGCTTTTCGCTGAACTTAAGAAGCACTTTACCGATCAGGAACTCGTAGTTATCGTCGGCTTTGCAGGTCAGATGATCGCAACCAACAACTTCAACTCAGTTTTCAAGATCGACGTAGATAAGCGTCTGCTCCCCCTCGTACAGGAATTCAAGCCTGCAACATGGAGAGAAGGCATCAGGAAGTAACCGATATTGAGATCCCTGTTTTGCTTTTGGTGATTCGAATATTCAGGGACTCATTTACGGGCTCAAGGTCTCCGAAGAGGTTTTCTTGAGGCATACGAAGTCCGGGCATCCTTTCATCCGGGGTGCCCGGACTGTATTTTGTCTCGGATCACTTGAATTGCTCCCGATTGACTTGGTTGGTATATGCTGATAGAATTCCTGCATATAAATCAAAGCAGGGGTTCATATGTTTTATAGTAACAATGCCACAATCATTTGTTGTTGCTGTACGTCCACGGGTGAAGTCTTAAGGACGCATGGTTCCGGCATTGCCTGCCCCAGGTGAACACCAGAGAAGATGCACGTAAGAACTCACCCGAAAGCTTGATTAGGCCTTCGGGTTTTTTGTTGTTTCAGGATGATAAAGGAGAGACAAAATGAGTAAGCAGATCGGAAGCGAAGAGATCGGTAAGATCGTAGAGACTATTTTCGAGGACTATAACGGCGGAAAGAATATTGATGAGATCAATATCTACAACAAGCCGGACAAGTCGGAGGTGCAGGAGCTGGTGAACAACCTTTTCCAGATCGTGTATCCGGGTTATTTCAGGGACAGGACATATAAGATCTATAATCCCAAGAACAGCTTTGCGGTGATAATCGAAGACACGTTCTATCATTTGAACAAGCAGGTTAGGCTGGCGCTCGACTATTCCAAAGAGAAAGGCTCTTTGAGTGATGACGGAAAGGACGATGAGAGCTACCGCATCTGCAAGACGTTCTTTGACAGGATCCCCAAGATCCGCGAGTACCTTGAGACTGACCTTCTTGCAACCTTTGAAGGCGACCCTTCCGCAGGCTGCTATGAGGAGATAATCCTTGCGTTTCCGGGTCTTTTTGCGATTACGGTCTACCGCATGGCGCATGAGCTCTATCTCGAAAATGTTCCGGTCCTGCCGAGGCTCATGACTGAATATGCGCATTCGCTTACGGGAATCGACATTCATCCGGGCGCGACCATCGGCAAGTATTTCTTCATTGACCACGGAACGGGTATCGTAGTTGGAGAGACTTCGATCATTGGCGAGAACGTCAAGATCTACCAGGGTGTCACGATAGGCGCGCTCTCGACCAGGGGAGGACAGAGGCTTTCAGGCAAGAAGCGTCACCCGACGATATGTAATAACGTGACCATTTATGCGAATGCTTCCATTTTGGGCGGCAACACGGTGATCGGCGAGAATACCGTCATCGGAGGCAACTCGTTCATTACTTCTTCCGTTGAGCCGAATTCCAAGGTCAGCATGAAGAATCTTGAAGTCGAATTCAAGACGGACGGCGATAAGATCAAGAGTGAAGAGATCAAACAGAGCGATGAATGGTTCTATGTGATCTAAGTGAGGTTAAGAAATTGAATTTTGATGCTTTTGTAAAAGACATAAAGGATAACGGATGGAATGTTTTCGGCACGGAGGTGTATAAGAACGGAGAGCTTATACATTCGTACGGCGATACGGATGAGAATCTTCACCTGATCTATTCCGCAACGAAAACGATCCTGTCCATCGCGGTCGGGATCGCTTCCGATGAGAACAAGTTTGATATCAGCAGATCACTTCTGAGCTACCTGCCTTCTGACAAGGTCAGCGGCCTGTCCGTCGGACAAAAGAACGTGTTCGAAAAGATCACTATCAAAAGACTTCTTACGATGTCCGTCGGCGGTTTTCCTTTCCGGGCCGAAGGCGGCAACTACCTGGACTTCGCCTTGAGTACGGTCATTGCAAACCCTGATGAACGTGTTTTCAATTACAGCAATATATCTGCTTATCTGGTCGGAGCAGCACTCACCGAGGCGCTCGGCACTGACCTTGCGTCCTTCATTGAAGAACGGATCTTCGCTCCGCTCGGCATAGACAGATACGAATATTCGAGAAGTCCTGAAGGATATTTCTACGGTGCTTCCGGAATGAAGCTGACAGTGAATGAATTAAGCCGCATAGGACTTCTTCTCTATCAGAAGGGCATGTATAACGGAAAGAGGATAGTGTCTGAAGCGTACGTGGAAGAAGCGACTTCGGTTCAGCAGGATTGCAGGGAAGGAGGATACGGATACTTCATCTGGAAATACCGCGACGGCTTCAGCATAAACGGGAAATTAAAGCAGAAGTGCTATGTTCTCCCCAAGCAGGATCTGGTGATAACTTATCTGTCTCATATCGAAGACGAGTCTCACGATCTGGTGAACAGCATGGAGAAAAACATTTTGGGTATCTGAAATTAAAAGAGGGGCATCTGATGCCCCTCCTTGTTTTTGATCGGTTTAGATTACTCGGCCGGCTTTGTAAGCTTCTCGCCGCACTTGAGGCAGAAAGCCGCCTCGGGATCGGTGATCTCAGCTCCGCACTTGGAACAGATGACCGAATTGATGGGCTTAGCCTTAGCGGCAGCCTCATTGTCATCTTCTCTCTCGCTCCAGTCATTTGCCTTATTAACCACTACTGCACCGGATCTTACAATAGACTTGCCGAGCTGCTTGAAAGCTCCGCCTAAGTCTTTACCGGTCTCTTTCCAATCGTCTTTTAAACTTCCCATTGCTTATTCCTCCAAATTGTTTTTTCGCAATTCAATTACAAGAATATTCATATGAACTTTGAAAATCAACTGTTGTCAATAATTACAGATGATATTATTACTTTGTGAGTGTATAATAAAATTGACAAATCCTGCGAAGGGATAAATTGGGAGTATTCTTTATGTATTGTATGAATTGTGGTAAGGAGTTGCCTGAGGGCGCAAAGTCCTGCAGGGAATGCGGCACGCCTCTGTATATATGTGAAAGCTGCGGGGAAGTCCTGCACAAAGGGGCAAAGTTCTGTTGGAAGTGCGGTACTGATCAGGGCCCCACTTCACCCTTGCCCGAGAAGATTCCCATGTATTCTTCAGGTTTTACCAATCCGTCAGCCGTCCCGTCGGCTCCTGCACCTGCGCCTGCAGCTGCATCGGCATTTGGTTCAACTCCCAGCCCGTTCAAGCCTATAAGTTCCGAGAAGACGGAAGAGGAAGCTCCCAGAGCTCCGGCGAATGCAGGTTCTTTCAGACCGGCAGTTCCTTCTGCCGCCGAGAAGCCGTCAACCGTAATGGGTTCAACACCGAGTCCGTTCAAGCCGATCGGAGCAAAATCAACCGGCGCGGACAAGCCCAGGGCTTCTGCGAATGCGGGTTCTTTCAGACCTGCGGCAACACGTGCTTCTTCTGACAGTACAACTGTTATGGGTTCTACTCCGAGCCCGTTCAAACCGGCAGGCGCCAAGAAGACTGGTGCCAATACGCCGAGACCGGCAGCTGCTCCGTCAGCTCCTTCTGCTCCGTCAGGCCCGTTCAAGCCGATCGGCGAAAAGAAGTCAAATATCGTATCGCCCAGAAGAGCGGCCGGTGCAGGTTCTTTCAAAGCGAATGCAACAGAGGATAAGACCGATTCTGCTCCCAAGAGACCCGGCAATCCTGCAAGCATGTTCCATATGAATTCAAATACCGGCGAGATGTCATCGTTGGGCTCATCTGAATCAAGCTCTCTGGGTTCTTCAGAGTCCTTGGGTTCACTGGGTTCATTAAGTTCTCTCGGATCGTTCAGCGCACTGAACGCTTTGGGTTCACTCGGTTCATCGCTGGGTTCTTCAAGCTCACTGGGCTCATCCAGTTCGTTGGGATCTGGTGAATCAGCGGATTCAGGCGTACTGCCTCAGAGAACAGAGAATCCCAGTCACTTCTTCCCGAAGGCTCCCGAAAAGAAAGAATACGAACCGCCGAAGCCCAAGCCGAAGCCGGTTGAGGCAAGTCCGTTCAAACCCGTTTTCGCATCAAATGATCCGGATGAAGCTCCGGCTCAGAGAGAACCGGGCGCAAGTCCTTTCAAGCCTTTGATCCAGTAATACTTAACCAAAAGACGGTCTTTCTTCCTGATATGGAAAAATGATATGAGCAACTGGTATACGGCGGATTCACATTTCGGCGCCGACTCCAATGACATTATCGAACGCGAGAACCGCCCGTTTAAGAGCATGTCCGAATACACCGAAGAACAGGTGAGGATATGGAACAAACAGGCGACATCAGATGATGTTATTTATGCGATAGGCGATTTCTGCAATTACAACAGTTTCGAAAAAGACTATAAGAGCGGACTGGCCGTATCGGCAAAGATCAATGCGCAGGTCATACTCGTTATCGGCACGCAGGAGCAGCGAGTCATCAGAGATCATTTTGAAGGTGACTTTGAGAAGTTTCGCAGCTTCTGCCTTAATGAGCCGTCTTTCAAGTTCAAGGATGTAGTTAAGAATACTTACATTGATATACGCGGCGAAAAGTTTTTCCTGGTGCACGATCCAATAGATCACGACAGGAATTGTCTGAATCTTTTCGGACATACACACAGGGCCGGAGGGCTCTACCGTCCGTTCGGATTCAATGTCGGCGTTGACCTCAATCATTTCGAGCTGTTCGGCGACGATGATATAATGTATATGCTCGATCAGAAGGTTCATTTCAACGATCAGGACCCTTCCATCAATTGCTGGTGAACCATTCGGACCGGACTTATTCGGAGGCGAAAATGAAGAAATCGATACTGGCAACGGCTCTTGCAACTGCTCTACTCTTAACCGCGTGCAATTCGGAAAAGCCCGCGGAGACAACGGTAAGGAACAAGATACTGACGACTGCTTCTTTGGCGACTTCAGAAGCAACCACCACTACTACCGATGAAGAGGAAGAAGATACAACAACGAGACCGCTGGCCAAGTTTACTCCGGATCAGTATGCGCTTGTCATCAGCGAGATGGGCCTTGCGTCGGATTTCGACTGGGGTAAGAACGCAACTCTCGGTACAAACAGGGATGAAGAGAATAATATCGATTTCCCGAGTACACCCAAATACCCAGCGGGGGAAGACGTTGAGATCTCTTTCAAATGCAATAAGAAAATAGAATTCGATATCTGCAAAGCCGATCCCGAGATGCTCAAAATGAACACGCCGCTTCGGGAACTCTGCGGCAACGGACAGTATCCGAACGTCAAGAACATAACCAAGAAATGCAGTAAAAAGAGCGGCAACGGAAGATATACACTTAAGATTCCCGCCGAACATCTTGTGGCGAATACCTCGTTTGAGATATCACTTAAGATCGATGGCACATGGTACGCTATTTACATAGAATGTTAACCTGACATTATCATGGAGACACTCAACAGCTTTAATATCGTATTTCCATTTATTAGAACGATATGCTGAACGGATTGTGGAGCAGTCTGGCGACATCCGGAAATGTTAAGTTTGACGGCACCAGGTTTGCAGCGCAGGTCCTTGCCGGTATCGGTTTCCTTGCTGCCGGAACGATAGTCGCTTCAAGGCACCAGCAGGTATCAGGCCTTACTTCGCGATCGGTCTTTTCGCTACTGCGGTATTGGTGATCGCTGCGGGAGCAGGCTTCTATGAGGGAGCGTTTATCGCGACGGCTCTCGTTCTGATCACCGAATCAGGGGCATTAACGGAGTCGTTGAAGCCTCGGTATCCGAATAATCGAAAACCCGATTTATTAATGTATTGAAATTATATATATGGAGGCAATAAAAAACCTCCGGAATTAACATCCGGAGGCTTGGCGGAGAAGGGGGGCAGTAATCTTTTATGCTTTGTAATACTGCCCAACTCTCTAAAAGTGCCTCTGTGATAGGGCTTTCAGGCGATTCTGCCGTTTTTGTGATGTGTTAAAAATCTTCCTGAAACTGCCGTAATTAGTGGTAAGTTTAGTGGTAAGCTCAGTTTTCCTTAGATTGCGTTCTCATAAT
>JAEEGJ010005726.1_pt1 | contig 38475 bp, 33 predicted proteins | sample 8958761 | NCBI WGS metagenome assembly JAEEGJ01 (sample SAMN16246546, study PRJNA631951) | gut metagenome | biome: gut microbiome; feature: rumen; material: RS-attached | host: Bos | place: Iran: Karaj | collected 2018-10
TATTTCCAGGCCATCGGCTCCGGCACCGGCACCATCGCCGCCTGGGAAGCCAATCTACGCCTGCTGGAAGACGGCCGCTTCGGCAGCCACAAGATGAAACTTTTCCCTTCGCAGAACGTACCTTTCCTGCCCATGTACGACGCCTGGAAGGCCGGCAGCCGCCCGCTGCTCCCGATGGACGACGAAAAAGCCCGCGTACAGGCCCTCGAAATCGATGCCAAGGTGCTTTCAAACCGCCGGCCGCCGTACAGCCTCAAAGGAGGCGTGTACGATGCACTGTGTGACGCCGGCGGCGACATCGAATGTGCCACCAATGCGGATATCGCCGCGATGCAGCGGCTCTTCCTCGACACCGAGGGCGTGGACATCCACCCGGCAGCGGCCGTGGCCCTCAAAGGCATGGTCAACGCCTTCGAAGCCGGCAAACTGCCGCGTGAGAGCGTGGCCATGCTCAACGTCACCGGCGGCGGCGAAAAGCTGTTCCAGCGCGAGCGCGACTGCTGCTACCTGCAGCCTTCGCTGATCGGCAACGCCTCCGACCCGGGCATCGTAGAAAAGATTGAAAACCTGTTCCGATAAACCTATGAAGCACTTCCTCCTCCTTGTCCTTCCGGTCCTGCTGCTGACCGTTGGCTGCACCGGCAAAGCATCCCACGACGGTTCCCCCGACGCGAAGCACGCCGCCGCGCTCGCCGGCCGTGTGATTCCTGGCCAGGCCAATCTTTTCATGTTCGTCACCCTGCCGGCCGGGGCCAGCGATTATTTCACGCTCGAGTCGGTGGGACGGCAGGTCGTCATCGGCGGCAACAACGCCAATTCCATGGCCATGGGCCTCAACTACTACCTGAAGTACTACTGCCATGTAAACATCGGCTGGTTCGCCTGGGACAAGGGAGGCATGCCCAAGACCCTGCCCGCCGTGGAGAAGCCCGTCAGGATCGACGCCCGCGTTCCGGAGCGTTTCTTCCTGAACTATTGCACCTACGGCTACACGATGCCCTGGTGGGGATGGGAGGAATGGGAGCATTTCATCGACTGGATGGCCCTCAACGGCATCAACCTGCCGCTGGCCATCACCGGACAGGAGTCCATCTGGTATCAGGTATGGACCGAGCTCGGACTGACCGACGAAGAGGTGCGCGACTATTTCACGGGACCGGCCCATCTGCCCTGGCACCGCATGCTCAACATCGACCGCTGGGGCGGCCCGCTGCCGAAATCCTGGCTCGAAGGCCAGCAAGCGCTGCAGCAACAGATTGTGGAGCGGGAGCGGGAACTCAATATGCGGCCCGTGCTGCCTGCCTTTGCCGGACATGTGCCGCCCGAGTTGGCGCGCATCTATCCCGATGCGAAGATCGAGCGGATGAGCGACTGGGCCGGCTTCGCGCTGGAGGACTATCCCTGGTTCCTCGATCCGGAAGACCCCTTGTTCCCCGTCATCCAGAAGAAGTTCCTCGAAAAGGAAGTGGAAATCTACGGCACTGACCATGTCTACGGCATCGACATCTTCAACGAGATGATTCCCAAAAGCTGGGATCCCGCCTATCTGGGCGGCGTGAGCAAGGGCGTGTACGAGTCCCTGGCGGCCGCCGATCCGCAGGCCACCTGGCTCCAGATGACTTGGCTCTTCTACAACGAGCGGAAATACTGGTTCGAAGGCGACAGCGACGAGCGCGTGAAGGCGTTTCTCACCTCCTATCCGGCCGAACACTCGATCCTGCTCGACTACTACTGCGAACGGATGGAGGTCTGGCGCAAGACCCAGAGCTACTACGGCATCCCGTTCATCTGGTGCTACCTGGGCAACTTTGGCGGCAATACTTTCCTGGCAGGCAACATCCAGGAAATCGGCAACTTGATAGAAGGAACCTTCGCCGAGGCAGGGCCTAGTTTCAAGGGGCTGGGTTCCACGCTCGAAGGTTTCGACTGCAACCCGTTCATGTACCAGTTCATCTTCGAGAAAGCCTGGGATTTCCCGCAACACCAGGATCTCGACACCTATGCCGAGGCTTTGGCCTGGAGCCGCGCCGGCGTGGACAACGAGGAAGCCAAGGATGCCTGGAAAGAGCTTTTCGACGAGATTTACATCCAGCGCTCGGTCCCCGGCCACAGTCCGATCATGAATCTGCGCCCCTCGTTCGGCCGTTCGAGTTCCTACCATTCGAGCGTCCGCTTCAACTACGAGAACGACAAGCTCCGCGAGGTGGTCCGCCAACTCCTGGAAGCGGACGGACACGGGCCTTCCTACGAATTCGACCTGGTCAACCTCACGCGCCAGTGGCTGAGCAACCGCTTCGAACAGCGCTTCGCCGATTACAAGGCAGCCTATGAGGCGCGCGACACCGAAGCGATGTCCGCTTGCAAGGATGAACTGCTGGGCATCTTCGACACGCTCGACGAACTGCTCGCATCACAGCCCTATTTCCTTGTGGGCAAGTGGATTGCCGATGCCCGCAACTGGGGCGCCACGCCGGAAGAAGCCGACTACTTCGAGTCCAACGCCCGCAACCTGCTCACCAGCTGGGGCGACCGCGGCAACCTGCTGACCGACTACGCCGACCGCTCCTGGGCCGGCCTGGTCGGCACCTACTACAAACCCCGCTGGGAGATGTTCTTCGCTGCCGTCGACGAAGCCGTCGCCTCCGGCGAAAAACTCGAAGGCCCCCGCTACGACAATCTCCTCGAACGGATGAAAGACTTCGAATACGCCTGGTGGCACAACCGCCCCGGCACCTTCCCCGCCACTCCGTCGGGCAACCCGATTGAGCTGGTCAAAAAGGTCTTCGAGTAACACCAATAATCACCAGATCGGGCCAGTCCGTCGGCATCGTGCGTGGCGGATAAGTTACTGAAGCTTAATCGTTTACAGAAAATCGTGTGCGCAAAAAAGCGCACACGATTTTCTATAAAAAGCTGATTGTCAACACATTGAGCGCCACGGCTAAAAGGCGCGGCTGTGGAGTTCAGTACTTGATGACCATCTGCTGCGGCTGGTCAGCAGCGTGCTCGGGGAGGACGGCGACGGCTTCCCGGGTCTCGGGATCGTAGGAACTCTCGAGAGGTTTGCCATCCAGAAGGACCTGCGCTGGACAGCGGTCGAGGCCGCCAAGTACGAGGGAGAGGCGCCGGGTCGCGGGCATTCCTTTATAGGAGCCTTGACGGGGACCGACTTTGACTTTCAACGTGCTGGCAGCGGCTGTCTTCTCAATCAGCGTCGTAGCGAACTGTTCCGGATAGGCCTGGCTGATGCCGTCGTCTTCGTAATGCATGTAGCGGGTCGTGCCCTTGCCGGGAGCGATGTAGATGCGGAGGGCGTTAGACGGGGTCTGGAGGTTCTGGATGCCTTCTTCGGCCAACGGGAGGATGGCGCCGGCCTTTACGAACCAGGCGTTCTGGTCGATTCCGTAGCGGAGATATTGGATCGTGCCGCCTCTGAGCATCTTATGGTGCGCCATGTCGTACCAGTCACTACCGGCGGGAAGCCAGACGCTTCGAGGCGCGAGGCCGTCGTCCTGGAGCGGCTCGCAGATGGTCGCGGCCAGGATGTTGTCGCCGAAGAAATACTCCTGCTTCCATTCATAGGCCTTTGCTTCCTCCGGATACTCGTAATAGAGCGGGCGGCAGAGCGAAACGCCTGTCTCATAGGCCTCACGGGCCATATCGTAGATATAGGGCGTGAGGGCGTAACGGAGTTCCAGCGCTTCCTTCATGTAGGGATAGTGGTCGGGGAACATCCAGATACGGCGTTCGATGATGTCGGACGAGGTGCAGTGGGTCTTGAAGATGGGCGAGAACACGCCGTATTGCAACCAGCGGGTGAACAGTTCTGGGTCTGTTGGCTTGGCATCCCGTTGCATATGGCCGCCCAGGTCGTGGCCCCAGTAGCCGTAGAGTACGTTCGAGGCTGTCGAGGTAAATTCCGGCAGGTAGCCGAGCACTTCCCATTTGATGTGGGTGTCACCCGAAAAGCCCAGCTGGTACCGGTGGCTGCCGAGACCGCCCCAGCGGTGATAGATCATCGGCCGGATGGCATCTTCAGGCGCCTTGTCCCGGTTCATCCGTACCTTGTCGTTGAAAAAGATATGGTTGATCCAGAAAGTGTTGCTCAAGCCGGGCACGTAGCGGCTCTCCTTGTATTGCTGCCAGTCGAGCCACCAGAAATCCACGCCCTGTCTTTCCATCGGATGGATGATGCTGTTGAAATAGGCATCCGCCCAAGCACGCTGGTCCATCCTGTACTGAACGGAAGCATGGTAGCCAGGCTTGGCAGGACCGCCGTAGATGGGCTCTCCCCCTTTGTACACATATCCCTCGGGGCCGTCGTAATCGTCGGTGCGGGACAGGTAGTCCGCCACAAAGGCCGGATAAACCTCTTCCTGGGGAATGACGCCCGCGGCTGGATGAAGGTTGAGCGAGGTCTTCAGATGCATGTCATGCACCTCCCGGAGAAAGCCCGCGGGATCGCCGATCAGGTTGCGGTTCCAAGTGTATCCGGTCCAGCCCAGGCCTTCACCGTGATCGTCCTTGACCCCTCGCCGGGCGGCTCCCTGCCAGGTCTCGTGCCAGTCCATGTCGATTACCATGATGTCGATGGGGATCTTCCGATCGCGGAACTCCCGGCCCAACGCCAGGAACTCGTCGTCCGTGTAGGCCCAGTAGCGGCTCCACCAGTAGCCGAAAGCATACTTGGGCGGCATCGGGATGCGTCCAGCCACCTTCGTGAAATCAGACAGGGCGGCCTTGTAATCGTGGCCGTAGGCCAACAGGTAAAGGTCCTGCACCTCCCCTTCTCCGCGGGCTTCAACCCACTGGCCCCAGTCGCTGTCGTCATCCACGAACAGATGCCGTGTACTCTCGTCCACCACCGCCCAGCCATCACGCGACAGGATACCCAGTTCCATCGGATCGGAGTAATTGATGTGGTCGGGGCCGGAGCAGCCGTCCAGCGTGCGGGCCGTGCCCATCAGGTTGCCATCTGCAGGCAAGCCCGGATGCCAGACGACCGACTTCCCGTTCAGCTTGAAACGGGCCTGGAGATTGTCGGCAGCGAACTTTCCGCCCTTGTACACAAGTGTGAGGGAACCGGTCGAAATCGTAACTCCGTCACCGCTTCGCTTGACAGTATAACGCGGCACCGGCAACTTGCGGTTGACAATCGCCAACGTCGCGTGGTCTTCAAACTTGGCCTCCGGCGACCATTCCATTCGTATCATCCGGTCCGTCAAGACCGTAAAACGGGCATTCCCCGCCACAACCTGCGCAGCCGGATCGGCCACGGGATCGTATTGGGCAAAAGCCGGGCAAATCAGGGCCAGCAAGAAAGCGGCCAGCAATAATCTCTTCATGTCGTTGAACTTTACTGTAAAGAATTTGCCGGGTAAGCCGGCTACGAGCGGACCAGCTGCCCGAAGGGGAAAATGGAGCCGAGAGCCATCTTGAAGTGCTGCAGGCCCCAGGGGATACCGACGATAGTCAGGCAGAAGAGAAGGCCGAAGATGCCGTGCAGGATGGCGATTTCCCACCATCCCAGCAGGATCCATATCAGGTTCATTACCACGGACAGGCAGCCCGGTTCGTTCGGGCCGAACACCATTTCGCGACCGAAAGGCCACAGGGCGTAATTGCCCAGCTTGAACAACTGCAGGCCGAAGGGGATGCCGATGATGGTGATGCACATCACCAGTCCGACCAGGAAATAGATCAAGGCGATCAGCAGACCGCCGAAGAGAAGCCAGAGGATATTGCCGAGGGATTTCATGGGAAAGGATGTCGGATTATAACACTTCGCAGACGACGAAATTGCTGCCGCCGATGAAGATCAGGTCTTTGGCGGAAGCCAGACGGTCGGCCTCGTCGAGGGCCGCCTGGACCGTGAAGGCGACACGGCCGGACAGGCCGTGGTCGGCCATTTCGTTGGCCAGATCTACGGCCGGCAAGGCACGGGGACTGGAAGCCTGGGTCCAGATATAGTGGACATTGCGGGGCAGCAGCGGCGCAATGGCATCGATGTCCTTCTCGCGGGCCAAGCCCAGGATGAAGAAGACGTTTTCGTAATCGCAGGAGATTCGGTCGACCTGCTCGGCGACCCAGCGCAGGCCGTGGGCGTTGTGGCCGGTATCGCAGATGATCTGCGCCTTATCGGCCGCAGCGTCGGCTTCGCGGAGCGTCTCCCAGCGGCCGTGAAGGCCGGTACGGCGGGCGGCGTGGCGGACGCCTTCCCGGAAGGCCTCAAGATCGAGACCGAGCATCGGCTGCAGGACACCGACAGCGGCCGACAGCGTGCAGAGATTGCGCTCCTGATAGTCTCCCGGCAAATCGAGGTCAGCTACCTTCAGTTCCAGGCACGGCGCCGCTTCAACAGCAAAAACAAGCGAAGGACTCCCGTCATTCCCGGATTGACCGGGAATCTGAAGCCCGCAGGCCGCAGCCTTCGCCTCAAAAACCGGTCTGGTTTCCGACAGGAACTCTCCGACCACCGCCGGGATGCCCGGCTTGATGATACCGGCTTTCTCGCCCGCTATGGCTTCGAGCGTATAGCCCAGGTGCTCGCAGTGTTCCAGTCCGATGTTGGTGATGATGCTCAGGATCGGTGTGATCACGTTGGTCGAATCGAGACGGCCGCCCAGGCCGGTCTCGATGACGGCCACGTCCACCGCCTCTTCCGCAAAGAAAGCGAAAGCCATTCCGGTCGTGATTTCGAAGAACGAAGGTTTGTGCTCCTCGAAGAAACCGTGCCAGCGGTCGATGAAATCCTCGACAAAATCCTTCGGGACCATCCGGAAAGCATCGCCTTCCACAATCTTCATCCGCTCCCGGAAATCCACCAGATGGGGCGACGTATAGAGGCCGACCTTCAGGCCGCAGGCGGCCAGGCCGGCCGCCAGCATATGGCTGGTCGAACCTTTTCCGTTGGTTCCGGCAATATGGATGCTCCGGAAACGCCGATGCGGATGTCCGAGCACCTCGTCGAAAGCCTCCATCGTCTCGATCCCCGGCTTATATGCCACCTTCCCCACCTTCTGATAGGTCGGAAACTGATTGAACAGCCACTCGATCTTTTCTTCGTATGATTTCATACCATCGTTGTGATGAATCGCATATCAGCGCGTCAGGTATAGGATCAAAAACCCATGGCCGCCCGTGGCCGTGTGAACGGGAGGGGCCCAGCGAAGCTGGGAGGGATGAGCGAAGCGAAGGTTTTTGAGACTATACCTGCAAGCTTTGCGATTCATCTAAATGTTATGCTGAGAACTGATCGCGGAGGGCCTGGTTGCGGGCGTCGGCGTCGGGACCGCAGGCGCTGAAGTAGAACTTGATCTTCGGTTCGGTGCCGGAGGGACGGACCGTGACCTTGCAGCCGTCCTGGCTGAAGAACTGCAGCACGTTCGACTTCGGCAGACCGGTCTTTTCCGTCTCGTTGTAATCGACGACCTTCACCACCGGCGAACCAGCCAGCGTCTTGGGCGGATTGGTGCGGAAATCAACCATCATCTGCTGGATCTGCTCGATACCGCTCTTGCCCTTCTTCGTGACCGAGAGGAGGCTCTCTTTGAAATAGCCGAATTCCTGGTAGATTTCCTGCAGATAGCCGTAAAGCGTCTGGCCGCGGTCGGCCAGCCAGGCGGCGCATTCGCAGATCATGCAGCAGGTAATCACCGAATCCTTGTCGCGGACGAAGCTGCCCACGTTGAAGCCGTTGCTTTCCTCGCCGCCGCAGATGAAGGTCTTCTTGCCCTCGTAGAGATGCTGCTTGTCGGCGATGTATTTGAAGCCCGTCAGGACGTCGAAGATCTCGACGCCGTATTTCGCGCAGATTTCCTTCAGGAGGTCGGTCGTCACGATGGTCTTGACCACGAACTGCTTGCCGTCCAGCTTGCCCAGCTCATGCCAGCGCGTGAGGGCGTAGCAGGTGACCAGGGTGGCAATCTGGTTGCCGGTCAGCAGCACCAGTTTGCCCTCGTCGTTACGGATGGCGCAGCCCACGCGGTCGGCGTCCGGGTCCGTGCCGAGGGCGATGTCGGCGCCCACGGCGTCGGCACGGTCCATCACCATCTTCATGGCGGTAGGCTCCTCGGGGTTCGGAGAGACGACGGTCGGGAAGTTGCCGTCGCTCACGTCCTGGTCGGTCACGTGGTAGATGTTCGTAAAGCCGGCTTGCTTGAGACCGGCAGGCACCAGGCGGACGCCGGTGCCGTGGAGCGGCGTGTAGGCGATCTTCAGATCACTATGGCGCGCGATGCTGTCGGGCGAGAGCAGCAGCGAAAGCTGGCTGTCGAGGAAGGCCTTGTCCACCTCGGCGCCGATTCCCTGCGGGAAGGCGCCTTCGTCGATCAGAACCTGGTCCATCGAGGTGATCTTGCCCACTTCGGCGATGATGTTCTTGTCGTGCGGGGCGATGATCTGGGCACCGTCCTCCCAGAACACCTTGTAGCCGTTGTATTCCTTGGGATTGTGCGAGGCCGTGATCATGATGCCGGCCTTGCAGCCCAGATGCCGGATGGCGAAACTCAGTTCCGGCGTCGGGCGGATGTTGTCGAAGACATAGACATGGATCCCGTTGGCCATCAGCACGTCGGCCGACACTTTGGTGAAGAGCTGGCTGTTGTTGCGGCTGTCGTAGGAAATCACCACGGAGATATCCTCTCCGGCGAAGTTCTTCTTGAGATAGTTGGCAAGGCCCTGTGTGGCCATCGCCACCGTGTAGCGGTTCATGCGGTTGGTTCCGGCGCCCATCACGCCGCGGAGGCCGCCCGTACCGAATTCCAGCGTGCGGTAGAAAGCATCCTCCAGCACCTTGGGATCGCCTTTGATCATTTCCAGCACTTCGCGCTGGGTCTCTACATCGTAACTGTTGGTCAGCCAAGTTTTGGCCACATCGAGATAATTTGCCATAGGTCTTTGTTTTAATCTTTCAAAGTTAACAAAAAATGCGATAAAAATGTTATTTTTGTAGAGGTATGTCGGAAGAAAATTTCATCCAGTTCCTGTTGACGCACGAGGGGGACGATCCGGCCCGCCTGCTGCTTTCGGCGGACCGGTGGCCCGACATCGACGTGCGGCGGGCGGCACGCCTGATCGAAGGCCGCCGGAAGCTCCGCGAGAAAGTTCCCTCCTGGCATGCCTTTCCCGAAATAGACTATCCCGACGGCATCGCCCTGGAGCAGTGCAGCTCCGAAGAGGCGGCCCGCTACAAACAGGCTTTCGTGCCCGAAGGCGGCCGCATCGCCGACCTGACCGGTGGCCTGGGTGTGGACTGCTGGATGATGAGCCGCCGCGCTGCAACGGCCCATTACTGCGAACGCGATGCCGGCCGCTCAGCGGCTGCACGTCACAACTTCACTGTCCTGGACGCCGGCAACATCACCGTTCACGAAGGCGATGGCATCGCCTGGCTGCAAAACCAGACGGAGCGGTTCGACCTGGTCTATCTGGATCCCGCCCGCCGCGACAAGAAGGCGGGCCGCGTCTACGACATCGCCGCCTGCGAGCCGAATCTACTGGAGATCAAGGACCTTCTCCTGAAAAAAGCCGACCGTGTCCTGGCCAAGATCTCCCCGATGGCCGACATCTCCCGTACGCTGGGGCAACTGCCCGAAACACGGGAAGTGCACGTGGTGGCAGTCGGCGGCGAGGTAAAGGAGCTGCTGCTCCTGCTCGAGCCGTCGCAGAGCGGCCAGCCGCTGCCCGAGCCGCAAATCATCGCCGCCGACGGGGCGCTGCGCTTCGCGTTCGCGCCCGCCGAAGAAGCCGCCGCCACTGTCCGCTACGCCGACCGCATCGGCCGCTATCTCTACCAGCCGTCGAAAGCCCTGCGCAAGGCCGGCGCCTTCCGCCTGCTCTCGCAGCGCTTCGGCCTGGCCAAACTGGCGCCGGCCACCCATCTGTACACGGCCGATGGAATCGTCGAAGGCTTTTCGGGCAAACGCTTCGAAGTGGAAGCGGTCCTGGACTGGGGCCGGGCCGCCATAGAGGAACTTAAGAGACGATATGACCGCCTGGAAATGACGGCCCTCAATTTCCCGCTCGATACGGAGGCCCTGCGCCGGCGCATCGGCATCCCCGGCGGCGGCGACCGCCACATTTTCGCCACGACCCTCAGCGACAAAAGGAAAATACTTCTAATCTGCAAGATATGAGAGCGAACTACATCGAGATCGAAGAGCTGGACGCCCTGCGGCAGCTGCTTTCCCGGACCGAAGTGGTCCGGCGCTATGCCTTCCAGGCCATCAATTTCGAAAAGAGCGGTTTCCCGGTCGAAAACTACCGTTTCGAAGACTGCCTCTTCATGGGCTGCATCATCCCGCCGCGGATGTACTATGCGATGAACGAGCAGTGCATCGTCCTCCCCCGTGTCAAGATGCCCTACAAGGTCTTTCCCAACAAACTCTACAACGCCCGGACGCTTTACCTGCACTACAAGCCCGGGGAGCACGAGACCTTCTACACCTGCTACGACACCATCTGCTACGAACGCTATATGGCCCTCGGCAAGGAGACCAGCGACATCAAGGAGACGCTCTGCCGCGTGCTGCACGACCATTCCATCGGCAATGCGCTCGACCAGTTCATCACGCGCTACGACCCGAAGGATGTCGTCGCCGTGATGGGCGGACACGCCGTCAAGCGGACCGATCCCTCCTACAAGCAGATCGTCCAGATCAGCAAACGGCTCACCGAAATCGGCAAGCTGATGGTCAGCGGCGGCGGACCGGGCGCCATGGAGGCGGTCCACCTGGGCGCCTGGCTGGCCGGCCGCGACGACGCCGCTGTCGAAGATGCGCTGCAGATCATGTCCATCTGTCCCACCTTCCGCGATGCAGGCTGGCTGACGAGCGCTTTTGAAGTGATGAAGAAGTATCCCCGCGACGAGCAATACCACAGCCTCGGCATCCCCACCTGGTTCTACGGCCACGAACCCGCCACCCCGCTGGCTACGGAAATCGCCAAGTTCTTCGACAACAGCGTCCGCGAGAACTACATCATCTCCGTTCCCAAAGGCGGTATCATCTACACGCCGGGCAGTGCCGGGACCTTCCAGGAAATCTTCCAGGACGCCGCGCAGAACCACTACGAGACCCTGGGCTACTCCAGCCCCATGGTCTTCCTTGGACAGCAGTACTACACGGAAGAAACCCCCATCTATCCCCTGCTGGTCGACCTGCAGGAGCGCGGCAAATACAGGAACCTCATCCTCAAGATAACAGACAGTACGGACGATGTCATCCGTTTCCTGATGGATTTCCACCGTCCGTACCGTGAATGGACCGGGCAGTCGTCAGACTGACGGAACCTCAGCCTGCTGCTTTTTCTTCTTGTTCCTTTCCATCACCCAGGTCACGACCAGGATGATCACGCCGATCGGCAGCGCCCAGTAGGAGCCCGCGAAAGAGAGCCCTACGCCCAGGGCAAAGCCGAGCGAGAGGCCGGTCAATACCCGCATGAGCGTCGTATAGTCCGGTGTCTTCCCTTTTGAGAGGGAACAAACGATACTGGAGACAAGCCCCCAGACCAGGCCGCCTTTGCGGCCCAGCGCGAGCAGCGCAGCCACGGCCGACATGATGCCGACCATACTGTTTTCAGCCGACTGCGTCCAGTTGAAGAGCACATAAAAGACCAGGGCCCAGCCAAGGCCCTTGAACAACGGCGTCAGCGCCTCGCTGCTCTCCGACCTGAAACTGTCCTTGAAGGCCGTCAGCGACGCGCCGAAGTTCGAAAAAGGATGTCCTCCCTGGAACAGGGGCACGATCAATACATTGACGAACGCCGCCACGATGATCTTGCCCAGGATCCCGCCGACGGCTCCGATGACGCCGCCGTAAAGCCCCCCCTGGGCAAAGGTCAGGAAATTGAGCACCTTCATGGGGAGATTCTCCCGGACGTGCGTCTGCAGAATGCCGAGGATTATCCACACCACGGCAAGAATCAGGGTCGGAAGCAGCAGCTTGGGATGTTTGAACACCTCACCGCACTGACGTAAGTATCCTTTGAGCCAGACACCGAAAGTCTTCGGGGCTTCAGCATTTTGTACAGTTGCCATATCTCAATTCGTTTTTTTCGGTTAAGAGGATTATACGCCAAGCAGCGACTTGCGCCATTCATTCAGTTTGCCGGAGACCTCTTCGGATACCGGGTTGGTGATCTTTTCATTCAGCCACTCCCCTCCCAGGTTCTTGACCATCTCACGATGCGCATCCGTGGCGCCTCCCGTCAGTTCCGCTTTCTTGACCTGGTCTCCGATAACATCACCCATCAGATCGGAACCGGCCTGAGTGACTCCGGACTTGACGGCGTTGTCGATGATTTCGGAAGCGCTCTTGTCACCATCGATCAGGTCGCCCATCACGGACTTGAGCACGGAACTGCCGACCGACCGGCCTTTCTCGCCGCCGGTCAGCTTGTCCAGCGTGCTATGGTTCTTCCACCGGTCATCGCCCGAATACAGGTCGATGGTACCTTCAGCGAGGCCCTGACCTGTCTTCAACAACGTGTGGCCGACGCCTTGGTTGTCCACGATGCCCTCCATGGAACGCTGGCCCAATGTCTTGAAGAAATGATACTGCGTCTTGATCGCCTTGGTCTGCGGCGTAGCCTCGCCTACTGTGTCGATGATCGTGTCGCAGACCTTCTCGGTCAGCTCGGCCTCGGCGATACGCTCGTCCCACCAGGCCGCACGGCCCTCCGCTTCAGCGCCTTCGATAGAAGCCTGCTTCATATCCCGCTTGATGGCCTTTTTGAGTGCGTCCTCGTCTTCCCGGTCGATGCCGAATTGGTCAGCCAGCTTGTTCATGTGCGCTTCATGCTTCTCCCACTGCTTGACCTCATCGGCGGTCTGCGTACTTCCCCGCTCACGGTCGGCCTTGTCGCGCGCTTCATTCATGGCGCGCTGCTCCGCAACGTTTCGCTCAGCCTGCGCCGTATCCTTCCGGAACTCCTCCGCATTCTCGCTGCGCCAGCGCGTCCATTCCCGGAGGCCTTCGTCGTCATACTCCGTGAAGTTCTGGTTGATCCAACCGACCCGGTTGCCGTCCTCATCATATTTCGGATAAAGCGTCTGCGTAGGTCCTCCGCCCGGATCCGTCAGAGTCATCGACCCGTCGCCATTCTCGCGGATATTCCGGCGGACATAATCAGGATCGTCGTCGCGGAAGAAACGCTTCTTCCGGTCATCCTCGACCGGTTCGACCGGCGGCGTTTCCGTCGCATCGGACGGGCCCGGAACATCACCCGCACCGGTGCCTTCCGGGCCGACCGGTGCCGGTGCACCGCCCGCAGGGGCCATTCCGGACAGCATGCCGGCTATCGCGCCAACGGCCAGAGCCCCGGCGCCGCCGGAGATGAAGATCGTCCACAAGGCATTCGTATGCTCATCTTCTCCGAAGATGTTCTTGAACCATCCTGCCGGTTCTGAAGAACCGCCGGTCAAGGATCCGTCCGCCCTGCCGTTCCACACGAAATGATAGATGGTGGTAACATATTCTCCCGCCATGGAAATCCGCCAGACAAAACCTACATCGAAACGGTCAGACCCAACCTTTGCGCGTGAAGGAAATGTATACTCCTTCGTTTCGTCCGCAAAATAATCACCGAAAAAAATGCCGCCTTTTTCGCCACCATTGATTCCCGAGGTGGAATCCTGTATATAGGTCCATAAAGCCATGAATATCGAAAAGGCGCTTTGCCCGATACTTCCGTCACTGTGATGGATCTGACTGACCTGAACCTTCTCCCCGGCCTGATACGGGCCTGTCAGAGGGGTGAAACCGCCTGTCACGGTGATGGACCATTCCTCACCCTTATAGTAATACTCTTTTTCATTCCCCCATGCATGGATCTTGATATCCTCAGCGGTTCCTTCCAGGGTGAAATGGACCGGAATGATAACAGCCTTGTTGTCGTTGCGGTCATCATAGACATGGCCATTGATCGTAAAGGATTCATGGCTGATTATCGTTTCCTTGCCGACCAGCACCCATCCCTTGTTCTTGGAACCGGCGGTCGTCATCACGCCGTCCCAGGAATCGGATTCACTCGTGGGCTGGACGTCGCCATTTGTCCTCACGCCTTCAAAAGACCTACCGTCTCTGCTGAATTCGAATTCGAAGCGGCCGGAAGCACCGTCTTCCGTCCAGCGGCCGGTCAGTTTCCGACCCTCCAGATTTCCGTCGATCTTTCCGTTGTTGAACGCGTATTTTCCCGTCACCTTGTCGCCGTCCTGTTCCAGGATCATTTCGACGATTTCCTTGTCGCCGAAAGACGTCTGGAAGGTGCCGGCTACCGTCACGGTCTTCCCCAGCGCAGGAAGGCTTGCGACGAGCCATAAGGCCGTCAAGTATAGCAGCCTTCTCATACGCCCGGTTCTTTAGGGGTTTCCGCCTTGACGGCCGCGATGTCGGCTTTCATCTTTTCGAGGATGGCGTCCCGCTCCGGAGAGGCCGGCAGGGGGATGAACAGCCATTTGGTCTGGTACTCCATGCCCGGGCTCACGCCGATGGCACCCTCGCCGCTGACCATGAAGAAGGAACGTCCGTCATCCTGGTACGAAGCATCGAACTTCTGTGCGAAGTCGAAAAGCTGTACAGCAGAGTAATCTTCTCCCGTATCGACGAAACGCCAGGCAAAACAGCGTGTCATCGCCATGGCGAGCGCCATTGAGAAAGTGGGATAATGGCCCGTCCGAAAGGCCAGTTCTTCGGGACTGATCTTTTGTTTTTCCATATCTGGTGTATTTGGTATTGTCTAGTTTTCCGTTTCTTCTCCCCCGTTTATGGTGCGGGCTATCTTCTGGATGTTCAGGCTGCGTGCGGAAGCATCTATGATATCCTTGTAGATGCCTCCTTTCTTGTACACTTCATCCGGATGGCCGGATTCTTCCACGCGACCGGTCTTGAGGGCGTAGACCATCTCGCTGTCGATGATCTGGGAGATGCTGTGCGAGATGATGATCACCGTGCGGCCACGCTTGATGGCGTCGATGCTGTTCTTGATCTGCTCGGTGGCGATGGCGTCGAGGCTAGCCGTCGGCTCGTCGAGGAAGATGATGGGCGGGTTCTTGAGGAACATCCGGGCGATGGCCACGCGCTGCTGCTGTCCGCCCGACAGGTCGGTGGCCTTGTTGTCGAACTTCTTGGGCAGTTCCATGATCTGGTCGTAGAGATACGACTTCTTCGCCGCCTCGACAACCTGCTCATGCGTGGCGTTCGGATTGCCGTACAGGATGTTCTCTTCGATGGTTCCGTCAAAGATATGGTTTTTCTGCAGCACCAGGCCGATGTGCTCGCGCAGGTATTTCGTGTCGTACTCGCGCAGGTCCACGCCGTCGAGCAGGATCTGCCCGGTCTGCGGCTCGTAGAACTTGTCGAGCAGGTTGACGATGGTGCTCTTGCCGGCGCCCGAGAGGCCCACCAGCGCCGTGATCTTGTCCGGCTCGATGGTCATGTTCACGTCGTAGAGCGCCTGGTTGCCGTTGGGATAGGTAAAGTCCACGTGACGGAGCTCGAACTTGCCGCGGATCGTTTCGGGACGGTAGCTGCCCGTGGGCTCGACCTCTTTTTCGGAATTGAGGATACCGAAGAAGCCTTCCGCATAGATGAGCGCGTCGTTCACGTCGTCGAAGATGCGCTGCAGCTGCGTGATCGGGGCGATGACGTTGCTGAAGAGCATCACGTGGTACATGATCTTACCGATGGTCATGCCGGGATACTCCTTGAGGACCAGATAGGCCGTCAGGATGATGACCAGCACCGTACCCACCTGCCGAACGAAACTCTTCAGACCGTTGTAGTAGAAGGCCACCTTGCGGGTCTTCATCTGGTTTTCGGTCACCTGGTTCTGGATGTCCAGCTGCTTGTTGGCTTCGATCTTCTCGCGGTTGAAGCTCTTGATGACGTTGATCGAGTCGATGATGTTCTTGATGCCCTGGCTCTTGGCTTCCAGATGACCGCGCATTTCACGCCGCCAGCCCTTCAGACGCCGGGCCTGCCGGTAGGTGATCCAGAAATAGACAGGCACGATGCCCAGGGCCACCAGGCCGACGTACACGTTGGCGGCGAACATCAGGATCAGGGCCAGGATGGCCGTGGAGAACAAGGGCAGCAGGTCGATGAAGAAGTTCTGCACCGTGCGCGAGAGGCTGCTCACGCCCTGGTCGATACGGGCCTGCACCTTGCCGGTGGCGTTTTCGTCGGAATTGAAGTAGGCCATCCGGAAGGTCAGCACCTTCTCGACGACGGCCTGCGCCAGGTCGCGCGATACGAAGATGCGCATCCGCTCGCCGTAGTAGTTCTGCGCGAAAGTGATCAGGGCCGAGAGAATCTCCTTGCCCAGCAGCACGATGCTGATGATGGTCATGATGCGGGCGGCCTGCGCCCAGGTGAAGTCGGTGCCGATCAGCGCGTTGATGGCATCGACCGTCCGGTCGAGCACGATGGCGTTGACCTGGGCCATGAGGGACCCCACGAGCGTGAGGATCAGCGTGATGGCCACCAGCCAGCGGTACGGGCGCACGAAGGGCCGGACGTTCTTGAAGAGCTGGAAGAGATTCATGGCGCTTAGCGGCGGAGGATGCGGCCGGCGGGCTTACCGTACTGCGATGCCGGAATATCGCCCTTGAGGTGGTCGATGATATAGCGTTCCAACACTTCCACGTCAACCCCGCCCGTCTCCTGGCCGAGGCCCTTGAGCATCTCATAGCCGTCGCCGGCATCCATCAGCAGATAGGAAGTGCCGCCCACGGTATAGCTGCGGTCAGCGGCAATGGGTTCGTATCGTCCGGTCTGTTTGTTGAGTACCTGGACGTTGCGGATGCGGCGCAGTCCCGGGTCGATGCGCACGAAAGCCTTGTTGATGTCGAACACCACCGGACTCTCGACCGTAGGATCGAATTCGTAGGTCATGCCCGACACGTGGAGGAAACCGCCGAAGTCGGCCGGAAAAGCAGCTACGCCGAACTCCAGGACATCGAGGATCTGCGCGCCCGTAAGCGTCGCCGTGCAAACCCGGTTGTTGAAGGGGAATACATTGAATACGCTGTCATAGGTGACATTGCCGGCAGGAAGGTCGGCCCGGATCGAGCCGCCGCCTACCATCGCGATGTCGGTACCCAGGAAGAGGCGGAACGCATCGGCGCAGAAGTCACCGAGCGACGTTTCGTACTTGCGCACCAGCCAGTCGCCGTTTTCGTCCTTGGCGGGAAGCATCACTTCACTGTGGCCGATCTTGCGGGCGCCCCTTTCCGCATATTCCTGCTTCTTCTGCCCGATCACGGCTTCGACCTTCGGATCCTTGGCCGGGAAATCTTTCACCGGAACCAGCTGCGTGGAGACTTTCCCCTCAGGCGTGATGGTCAGCACGCCCAGGTTCTCGAAATGTGCGCCGGTCTGCGTATAGATGACAGGCTTGCCATCCTTGCCCTTGAGCATCAGGGAAGGCACCGTGTTGTGTGAATGGCCGTCGAGGATCACGTCGAGGCCGCTGGTGTTGGCGGCCAGCGCATGCGCGTTGATCGGGTCGTATGTCACGTCGTCGCCCAGATGGGTCATCGCCACGACGTAATCGGCGCCCTGGGCACGGGCATCGTCGATGAAATTCTGCACGTTGTCATAGAAGATGTCGGCGCAGAGCGAATAGACGTAATTGCCCTTGTCGTCCTGGAAATAGGCCGGCGTGGAGGAGTTGAAGCTGTAGGGCGTCGCCACGCCGATGAAGGCGACCTTGCGATTCCCGTACTTGACGATGGTATAGGGGTCGTACATCCTTCTGTCCGCCTTCAGGTCGATCAGGTTGCAGCAGAGCGTCTTGGCCGTGAGCATGCCGGTCAGTTCCTTCAGACGCGGAATGCCGAAGTCGAATTCGTGATTGCCCAGGGTCACCAGGTCGTATCCCACGGCGTTCATGATCTCCACGATATAGCCGCCCTTGGACGCTGCGCCCAGGCTGCCGCCCTGGATGAAGTCGCCGCTGGAAACCAGCGTGACATACGGCGTCGCTTTCAGTTTCTCGTTCCGTAACGCGGCCATGTTGGCATAGCCGTCGACCGAGCAGTGGACGTCGTTGTCGTAGAGGATGACGATGTCGGCATCTACGGGAGGCTTCGACGGTGCCTTGGTTTCAACGCCGGCCGGAACCGCCTTCGGGGTGCACGCGGCTGCGGCGAGCAGGACAAGCAGGAGGATTCTTTTCATAGTCACTTCGTTTTCCGACAAATATACGAAAAAAAAAGCGCAGAACCACTGGGTTCCGCGCCTTTTCTGCGTTTTCGTTTCCGGCTTATTTGTCGGCGGTGTAGACGATCATTTCGAGGAGCTTGTTGGAATAGCCCCACTCGTTGTCGTACCAGGAGATGACCTTCACGAAGGTGTCCGTGAGATACACACCGGCGTTGGCATCGAAGATCGAGGTGCGGGCGTCGCCGAGGAAGTCGCTCGAGACGACGGCGTCTTCGGTGTAACCGAGGATGCCCTTGAGTTCACCTTCCGAAGCTTCCTTCATGGCCTTGCAGATATCTTCCTTCGTAGCGGGCTTGGCCAGGTTGACGGTCAGGTCGACGACGGAGACGTCGAGGGTCGGGACGCGCATCGAGATACCGGTGAGCTTGCCGTTGAGTTCCGGGATCACCTTGCCCACAGCCTTGGCGGCACCCGTGGAGGACGGGATGATGTTGCCGGCAGCGGCGCGGCCGCCACGCCAGTCCTTTGCGGACGGACCGTCGACGGTCTTCTGGGTTGCGGTGGTGGAGTGCACGGTGGTCATCAGGCCGTTGACGACGCCGAACTTGTCGTTCAGGACCTTGGTCAGCGGAGCGAGGCAGTTCGTGGTGCAGGAGGCGTTGGAAATGATAGCCTGTCCTTTATAGGTGGTGTGGTTCACACCGTAGACGAACATCGGGGTGTCGTCCTTCGAAGGAGCGCTCATGACGACGCGTTTGGCACCGGCCTTGATGTGGGCCTCGGCCTTCTCCTTGGTCAGGAACAGACCGGTCGATTCGACGACGTACTCGGCGCCGACTTCGTTCCACTTGAGGTTGGCGGGATCCTTCTCAGCGGTAACGCGGATTTCGTTGCCGTTGACCACGAGGTTGCCGTTGCGGACCTCGATGGTGCCGGTGAACTGGCCGTGCATCGTGTCATAACGGAGCATGTAAGCCATGTAATCCACGTCGATCAGGTCGTTGATGCCGACCACGATGATGTCGTCTCTCTGCTGAGCAGCCCTGAAAACCAAACGGCCGATACGTCCGAAGCCGTTGATACCTACTTTAATTTTTTTCATTGTGTTGTATGGATTTAAGATGATAATCGGTTGGTAAGCGTTCAAGCGTGCAAATGTAGTAATATTTTTTTGTTAACTTTGTAGGTTGAATCGAAAAAATGATGAAAAAAACGCGGGAAATACTTGTCACCAACGACGACGGCTTCCGGGCCAAGGGCATCCACGTCCTGGCCGGGATGCTCCGCGAGTACGGCAACGTGACGGTCGTGGCCCCTTATGAGCCCCAGTCCGGCCGTTCGGTCTCGCTGACGCTCGACAAACCGCTGATGATTGAAAGGCCTCTCGTCGAGGAGGCCACGGAAACGCTCGGCTCGCTGCGCCTCTACACCCTGAGCGGCACGCCGGCCGACTGCGCCAAACTGGGCATCAACATTTTCCTGCACGAGAAACGCCTCCCCGACCTGCTGGTCTCGGGCATCAACCACGGCTCGAACGCCTCAGCCGCCTCGATCTACAGCGGCACGCTGGGCGCGACGGTCGAAGGCACACTCTACAATATCCCTTCGATCGGCTTCTCGATCAACACCCACGACGAGAATCCCGACTTCGAAGGCGTGCTTTTCTACGGCCGCCAGATTCTCGACAACGTACTCAGGGACGGCCTGCGCAAGAACGTGTACCTCAACGTCAACTTCCCCGCCATACCCAAAGACCAGATCCGGGGCATCCGGATGGCCCGCCAGGGCGCGGGACGCTGGGTCAAGGAGTTCGACCACCGGGTCACCCTGCGCGGCAAGCACTATTTCTGGATGGTGGGCGAATTCGAAGACGAAGAAGCCGTGGGTGCCCCCGACGCAGACCACCATGTCGTGGATTCGGGCTACATCTCGATCGTGCCCCACCGCATCGACACCACGGACTACGAAGAGCTGGAGCGGCTGCGGCAGCTCTGGCATTTTGAATGACAGAATGAAATACTACATCATAGCCGGTGAAGCCTCGGGCGACCTCCACGCATCCGACCTGATGCGCGGCCTGCACGCCGTCGATCCTGCCTGCGAAATCCGCTTCTGGGGCGGCGACGCCATGGCGGCCGAAGGCGGCACGCTGGTCCGCCACTACCGCGACACGGCTGTGATGGGCATCGTGGAGATCCTGGGCAAAGCGCCCCGGATCCTCCGCAATCTGGCCTTCTGCAAGAAAGACCTGCTGGCGTGGAAACCCGACGCGGTGATCCTGGTCGACTATCCGGGATTCAACCTGAAAATCGCCCGCTTCGCGCACGGTCGCGGACTGAAGGTCTTCTACTATATCGCCCCGAAAGTATGGGCGCATAAAGCCTGGCGCATAAAGAACCTCCGGCGCGACGTGGATGCGCTATACTGCATCTTCCCCTTCGAACTGGAATGGTTCCGCAAGCACGGCGTCGAACCGCGCTACTTCGGCAACCCACTTTCCGACCGGATCGCCAGGACGCAGTTCCGCCCCCTCGAGGAGGGATCCGCGCCTAGGCGCCGCATCGCCCTGCTGGCCGGAAGCCGCCAGGCTGAACTCCGCTTCCTGATGCCGCGCTTCGCGGCGCTGGAAAAGTTGCTCGCGGCCGATCCGCAGCTGTCGGAATACAAGCTCACAGTGGCCGGCGCACCTTCACTCGGTCCGGACGACTACCGGGGCTATCTTCCGGAGGGTTCGAAGATCGAAGTGCTTTTCGGCCGGACCTACGACATCCTGGCCGCTTCCCAGGCCGCCGTCATCAGCTCCGGTACGGCCTCGCTCGAAGCCGCGCTGATCGGCACCCCGCAGGTCGTCTGCTATGGTTTCAACCAGCTGACCTGGCTCATCGCCCGGCTCACCGTCAAGGTGCCCTACGTAAGCCTGGCCAATCTCACACTCGGAAGGCCGCTTCTCCCCGAACTGCTCCAAAGCCAAGCATCACCGGAAGCCATCTTCCGGGAACTCAAATCCATCCTCACCGACACCGGTACCCGCAGCCGGATGCAGGCCGGTTACACGGAACTGCGCAGGACGCTCGGCCAGTCCGGCTCGTCGGAACGCACCGCAAAAGACATCTATGAAACGATTGCACGTATATAAGTACCAGGGAGCCGGCAACGACTTCGTCATCCTCGACAACCGCCGGGGCGACATCGTGCTGAGTCCCCGCCAGGTCAACCGGCTCTGCGACCGCCGCTTCGGCGTCGGAGCCGACGGCCTGATGACCCTCTGCGCAAGCGACAGGGCCGATTTCGAAATGCACTACTACAACGCCGACGGCCCCGAAGGGACGATGTGCGGCAACGGCGGACGCTGCCTGGTGGCCTTCGCCGCGCTGATGGGCCTCAAACGCTTCGAATTCCTGGCCTGCGACGGCCCCCACCGCGCCGACCTGCTCGAATACACGGACAACCGCAGCATCGTCCGTCTGAAGATGCGCGACGTGGACGGCATGGACAAACTCCCTGACGGCTGGTTGCTCGAGACGGGCTCCACCCATTTCGTGCAGTGGGTGAAAGGGCTTGAAAGCTTCGACGTGGACACCGAAGGCAAGCGGCTGCGCTGGGACGCCCGCTTCCCGAAAGGCGCCAACGTCAACTTCGTGGAGCCGATGGACGACCATCTCGCCATCCGGACCTACGAACGCGGCGTGGAAGCCGAGACCTGGGCCTGCGGCACCGGTGCGACGGCCGCGGCCATCGCTTCCTGGTTCCACGGCGAAACCTGTTATCAACGCCTGGACGGCGGACGCATCCGCTTCGACCTCCAGGCCCGTGGCGGCCGCCTGGCCGTCGATTTCATCCCGCAGGCCGACGGCGCCTGCCACGACGTTTACCTGACCGGCCCGGCCACGAAGGTCTTCGAGACCGACATCGACCCGGACCTGCTTACCGACTGACCCACGCATCATGTTCAAACTGAAATTCAAGAAACTGGGAATCAAGCGGAAGGTGCTCCTCGGATGCATCGTGCTGGCGATCATTCTTTTCTTCTCCAGTCTGATCTCCATCTTCGAGTTCACCAAGATGAACCGCTATGTGTCGGGCGTGATCGCCGACAACATCCGCAGCATCAACGCAGCCCGCGAACTGCTTTCCGTGTCCGAGCAATACAACATCGACCTGATGAACGGCCTGGTGCTCGAAGGCTCCGACCGCCCCGAATCGGCTTCGATCGAACGGGAGGAAGAACTCATCTCCTCCTTCGAGAACCTGAGCCGGAGCTTCGTCACGCCGCAGGAACAGGCTTCGGCCGACTCGGTGCTCTATGCGTATGCGGCCTACATGCAGGTCGTCGCCGAAGCCGACCAGATGTGGGAGCACGACTACGCCGAGCGCCAGCACTGGTTCTTCAACCGGCTGCAGCCGGTCTATCTGAAGTTCCGCGGCTATATGATGCATCTCACTTCGGTCTGCCAGGACGCGCTGATCGAGAGCTCCCAGGACATCCGGGAAGGAACCTACCGCAGCTTGATGCCGGGCCTCGTTTCGGTGCTCGTCGGCATGATCATGGTGCTGCTGTTCAATTACTACCTGAATTATTTCCTGATCAATCCGCTGCTCAAGATCACGGGCGGCATCAAAGGATACCGCTACTACGGCCGCAGCTATGCCGTCAAACTTGACAATGACGACGAGCTGGAGGAACTCAATGAGGCTGTGGGCGACATCGTCGAACAGAATCAGTCATTCAAGAAGGAGCTGGAGCGATGAATCTGGGCGTCATATCGAGAAACGTAGGCATCGCCCTGATCTGCTGTGCGGTGTTCATGTTCCTGTCGGCGCTGGTCGCGGCGCTCGACGGGTTCGATTCTTCGTTCTCGCCCCTGTTGCTGAGCGCCATCCTGACGATGATGGTCGGCGGCTTCCCGCTGATCTTCGTCCGCCGCCACAAGGACATCAACACCCGCGAAGGTCTGGCCATCCTGCTCATCGCCTGGTTCCTGAGCTGCATCTTCTCGATGCTCCCCTACGTGCTCTGGGGCGGCGAGTTCACGCTGGTCAACGCGTGGTTCGAAAGCGCTTCGGGCATCACCACCACCGGCGCCACCATCCTGCAGGATATCGAAGCCCTGCCCAAGGGACTGCTCTTCTGGCGGTCTTCCACCCACTACATCGGCGGTCTGGGCGTCGTGGTCTTCATCATGATGATCCTCCCCTCCTTCGGAACAGTCCGTTTCAAGATGAGCAAGATGGACGTGGAAGACATCTCCAAGAACAACTACCAGTACAAGTCGAACAAGTTCATCCACGTGGTGGTCACCGTCTATGTCGGCATCACCATCTGCTCGCTTACGGCGCTGCTGCTGGCCGGGATGCCGCTGTTCGACGCGGTCAACCATGCCCTGAGCGTCACGGCCACAGGCGGATTCAGCATCAAGAACGCCTCCATCGCGGCCTACGATTCGCCGCTGATCGAGATCATCCTGATTTTCTTCATGATCGTGGCCAGCCTCCATTTCGGCCTGATCTACGCCTCGTTCGCCACCCGCAGCTTCAAGGTGCTCAAAAACCCCATCACGAAGTTCTACCTGATGACGATCCTGATCGCAGGCCTGCTGGTTGCGGGCGACCTGGTCATTTCCGGGACCATCCCCAATGTATGGGAAGCCCTGCGGCACAGCTACTTCACCGTCGTCTCCACCATATCGACCACGGGATTCGGTTCCACCGACACCAACGTCTGGCCCATCTTCTCGGTGCTGATCCTGATGTATGCGGCCATCCAGTGCGGCTGTTCCGGATCCACGACTTCGGGCCTTCGCTCCGACCGCGTGTACCTGACCGTCAAGGCCGCCCGGGCGCAGCTCCTGAAGATCGCCTATCCTACCGCGGTGGTCCAGGTCAAGTCGGACGGTCAGACCATCGACCGCGACATGGTGACGAGCATCGCGCTCTACGTGCTGCTCTACCTGCTCATCACACTGGTGATGTCCATCGTCTATGCCGCTTTCGGACTTGACATGGTCACTTCCGTGAGCGCCTCCGTCTCGATGATGAGCAACGTGGGACCTTGCTTCGGCACATTCGGCTCTTCCATGGCCAGCTTCGCCTCGGCGCCGGAGCTGGCCAAGATCCTGATGGGCGGACAGATGATCATCGGCCGTCTGGGCATCTACTCCATCCTCCTGGTATTCATCCTCTATCGCAAGCGCGCCTGATGGGGATCGCACAGTTCTTCGCCGACAAGCTCCGGCAGCATCTGGCCTATCCGCCCACGCCCTGCCAGGAGCGGCTTTTCGACACGCTCGCGGATTTCGCCGTGCAGTATGACCAGTGCGACCTGCTGCTGGTGAGCGGCTACGCCGGTACCGGCAAGACTTCGGCCATCGCCGCCTTCGTCAAAACGCTCAAGGAACTGCAATACCGCTACGTGCTGCTGGCCCCTACCGGCCGTTCGGCCAAGGTGCTCTCCGGTTTCACCGGCGAGAAGGCCTGGACCATCCACAAACACATCTACCGCCAGAAGAACATCCGCGACGGCGTGGGTGAATTCGATTTGAACTTCAACAAGGCGAAGGACACCTTCTTCATCGTGGACGAAGCCTCGCTGATCGGGGTCGAAACCGCCACCGCCGGCGGCCTGTTCGGCTCCGGCGACCTCCTCGACGACCTGATCCGCTTTGTCCGCAGCGGCGTCGACGACAAGCTGATCATCATCGGCGACCGCGGCCAGCTGCCGCCCATCGGACTCGACCGAAGCCCCGCCCTCGACGAAAGCTATATGGGCCGGTACGGCCGCTTCATGACGGCGCATCTCGACACCGTCGTCCGCCAGGCGGCCGAATCGGGCATCCTGACCAACGCCACCATCGTCCGCCGCCTCATCGAACAGCAGCGCGTCGAAACCCCGAAACTCCGCCTCGACGGATTCGATGACGTCCAGCGCATCAGTGGCGGAGAATTGATCGAGGCTTTGAGCGACGCCATCGGCCGTTATGGACTCGATGACGTGGTGGTGCTGTGCCGCTCCAACAAGCGGGCGAACCGCTACAACGCAGGCATCCGGGCGTCCGTCCTGTACCGCGAGGAACGGCTCGCCAAGGGCGACAAACTGATGGTGGTCAAGAACTGCTACCAGTTCCTCGAAGACATTCCCGACCTGGACTTCATCGCCAACGGCGACGTGGCGCAACTGGTGAAGATATCCCGCTACGAAGAGCGCTATGGTCTCCATTTCGCGGAAGCGGTGCTCTCCTTCCCCGACTACAACGACGTGGAAGTCACGGCCAAGGTCATCCTCGACACGCTGGATTCCGAACAGCCTTCCCTCGGAGCCCAGGAGCAGCGGGCCCTCTACGAGGGCGTCAATGCCGACTACGCCGACGTACGCGGCGCACGCAAACGCTACCAGAAGGTCCGCGAGGACCCTTACTACAACGCCCTGCAGATCAAATACGCCACGGCCATCACCGGCCACAAGTCACAGGGCGGCCAGTGGCGCTGCGTCTTCATCGACAACCCATTCTGGAAGGAAACCACCCTCGACGACCTCAAATGGCTCTATACCGCCATCACCCGTGGCGTGGAAAAGATATTTTTTGTTAACTTTCGGGACGATTTTTTCCAACCCTGTCAATAAGCAAATAGCATACTATGTATTGGATCCTGTTCATCGGAGTGACTGTATTGAGCTATATCGTGCAGTACTCGTTTCAAAAGAATTTCGCAAAGGCTTCGCAGATTCCCTTGTTGAACGGCATGGCGGGGCGTGAGGTAGCGGTCAGGATGCTGTCCGACCACGGCATCCGCGACGTGAAGGTCACCTCGACGCCGGGGCAGCTGACCGACAACTTCAACCCCACCAACAAGACGGTCAACCTCAGCCAGGCCGTGTACGCCCAGACCAACGTGGCGGCGGCGGCCGTGGCGGCGCACGAGTGCGGCCACGCCGTGCAGCACGCTACGGGCTATTTTCCGGTAAAGCTGCGCTCCGCGCTCGTGCCCGTGGTTTCCATCACCTCGAAGATCGTCCCCTTCGTCCTGCTGGGCGGCATGCTGCTGGTCAATATCTTCCCGCAGATCATCTGGGTGGGCATCGCCCTGTTCGCGCTTTCGACGCTCTTCAGTTTCGTCACCCTCCCGGTCGAGATCGACGCCAGCCGCCGGGCCCTCGCCTGGCTGAACCAGAGCGACATCATCGACCCTTCTACCGAAGACGAGGCACGGGGTGCCCTCCGGGCGGCAGCCTACACCTACGTGGTGGCAGCCCTCAGCGCCCTGGCCACGCTCATCTATTATCTTTCCATCTTTTCAGGGAGGAGGAGCTAGCATGAAACGTTTCTTTCTCGTAACCCTCGCGCTGCTGGCAGCGCTTTCCGTCCAGGGACAGAGCGCCCTCAAGGGCACCCGGCTGACCGACGCAGAAATCCTCCGCGGCATACCGGAAGGTATCGTCAAACCCACGCCGATGCCCATGGGCTTCCCCTCGGAAGGCGTGCTGCGCTACCGCGCCGGCTCTGAAATCTACGACTACTCGCTTAAGGACGGCAGCCGGACGCTCGTCGCGCCCGAGCCGCGCATCCGTACCCACGCCAACGAGCAGATGGTGACGGGCTGGGTCAACCCCACCTGGTCGCCCGACTCCACGAAAATCGCCTTTACGCTGGAGAACGACCTCTACTCGATCGACGTCCATTCGAAACACGTTACCCGGCACACTTACGACGGCAGCGACCTGATCCTCAACGGCTACGCCTCCTGGGTATACTACGAGGAGATCTTCGGCCGCCCGTCGCAGTACCGGGCCTTCTGGTGGTCGCCCGACAGCAAGGTGATCGCCTTCTACCGTTTCGACAACTCGCAGGTGCCGATGTTCCCCATCTATTCGGCCAAGGGCAAGCACGGCAAGCTCAACCAGACCCGCTACCCCAAGACCGGTGATCCGAACCCCGAGGTGAAACTGGGCTTCGTGTCGGCGGACGGCGGCGAAACCGTCTGGGCCGACTTCGATCCGAAAGTGGACCAGTATTTCGGCACGCCCTTCTGGAGCGGTGACGGCACCAAGCTGATGGTCAGCTGGATGGACCGTGCACAGGACAACCTGCAGCTGTATTCCGTCACGCCACAGACCGGTGGCAAGGTGATGGTATACAAGGAACATCAGGACAGCTGGATCGACTGGATGGACGATATGCTCTTCACCAAGGAAGGCATCTACATCGTCCGGGACTTCACGGGCTGGCAGCAGATCTATTTCCTTTCGTACGACGGGCGCAATTTCGAGCAGCTGACCACGGGCAAGAACTGGAGTGTCCATCTGCTCCAGGTGGACAAGAAACACCTGCTGTTCACGGCCAAACGGGAAGCTTCCACCCGCGTGGACATCTACCGGCTCAACCTGCGCAGCAAAGAGATCCAGCGGCTCTCCTACGGTCCCTACAACTTCAGCGGCGTGACCGTTTCGGAAGACGGCAAGACCCTTTCTGCACTGGTTTCCAACTATCGCACACCCACACAGCTGGTAGCCATCACGATCCCGAACTCCGGTGATGTGATTCCCGAAAAACACGTGAAGGTGGTCTATGACTCCAAGGGCGAAAAGTTCAACGACTACGCCATCGCCCTTCCGGAACTGGTCTATGTGACCACCCGCGACGGCGTCCGCCTGCCGGCCGCCGTCACCTGGCCGGTCGATTTCGACAAGAACAAGCGTTATCCCGTGAAGGTCAACATCTACGGAGGTCCCGACAATCCGCAGGTGCGAGAAGGCTGGCGCGGCGTTACGATGGCCACGCAGTGGTGGGCCAATCACGGCGTGATCCAGGTGACGCTCGACAACCGCGCCGGCGGCCACTACGGCAAGAAAGGCGTCGAGTCGGTGTACCGCTACCTGGGCGTGCTGGAACTCCAGGACTTCTGCGACGGCATCGACCATTTCCGCAAGATGCCCTTCGTCAATGAGGACAAGATCGGCGTCGAAGGCTTCTCGTTCGGCGGCACGATGACAGCGCTCTGCGTGACTGAGGGCAACGAGCACTTCCAGTACGGCATCGCCGGCGGCGGTGTCTATGACTGGGGACTTTACGACACGCACTATGCTGAACGCTATATGGACCGTCCGCAGGACAACCCCGACGGATACAAGGCCTCCCGCGTAATCGACCGGACGGGCAACTACCGGGGCGATGCTTCCAACATGCTGCGTATCACCCACGGAACCGGCGACGACAACGTCCACTTCCAGAACACCCTGCAGCTGATCGACCAGCTCCAGCGGGACCACAAGGACTTCGAGCTGATGATCTATCCCGACGGTATGCACGGCTACCGCGGCGACCAGGGCATGCACTCCTCCCTCCAGGATTACAAGTTCTGGTACCGCTACCTGCTGGAGCAGCCGCTGCCGGAAATTCTGTCCGATTTTTTCAAGAAATGAGGTTTTTTATAAAAAAGTTCCTATCTTTGTCCCAGTATCCATTTCAAAAAATTGAAAGAATATGAAAAAGGTTTTATTTGCATTGGTTCTTGCCGGCGGTATTTTCGCGTTGTCTTCCTGCGCCAAGGAGTGCAACTGCGCTGCCAAGTGGAACGGTGAGGTCGTTTACGAACAAACCCTGGAACTGCAAGACGGCGATAAATGCTCGGACTACAACACCTATGTCAATGTCCTGGGTATTTCCGCAGAATTGAAGTGCACCCCCCACCTCTTCTAATCAACTTTGATTATTCACGACAAGTTCAAGTATGTATTCCGGGCCTTGCTCGGAATACTTTTTTTGTTCTCGGCCACCGCGAAACTCATCGGCATCGACGCTTTTGAGATCTATCTCTTCAGCTTCGGATGGTTTTCACTCGGGACGGCTTTCCTGCTGGCCCGTCTGGTCATCGTGGCCGAGTACGTCCTGGGGCTGCTGCTGCTCACCAATTTCTATCCCCGGCTGGCCTTCTGGGGCAGCCTGGCGATGCTTGCAGGGTTCTCTTTGTTCCTGACGGTCCTGGCCGTCAAAGGCAACCACGACAATTGCAACTGCTTCGGCGAACTGGTGAATCTCAATCCCGTCCAGTCCCTCTTCAAGAACCTGGGCATGCTGGCCGTGTTGCTGCTCAGTGCCGGCGTCAAGCCCTTCCGTTTCCGGCGCAAAGGCCTGTGGCTCGCGCTGATCATTCTCATACCACTGGCCACCGTATTCATCGTTTCGCCCCCCGACAACTGGCGCTACGATTCGTATGCACGGCACGAACTGGTCAACGAACCGGCCTTCCGGGAAGCCGTGGACCAGGGCATCCTTCCCCACTCCGTCGTGGAAGGCGACCACATCGTGTGCCTCTACAGCCTCAAGTGCCAGTTCTGCAAGATGTCGGCGGAGAAAATCATGACCCTGCGGGCCCGGGGCGAATTTCCGCAAAGCCCGATCATCGCCATCTTCGGCCGGGGCGACGATCCCGATCCGGCCCCGTTCCTCGAAGAAACGGGACTCCAGGCCGACGAGATCCACTTCATCGAGCCCGGCGACTTCCTCCGCATCACCAACGGCGCCTTCCCCGTCATCCTGGTGATGCACGGCGACACCATCGCAGAAACCTACAACTACCGGAATCTGCACTGAGCGACGGACACGGCAGCGGCCGCTTTGCTTTTTCGCCATTTTTGAATATCTTTGCAGGATATTTCAAAAAGCAAAAAAGCAGATGATTACGAAAGAGCAGGTTGAAGCCTTCGGCGCCATCGAGACCCCGTTTTATTTCTATGACCTGGACCTCCTGCGCAAGACGCTGGACATCTACAAGGCACAGATCGACAAATATGGATACAATGCGCACTATGCGCTAAAAGCCAATGCGAACGACCGTATCCTCGCGATCATCAAAGGTTACGGGCTCGGCGCCGACTGCGTGAGCGGCAACGAAGTAAAACTGGCCGTCCGCTCCGGCTTCGACCCGCAGAAGATCGTCTATGCGGGCGTCGGCAAATCCGACAAGGAGATCAAGGCCGCCCTGCGGGCCGGCATCTTCAGTTTCAACTGCGAAAGCGTGCCGGAAATCCGCATCCTCAACGACCTGGCTGCCGGCATGGGCAAGCGTGCCCGTATTTCGGTCCGCGTGAACCCCGATATTGACGCGCACACCCATAAGTACATCAGCACGGGCCTGAAAGAGAACAAGTTCGGCATCAGCCCCTGGGCCTTCCAGGATGTAGCCGACCTCCTCACCCAGTGCAAGAACGTCGAGCTCATCGGCCTGCATTTCCACGTAGGCTCGCAGATCACGGAGCTGCCCGTTTTCGCGCTCCTCTGCCGCCGCATCGAGGAACTGCAGCAGTGGTTCATCCAGCACGATATCCCCATCCGCAACCTCAACCTGGGCGGCGGACTGGGCGTGAACTACCGCGATCCGAACGGCGATCCGATCGCCCATTTCGAGGAATACTTCGACGTGATCCACCGCAACCTCGTGGTCCGTCCCGGACAGCAGGTCCATTTCGAACCCGGCCGCGCCCTCGTGGCCCAGTGCGGTCATCTGATCTCCCGCGTCCTTTATGTGAAGGTCGGCAAGGAGAAGAAGTTCGCCATCCTCGACGCGGGCATGAACGACCTGATCCGCCCTTCGCTCTACCAGGCCTGGCACGACATCGAAAACCTCAGTTCCACGGGGCGCAAGCTGCGCTACGACGTGGTGGGTCCGGTCTGCGAGTCGAGCGACTGCTGGGGCCAGAAGCGGTTGGTGGCCACCTGCAAGCGCGGCGACCTGGTCGCCATCCACTCGGCCGGCGCCTACGGCCAGGTGATGGCCATGCGCTACAACCAGCGCGACCTGGCGAAAGCCGTTTATTCAGACGATTTGAAGTAAGAAAAAAGAAAGAAAAAGATAAGCTATGTTTGAGAACCTGACCGACAGACTGGAAAAGTCATTCCGGCTCATCAAGGGACAAGGCAGGATCACGGAGGTCAACATCTCCGAGACCATGAAGGACGTGCGCAAGGCCCTCCTCGATGCCGATGTGAGTTACAAGATCGCCAAGACTTTCTGCGACGAAGTCAAGCAGAAGGCCATCGGCCAGGACGTGCTCAAGGCCGTCCGTCCCGAGCAGATGATGATCAAGATCGTCCACGACGAGCTGGCCGCCCTGATGGGCAGTGAGGCGTCCGACATCAACGTCAAGGGCAACCCCGGCATCGTGCTCGTAGCGGGCCTCAACGGTTCCGGTAAGACCACCTTCTGCGGCAAACTGGCACTCAATCTCAAGAGCAAGCGCGGCATGAAGGTCCTGGTCGCCGCGTGCGACACCTTCCGTCCCGCCGCCATCGAGCAGTTGAAGACCCTCTGCGGCCAGATCCAGGTGGAATGCTACAGCGAGGACGGCGTCAAGGATCCTATCCAGATCGCCCAGAACGCCATCCGGAAAGCGAAGGCCGAAGGCTATTCGGTGGTCGTGATCGATACCGCGGGCCGTCTGGCCGTGGACCAGGAACTGATGGACGAGATCTCCGCCCTGCACAAGGCGGTCAAACCGACCGAAACCCTCTTCGTGGTCGATGCCATGACCGGTCAGGACGCCGTGGAGACGGCCAAGACCTTCAATGACTATCTCGACTTCGACGGCGTGGTGCTCACCAAGATGGACGGCGACACCCGCGGCGGTGCAGCCCTCTCCATCAAGGCCGTGGTCGGCAAGCCCATCAAGTTCGTCTCCTCGGGCGAAAAGATGGAAGCGCTCGACATCTTCTACCCCAAGCGCGTCGCCGACCGTATCCTCGGCATGGGCGACGTGGTTACCCTCGTGGAGAAGGCGCAGGAGCAGTTCGACGAGGAAGAAGCCCGCAAGCTCCACAAAAAGATTGCCCGCGACCAGTTCACCCTGCAGGACTTCTACGACCAGATCCAGCAGATCAAGAAGATGGGCAACATCAAGGACCTTGCCTCGATGATCCCGGGCGTAGGAAAGGCCCTGCGCGATGTGGATATCGACAACGATTCCTTCAAGCAGACGGAAGCGATCATCCTCTCGATGACGCCCTACGAGAAGGAGAACCCGACCTTCATCAACGGCAGCCGCCGCAAGCGCATCGCCGCCGGCAGCGGTACCACCATCGCCGATGTGAACCGGCTCCTGAAGCAGTTCGAGGGCACCCGCAAGGTCATGAAGAACATGACCACCACCAACCCGATGGCGGCCCGGCTGATGAAGAAGAAAAAGCGCAGATAGCAAGTATCGATCTGACTGATATGGCAGGACTCCGGCGATATTTCTTAAGTGACTCCCCGCTCCGTTCCCGGCTCGAGGCTATCTTCCGTACGCTCCCGCAGCGCACGGTCTCGCTTGTCGGGCAGGCCCCGCTGGGCGGCTCCCAGGTCGCTGAGTGGGATTTCGAATCGCCCGACTCCTGGCGCTGGCACACGGGCATCATCGCCGACGACCTGAACCTCGACGCAGAAGGCCAGATGCGGCAGATCTTCGAAAAATACGAGCGGCTGCTGGCCTCGGAATTCATGACGATTGCCGACCACTGCCTCCGCACCTGGATCTTCGTCCGAGACATCGACAACAACTACGCGGGCGTCGTCCGCGGCCGCAGGGACTTCTTCCAGACCATCGGCCTTACGCCGGAGACCCACTTCATCGCCAGCACCGGCATCGCCGGAACGCACGCCGATCCCCGGGTGCTCGTGATGATGGACGCCCTGGCCATCCCCGACGTCGATCCCGCCACTATCCGCTATCTCAAAGGGAGCTCCCACCTCAACCCGACAGCCGACTACGGTGTCACCTTCGAACGCGGCACATCGTTCAGCTACGACGGACTGCGCTACACGCTCATCAGCGGCACCGCCAGCATCGACAACCACGGCCAGGTGCTCTACCCCGAAAGCGTTGAGAAACAGACGCTCCGCATGCTCGAGAACATCCGTGTCCTCCTGGACGAGGACGGCGCCGACTTCCGCCAGGTCCAGTCCGCCCTGGTCTATCTCCGCCATCCGGAAGACGCCGCCACAGTCCGCACGATCCTTGACCGGGAACTCCCCTGCCTCGACTACCTGCTGCTGCACGCCCCTGTCTGCCGCCCCACCTGGCTGGTCGAAATGGAGTGCATCGCCGTCCGATAGGCAAGGTCCCGCCACCTTTCGGGCAAGGTCCAAAAAGAAGTGCGGGACCTTGCCGGGCAAATCAAGGCTAGAAATACCTACGACTGAGAATGACCGGGCAAGGTCCCCAGGCTAAAATGAGACCTTGCCCGAAAACTTATATCGGAACGACCTGCTGTGAACCCTAACTCAGTGTTTTCAGCTGATCGTTCCGGTAGGCGTAATGGCTGCGGAGGGATTCGAAGGCGGAAGGGTCGCGGCGCAGGGCTGCGTCGTCGCTGAAAATATCGTAGGGCTCCTGTGGAAGGGAAACACCCGTTACGCTGAACTGCCGGAGGGGGTCGATCCCGAAGGTTTCGCCGACGGCCCGGACGACGGCCTGGGTGCCGTTGATTTTTCCCTGGATGGAGTAGCCGGCGATATGGGGCGTGGCGATATCAGCCACGGCCAGCAGTGCACGGTTGATGGCGGGTTCGTTTTTCCAGACATCCAGCACCAGTTTGTCCAGCCGCGGACGGGCGGCCAGCAGCGCATCTTCATCGACGACTTCGCCACGCGAAGCGTTGAAGAAGGAGGCGCCAGGGCGCATCTGCGAGAAGAAGGCTGCGTCTGCGAAGTCGCGGTTTTCGGGCCAGAGCGGGATGTGGAGCGTCACGATGTCGGATGCGGCCAGCAGCTCCGGCAGCGGCGTGAAGCCCGCCGGGCCCTCCGCCGCTTCCCGCGGCGGGTCGCTCAGCAGGACCCGCATCCCGGCGCGACGCCCGACTTCCGCTACCAGCGAACCGACGTGGCCCACACCGATGACACCCAGCGTAGCACCCTGTCTGTCAAGAGAAAGGGCGTGCAGGGCCGCGCCCACGTATTGCGCTACGGCAGCGGCGTTGCAGCCTGGCGCGGAAGCGACCGTGATACCGTGCTTGGCGCAGTATCTCATATCGATATGGTCGGTCCCGATGGTCGCGGTAGCGACGAGTCGAACCGCAGATTCCTCGAGCAGCGACGCATTGCAACGGGTGCGGGTGCGGACCAGCAGGGCCGAGGCATCCCGCACATCGTCCGGACCGATCTCCCGGCCGGGCAGGCGAAGGACGTCGAACCAGTCGTCAAGCACTCCTTCCAGGAAGGGAATGTCACGGTCTGCGATGAGAGTCCCGAAGTACATCTAGATGAGTTTGATTTGTTGGACGATATTGCCCTGCAGCAACTCGTTGAGCCGGTGGCAGAGCAGCGTGGTCTGCAGGCCGAGATGGCTGCGGACGACCGACGAGCGGATCCGGCAGGTCAGGACACCGTCGCGGAACGTATGGCGCGACGTGTAGTTGCGCAGCGCTACCTGTCCGATCACGATCGAATCCCAGGCTGCGCACACACGGGTCTGGAGCAGGCCTTCTTCGAGATGGGATTCCTGCACATAGTCGGCGATTACCGCGCCGATGCTGCGGGTGGCTTCGCGCTTCATGCTTCCGTGATGTTTCCCGATTCCACGAAGAAGCTCCGGCAGGGAGCGTCGATGCTGCCAGCAACCTTGTCAAGCCGCACTTTGTTGCTGTCAGTCAGGAAGATCTGGCCGAAATCGAGCGTCGAAACCAGCGTCAGCAGGTCTTCCACCCGCTGCATATCCAGTTTATCGAACACGTCGTCCAGCAGGAGGATGGGCGTCTGGCCGTAGATCTGCTTGACAAAGCGGAACTGGGCCAGTTTCATGGCCAGCAGGAAACTCTTCTGCTGCCCCTGGGAACCGATGCGGCGCAACGGATGGCCATCCAGCCGGAAGAGCAGGTCGTCGCGTTGGACACCTGCCGTCGTATAGCGGAGGACGCGCTCCTTCTCGGCCTCGCGGGAAAACAGTTCCTCGAGCGAGGCATCGTCCAGGTCGGAGCGGTAGGACAAGTCCACGATCTCCTTCCCCTGGGACAGCCGGCTGTAGAAGTCCTGGATCATCGGGCGGAGCTGCTCGCACAGGTTCTTGCGGGCATTGTACACATAGGCTGCGTGCGGCGCCATCCGTTCAGAGAGCGTGTCGAGCAGCAGCGGTACGACGATGTCGGATTTGAGCAGCTTGTTGCGCTGGAGCAGCAGCTGGTTGTACGACTGGATATGCCGCAGGTATTCCCTGTCAATTTGCGAAAGAATGAAATTCAGGTACTTACGCCGCTCTTCACCTGCATCGTTGACCAGGGTTGCATCGAGCGGCGAGACCATCACCACCGGCAGCAGGCCGATATGCTCCGAGAAACGGGCATAGGGCTTGGCCCCGCGCCGGAAAATTTTCTCCCCCCCGCGCCGGACCGCCGCGGAGATTTTCTCCTCGGTTCCGCCGTCCATCTGGTAGAAGCCGCAGAGCGTGGCCTCCTCCGCACCGTAGGCATAGACATACTGGTCGGACGAGGAGAAGTAGCTCTTGGTCATCGACAGATAGTAGATGGCGTCGAGCAGGTTGGTCTTCCCCGCTCCGTTGCTGCCGTAGATGCAGTTTACTTTCGGTGAGAAGCTCGTGTCGGCGGCGGCGATGTTCTTGAAATCGCGCAGGATGAGTCTGTTTAAAAACATGTTAAAATCTTCTGCCACAAATGTACGAAATTATATTGGTGATTCCCATTTTTGTTGTAAATTTGCGGATTGTGTCAAAGAACGCAAAAACGCTTCCAGAAGCCATTCTGAGAGGGGTTTACACGAATTAAGAAAAACAAAAATAATACAAAAAAACAATGGCAAAGAACAATCAACAGGAAGCTCAGCAGGAGCAGGTTGCAACGACGGTCTCGGGCGTTGAGGAATTTTTCAAGAAGAATCAGAAATGGATTGAGTGGGTACTGATCGCCCTCCTCGTGGTCATTTTCGGCGTTTTCGCCATCAACCGCTGGGTGATCGCCCCGAAGAAGGCCGAAGCGCAGGGTCAGATGTTCAAGGCGGAGCAGCTTTTCCGGGCCAACGACTATGCGACCGCGCTCAACGGCGACGGCAACGTCCTCGGCTTCAACGACATCATCAGCAACTACGGCAACAAGGCCGGAAAGAGCGTCTATCTGTACGCCGGCCTCTGCAACCTTCAGCTGGGCAACAACGAGGCAGCCATCGAGAACCTCAAGAAATACAACGTCAAGGACAAGATCCTCCAGGGCCGCGCCATCTGCGCGATGGGCGACGCCTACTCGAACCTGAAGGACTACACCAACGCCCTGAGCTGCTACAAGAAAGCCGCCGCGCTGGAAGACAACCCCTACGTGGCCACCTATCTCTTCAAGGCCGCCCTCGTCTCTGAGGAAACCGGCGACCTGGACGGAGCGCTGAAGCTCTACAAGGAAATCGAGGACAAGTACCCTCAGACCCTCGAGGGCTACGACATCCAGAAATACATCTCCCGGATTGAAAACCAGAAATAGTACGAACCATGGGAAGAGCCTTTGAATTCCGCAAGGAGAGAAAATTCAAACGTTGGGGCCACATGGCCAAGACGTTTACCAAGATCGGCAAGGAAATCACCATCGCCGTCAAGAACGGCGGTCCCGACGTGACGGGCAACCCGCGCCTGAGAGCCCTGCTCCAGACCGCCCGCAGCGAAAACATGCCGAAGGAGAACATCGAACGCGCCATCAAGAAGGCCACCGACAAGGACCAGGCCGACTACAAGGAAGTGGTGTACGAGGGTTACGGCCCGCACGGCGTAGCCATCCTCGTGGAAACCGCCACCGACAACACCAACCGCACGGTCGCCAATGTCCGCAGCTACTTCAACAAGTTCGGCGGCAGCCTCGGCACCTCCGGCAGCGTGGCCTTCATGTTCGACCACAAGTGCGTCTTCAAGATCAAGAACAGCCCCGACATCGACCTGGAAGAGCTCGAGCTCGAACTGATCGACTTCGGCGCCGACGAAGTCTTTGTGGATGAATTCGAGAACAAGGACGGCGACACCGAAGAAGTCATCACCATCTACGGTGAGTACACCGCTTTCAACAACATCCAGAAGTACATCGAGGACAAGGGCTACGAACTCGTGTCCGCCGGCTTCGACCGCTTCCCCAACGGCGAGATGAAACACCTCTCGGCCGAAGAGCGCGTGGAACTCGACAAACTGCTCGAGAAACTCGAGGAGGACGACGACGTACAGAACGTATTCCACAACCTGGAAGAAGAATAATCCTTTAAATACAGCATATTATGAATCTTACTCACATCGAACACCTGGGTATCGCCGTCAAGAGCCTTGAAGAGGCGATCCCTTACTATGAGAATGTACTCGGCCTGAAATGCTACGCCATCGAGGAAGTCGCCGACCAGAAAGTCAAGACCGCTTTCTTCAAGATCGGCCAGACCAAACTCGAACTCCTCGAGCCCACCTGCCCCGAGAGCACCATCGCCGGCTTCATTGAGAAGCGCGGTGAAGGTATCCACCACCTGGCATTCGCGACCGACGATGTGGCTGCCTGCCTTGCAGAAGCCGAAGAGAAGGGCGTCCGCCTGATCGACAAGGCCCCCCGTCCGGGCGCCGAGCAGATGATGATCGCCTTCATCCACCCCAAGTCCACGAAGGGCGTGCTCACCGAATTCTGCATGAAAAAGAAAGAAGAATAATATCTAAACCAGACCAATATGAGCCAACAGCTTGAAAAAGTAAAGGAGCTTATCGAACTCAGGGAGAAAGCTCGCATGGGCGGCGGCCAGAAAGGTATCGACAGCCAGCACGCCAAAGGGAAATACACGGCTCGCGAGCGCATCAACATGCTCCTCGACGAGGGTAGCTTCGAAGAATTCGACATGTTCATGACCCACCGCTGCCACAACTTCGGCATGGAGAAGAAAACCTACCTGGGCGACGGTGTGGTGACCGGTTACGGCACGATCGCCGGCCGTCTGGTCTATGTCTTCGCACAGGACTTCACCGTGATCGGCGGCTCCCTGTCCGAGACCCTGGCCCAGAAGATCTGCAAGGTGATGGACATGGCCATGAAGAACGGTGCCCCGTGCATCGGCCTCAACGACTCGGGCGGCGCCCGTATCCAGGAAGGTGTGAATGCATTGGCCGGTTACTCCGAGATCTTTGAGCGCAACATCCTCGCCTCGGGCGTGGTGCCGCAGATCTCCGCGATCCTCGGCCCTTGCGCCGGCGGTGCGGTTTACTCCCCCGCTCTGACCGACTTCATCATCATGTCGGAAGGTACCTCTTATATGTTCCTGACCGGTCCGGCCGTCGTCAAGCAGGTGCTCGGCGAGAACGTGACGCAGGAGGAACTCGGCGGTGCTGCCGTCCACG
>JAEEGJ010005728.1_pt1 | contig 38470 bp, 33 predicted proteins | sample 8958761 | NCBI WGS metagenome assembly JAEEGJ01 (sample SAMN16246546, study PRJNA631951) | gut metagenome | biome: gut microbiome; feature: rumen; material: RS-attached | host: Bos | place: Iran: Karaj | collected 2018-10
TGAACGGCTATGCCTCCTGGGTGTATTACGAGGAGATTCTGGGCCGTCCGTCCCGCTACCGGGCCTTCTGGTGGTCGCCGGACAGCAAGCGCCTGGCCTTCTATCATTTCGATGACACGGAAGTGCCGATGTTCCCGATCTATTCGCCCTTCGGCCAGGACGGAAAGCTCCGCGAAACCCATTACCCGAAAGTGGGGGAGAAGAATCCGGAAGTGAAGATCGGCTTTGTCGATGTTCCCGCGGCGCTTGCCGGCCGTGTTGCGACGGTTTGGGCCGATTTTGACGAGAAGGAGGACCAGTATTTCGGCATTCCGTTCTGGTCGGACGATTCTCGGACTTTCTATGTGGCTCACGAGCCCCGGATCCAGAATACGCTGGACCTTTATGCGGTGTCACCGACGGATGGTTCCAAGAACGTTCTCTACCACGAATATTATCCCACCTGGCTGGACTGGATCGAAGGCATGCTGTTCACGGAGAAAGGTCTGTACATGGTCCGGGCCTTCGAAACCGGCTGGCAGCAGATCTACTTCCTGGGCTATGACGGAACGGTCCGCCGTCTGACCGACGGCCCCAACTGGCGTGTCAGCCTGGTCCGTGCCGAGAAGGACGGAACGGTGTATTTCACCGCTCAGCGGGATGAACTCCATATCCGCCAGGCCCTTTACAAGGTGTCTCCGAAGGGAGTCATCACGCCTCTCACGGATGAATCCCTGAATGCCACGGGCGTGCAGTTCTCCCCGGACGGGAAGTATTTCGTCGCGCAGACTTCCTCTCTGTCGGTTCCGCCGCAACTGCGGGTGTATCAAACATCCAAGCCTGCCAAGAATTGGCTCGTCGCTGACCGGAAGGGGCCCGATTACGATGCTTCCAAGTATTCCCTGGGCCAGGTGGTTACCATCGAGCATGACGGCTTCGTGCTGCCGGGCGTCATTTATTATCCTTCGGGTTTTGATCCGGGCAGGCAGTATCCCGTCCATGTGGACATCTACGGTGGTCCGGACTCCCCGCAGGTGACCGACCGCTGGGTATCGCCCGGTGCGTATGCCTGGTATCAGGAGAACGGCATCATCGAACTGATCGCCGACTGCCGCGCCTCCGGTCACAACGGCCGCGCCGGTCTGGACTGCATCTACAAACAGCTGTCGACGGTCGAGGTCGATGACTTCGTCGCCTGGGCGGAACACCTTCAGAGCCTGCCGTATGTGAAGGGCGACAAGATCGGCGTCGAGGGCTTCTCCTTCGGCGGCACCATGACGGCCGTCCTCGTCGCCACGGCCCCGCAGGCCTTCCATTACGGAATCGCCGGCGGCGGCGTCTATGACTGGAAGCTCTACGACACGCACTACACCGAGCGCTTCATGTCCACGCCCGAGGACAACCCGGACGGCTACGCCCGCACCCGCGCCGTGGACCGCATCGCCTCCTACCCGGCCCGCCCCCTCGGCTCCACTCCCGCGGAAGACACCGTCTCCGATGGCTCCGTGATGCTCAAGATCACCCACGGCACCGGCGACGACAACGTCCATTACCAGAACACCCTGCAGTTGATCGACGCCCTCCAGAAGATCAACGCCTCCTTCGACTTCATGGTCTACCCCGACGGCATGCACGGCTACCGCGGCTACCAGGGCCAGCACTTCCAGGCGGAAAACAACGCCTTCTGGCTCAAGTACCTGAAAGGGGAGTAATCGGTCACGTTCCTTTCGCTCAGTGCGTGTGACGTCCCATTTTTGAGGACGTTACCTGCACCGGTCCGTATTTCTCGTCATTCCCGGCCTGGCCGGGAATCTCTATTCCAGCGCCTCGGCGAGGATGCTGATGGGATGCTTGACCTGGTAGGGGGTGGACATCTCGAGCTGCCATTTGCAGGTTTCGCAGTCGCAGGCGACGAAGTCGGGGTTCACAGATTTGATCTGGTCGAAGAGGGGCTTGCCGATGGCCTGGGAGGCTTCGTAGTTCTCTTTCTTGAAGCCGTAGGTGCCGGAGATGCCGCAGCAGTTGGAGTCGAGGAGGGTGAATTCCACGCCGGGAATCATTTTCAGCAGCTCGGTGGAGAAGATGCCCCAGCCCAGTTTCTCCAGATGGCAGGGGATGTGGTAGGCGATGCGGGCGCGGTAATTCTCCTTGAACTTGAGCTGCGCCTGGCCGGACTCGATGAGCTGATAGATGTACCGGGTGGCGAGGAGCAGGGAGTCGCGGACGCCGCTGTTGTCCACCGAAAGGAGCCCGGGGTACTCTTCCCGGATGGTCATCACGCAGGTGGAGGATGTGGTGAGGACTTTAAGTCCGGCGTTTACGGCCTTCTGCAAAACCGACACGTTGTGTTTCGCGTTCTTCGTCGCTTTCTTGGACATGCCGTTCGCGATGAGTGCCACGCCGCAGCATTTCTCCTTGTCCAGCAGCTGCACACCGATGCCGAGCGCGTTCATCACTTTCACGAAGTCCTTGCCCAGCTGGGGATAGTTATAGTTCACGTAGCAGCCGTGGTAGTAAGCGACCTGCTTCTCGAACTTCGCCTGCTCCTTGGCGTGGCGCTTCAGCCAGCCTTCGAAGCTGCGCCCGCTGTACTTCGGGAAAGTGCGGTGCTTGTCGATGGCGAACGTGGCGTCCAGGACCGTCTTCGTGACGCCGAGCGCCGTGGTCCCGTTCACGATGGGCGCGAACGGGCGGGCAAGGCGTCCCATGAAGTCCGTATTCGCAAGCATCCTGTCCCGCAGCTTGGGCTGTGCGTGGTCATACTTGATGCGCGCGGCCTGGATGATGTCAGCCACTTTCACGCCGGACGGGCACACGACCTCGCAGCGCTTGCAGTTCAGGCAGTATTTGAGCGCCTGGTTGAAGAAGTACGGATCCTTGAGCCGGAGGCGTTCTCCGTCAGGGCCGGCCTGCTTGGGGCCGGGATAGCGCGGGTTCACCGGCACGACCGGACAGTAGGCCGTGCAGATGGTGCATTTCATGCATTCCTCGAAATTATGCGCGCTGGCGGTGTATTCCTGCAGTTTCATACGTTCCCTCCTTTGATGGTGTCCACGACCGCAAAGGCCGTCCGGATGGCGAGCCCGGCCGCCGTCCCGTAATCCTCTTTTCTCGTGCCGCCGAGCACGGAGCCGATGCAGAACAGGTTCTTCATCGGTTCGCCGTCCTTGACGGCATGCAGCGACGCGTCGGTCTTGACGCCGAAGTCCATGAACGGCTGCTCCGCGAAGAAGTCCGCGTCGTACCAGTCCTTACGCTCTTCAGGATAGTCGATGTCCAGGCCGAACAGGGGTTCGAACACCTGCGTGGGCGTAGCGGCAAGGCCTTTCGAGAAGTAGCCGCCGGAAGCGAGGATGAAGTGATCGGCGAAGAGCCGGGCGGTGTCCAGGTTCCGGGTGGTGATGCTGGAGACGACCCCTTCGTGCAGGGCGGCGGAGGTGACTTCGTCCCCCATCAGGAAGGTGCCGCCCAGCACCTCGAAACGTCGTTTCAGCAGCATCTGGGTGCGGATGCCCGGCACGGACGGGGGCATCGTCCCGACGAAGGCGACCCGGGCGGGGAGGGAGGTGCGGATCTTGTCCAGCACAGAAGCGTCCTTGAGCCCGAACACCTGCGGCAGGATGATGAGATCCTCGTCTCCAAGCAGGATGCGGATGTCGGAGACAGCCTTTTCCCAGTATTCGTCCATCACACGTGCGATGTTCACCGAGCGCATTTCGCTGGGACTCGTTCTTAAGTGTTCCATCTCAGGCAGGCGCACGAAACGGATCCGGCAGGCAGTGCCGGCCTTTTCCAGCGTTTCCGCAAGGAACGTGCAGTAGAAGTCGTGGAAGCCGGTGAAATTGACGATGAGCGCCTTTTCGGCGATATGTTCCTCCGGGAAAACGGTCACGTCCTCCAGCGTCAGGGAAACGGGCTGGAACTTGCCCATGGGCATGAGTTGCACGCCGTCCAGGGCGTTTGTACGCACGCCGGCCGCCGCGAAGAGGGCGGATATCCGCTCCCGGACCGGTCCGGCGTCCTCGAAGTTTCCGGAGAAGAAGTGCATGGCGTTCTGTCCGGCACTCACGATGGCTACTTTCTGGCCCGCCTCCTGGAGGCTGATGCCCGCGGTGAGGCCCGCCAGGCCTCCGCCGATGATTACCGTATCGAATCTCATACGCCAAGCACGTGTTTATAGACCCACTGCGTGTATTCCGCCTCGCGGAGGGCGTCGCCCCAGCCGATGGGGTACATTCCCTTCCACCGCTCTGTCATGAAATCCTGGAGGTCCGTCCGGGCACGCTCGGTGCAGCCGTGCGCCTTGGCCAGCAGGCCGGCGGCGCGGCAGCCGCAGAGTTCGCCCTGGCAGGTGCCCATGCCCACGCGCGTCCGCCTGCGCAGGTCCGTCAGGCCGCTCACGTCCAGCCGTTCGATGGCGGAATTGATTTCCCCGACGGACACTTCCTCGCATTCGCAGATGAGGGACTGGTCCAGTGAATCGGCGGACTGGATCCGGGCGGCGCCGGTCCCGAGGCGTCCCACGGCCGCTTTCTGCACGGTAGTGGGATTCTCCCAGATCATTTCGGCGACTTCCCGGAAACTGTTGCCGCCGGCGCCGGGAAGGGGCGTCACGGCCGTCTCGCAGGCCTTGTCGATGCTGAGTTTCCGGCAGACCAGGTCGGTGGCCATTTCGGCCATCAGCCGGTACGTCATCAGTTTTCCGCCGGTGATGGATATGAAGCCCTTCACGCCGTCGCGCGTCTCATGGTCCAGGCACACGATTCCGCGGCTGATGTTGCGGCCGGAAGGATCGTTGTCGGCGCTCACGAGCGGCCGGACTCCCGCGTAAGCGCGCAGGATACGGGTGCTGGCAAGGGCGGGAGCGAGTTTGGCTCCTTCCTCGATCAGGAGATTCACCTCCTCGGGCGTGACGTGCACATGGTCGCATTCCTCGAACGGAATCTTGGTGGAGGTGGTGCCGATGATGCAGACGGTATCTCCCGGGACCAGGATATCGGCGTTCGCGGGTTTTCGGCAGCGGTTGATGACGATCCCGTTCACCCGGTGGGCAAAGATGAGGAGGGCGCCCTTGGCGGGGAACATGCCGATCTTCACGCCGGCGAGGTCGGCGATGCGCTGGCCCCAGATGCCGGCGGCATTGACGGTGATGTGTGCGCGGTATTCGCCGTTCTTGTGGGTCTGGTGGTTGTAGGTCTTCACGCCCACGACCCGGTCGCCGTCCTTGATGAAGCCGGTGACCTCGGTGTACAGGAGGACCTGGGCGCCGTGGAGTTTGGCGTCCACCATGTTGGCGGCGCACAGGCGGAACGGGTCCACGCTGCCGTCGGGAACCTTGACGGCGCCGATGATGTCGGGGTTCATGGACGGTTCCATCCGCAGGGCCTCCTTCGGGTCCACGATCTCCGCATTGATGCCTGCGGCGAGGCAGGATTCGACGAACTTGGCCTGGTAGTTCAGGTCGTCCTCCGGGAGGGTGATGAAGAATCCGTCGGTCTCGTCCACGCAGTGGGACGCGATCCGGCGGAGGATCATGTTCTCGCGGATGCACTCGCTGGCGGACTCCTGGTCGGTCACGGCATACCGGGCTCCGGAGTGCAGGAGGCCGTGGTTGCGGCCGGTCGCTCCGGTGGCGATGTCGTGGCGCTCGATCAGGAGGACCTTCAGCCCGCGCATCGCACAGTCTCTCGCCGTCCCTGCGCCGGTGATGCCGCCGCCGACGATGATGACGTCGTACTCGTTCCTTTTCATCTGATGTTCAATAACTTATGTGTCTGCAGCGACAACCGCCAGCGGGGGTGCCGCAGGATATAGTCCATCGTTTCGGCCGTATTGGAACCGGAGCAGGGCTGCAGGAAATGCGCCTTCGCCGGGAACTCCGCCCATTTCTCCACGTCCGTTCCAAGGTACACGACCTTGATTTCGTCGGCCCTTTCCAGCACGACCGTCCCGTTTCCCTTCAGTCCTTCCACATCTTCCTTCGGGCTCACGGTCACCCAGTCGACCCCGGCCGGCAGCCGCCTGGTCCCATTGGTCTCCACATGGATCCGGAACCCTTTTCCGTGTAATGCTTCGACCAAGGTGTCGTCCAACTGCAGCGACGGCTCTCCGCCGGTCACGCACACTTTCCGGCAATCTCCGCCAGCCTTGACAACCTCCGCTACGATATCCTCCGCCCCCATCTCCCGGAAACCGCCGTGGTCCGTATCACAGAACGGACACGCCAGATTGCAGCCGGAAAACCGCACGAATACCATCGGTGTCCCGGTCCAGAATCCCTCGCCTTGCAGCGAATAGAATATTTCGTTGATCCGGTACATCAGTCGCGCTCGTAGGCGGCCATGTTCATTTCGGATTCCCAGACCTCGACCTTGTAGGCATTGGGGGTGTTGTCGCAGATCCAGCGGGCGATGTTTTCGGCCGTGGGGTTCATCGGAAGGACCTCGTTCAGGTTCCTGTGGTCCAGGGCGCCCTCGATCCTTTTCTTGATGAGGGTGAAGTCGGTGACCATGCCGTCCTGGTTCAGGGTCTCGGCCTTGCAGTAGATCTTGACGATCCAGTTGTGGCCGTGGAGGTCCTCACACTTGCTCTGGTAGGAGAGCATCAGGCTGTGGGCGGCCGATATCTCGAGTCTTTTGCAAACGTAGTACATAGGGGTCAATCTTCATATTCGGTAGGGTCGAAGCCCGCGAGGGCTTCTTTCCGTTCGGTGCAGGTCCCGCAGCGGCCGCAGTGCTTTTCGCCGCCCTTGTAGCAGGAGTAGGTGAGGGCATAGTCGATGCCGAGGGCGCGGCCGCGGAGGGCGATGTCACGCTTGGTGATGTTGCAGTAGGGGGAGACGATGCGGACGCCGTTGTAGGTGCCGGCTTCGGCGGCGCGGTCGAACGCATCCACGAATTCGGGCCGGCAGTCCGGATAGATGGCGTGGTCGCCGGCGTGGTTCGCCAGGAGGACGGTGTCCAGGTCGTAACTCTCCGCGAGGCCGGCGGCCACGGCGAGCATGATGCCGTTGCGGAAGGGAACGACGGTGGACTTCATGTTGTCATCGGCATAACTGCCTTCCGGAATCTCGCCTCCCGAAAGGAGCAGGTCGCTCCGGAAATACCGGCCGATGAATTCCAGGGGAATGACCATGTGCTTGATTCCCAGGATTTTGCAGTTCTCCTTCGCGCAGGCGATCTCGCGCGCGTTATGCTTGGAGCCGTAGTCGAAGGTCACGGCCAGGGCGATGCTGTCCCTGTACTCGTACAGCAGCGTCGTGCTGTCCAGCCCGCCGGAGTAGATCAGGATCGCTTTCATTCCGTCTTGCGGCCGCAACGGGCGATGATGGCGTTAACGGCCTTCCGGGCGGAGGCCACGGCTTCGACGACGGTCTTCGGGCCCAGGACGAAGTCGCCGGCGGCGAAGACATTGTCGATGCCCGGGAGATTGACCTGTCCCTCTTCCGAGACTTCGGGCCAGCCCCAGCGGTCCAGCACCGGGTTGCAGCCGGCGAGGACGGTGAAATCGGGCTTCTCGCTGATGGCCGTGAGGAGGGTGTCGCAATCCACCTCATGCTCCGTCCCCTCGATGATGCGGGTCACGACCTTCCCCGTTTCGGGATCGGTCTCGTTCTCGCAGTCGCAGAAGACGACGCTGCTGGTGTGGACCTCGACAGGTGCCTGGAAGACGCGGATCTTGACGCCGTCACGCTGGGCTTCCTTGATTTCCAGCGGGTTCGCCGGCATGTTCCCGTAGTCCTTGCGGTAGTAGATCCAGGTGTCCGCCCCGAGGCGAGCAGCCGTACGGCTGGCATCCATCGCCACATTGCCGCCGCCGATCACGATGACTTTCTTCCCCAGGTCGAAGGCTTCGGGATTCCGGAGGAAGGGGAGTGCCTGAAGGCCCTTTCCCTCGCCGGGAATCTGGAGCGTCGCGGGCAGTTCGGCGCCTACGCCGATGAGGACCGCGTCGTACCGGGAGGCGACCCGGTTCAGTTGGATGTCCTTTCCGACCTCGATGCCGCCCTGGAATTCGATGCCCGCATCGCGGATCATCCGCTCGTAGGAATTGACATACTTGCGGTCGAGCCGGAAGGCGGGGATGCCGTAGCGGAGGACGCCGCCGATGCGGGGGTTCCGGTCGGCCATCGAGATCTCGGCGCCGGCCCGGTACAGCCAGACGGCGGCGGCGATGCCCACGGGGCCCGCGCCGATGAGGGCGATGCGCTTCCCGGCGAGGACGTCGGATTCCCGCTCCAGTTTGGAACCGAACAGGTAGGCGTCCGAGATTTCCTGCTCGATCTGGTACCACCGGACGGGGATGCTCTTCACGTTCAGGATGCAGTTGCCGTAGCAGAACTGCTTCCAGTCACAGACGCGGGAGGTGATGGCCGTGAGGGGATTGTTGTCGAACAGGAGTTTGCCCGCCTCTTCCAGGCGGTCTTCCCGGTAGAGTTTCATGCACTCGGGAATGGGGGTATGGACCGGGCAGCCCTGCAGGGAGCATTTCGGCTTCTTGCACATCAGGCAGCGCAGCGCTTCGTTGTTTTTCATCGATTCGGTTTGTAAGTTTACTTACAAAGATAGCAAAAATGTGTTACAGGGAAAGTGCGTGGGTGTTTTTTATTTCCTTCATCACGAAGGAGGACAGGATGCTGCCGATGGAGTCGATCGTACCCAGCACGTTGATGATGAATTCGTTGTAGTACTTCATGTCGGGCGCGTGGATTTTCAGCAGATAGTCGTATTCGCCCGAGATGTTGTAGCATTCGGCCACCTGGGGGATTTCCCTGATGATGGAAACGAAGCCCCGGGCGGCGTCGCGGCTCATCTGCTTGAGTTTGACGGAGCAGAAGATGACGAACCCCAGGTTCAGTTTCTCGGCGTCCAGGACCGCGACGTACTTCTTGATGAAACCGCTCCTTTCCAACCGTTTCAACCGCTCGAAGACGGGGGTGGTGGAGAGGTTCACGCGGGCGGCCAGTTCCTTGGTGGTCAGGCGGGCGTTCTCCTGCATGCAGCGCAGGATGGCCAGGTCGGTGGAGTCGAGGAGGATTTCATTCATGGCGTAGAATTTTATTCTGTCATTCCGGCATTTGAAAGGGTACTTTTTCCATAAGAGCCCCGTTTTTCTGCAAAAATAGAAATTTTTTCCAATTTTTTTAAGAATGTTGTACAAATAATCCGCAGAACCTATCTTTGCATGGAAAAAACGAACTGAAATGAGCAAGTTGGACACCCTTTGCCTCCATGCAGGCTACACGCCCAAACGCGGCGACCCCCGGCAACTTCCCATCGTGCAGAGCACGACTTTCAAATACGAGACCTCGGACCAGATGGGCCGCCTCTTCGACCTGGAGGACAGCGGTTATTTCTACACCCGTCTCGCGAATCCCACCTGCGACGCCGTCGCCGCCCGCATCAACGCCCTGGAAGGCGGCGTGGGCGCCATCCTGACGTCCTCCGGCCAGGCGGCCAACCTGTTCGCCTGCCTGAACATCTGCCAGGCGGGGGACCACATCGTGAGCCTGAACAACATCTACGGGGGCACCTTCAATCTGCTGGGCGTGACGCTCCGGCAGATGGGTTTCAAGGTCACGTTCGTGGACCACAATGCCACGGACGAGGAGGTCGAGGCCTGCTTCCGCCCCGAGACCAGACTCCTCTTCGGGGAAACCATTTCCAATCCGGGCGTGGAAGTGCTTGACATCGAACGTTTTGCCAGGATAGCCCATGCGCACGGCGTTCCGCTGGTCATCGACAACACCTTCGCGACGCCCATCCATTGCCGTCCTTTTGAGTGGGGCGCGGACATCGTCACCCATTCCACGACCAAATACATCGACGGCCACGGAACGACTGTCGGAGGCTGCCTCGTGGACAGCGGCAACTTCGACTGGGAGGCCCATGCGGACAAGTTTCCCGGACTCACCACCCCGGACGCGTCCTATCACGGGCTCACCTATACGAAGAAGTTCGGCCGTGCCGCCTTCATCACCAAGGCCGTGTCGCACCTGATGCGGGACCTTGGCTCCGCGCAGAGCCCGCAGAATGCCTTCTACCTGAACCTGGGCCTGCAGACGCTGCACCTGCGCGTCCGCCGCGCTACGGAAAGCGCCCTGAAGGTGGCGCAGTTTCTCCAGGCGCATCCCGCCGTCGCCTGGGTCCGTTATCCGGACCTTCCGGGCGATTCCGAGCATGAGAAGCAGCAAAAGTACCTGCCCGACGGCAGTTGCGGGGTGATGTGCTTCGGTCTCAAGGGCGGACGCGCCTTCGACAACCGCTTCATGGACGCGCTCCGGCTCGTCACCATCGAAACCCACGTGGCGGACTGCTTCACCTGCATCCTGCACCCGGCCTCGCATACGCACCGCCAACTGTCGGACGAACAACTCCGCGCCGCCGGCATCGACCCGGGCCTGATGCGCCTGTCCATCGGCCTGGAGGATGTCGATGACATCATCGCCGACCTGACCCAAGCCCTTGACGCCGCTGCCGAATGATCCGCCACGAACTCACCGTCCGACTCGAACTCGAAGCCGGGGGCGTCCTGCCCGCGGCGCGGGTCGTATATCATACCTCGCAGGAGGCCTGGGACGGCCGCCGGAAGGTCGTCTGGATCTGCCATGCCCTGACCGCGAACAGCGATCCGGAGGACTGGTGGCCGGAGATGGTGGGCCCCGGAAAGGTCATCGACACGGACAGGGATTTCGTCGCCTGTGTCAATATGCTCGGTTCCGCCTATGGTTCCGAAGGCCCGGCGCGGGTGAATCCCGAGACGGGACGGCTTTGGCTGCTGGACTTCCCGAAGGTGACCGTCCGGGATATGGTGGCCGCGTCCATAGAAGTACGCAAGACGCTGGGAATCGACAAGATAGACCTTCTTATCGGAAGTTCCATCGGAGGTTTCCAGGCCATCGAGTGGGCCGTAACCGAACCGGATCTCGTCCGTCGCTGCGCATTCATTGCCACGGCGCCCAGGATCAGTCCGTATGCCACGGCGACGGTGGAAGCCCAGCGGATGGCCCTCGAGGCCGATCCCACCTTCCGGGCCGCGAAGGACCTGTCCGGCGGGCGGGAAGGACTGAAATGCGCCCGCGCCCAGGCCCTGATCTCCTACCGCAGTTTCGAGGGGTACGGCCTCACCCAGGCCGAACAGGATCCCGATACGCTCTTCGCCGGCCGCGCCGCTTCCTACGAGCGCTACCAGGGCGAGAAACTGGTCCGCCGCAACTTCGACGCCTATTCCTATTATACGCTCTGCAACGCCATGGACAGCCAGAACGTGGGGCGGGGAAGGGGCGGCGTCGCCGCGGCCCTGGCCCGCATCAAGGCCCGCACGACGGTCGTCGCCATCGACTCCGACAACCTGTTCCCTTGCCGGGAAGCACGCGTCTGGGCCCCGCTCATCCCCGGCGCCGAATACATTGAAATATCATCCGCCTTCGGCCATGACGGCTTCCTGCTGGAGACCGCCCGGCTGTCGGCCATCCTTATGAAATAGAATCCATGCAAGTACTCAAGTTCGGAGGCTCTTCCGTAGCCTCATCCGAAGCGATGCTTCGGGTCATCGATATCGTCCGCAAGGCCCTCGAGGAAGACCGCACCATCGTGGTCTCCTCGGCCGTGTACGGATGTACGGACACGCTCGTCGAAACAGGCCACAAGGCCGCCGCCCGGGACGAGTCCTACAAGGAACTCATCAGCGGGCTTCGGGAGCGTCATCACGCCATCATCGACGGGCTCCTGCCGGAAGGCTACCGGGAACAGACGGCCGCTGCCGTGGACAAACTGTTCGAGTCGCTGGAAGGCATCACCTACGGGGTGTATCTGCTGGGCGAACTGAGTCCGGCGAGCCTGGACGCCATCGAAAGTTTCGGGGAATTGCTCTCCTCCACCATCCTGACGGACAAGTTCCAGTCGCTCGGGATCGCCTGCCAATGGCTGGATTCCCGGACGCTGGTGCAGGTGAAGGATGGCGCCGTGGACGAGCCGGAAACCTGCGCCCGGGTGTCCAGGGCCGTGAATTCGAACCCGCATGTGGAACTGTTCGTGGTTCCGGGCTTCATCGCCTCGGACGGGAACGGACGGGTGACCACGCTCGGCCGCGGCGGCTCCGATTTCACGGCGTCGCTGGTAGCCGTGGGCATCCACGCCCGCCGCGTGGAGATCTGGACCGACGTCCCCGGCATCATGACCGCCAATCCGAAGGTGGTCCCGACGGCCCGCCCCATTCCGAACATTTCCTACCGGGCGGCGCAGGAACTGTCCCACTTCGGGGCCAAGGTCATCTATCCGCCGACCATCCAACCCGTTGTGGAAGAGGGGATTCCGATCTATGTCAAGGATACGTTCCACCCGGACGAACCGGGGACGCTCGTGGAGCGGAACCCGCCGCGGGTGCGGGAGGGCGTGATCGGCATCGCCCATTCCGACCACATCGCCCTCATCTCCCTCGAGGGGAGCGGCATGGTGGGCGTGCCGGGCTTCTCGTCCCGCCTGTTCGATGCGCTGAGCAGGAAGGGCATCAACATCATCCTCATCACCCAGGCCTCGTCGGTCCATTCCATGTGCATCGCGATTGCCGAGCAGGATGCCGATGCGGCGCGCGAAGCGGCTGACAACTGCTTCGCCTATGAGATATCCCTGGGAAAACTGAACCCGCTGAAAGTGGAGACGGGATTCTCGCTGGTGTGCCTGATCGGCGACGACATCCTGGGGCACAGCGGCGCAACGGGGCGGATGCTGGCGGCCCTGGGGGCGCACAGCGTCCCGGTGCGCGCGACGGCCCAGGGATCGTCCGAGCGGAACATCTCCGTGGTGGTCCCCTCCGTCCGGGCCGAGGTGGCCATCCGGGCCATCCACCGGGAGTTCTTCGATAAGTGGAGTAACAAGGTAATCCATTTGTTCATAGCAGGTTATGGACGCGTAGGTAAAGCGTTGGTCCAGATGCTTTCGGACAATGCGGCTTCCATTGCGAAGCGCTCCGGAAAGGAACTCCGGGTATGCGGCCTGGCGAACAGCCGGCGGTATGTGATCGATACCGAAGGCATCGACCTGACGAAGGCGAAGGAGCGGCTGGATGCCGGTACGTCGGGCGCAGGTTACATCGATGCGCTCGCGGACCTCTCGCTGGAAAACTCCATCTTCGTGGACTGCACGGCGAGCGGGGAGATCGGCTTCCGGTATCCCGCGCTCTTCCGGAGCGGCTACAGCGTGGTGGCTTGCAACAAGATTCCTTTCTCCGGCACTTTCGCCCAATTCAAGGCGCTGCAGGAGCAGGCGCACAAGGCGGGCGTGTCCCTGCGTTATGAAACAACCGCCGGCGCCGCCCTTCCGGTGCTGGTCACGCTGGACCGCGTGGTCCAGTCGGGAGATACCCTGGTGCGCATGGACGCCGTCCTTTCCGGTACACTCAACTATCTGATGGACAATTATACAGGAAGCGGATTTGAAGAACTGGTGGAGGATGCCCGCCTGAAGGGATACACCGAACCGGACCCGAACATCGACCTGAGCGGAAAGGATGTCCTGCGGAAAATCCTGATCCTCAGCCGCCAGGCCGGCATCCCGCTGGAGGAGTCCCAAGTGACCCTCGAACCCATCCCGGCCGACATTGCCGACCGCTATGCCGCGGCTGCCGCCCAGGGCCTGAAACTCCGTTACGTCGCTTCCGTCGATGCCGAAGGCCACGCGACCGTCGGTCTGCAGGCCGTGGGCCCCGACAGCCCGCTGTACGCCCTGAAGGGGACGGACAATGCCATCCTGATCACGACGGGGGACTATCCCTCGCCGATGCTCATCCAGGGAGCGGGCGCCGGCACCCGCCAGACCGCCGGCGGTCTCCTGAACGACATCATGCTCTCTATCTGACGGTTTGCTAACTGTTTGAGCGGCACAATAGTTGCGGCATTTTTCCAGCGCAGGCCTCCATGCAGAATACCTCGCTGTTCATGTACGGTTTGTCCCCATGCCAAAGATCAGACTCAGCATTTGCCTCCTTCTTCTCGTGCTGCTGTCCCCGCTGGCCGCCATCGGCCAAACGGGCCTTCCCATCTATGACCGGCTCACGCAGCAACGGACCGTGTTTCCCCTGGAACGGGTGTATGTCCATACCGATGCGGAAGATTACCTGCAGGGGGACCGCATCTGGCTTAAGGCTTACCTGATGGACGAGGTGGACCATACCCCGGTGGACAGCACCCTATACGTGTATGCCGAACTGTTCGACAGGAACGGCGATCTGGCCCGGAGGATCAAGTTGCTGCGGCGTCAGGGCGCTTTCTATGGGTATCTGGACATCCCGGAGGACTTCCTCTCCGGCGAAGCCTACCTCCGCGCCTACACCCGCTTCATGGCTGCCGCTCCGGAAACCGCCTTTACCAAACGGATCGCGGTCGGCCGGGAAAGGATCCGGGAGGCGGCTCCGGCCTCATCCGACGGCGACCTGACCGTCCGCCGCCGTCCGCATGGATTCCAGTTGAAGGACCGCTCGAAAGAACTCCGGTACCTGCTGGCGCTGCGCGGCGGAGACATCTATTACCTGGGCGGGATCGGGAAAGGCCGTTCCGTATCCATTCCGGACGATGTGCTGCCGGACGGACCGCTGGACTTCCTGGTCGTGGACCGGAAAGGGACGGTGCTGTCGAAGGAGGCGGCGTCCCTGGACAGGGGAACGGAGCGGTGTCCTGTTCCGCTGAAACTGGACCGTCAGCGCTACCGGGGCGGAGAAACCGTTACGCTCCAGGTCGATACCACGGCGCTTCATGCGGGTGAGTTGCTGGATCTGTCGGTCTCCGTGACCTGCCGTCCGCTCATCGCCCGGCATCTTCCGGCGTCCATTAGCGGCTATGTGCTGGGACAAACGCTCGGATTCGATTATGCCGGCGCCTTGAAAGGGGCTATGCGCGTTCCGGGCCAGCGGGAAGCGACGGCGACGCTGTCCGGCACTGTCCGGACCGAACTGCTCGGCCGGCCCGTGAAAGAGGCCCGCATCGGCCTGGTCTCGCCCGAAACCGGCATGCTGGACATGCAGATGAGCGACCCCGGCGGCCGGTTCCGTTTTGACGGGCTGGATTACCCGGCGGGAACGCGCTATCTCGTGAAATCGACCGACCGGCAGGGGAAGGACCGGTATCGGCTGGAGTTGGACGAGGAATCCTTCCCCGCTTTCAGCGTCCCCCGGAACCCGTATGCGACCGCTTTGGACGATACGCTGCAGGTCGTCTATGCCGATGACGACAGTCCTTTCGGGACCCTGGCCCTGGAATCCGCCGGCGTGACGACGACCACGGACGGCCCGCCGCCCACGGGCTTCAACCGGCAGGCCGACTACGCCGTCACGCTCCGTCAGATCGAGAGCCGCGGCTACGCGAACCTGTATGAACTGCTGCTCGAGGTTCCCGGCGTCTTCATCCGGGAGGGAAAGGCGTACATCCGTGCCGCCGTTTCCATCAAGGCCGATGTCCCGGCCGCCCTCGCCGTGGACGGAACCATCCTGGAGGGGGAGTACGACCTGGATTTCATCCGGATGCCCGACGTGGCCCGCGTGGATATCTTCAAGACCGGAAAAACGGTCTTGTGGGGCCCCCGGGGCGGGGGTGGCGTGATCTCGATCACGACCAAGGCCGGCAACCTGGACACGGAACTGCTCCATGCCGGAGAGACGGTGCATCAGACCGCCTGTCCCCTCGGCTATCAGCGAGCGTCCGATTTCTCTTCCGCCACCGCTTACCGCAACAAGCGGACGGTTTACTGGAATCCGCTCCTGGTGTCCGATACCGTGTCTTTCACCCTGGGAGACGTGCCCGGGACGTATCTGATCGTCCTGGAAGGCGTCACTTCGGACGGCCGTCTCGTGCACGAGGAACGGTCTTTCGAAGTTTACCCATAAATGGGGATTGTTTTTGAAGGTGATTCACGCTACCTTTGCATCCATGGAAGACGCTCAACTGATCCAACTGATGCAACGTCACGGCGTTAAGCCGACGGCGAACCGCATCGTCATCGCCCGCGCACTCGCCGCGGCCGGACGCCCGATGTCCATGACCGAACTGGAAACCTTGCTGGAAACCATCGACAAGTCCAACGTGTTCCGGACCCTGCAGGCCTTCCGCGAAGCGCATCTGGTCCATGTGCTGGACGACACCGGCGACGGCGTCCGCTACGAACTCTGCCACAGCCACCACGACGACGAGGACGACGACCTGCACGTCCACTTCTACTGTGAAAAGTGCCACCGGACCTTCTGCCTGGAGGATATTCCCGTCCCTCCGGTCTCCGTCCCGGGCGGTTTCGCGGTCCAGACCGTGAATTATCTGCTCAAAGGGGTGTGCCCGGATTGCAGGTCCTGAATCACGAGCGAAGCGAGGGTGAGGCCGAAGGTGGCCGTCACCGTTACCAGGGAGCCGTTATGGCTCCTTTTTTCGTAGCGGAGTTCTTCCGGGAGGGCGGTGTCGGCTCCACGGTTGGGGAGCAGGTCCTCGTCATAGACGCAGAGGAAGTCCCTGGAGGGGAGGGTGCCCGCTTTCCGGAGTTTCTTGCGGAGCATCGCGCCGAGGGGACAGCCGCGGACTTCCCAGAAAGAGGCGACGCGCACGTGCGTGGGATCGACCTTGCAGGCGGCGCCCATCGACGAGAAAAAGACGGCGGGCGTGGCCGTGGCACGGAGGATGAGGGCCGCCTTGTCCGACAGGGCGTCGATGGCGTCGATGACGTAGTCGTAGGTTTCCAGTGCGAAATCGGCGGCGGAAGCATCCGTGAAGCGTGCCTGGACTGCCTCGATGCTGGCTTCGGGATTGATGTCCAGCAGCAGTTCCTTCAGGATTTCGACCTTCGGACGGCCGACGGACGAGACCGTCGCCATCCGCTGCCGGTTGATGTTGGAAGGGGCGACGCAGTCCGCATCGACCAGGGTGATGTGCGTGACGCCCGTGCGGACCAGGGCTTCCGCGCACCAACTGCCCACGCCGCCCACGCCGAACACGATGACGCGGACGGACGCGAGCCGGTCCATCACGTCGGCCCCGAGCAGGAGTTCCGCCCGGTTGAAAATCGCTTTGGAGGAGGGATTCATCGGGCCAGCCAGCCGTCCAGCCGGTCACGGACATCGCGCCAGACGCTTTCCCGGCCGATCTCGTTCAGGATCTCGTGGCGCATGTTGGCATAGACCTGGCTGGTCACTTCCCGGTAGCCCCGGGCGCGGAGGAAACTCACCGCCCGGGAGAACTTCTTGATCGAGATGATGCACGGGTCCTCGGCGCCGGCGATGAAGTGCACCGGCAGGTCCGGTTTCGTAACGTTCCATCCCTCAGGGGAATAGATGTCCTTCATCAGTCGGAAAAGGCCGTTCCGGTAGCCGTTCACCGTGAAGGTGAAACCGCAGAGCGGATCGTTGTTGTAGGCTTCGACATTGGCCCGGTTCGTGGAGAGCCAGGCGTTCTTGATGCCGTCGCCGGCGAACTTCTTGTCGTTGTTCCCGGTGCATAAGTTCGCGAGGAACTGCGAACGGTACCGCTGCCCGCGGAAAAGGCCGATGCAGCCGGCGAGGAAGTCGCCGAGGCCCGCGGCGGGATTCTGGCTGGGGCTGCCGCAGACGACTAGGCCGTCGATGTCCCGGTCATACCGCTTGAGGTAACTGCGGACGATCATCGACCCCATGCTGTGTCCGAACAGGTAGCAGGGGAGACCGGGATACTGCGCCTTGGCCCAGACGGTTACGTTGTGGACATCGTCCACCAGGGCCTTCATGCCGCCCTTTCCCATCCAGCCGAGATCCTTCTTGTCGGTGACGGTCTCGCCATGACCGCGGAGGTCGCAGATCACGCAGGCGTAGCCAGCCTGGGACAGGTAGTCCATGAAGGGGATGTAGCGTTCCTTGTGCTCCGCCATGCCATGCACCAGTTGGACGATGGCCTTGGGGGATTCGGGAGCGAGGACGAGGGTGCTGAGTTGGACGCCGTCGGCGGCGCCGGGGACGGTGAACGTTTCCATGGTTACACGAATTTGTCAAAAGCGGGAGGGAGCGGGGACTTGCAGCGTACGACCTCGCCGGAAACGGGGTTCCGGAAAACGAGGGTGGCGGCATGGAGCGCGAGGCGGCGGACCGGGTCCGTCTCGGCGCCGTATTTCTCGTCGCCGGCGATGGGATGGCCGATGTCGGCGGCATGGACGCGGATCTGGTTCTTGCGGCCGCTTTCGAGGGAGAATTCGGCCTTGGTGTACAGCCCCTTGCCGCAATGGACATAGTCCAGGACCTTGAAATGGGTGATGGCGAGTTGCCCGCCGCGGACTTCGACGGGGGAGGACCAGACCTTCAGCGACTTGGGATTCTCCACGAGCCAACTCTGGATGGCACCGGATTCCTTCTCCACCTTCTTCTCGAGGAAAGCGATGTAGCGGCGCTCGATGACGAGTTCCTTCCACCGGCTTTGGAGAACCTCCTTGGCGTGTTCGTTCTTGGCGAAGACGACCAGGCCGGAGGTACCCTTGTCCAGGCGGTGGACGATCCAGATCTTGGCCGTGGACCGGTCGGGGGTGCGTCCGCTGGCGAGGTCTTCCTTCCGGCGGGCGCGGGCGTCCGTCTTCACGTAGGCGTTCAGGATGGCATACAGGGTGGCTTCCTTCTTGCCGGACTTGCTCTGGGAACCTTTGGCGGTGGAGACCGTCAGCAGGCCCGTGGGCTTGTCCACGACGATGTAATCGTTGTCTTCGAAGACGATTTTGACGCCGGTCTTCTCCACTTCCTCGCGGGCATTGGCGCTGCTCTCCCGGGCCATGGAGACGACCTTGGGAAGCACCAGCAGGGCGTCACCGGCCTGCAGGGGGAAATCGAAGGCGGTTTTCTGCGCTCCGTTCACCAGTACCTGGCCCTTGGACAGCATGTTCTTGACGCCGGTCTTGGACTGGGTCGGGAAAATCTCGTACAGGTATTTCAGGAGGGGACTGTCGTGCGCGACGGTAAACTTTTGTCCTGCGGTTCCGTTCATATTTCTTCGATGAGTTCGTGATACTGCTTGGGGATGAGGGCGAGGAAACGGTCCAGGGTGCCGTTGGGGATGAGGATGGTCTCGAGGGACTCGCAGTCGTCGAAAGCGTCCTCGCCGATCGCCTCCAGGCCCTTGTTCAGGCGGATCTGGTACAGGTTGATGCATCCTTGGAAAGCCCGGGGGCCGATGACCCGCAGCGAAGCCGGACAGGTGACCTTCTCCAGGTTCCAGCAGTCGCAGAAGGCTTCCTCGCCGATGGACAGGAGCCCCTTCGGCAGGCGGATGCTCTCGAGGAGCCCGCATTCGTTGAAGGCGGCCCTGCCGATGTGCGTGAGGGTGGAAGGAAGATGGATCTTCTCCAGGAAGGAATCACGCTCGTCCAGCGGGATTTCCTCGCCGATCCTGCGGTCCTCGGCCATGTAGTCCTGGAAGGCGAACACTTCGTCGCAGAGGATACGGCAGCCTTCCCGGACGGTCACTTCGGGCGGGAAGTTCTCCGCGTCGAGGAGTCTTTCCCCGTCGGCGGAGTAGCAGAGGCGGTTCTCGTCGTCCCAGACGTCGTCTGCCCGTTCTTCGGGGGTGGCGGCCGTGGGGACGCGGAGGATTTCCAGGAGGGTCATTTTCAGAAGTTCTTGACGAATTCGATGTCCTTCTTGAGCATCACTTTCGGCTCCATCACGGAGACTTTCTGGAACAACTTGAACTGGTAGGCGGGGGAGAGGTACACGACGTGTTCGTGCTTCCCCTTGCGCCACCACTTGTAGAAGGCGATGGGATCCGTGTCGTAGGGAATCTTGGCTTCCACTTCGGACGAGTAGCCGGGGAAGTCGATCATCATCTTGAGGCCGGTGATGCGCTTGTAATACTCGTAGTCCGCCCGGCGCAACTTGGAAACCAGGGGGGCCTGCACTTCGATCTGGTCCACCTTCAGCACCTTTTCACGCACGACCATCCGGTGGATGCGGACAGGGTCCACATTCAGCCATTCGCCGATCTTCCGGGTCTCGGGGCCGTTCTCGCCGTCAAGTGTCAGAAAGTCTGCGGAATAGTAGGTTTTTTCCGGGTCAAGCGGATAGGTTTCCATAAAAAATTTTCCAAGTCCATGCAAATATAAGAAAAAAAATTGTCAATTTTTACGAAAAACTGTATATTTGAGGGATTAAAAACGCGAACAACAACCTTTTAACACTCATCTGATATGATTTACAAGATTATCGACATCCAGGGTATCGGCCCTGTCTATGCTGAGAAACTCATCGCTGCGGGCATCGAGACCGTGGACCAGCTCCTCGAGAAGGGCGCCGATCCCAAGGGCCGCCAGGCCATCGAAGAGGCGACCGGTATCGACCACGGCCGTGTCCTCACCTGGGTCAACCACGCCGACCTGTTCCGCGTCAACGGCATCGGCCCTCAGTTCTCCGAACTGCTCGAGGCCGCCGGTGTGGATACCGTGAAGGAACTCCGCAACCGCAACGCCGCGAACCTCGCCGCCAAACTCCTTGAGGTGAACGAAGAGAAGCACCTCTGCCGCCGTGTCCCGGTGGAGAAGGAGGTCGCCAAGATGATCGAGCAGGCCAAGACCCTTGAGCCGGTCGTGACCTACTAGTCACATCCCGCACTCCACAAAGGAGGGTGACTGAACAGTCAAATGACTGATCGGTCACCCTTCTTTTTTGTTTCGGGTGACCGGAATGGCTGTTTGGGCGGCCGGCCGGGTGGACTTCCGAGGGGACTTGTCCTGAAATAGGTTTCTGGATTTGTAAGTTAATGACACACAGTTGGTTGGGTACCCTTTCGATTGCAATCCACTCTGTCTCAAACACTTATAAACCAATCGGTTCCAAACCTCCTCGCCGGCTGAGGGAGCGTTTTCGCAGGTTACCGTGTCCCCGCGTGTGCTCTAGCCCGGCTAAGGGAGCGTTTTCGCAGGTTACCGTGTCCCCGCGTGTGCTCTAGCACGGCTGAAGGACCGTTCTCACATGTTACCGTGCCTCCACGCGCGCTGGCAGGAGCGTGCGTATTGACGTGCGAAGTGAACAGAGGAGGGCGAAGCAGGGAGATCTAGATGATCAGGTCGTCGGCCTTCAGTTTCGGGACGAAGTGCACGCCGTCCTTGCGGTAGTAGGTCAGGGATTCGCCCGCATCGACGGGCTTCAGGAAGATGTTTTCCGCGCCTTTGCCGATGGCGACGACCAGGAGCGGCGTGTGTTCCAGGGCGAGGGCTTCCTGCAGTTTCGCGGCGTCGAAGGCGCGGATGATGATGCCGTTCAGGCCCATCTCGACGGCTTTCAGGAGCAGGCTCTGGACGGCGATTCCGAGGTCGATGTCGATGACCGGGGACTCCGGAACCGTGCTGCAGATCACCAGGAAGGCACGGGGTTCCGTACCCGGGAAGGGGAGGTGCAGTTCGGGAAGGGAGGCGCCCAGGCGGATGAGGGGAAGGACTTTGCCACTTTCCTCCTCCGTGACGAGGCGGTAGCGCAATGCCTGCCGGTTCATGCCGGAAGGGACCAGCGTGGTTACTTCCACCAGCCTTTTCAATTCCCCGCGGGTGACCACCCGGGTGGGATCGTATCCCCGGTAACTCCGGTTGCGGTGCAGGAGGGTGTCCAGCGACAGGCTGTTCCGCCGGATTACGGGCCGCTTTTGCAGCAATTCCTCCTGCTTCTTTTCCAAATAGTTGTCTGCCATACCGCAAAGTTAGGGATTTTTCGTATATTCGCGATATGAGAATCACCATGTTGCAGACGGCTCCGGAGTGGGGGAATCCCGCCCGGAGCAGGGAGGATGCCCGGCGTATGCTGATGGGCACCTTGAAGACGGACCTCGTCGTCCTTCCCGAAATGTTCTCCACCGGATTCGTGACGGATCCGGTCGGTGTGGCCGAGGAAGGGGAGGGAGACAGCCTCCGATGGATGCAGGACTATGCCCGGAACAAGGGCTGCGCCATCACCGGCAGCGTTTCCACGCATGTCGACGGTACGTATCGCAACCGGCTCTATTTCGTGTTCCCGGACGGCCATTACCAGTTTTACGACAAACATCATCTGTTTACCTATGCCGGCGAACATGAACGTTATACCGCCGGTCATGAGCGGGTGGTCGTGGAGCATGCCGGTTTCCGGATCCTGCTTCAGGTCTGTTACGACCTCCGGTTTCCGGTTTTCTCCCGGAACCGGCTCGTGGACGGGAAGCCGGACTACGACCTCATCGTGTATGTCGCCAGTTGGCCGCAGCAGCGGATCGATGCCTGGGACGGCCTCCTGAAGGCCAGGGCCATCGAGAATGTATGCTTCGTGGCCGGTGTGAACCGGGCCGGAAAGGACCCCGGAAACCTCTATTCCGGACATACCAGTCTGTATGGTCCTCGCGGGGAATTGCTTTCAATTTGTAAGGAAGGCCGTATCGACATCATCGAATATGAACTGAAACACTCCGTTTTGGACCAATTCCGCCAGTCTTTCCCGGCCCTGGCGGATGCTGATTATTAAAAAATTTCTTAACTTTTTCTTGTTTTTTAAAAACTAAATCGCCAAATTTGCTTCCGGTAACAATTTGAAACCGGAATGAAAAGCATCCTCGCCCTCGTCCTTATTATCCTGGTCCTTGTCTTTTGACACGGACTGGAAAGGTGCGAAGAGAGAATGATATCCGAACCCCTTCCAGTCCGAAACCTGGAAGGGGTTTTTTATAGTTAGTAGTGTATGAAGCATCCGCTTAGAAGCGGCGTCACCTTCGAGGGACGCCGGATGGCCGGCGCCAGGGCCCTGTGGGTTGCGGCGGGCATGAAACGGGAACAGGTGGGAAAGCCTGTCGTCGCAGTCGTGAATTCCTTCACGCAGTTCGTGCCCGGTCACACGCATCTCCACGAGGCCGGGCAGTTGGTCAAGGCCGAAATCGAGAAACTGGGCTGCTATGCGGCCGAATTCGACACCATCGCCATCGACGACGGCATCGCCATGGGGCATGACGGGATGCTGTACTCCCTTCCTTCCCGCGAAATCATCGCCGACAGCGTCGAGTACATGGTGAACGCGCACAAGGCCGATGCGATGGTGTGCATCAGCAACTGCGACAAGATCACGCCCGGCATGCTGATGGCCGCGATGCGCCTGAACATCCCCACGGTCTTCGTTTCCGGCGGCCCCATGGAGGCCGGTACGCTGGAGGGCCGGAAGGTGGACCTGATCGACGCGATGGTCCAGTCGGCCGACCCTTCCCAGTCCGACGGGGAAGTGGCGAAGGTGGAGGCTTCCGCCTGCCCGGGCTGCGGATGCTGCTCCGGCATGTTCACGGCCAATTCGATGAACTGTCTGACCGAGGCCCTCGGCCTCTCCCTGCCCGGAAACGGCACGGTCGTGGCGACCCATGTGAACCGGACGGAACTCTTCCGGCGGGCCGCGGCGCTCGTCGTGGAGAATGCCTGGAAGTATTACCGCGACGGCGATGAGCGGGTCCTTCCCCGCAGCATCGCCAGCCGCGGCGCGTTCCTGAACGCCATGGCGCTGGACATCGCGATGGGCGGCTCCACGAACACGGTCCTGCACCTGCTGGCCGTCGCGCAGGAGGCGGGCGTGGATTTCACGATGGCGGACATCGACGCGCTTTCGCGCCGGATCCCGTGCATCTGCAAGGTTTCCCCGAATACGCCCCTGTATCACGTGCAGGATGTGAACCGCGCCGGCGGCGTGCTGTCGATCATGAAGGAACTGGCCGCCTGCGACCTGGTGGATACCAGCCTCTACCGCGTGGACGGGCTCACCCTCGGCGAAGCCGTGGACCAGTACGCCATCCTGTCGGAAAACGTGTCGGAATGGGCCCTGCGGCTGTACCGCAGCGCGCCCGCCGGCTGTTTCAGCACCCGGATGGGCTTCCAGGAGTTCTATTACAAGGAACTGGACATCGACCGGGAAAACGGCTGCATCCGCTCGGTCGCCCATGCCTATACGGAGGACGGCGGTCTCGCCGTGCTCAAGGGAAACATCGCCCGGGACGGATGCGTCGTGAAGACCGCCGGTGTGGACGCGTCCCTGTGGAAGTTCTCGGGTCCCGCCCGGGTCTTCGATTCCCAGGAAGCGGCCTGTGACGGCATCCTGGGCGGGAAGGTGAAGAAAGGCGACGTGGTCGTCATCACCTACGAAGGTCCCCGCGGCGGCCCCGGCATGCAGGAAATGCTGTACCCGACTTCCTACCTCAAGTCGGTCCATCTGGGCCGGGAATGCGCCCTCCTGACCGACGGCCGTTTCAGCGGCGGCACCTCGGGCCTTTCCATCGGCCACATCTCTCCGGAAGCGGCCGCCGGCGGCGACATCGCCCTGGTCCGTGACGGAGACACCATCGAAATCGACATCCCGGCGCGTTCCATCGGCGTCCTTCTCCCCGAGGATGAACTGGAACGGCGGCGGGCGGAAGAAAACGCCCGCGGCGGGAAGGCCTTTACCCCGCCTTTCCGCGTCCGCAAGGTCTCCAGGAGCCTGCAGGCCTATGCGAAACTGGTCAGTTCGGCCGACAAAGGCGCCGTGCGGGATTTCTAGACTAACCTGAGAACGAACTTAACGATAGACATGATAACAGGATCGGATGCGTTGTGGCAGGCCCTCATCGAAGAGGGGGTGGATACCGTCTTCGGGTATCCCGGCGGGCAGATCATGCCCGTCTATGACAGCCTGTGCAAGTATCAGGAACAGGTCCGCCATATCCTCGTGCGGCACGAGCAGGGAGCCATCCATGCGGCCCAGGGATATGCCCGCGTGAAGGGCGTTCCCGGCGTGGTGATCGTCACTTCCGGCCCCGGTGCGACCAACGTCATCACCGGCGTCCATGACGCGATGACGGACTCCACGCCCGTGGTGGTCATCACCGGGCAGGTGCCGTCCGCCTCGCTGGGAACGGACGCCTTCCAGGAAGCCGACGTCATCGGCCTGACCGGCCCCATCAGCAAGTGGAACTACCAGATCCGCTCGGCGGACGAAGTGGCGTGGGCCGTCGCCCGGGCGTTCTATATCGCCGGCAGCGGCCGTCCCGGCCCCGTCGTCCTGGACTTCACCAAGGACGCCCAGGTGGGCCTGACGGATTTCCGGTACGAGAAGTGCAACTTCATCCGCAGTTACGTGCCCGATCCGAAGATCTCGGAGCAGGCCCTCGCCAAGGCGGTGGCCCTGCTGGACGGGGCGGAACGTCCCTTCGCCGTGTTCGGACAGGGCGTCATCCTGGGCCATGCGGAGGAGGAACTCCGGGCCTTCCTGGAGAAGGGAGACATCCCGGCCGGATCCACCCTGCTGGGCCTCAGCGCCCTGCCGTCGGACTTCCCGCTCTACCGCGGGATGCTCGGGATGCACGGCAACGTGGCCCCGAACCGGATGACGAACGCCTGCGACGTGCTGGTGGCCGTCGGGATGCGGTTCGACGACCGCGTGACCGGCGCCGTATCCGCCTATGCACGCCAGGCGAAGGTCATCCACATCGACATCGACACCTCCGAGATCGGCAAGATCATCCCCGTGGAGGTGGGTGTCCGCGGCGACGCGAAGAAGGTCCTCGCCCTCCTGACGGAGCGGATGAAGGAGCGGAAGCATCCTCACTGGAAAGCCGGATTCGACCGCTGCGACGCCGTGGAGAAGGAAAAGGTCATCGACCCGGAAATCCATCCCGCCTCCGGCATGCTCCGGATGGGGGAGGTGGTGGACCGGGTGGTCCGCGCCTCGGGCGGGGAGGCGGTCGTCGTCACGGACGTCGGCCAGAACCAGATGATGGGCGCCCGCTATTCCCGGTTCACCCATACGCGCAGTTTCATCTCCTCCGGCGGCCTGGGGACGATGGGCTTCGGCCTCCCCGCAGCCATCGGCGCCAAGGTGGCCCTGCCGCAGCGGCCCGTGTGCTGCTTCGTCGGTGACGGCGGCATCCAGATGACCATGCAGGAGTTCGGCACCATCATGCAGGAGCAGTTGGGCGTGAAGGTCGTCCTGCTGAACAACAACTGGCTGGGCAACGTCCGCCAGTGGCAGGAACTCTTCTTCGGCCGCCGCTACTCCCAGACGCGGATGCTGAATCCCGACTATGCGATGATCGCCCGCGCCTACGGCATCCGCTGCGTGACCGTGGAGAAACGGGAGGAACTTGCTTCGGCGCTGGAGGCGATGTTCGCGGACGACGCCCCCTTCCTGCTGGACGTCCATGTCCTGGAAGAGGGGAACGTGATGCCCATGGTGCCGCCCGGAAAGGGCATCCATGAGATCCTGATTGCAGAAAACGAATGGTACGGATAGCGATGGAAAACGGAGTCAAGGAATATACGGTGACCATCTATACGGAAAACCAGATCGGTCTCCTGGCGCAGATCACGAACGTGTTCACGCGCCACGGCCTGAGCATCTGGAGCCTGTCCGCGGGCGCCACGTCCATGGAAGGGGTCCACAACATCACCATCGTGACCGCCGGCCTGGAGAAGAAGGTGCGGGAGAGTGTCCAGCAGATCGAGAAGCGCGTGGACGTGATCAAGGTGTTCTACTACACCGCCGACAAGATCGTGTACCGCGAACTCTGCCTGTACAAGGTCCCCACGTCGGCCCTGCTCGAGACCTGCGACATCGAAACCCTGCTGAACCGCTATCATGCGCGCATCGTGGAGATGAACAAGGTGTTCACGGTCATCCAGAAGACCGGCCTGTCGGACGAGACGGCGAGCCTCTACGACGAACTCAAGCCGGTGGGCGTGCTGCAGTTCGTCCGTTCCGGCCGCATCGCGGTCTCCCGGGCCGAGCAGGAACCCGTCTTCAAGTTCCTGAAGAAGCGGGAAAAGGAAAGATATTTACAAACTAATGGCAAATAGACATGGCAAAGATCAATTTCGGCGGGGTCGATGAGAACGTCGTGACCCGCGAGGAGTTCACCCTGGAAAAGGCGCGGGAGGTCCTGAAGGACGAGACCATCGCCGTCATCGGGTATGGCGTGCAGGGACCGGGACAGTCCCTGAACCTGAAGGACAATGGGTTCAAGGTCATCGTGGGCCAGCGCAAGGGCAAGACCTACGACAAGGCCGTCGCCGACGGCTGGGTGCCGGGCGTGGACCTGTTCGAGATCGAGGAGGCCTGCGAGAAGGGCACCATCATCCAGTTCCTGGTGTCCGATGCGGCCCAGATTGCGATTTGGCCCACGGTGAAGAAGCATCTGACCGCGGGGAAGGCCCTGTACTTCTCCCACGGCTTCGGCATCACCTACAAGGAGCGCACGGGTATCATCCCGCCCGCGGACGTGGACGTGATCATGGTTGCCCCGAAGGGTTCCGGCACTTCCCTCCGCCGGCTCTTCCTGCAGGGCCGCGGCGTGAATTCCTCCTACGCCGTGTACCAGGACGCTACCGGCCGCGCCCTCGATCGCACGCTCGCCCTCGGTATCGGCGTGGGTTCCGGATACCTGTTCGAGACCGATTTCAAGCGCGAGGTATATTCCGACCTCACCGGTGAGCGCGGCACCCTGATGGGCGCGATCCAGGGCATCCTGTCCGCCCAGTACGAAGTGCTCCGCGAGCACGGCCACAGCCCGTCCGAGGCCTTCAACGAGACCGTCGAGGAACTGACACAGTCTCTGATGCCGCTCTTCGCGGAGAAGGGTATGGACTGGATGTACGCGAACTGTTCCACCACCGCCCAGCGCGGCGCGCTGGACTGGATGGGCCCGTTCCACGACGCCACCAAGCCGGTCTTCGAGAAACTGTACGAGCGCGTGGCGAGCGGCGAGGAGGCCCAGGTCTCCATCGACGCGAACTCCAAGCCGGACTACCGGGCGGGCCTGGAGAAGGAGTTGAAGGCGCTCCGCGAGAGCGAACTCTGGCGTACCGGAGCCGCCGTCCGCAAACTGCGTCCTGAAGAAATCGACCGATGAACGAGCGGGTTTACATATTCGATACCACGCTCCGTGACGGGGAACAGGTCCCGGGCTGCCAGTTGAACACCGTGGAGAAGATCCAGGTCGCGAAGGCCCTGGAACTCCTGGGCGTGGACATCATCGAGGCCGGTTTCCCGATTTCCAGCCCGGGTGATTTCAATTCGGTGGTGGAGATTTCCAAGGCGGTGACTTGGCCCACGGTATGCGCCCTGTCCCGGGCGGTGGAAAAGGATATCGACCTGGCCGCCGAGGCGCTGAAATACGCGAAGCGGGGCCGGATCCACACCGGGATCGGCACCTCCGACGAGCACATCCGCTATAAGTTCAATTCCACCCGGGAAGAGGTCCTGGAACGGGCCGTGCGGGCGGTCAAGTACGCGAAGAAATACGTCGAGGACGTGGAATTCTACGCCGAGGACGCCGGCCGGACCGACAACGAGTACCTCGCCCGCGTGGTGGAGGCCGTGATTAAGGCGGGCGCGACCGTGGTCAACATCCCCGACACGACCGGCTACTGCCTCCCGGACGAGTTCGGCGCCAAGATCAAGTACCTGATGGAGCACGTGGACGGGATCCACAAGGCCGTCATCTCCACCCATTGCCACAACGACCTCGGGATGGCCACGGCCAATACGATGGCCGGCCTGCTGAACGGCGCCCGCCAGTGCGAGGTGACCATCAACGGCATCGGCGAGCGGGCCGGAAACACCGCCCTGGAGGAGATCGCGATGATCCTGAAGGCCCACAAGGGGATTCCCCTGGAGACCAACATCAACACCAAGCGCATCTTCCCCACGAGCCGGCTCGTGTCCTCCCTGATGAACATGCCGGTCCAGCCCAACAAGGCCATCGTGGGCAAGAACGCCTTCGCGCATTCGTCCGGCATCCACCAGGACGGCGTCCTGAAGAACGCACAGACCTATGAGATCATCGACCCGAACGACGTGGGCATCGACACGAATTCCATCGTGCTGACGGCCCGCAGCGGCCGGGCGGCGCTCAAGTACCGGCTGGATGTGCACGGCGTGAAACTGGACGAGAAGAAACTGGACGAGGTGTACGAGCAGTTCCTCCGCCTGGCCGACAGCAAGAAGGAGATCCACGACGACGACATCCTGATGCTCGCCGGGGCCGACCGGGCCTCCGAGCGCCGCATCAAGGTGGACTGGCTCCAGGCGACGAGCGGCATCGGCATGAAGCCGGTCGCCTCCATCGGCCTGGACATCGCCGGGGAGAAATTCGAGGCTGCGGCGACCGGAAACGGCCCGGTGGACGCTTCCATCAATGCCCTTCGCCAGATCATCCGCCGGCATGTGACCATCAACGAATTCACCATCCAAGGTGTCTCCAAGGGGTCCGACGACCTGTGCAAGGTGCACATGCAGGTGGAGAACGAGGGACGGATCTACTACGGATTCGGCGCCTCCACGGACATCGTCACCGCCTCCATCGAGGCTTATGTGGACTGTATCAACAAGATTGTATGAATACCCTGTTTGACAAGATCTGGGATGCGCACGTCGTCCAGCATGTGGAAGGCGGGCCGGACCAGTTGTACATCGACCGGCTGTACTGCCACGAGGTGACGAGCCCGCAGGCCTTCGACGGCCTCCGTGCCCGCGGCATCCGCTGCCTGCGCCCGGAACGGATCGTCTGCATGCCGGACCACAATACCCCGACGGAGGGGCAGGACCGGCCCATCGAGGACCCTGTTTCCAAGAAACAGGTCGATGCCCTGGCCGCCAATGCGGCCGAATTCGGGCTGACGCACTTCGGGATAATGCATCCGGACAACGGGATCATCCACGTCGTGGGCCCGGAGAAGGGACTTTCCCTGCCCGGGATGACCATCGTCTGCGGTGATTCCCACACCTCCACGCACGGAGCCATGGGCGCCGTCGCCTTCGGCATCGGCACGAGCGAGGTGGAGATGGTCCTGGCTTCGCAGTGCATCCTGCAGCAGAAGCCCAAGTCGATGCGGATCCGGGTCGAGGGCACCCTGGGCAAGGGCGTGACCGCCAAGGACATGGCCCTCTTCCTGATGAGCCGGCTCACGACCAGCGGTGCGACGGGCTACTTCGTCGAGTACGCCGGTTCCGCCGTCCGGGCCCTGTCCATGGAAGGCCGCCTGACCCTGTGCAACCTGTCCATCGAGATGGGGGCTCGCGGGGGATTCGTCGCACCGGACGAAACCACGTTCGCCTACCTCAAGGGCCGCGACTGTGCGCCGAAGGGGGAGGAGTGGGACCGGGCGGTCGAAGCCTGGCGGCAACTGCGCAGTGACGACGACGCCGTATTCGACCGGGAAGTCGTGTTCGATGCGGCGGAGATCGCGCCGATGATCACCTATGGAACCAATCCCGGAATGGGTATTCCCATCACGGGCTACCTTCCTACGTTGGACGACATCCCTTCCGAGGCACATGCCTCATTCTGCAAATCATTGAAATACATGGGATTCCGACCGGGCTACATGCTCCTGGGAAAGCCCGTCGACTATGTTTTCCTCGGCGCCTGCACGAACGGGCGCATCGAGGATTTCCGGGCCTTCGCCTCCATCGTCGCCGGCCGCCGGAAGGCACCCGGCGTCGTGGCCTGGCTCGTGCCCGGCTCCTGGAAAGTGTATCGTCAGATTGAGGCGGAGGGACTGGACAAGGTCCTGGAAGCCGCCGGCTTCGAGATCCGCCAGCCCGGCTGTTCCGCCTGCCTGGCGATGAACCCCGACCGGATTCCCGCCGGGAAATACTGCGTATCCACGAGCAACCGGAACTTCGAAGGCCGGCAGGGCCCCGGTTCCCGGACGCTCCTCGCCAGCCCGCTGACGGCGGCCGCCGCGGCCGTCACCGGCTGCATCACCGATCCCCGCGCACTGCTATGAAACAGAAATTCGACATCATCGAGAGCACCTGTGTCCCGCTTCCGTTGGAGAACGTGGACACCGACCAGATCATTCCCGCCCGCTTCCTGAAGGCGACGACCCGGGATGAGCGTTTCTTCGGCGAAAACCTGTTCCGCGACTGGCGCTACGATCCGGACGGGACGCCGGTCCCCGGCTTCGTGCTGAACGACCCCCGCTACGGCGGGGAGATCCTCGTCGCCGGCCGTAACTTCGGCTCCGGCTCCAGCCGCGAGCACGCGGCCTGGGCCATCGCCGGCTATGGATTCAAGGTGGTGATTTCCAGTTTCTTCGCGGATATCCACAAGAACAACGAACTGAACAATTTCGTCCTGCCGGTGGTCGTGACGCCCGGATTCCTGGAGGAACTGTTCGCAAGCATCGATGCGGATCCCGCGACGAAAGTGCGGGTGGACGTTCCGAACCAGACCGTGACGAACCTCGCCACGGGCCGGAGCGAATCCTTCGAGTTGAACGCTTACAAGAAATACTGCCTGATGAATGCGCTGGACGACATCGACTACCTGCTGCTTCAGAAAGACAAGATCGAAGCCTACGAGAAACGATGATCGAAATCCTGGATACGACCCTGCGTGACGGCGAACAGACCGCCGGTGTCTCGTTCAACCCGGACGAGAAACTGGCCATCGCGCGCCTGCTGCTGGAGGAACTGAAGGTGAACCGGATCGAGGTGGCCTCGGCGCGGGTGTCCCGCGGCGAGGAGGAAGCCTTTGCCAAGATCTGCGCCTGGGCCTCCACCTGCGGGAGGATCGGCGCCGTCGAGGCGCTGGGCTTCGTGGACGGGGGACAGTCGGTGGAATGGATCCGTTCGGCCGGGGGCAGGGTGATGAACCTGCTCACCAAGGGCTCGCTCCGCCACGTGACCGGGCAACTCCGGAAGCGGCCGGACCAGCATCGGGACGACATCCTCCGGGAAATCCGCCTGGCCGTGTCCAAGGGGCTTGAAGTCAATGTTTACCTGGAGGACTGGTCCAACGGAATGGCCGATTCGCCGGACTATGTCTTCTTCCTGGTCGATGCCCTGCAGGAGGCCCCTGTGCGGCGGATCATGCTGCCCGACACCCTGGGCATCCTGGACCCGGTCCGGGCCGGGGATTACTGCCGGACGATGACCGACCGCTATCCCGGCATCCATTTCGACTTCCATCCGCACAACGACTATGACCTGGCCGCCGCCAATGCGTTCGCCGCGGTAAGGGCCGGGGTCAAGGGCCTGCACACGACCGTGAACGGGCTGGGGGAGCGGACCGGAAACCTGCCCGTGTCCAGCGTCATCGGCATCCTGAACGACCACCTGAAGGTGGCCAACACGCTGGACGAGAGCCGCCTGATGCACGTGTGCCGCTATGTGGAGACCATCTCCGGCGTGCGGATCCCGGCGAACAAGCCTCTCGTGGGCGAGTTCGCCTTCACGCAGACAAGCGGGGTCCATGCCGACGGCGACCGCAAGGGCGGACTGTACCAGAACGCCCTGCTGCCGGAACGCTTCGGCCGCCACCGCCATTATGCCCTCGGAAAGACCAGCGGCAAGGCCAATGTGGTCAAGAACCTGGAAACCCTGGGCATCACCCTCACCCCGGAACAGATGAAGCGGGTGACGGCCCGGGTGGTGGAACTCGGCGACAAGAAGGAAAGCCTGTCCACCGAAGACCTTCCGTTCATCGTCGCGGACGTCCTGAAAGGGGATTTCTCCTCCGCGCCGGACCGGATCCACATCATCAATTACGGCCTCCAACTCACGCGGGGGATGCGCCCGGTCGCGAACCTGCGCATCGACATCGACGGAACGCAGTACGAGGAATCCGCGGCGGGGGACGGCCAGTACGACGCCTTCATGAAGGCGCTGTGGAAGATCTACGACCGGCTGGGCCGGAAGCACCCGCGGCTGACGGACTATGTCGTGAAGATTCCGCCCGGAGGCAAGACGGACGCCCTCGTGGAGACGACCATTTCCTGGGACTGGGAAGGCCGCGGCTTCAAGACGCGGGGCGTGGATTCCGACCAGGCCGAGGCGGCCATCAAGGCCACGGTCAAGATGTTGAACCTGATAGAAAACCAACGGATATGAAACTCAAGATTGCAAAGTTGCCCGGAGACGGCATCGGCCCGGAGGTCGTGGCCCAGGCCGTCAAGGCCGTCGATGCCGTGTGCGCCCGGTTCGGGCATGAGGCATCCTATGTCTCGGGGTATGTGGGCGCCTGTGCCATCGACCGGTTCGGAGACGCCTATCCGGCCGAGACGCATGCCCTGTGCCTGGAAAGCGACGCCGTCCTGTTCGGGGCGGTGGGCGATCCCCGATACGACAACGACCCGACGTCGAAGGTGCGCCCGGAACAGGGACTCCTCGCCATGCGCAAGCAGTTGGGCCTGTATGCCAACCTACGCCCGGTGGAGACCTTCAAGTCCCTCGTGGACAAGTCCCCGCTGAAGGCCGAACTCGTGGACGGGGCCGATTTCCTGTGCATCCGGGAACTCACCGGTGGCATGTATTTCGGCGAGAAGGGCCGGAAGGACGGTGGGAACACCGCCTACGACACCTGCATCTACAGCCGGGCCGAGGTGGAGCGCATCCTGCGCCTCGCCTTCGAATATGCCGGCCGGCGCCGCGGGCACCTCACGGTCGTGGACAAGGCCAACGTGCTGGAATCGTCCCGCCTGTGGCGCCAGGTCGCCCGGGAAATGGAACCGGACTATCCCGGCGTCACGGTCGATTACATGTTCGTGGACAATGCCGCCATGCAACTGATCCGCTGCCCGAAGTTCTTCGACGTCCTGGTGACCGAGAACACCTTCGGCGACATCCTGACGGACGAGGCCAGTTGCATCAGCGGATCGATGGGCCTGCTGGCATCGGCGTCGGTCGGGGAGCACACCTCCCTGTTCGAGCCCATCCACGGCTCTTATCCGCAGGCGGCTGGGAAAGACATCGCGAACCCCGTCGCGGCCATCCTGTCGGCGGCGATGATGTTCGAGTATGCCTTCGGCCTGATGGACGAAGGAAAGGCCATCCGCAAGGCCGTTGCGGCCTCGCTGGAGGCCGGTGTGACCACCGAGGACCTCGGCGGCACGTATTCCACCTCCGCGGTGGGTGATTGGATTGCATCTGAAATCTGAAACGATATGGAACCGATTGATTGGAAAAACCTGGGCTTCGACGCCTACCGGACCCGCACGGTCGTCTTCTCCCATTACAAGGACGGCAAGTGGTCCACTCCCGAGATGACGGAGACCTTCTCCTTTACGATGGACCCGTTCGCGCAAGTGCTGCACTACGCGATTTCCTGCTTCGAGGGCCTGAAGGCCTTCCGGCAGAAGGACGGGCGCATCGCCCTCTTCCGTCCGGACAGGAACGCCGCCCGCATGCAGCGGACGGCCGATTTCCTGGGCATGCCCTGCCCTTCCGAAGAAATGTTCATCCGGATGTGCGGGGACTGTGTACGCGGCAACCTGGAGTTCCTGCCGCCGTACGGGCTGGGGGCTTCGATGTACGTCCGCCCGCTGCTGTTCGGCGTCCATCCCCAGATGCAACTGGTACCCTATCCGGAGGCCGTTTTCGCCGTGATGTGCGCCCCCGTGGGCTCCTACTATGGCGCCCACCTGAAGTCCTGTGCCGCCGCCATTCCCGGCAACTATGACCGCTGCGCGCCCAAGGGTTCCGGCAGTTACAAGATCGGCGCGAACTATGCGGCGACCTTCAAGCCCTACAAGTGGGCGCACGAGCAGGGGTATGCGGAGATCCTGTACCTGAATTCCTGCACCCGGGAGTTCGTGGACGAGTTCGGATCGTCCAACTTCTTCGGCATCAAGGGCAACACGTATGTGACTCCGCTTTCCGACAGCGTCCTGCCTTCCATCACGAACCTGACCCTGCAGCAGGTGGCGGTCGATCTGGGGATGGAAGTGGAGAAGCGTCCCGTTCCCCTGGAGGAACTCGCCGAGTTCGACGAGGCGGCGGGCTGCGGTACGGCCGTGGTGATCACCCCGCTTTCGCACATCGACATGAAACCCGTCCTGGAAGAACCGGGCGTCTCCCGTTCCTTCCGCTACTGCCCGGACGGCGAAGTGGGACCCGTGTGCAAGAAACTCTACCAGCGCATCCGCGAAGTCCAGGACGGCGATGTCCCCGACGTCCACGGCTGGTGCCGATACATCGGCTACTAGCGCCTGGAAAACATGGAAGAAAACGAGGCTCGCATCCCTGCGAGCCTCGTTTCTGGTTAGTTAGTAGTGTATTCTTACTCAGAAGAAGGTTAATTGTGTCGGTTAGAAGAAGCGTTTTCGTCTTCTGGAAAAGGCTGGCATGTCACATGCTTACCTTTTTCAATGACAAAGATACGCAAACTTTCTTTATGTGCAAATTTTTTTGAATAAAACTTTATTTAATAAAAAGTTTTAAAAACTATATGTGAGTTTCACCATAACATTCCGCGGGGCCTGGGGATAGAGTCCGGCCTCCATGTAGTCGCTGCCATCCCAGGCGCGGTACACCCAGGCATACGCATAGTACAGGCGGTTGAGGAGGTTGTTCACATGGACGGAAACGCCCAGGGAGCCTGTCGGAAGGGGGAACGAATGGGTCAGGGACAGGTCCGTGACGAAGAAGGCGGGGATGCAGCGGTCCGCGTTCGCGGTGTTGTCCCAGTACTGTTTTCCCACATATTTCCCGCTCAGGGTCAGGGTGAGGGGTTTCCAACGGCCCTGGAAAGGAGAGACGGAGACGCGGCCCATGCCGACCACGGAAGGGGAAAGCAACATGGCCGTGTTCTCATAGGTCTCCGTTTTGTAGCCGCCATCGACCCAGTTCTCGATGTAGGCGGTGAAGGAGCGGAGTTTGTTGGTGGACAGGGTCAGGTTCGCATCGGCCCGGAGCCAGCCGGCGGGCGTCCACGCGGCGGCGAGTTCGATGCCCCGGCGCCAGCCCCTGCCAACATTTTCCTTGATCGCGTACCCCGAGGAACTCAGGCGGCCCGTTTCCAGCAGCATGTCCCGGTACTCCATCAGGTAAGCGTTGGCCGATGCCGTGAAACGTTCCGCGGCGAATTCCCAGCCCGCTTCGATGTCCAGCATCGACTCTGGCTTGATCGGAATCATTTCTCCCTTGATGTTCTCCTTGATGTCGCTCTTGCCCGGCTCGCGGTGGCCGACGGCGGCGGAGACATAGACCTTGTGGGCACCGAAGTTGGCGGTGACGCCCGCACGGGGATTGAAGAAATCCCATTTCTCGTGATAGTCGATCGGCACCGAACTCGCCTTGTCATCCCGCCCTACGAGGGAGTAGCCGATGTGGCGGTACTGCAGGTCGGCATAGGCGGTAAGCCACGGAAGCGGCTGATACTCGGCACGCACGAACGTGCTGACTTCCTGCTTGGTGCCGGTGTTGCGGTACCAGGCGTCCTGCCGGTTCATGGACGCATAGTCGTAGTCCGTCCCCAGCAGGCGTGCCCAGAGCATCTCGCCCCAGTGGCCGCCGACGTAACGGGAGACGTTCACCCCGCCATCGACCTTCAGGGAGGACGTCCGCAGGCGGAGGTCCGTCTGGAAGACGTACAGGTCGTTGTCCATCCGCTTCCGGTAGATCATGTCGCTCTTCTTCTGGCCCTGCCAGGAACTGAACGGATAGCCGAATTCGGCGAACTTCCGTCCGGTCTTGTAGTACTCGTCATAGCCGTCGCCGCGGGTGTAGTCCGCCACGGAGGTCCAGGTAAGGACGTCCGTCAACTGGCGGGAATAGTGCAACTGGAGGTGGTGCTGGGCGTAGTTGTCGGTCTGGTTCGGGTAGTAGCGGGTGTTGCCGGCGTCATCGACATACTCGCCTGCGCCGTTGTAGCGGCGGTCGGTCGCGTACATTTCCGGGGAGATGCCGTCCCAGGTGATGCCGCTTTTCTGGTCGCCCATCAGGTAGGTGAACCGGAGGGAGTTCTTTCCCTTCAGCCAGCCCAGGACGGCGAACAGCGAGGCGGATTCCACGCCGGCGTTCCGGATGTAGCCGTCCGTCCTTCCGGCGGAGTAGGCGAGGTTGAAGTACAGGCCCGAAGGCTGCAGGCCGGACATGCCGGAGACCGTCGTCAGGACCGTTCCGTACGATCCGGCGGAAACCTCCCAGCGGAAGGAAGGTTCGGGCGCGACGAAGGCCGTGTTCATGTTGACGCTGGCCCCGAAGGCGCCGGCTCCGTTCGCGGACGTGCCCAGACCGCGCTGGACCTGGACGCCGGAGAGGAGGGCCGTCAGGGCGGGGATGTTCACCCAGAACACTTCCTGGGATTCGGAGTCGTTCAGGGTGACGCCGTTCAGGGTGACGTTGATCTGGGAGCCCTTGGAGCCGCGGATGGTCATCGCCGAGTTGCCCAGCCCGGTACCGCCCTCGTTGTAGGTCACCACGGAAGGCAGGAGGTTCAGGGTCATCGGCAGGGAATTCATCGGGTTGGAGGCCCGGAGAGCGTCCTTGCCGACATCGGTATGCGTTACAGGGGTGCGGGTCCCGGCGCGGGACGAGGAGACGAGGACGGAATCCAGTCTTTCCACTTTTTCAGGCTCCTGCGCTCCCGCGCAGATGCACACGGCGGCAAACGCCGCCATCAATACGGTTTTCTTCATATACTTTCCTCCGGCGGTATGAACCGCATCAGGTTCTACGGGTTTGTTCTCAACCGGGCGCGTGGGCCCGATACCCCGAGATATTATTTCTTAACCAGTTCTATCTCAAACATTTTGGGCCAGTACTTCCCGGTCAGGAAGATCCTGCCCCGCTTGTCCACGGCAATGCCGTTCAGCACATCCTCGTTCCCGGTCCGTTCCCGGTAGGGGAGCAGGCCCCGGCAGTCCACGGCCGCCTCCACCTTGCCGTCGGCAGGGTCGATGATGACGATCGTGTCGGACGTATAGATGTTCGCCCAGATTTTCCCGTCGATGTATTCCAGTTCGTTCAGTTCGCGCACCGACTTCCCGTCCATGGTGACCCGGAGGCGCCGCTGCACGTTCAGGTCTCCGTCCATGAAGTACAGGAAGGAGGTGCCGTCGCTGGCGATGAGTTGCTTCCCGTCCGTGGTGAGGCCCCAGCCCTCCCGCGGGTAGGGGAGCGTCGCCTTGTATTTCCGCGTGGCGGCGTCGTACAGGAAGACGACGTTGTTCGTCCAGGTCAGGAGGTAGAGGTTGTCCCCGAAGAAGATGGAACCCTCGATGAAATACTTCCGCGAGAAGTCCATCCGGGAGAGGGCCTCGCCCGTCTCCAGGTCCACGGTACGGAAGGTGCTCTCGCCCCACTGGCCGGTGGATTCATACAGGGAATCCCCGTGGAAGAACAGGCCCTGGGTATAGGATGTGACGTCGTGGGGGTACTCCTGCACGACTTTCACCTTGTACTGGCGCACCTTCGTGGAGCCGCAGGAAACCGCGGCCGCGACGAGGCAGAGTATGAGCAAAAACTTTCTCATTTCCGAACGGGCAGACAAAAGTACATATTTTTTCGTACCTTTGCAACCGAAAAAGGCGGGACGATCTGCCGCGCCGGGAAACCGGTGAGGAAAGTCCGCACAGGGCAGGGCGCCTGACTGTGGAAAGCACAGAAGGGAGTAATCTTTTCCGTCCGTAACAGAGAATGACCGCCCGCAAGGGCAAGGGTGAAAACGCGGGGTAAGAGCCCACGACGCCGTGCGGCGACGTACGGCGGGTACGGCGGCAGGCCTGCAAGACCAAATATACCGGCAGATGAGGGCGGCCCGTCCGAT
>JAEEGJ010005730.1_pt1 | contig 38464 bp, 33 predicted proteins | sample 8958761 | NCBI WGS metagenome assembly JAEEGJ01 (sample SAMN16246546, study PRJNA631951) | gut metagenome | biome: gut microbiome; feature: rumen; material: RS-attached | host: Bos | place: Iran: Karaj | collected 2018-10
AATTCATCCTCATCAACATCATTATCTCCACCTTCATCTTCGGTGTGGGTGTCGACTACAGCATTTTCATCACCGAAGGTTTGCTCACGCAGGCGCGCACGGGCAATCGCGATGTGCTCACCTGGCACAAGGTGGCCATCTTCTTCTCAGCCATCATTCTGGTTATCGTAGTAGCCTCACTCCTCTTCGCCGTTCATCCCGCCATCCAATCCATCGGTCTCAGCACACTCATCGGAATGGCCTCAACCATAATGATTTCGTATTCCCTGCTGCCGTTCGCATTCTGGAGGTTGATGAAATGGCCGTGGTATAAGCGGAATGTGATGAAAAAGGTCCAGAAAAAATGAGCTATTCCTCTCCCATTCGCGTCTTCATTGCCGCATTGACCTCGGCCGAATAGTATTGGAAAAAGTTGAAACTCATGGCAATGGAGATTTTGAGAATCAAATCGGCATCGAGTGAAGGCCTATTGAAGATTTTGTAGACATGGTTGCGGGTGCAGCTAATCTCACGAGCCAGCCAGCTTGCGCTGCGCTGGTCAGTCTTGAGTTGGGCTTGGATGAGGTGCCCGATATGGATATTGCTTTGAAAGTTTTCCATCTGATCACGTAATCGAATAGCGCAAAAGTAGCCCTTAACAGACCTTCATTTTTCATCCATTTCATCCATTTGCATTTTCTTTCGATTCCTAACATGAAAATGCTTATTTTTGCCCAAAATAAGCGAAACCATGTTATCCCTTCCCGTCATAGCAATGATCAAGAAGAAATCGGGGCTGGACTTCAGTAATGCCAAGGACTTTGAGGTGTTGTCGGAGTCGTTTCCGGCCAGCGACCGTTTGGGTGTCAACACCCTGAAACGGCTGATGGGCTATGCCAAATCCCCTATCGCGCCACGCAAAGCCACCCTTGACGCTTTGGCGCATTATCTCGGTTCGCCTTCATGGGAAGCGCTGACAGGTGTCCAACCTGTTGAAAGCGACTGGATGGAGAAGGCTTTCTTCGCCGATGAGATTCGCGAAGGCACAACGGTGGAGGCATCATGGCTACCCAACCGTCACATCGCTTTGCTGTGTATCGGCGAAAACAAGTTTAGGGTGACCGAAAGCCTTAACGGCAAGCTGCAAGTCAACGATGAGGTGACCATCTTCAACTTTCGCTTGGAGTATCCTTTACAGGTGTTTCAAGTCATCCGCAATGGCGAGATTGTGCGCGATGCCGCTGGTAACGAGTTGGGTTATGTAGCAGGCCGACAGAACGGATTGACCGAACTATTCATCAAGGAGGCAGCCTAATGAGCGATTCAGATTTTATCAGTCCTGCACAACACGAGCAGGAAGAGGTGCTTTTCGATAGCGGTGGCACCTGTGATTGCTACCGTCTCGTCAAAGACAATCGTGTGTATTGCGTCAAACGGCCCAAAAAGGACATGCGCTTTTCGGAGGCTTACATGAATTTGTTCCGCAAGGAGTTTGAACTCGGCATAGAGTTGGAGCATCCTAATATTGTGCGTTATTTCGCCTACGATGAGGACGAACAAGGCCCTTTCATCCGCATGGACTACATCGACGGCGATAGCCTTGAGGCTTTTGTTGCTCAGCATCCTGACTATTTCAAAGAGAAAGGACATAGGAAACAATTCTGCGACGAGTTGTTTTCAGCTTTGGACTATCTCCACGACAAGAAGATGCTGCACCTCGACCTCAAGCCCAGCAACATCCTCATCACCAACAAGGGCCATCATGTGAAGCTTATTGATTTAGGGTTCGGTTGGAGCGAGAGTTACTTGCATGATTTAGGGTTTACCCGTGATTATTGTGCGCCAGAACAACAGACTGCCGAGACCGAGTTGTTCGGCCCAGCCACCGACATCTATGCCTTGGGCAAGATACTACAGCGTTTCGGTTTGGCCAAGGATGCTGTAATTCAAGGTTGCCTGAAAGAAAATTCGAAGGAGCGTTACCAAAGCGTTGGAGCGCTTCAAAAGGCCTTCCGGCGAAATGAGACTAAAAGCAAAGCTACCAAAGTATTGTATGGAGTGTTGGGAGTCGTCGTGATAGGCGTTGCAATATTGCTGCTTGGACAACCCAAGGAACCTCCCATCCCCGTTCGTCCACCTGCGCCAGAGGGTGCAGAGGATGCCATCAACGGCTTGTTCACTATCAATGCCAAAGGCGATCAGGTGTATTTCTCAAAGGGTAACTTGCAATACAAACCCTACACCAACACTTGGCGTTTTGCAGAAAACCAATTTGACTACATTGGTGGCGACAATGCAAATGTTATTCAAGAGGCAAACCACAGGGGCTGGATTGACTTGTTTTGTTGGAGTTCCAACGGGCAAGAGCATGGTGCCATTAATTATCAACCTTGGAGTCACCAAACCGAGGACCAGGAATCAGGTACATGCCTTTACAATGCATACGGTTCTGACACATGTGACCTTTGCGACTTTAATGGACAAGCCGATTGGGGCTACAATGCCATTAGCAATGGCGGCAATGAAGAAGGACTTTGGCGCACCATGACCATGGACGAATGGCTCTACCTCCTTGATGAACGAAGCACCGCCACGGGCATACGCTTCGCAAAGGCCAATGTTGTGGGAGTGAATGGCTTGTTACTCTTGCCTGATGACTGGGACAATTCGTATCAACTACACGATGTTAACAACGATGATGTCGACTATATGAGCAACACTATTCCGCAGCCTTTCTGGACGGAAAAAGTGGAATCACAAGGAGCGGTTTTCCTCCCAGCGGCAGGTATTCGTGACGGAACCGTCGTTGGATTGATAGGGAGATATGGTTTTTATTGGTCAGCCACTCATTTGGGAACCTTTGATGCTAAGGGTGTATATTTCTCAGGCTCCTTTTTCAACCATGAAAACAAACATGGAAAATGCTTCTCACACAGTGTGCGGCTGGTGAGAGATAGGTAAGAGCATCGACCAAATTCAGTTTTCTCCTACGCGCCCTTTCATCCCTTCAAGGAACTCAGCAGTATAGTATTGGAAAAAGCTGAAATTCATGGCCAAGGAAATGCTGCGCAGCAGTTCGCCATCTAACGAAGGCTTGCGGAACACCTTGTAAAGATGGTTGCGCGAGCAGCCAATCTCGCGTGCCAGCCAGCTTGCGCTGCGCTGGTCGGCTTTGAGTTGCTCACGGATGAAGTGCCCAATGTGGATGTTTCCCTGTTTTTCCATTGCCTGCCTATTGCTTGGGCTTTGACTCTTTTCCCGTGGAGCAATGAAAAAGCGTGAAACGCATTTCTTATGTCACCGAAGGCTCTGGAAGGCCCGTCACACCATAAGTAATAGCAGTTCACGCTAAAAGCATGAACTCTTGCTATTCTTATCCCCGTGTGACAAATTTTCCAGATTTTCAGTAAAGGAACAAGAGCAAAAGCTCGGTTAGTATTTCAGATGGTTATCTCTTTTCCGTTCTTTGACTTTTTAGAATTAGGCTTCAAAAATACGTAAAATATCCAAAATGGATATAGGTTTCATGTTGGTATCCGACAAAAAGTTCGGTTTTTATGCCAAAAACCAGCGAAATCTGTCTTTTTTTTCGACATTTCGCTGGTTTTTGACGGGAACTTTCGGGCGAAAATAGATTGATTTCGCTCGATGTGTTATGTCACATCTTCTCCTTACTGAGGTTTGTATGTCTTGCCATTTTGCTCTTGATAGTTTTTGATAAACTGTACGTTCGTTTTTTCGATATTGTTCAATGCCGCTTCTGTCACGCTGGAGTCGGGATGATACCAACCGAACTGCTTGAAATAGTTGTTCAATTCTTGAGACTTGAACACATAGCCATGTTTCGCATAAACACTGTTGCGCAAATAGGTCAACTCTTTGGCCGATAATGGACTTAAATCGCTTTCCGAAAAACGATAAGAACTGGCATCTTTGCTGAACAAGTCAGATAACGATGTTTGTTGCAGCATTTCGGGAAAGGTGTTTTGACTAACGAAGTCATTGTTGTCGTTGGAGGAGACTTGCGGAGGATAACTATGGTTGGCCTCAAAAACCGCAGCCTCAAAATCGTCTTCCTCGATTTTTCGCAATGCGATACCGCTATATTCCCCTTGTACGATATAGATGGAACGATGCTCAACATCTACTCGGATGTACTCATCAAACCCAAATGAAACACCATTCCCTTCTCTAGTAATATAATCTGGCCTGTTTTTTAATTCAATATCCTGTTTTGGCATATCCTCAACCCGGTCAGACGCTTCGTCCATGTTGCTATTGACAACTTGATAGTATGAATCTGAGACAATCATACGTCCAAAGTTTCCATAATCGTCTACTCCAGCCCATACTCCTTTCAGCCATTCATATCCATAGAGTTTACTCTGTTGGGCTTTTCTTTGTGCTTCCAATTCAGCTTCGTATTGGGCCTTTTGTTCTGTCTGGATACGTTGCTGTTCAGCTATTTGTTGCTCGTAGGGTGCCTTTTGCTCGGCCAAGAACCTTTCCTGTTTCATTTTGTTCAGCAAATAGTATGCTGTTGCACCACCTGTTGCCAAAACGAGTGCTACAATAATGCCGATGATAAGTCCTTTTTTGCTTTTCTTGCTTTTGTTATCAGAGGGCAAAACTTCATTGATCTTTTTTTCGTTTTGTTTAGGCTTATCAACAGCTGGTTGCGGTTGGGTTTCGGTTGGAGAAACAAGAGGTTGAGACGGGATGGATGGTTTGTCATTAACCTTGTTCACTGGCATAGCTGGTGGAATGATCGCTTCAGAAACGGTGGAACTTTCAGTATTAATAGGTTCAATTGTGTTTTGAAGTTTGGTCTTGCTGGTAGTTACCACCTTGGCAACTTTGTCTTTCATAATAGCAAACCCTTCGCTGACATTAATATTCTCAGGCTTCCTAATCCTATCCATCAGCTTGTCAAAAGCGATTCCCGTCTTAGCCCAAATCTTCATTAATCCATCCACAAATGAATAACCAAACCTAACAAAGATATTACCGCCATCAACATAAGAACGGTCAAATTCCGGCTCTTCTGACACTAATTCATAAAGTTTTTCTACGTATTCTTCGTCGGGTGGAGCGATTCTTCTGTAGCAAATAAACGAGCCAATACTCAAAGCCAACCCTGGGAACCCTAAAAATCCTTTGTCATAAATAATGCCTAATAATACCATTATCGCTCCTACGGCAATGCCTCCAATCCATAAGGGATCAAGGTTTCGCTCTAAAGTAACAGGATCGCTATCTAGGTACTCTTTGACAAATTGGTCACTCTCCAAGGTGGCAAACTTGGAAGAGAACCGTTTCAGTGATGACAAATCGCTTTCAGAGATATTGCAACTTTTGATGACATGGTTAAAGAACGCTTGTTCGTTAAGCGATATTTCTCGGTCAACAGCAATACACTGCCAAATGTAACTGATGGTTTTTTTTGAAACCAATAGATGCTTTAATTTTCTTACCATTGCTTCGTGCGAAACCTTAGGTGTATATCTGTAGGAATAGTATCTCATCCGTCTATCCCTTTGGTTGGCATTCAGGCACATGTGTTTCATAATCAAGTAGAGATTGCTTGATTCCTCAGGGCTAATGCCGTCCAAGTTGAAAATGTAGGCAGTCAGTTTTGCCAGATCTTTATGACGATGTCGGGCGAATCTGTCTTGCTTCACCCGATCGGCTTTTGACATCTCGAACACTTTGATGGATTTGGGAAGGTCGTCATAGCATACCACGCCGTTGTCACCAAGAAGCACCATCTCGTAATCTTTCCCGTTGATTTCGTATCTAATACGCGTTGCTGGGATTTTGCTGGAAATAAGAGTGTTTTTGTAAGACATATATTCGGGTATGTTTTCTTGCATCTCGGATGTCTGCTCATACTGTTTTTTGAAATCCTCGGCATATGTTTCATACTTATTTGCCGTGTCGCATAGTTTCTTGAGGTCTTTTTCGGTATCATCAAATGCCAAGATACCTTCCTTGCGCCATAGTTTGCACACCGCCTTATATAACTCTTCACCCGTGGCCACACGCAATCCGTCAATCAAATCGGGCGTGGGGCCAGGATGACATAACTGCCTGACACAATAGTATGCCGTATATTCAAGGTATTGCTGGTAAAAACCTGTTCCTTGGCATCTTTCACAGGTGACTTCTCCAGTTCCGCCACATGTCATACATCTTCCACTTCCCCAACAAGTATTGCACATGATATAGCCTTTCCCGTGACACCTGGAACAATCTATTGTACCACTTCCATGGCACATATAGCATCTTTTACCGTCTCTATCTATACCTCCTCCGCCGCAACGAGAGCACCTGTTTATTCCCCTTCCACCACAACTAGGGCATCTTGTTTCTCCTTGTCCATTACAAGAAGGACAACGGCCGTTGCCTCCACAGTTGCCACATGTTTCTGTTGGGTCACATTCAAAAGTTTTCACGCTGCCGCTGAAGATCCACGACTTGTCTTTAAATGTTATGTCAACATATTTACCCATTTCTATCAATTTTTTCGTGTGTTAATTCTGTAAAATCATAATCTTCAATCCTATAGGAAGAAGAATCGGCTTCCAGGTCGTTTCCAGGTTGTTCGAGTTTTTCTACCGTAAACTGGATATGAGAATGTTCGGCTATTGCACTATAGGTCTCAATGTGCTCGATGGATTTAATATCCACGAAACTGCCTAGGTTTTGCAAGCCAGGAAGTTGCAAACTAATCAGGTTCAGCAAACCAATGTAGTCCTTGGGGTCGTCAGAAGTATGGTCGTTGACAAGCCCTTCAATTTCTTTTGCGTTTAGTTTTGTTGTCATAGTTTTTATAATTCAATTTTTCTGTTAGATTCAACAAATGTGGCAGCAGTTATCTCTGCTAATATACAGCTGAACGTTTTTTTGTTCTTGTCATGTTGAAATGTTTTATGGACGAATTAGTAATACTTGCGTTTATTTTAAAAGTCTAATCTACGTCCTCCAAGAAATTCTTCGGTATGAGTGGTTGAAGCTTTACTTGTCAATGAAGCGCTCACAGCATTTTCGTTGGCCCACTGGCGAAGTTTGGTGAATTCGTCTTTTCGCATTTGGCCCATGGGTACCATGCGCTTTATTGTGGTTTCAAAGTCTTTCATGCTCAAGTCGGCGGAAGAGTCGCCATTGATTTTTCTGGAAAAAGCTTCAATCAGCGAATCTGCCACCCAAGATTCAAGTTCAGCACCCGCAAGAACCACATCTTTTCCAAAGGTCTCTTCCCCACTCATATCAGCAAGTTTGTCGAAATCGAAGTTGCTCAAGTCTCTTTTCAATTTTGAGACATGTATCTGAACGATCTTTTTCCGTTCATCCTTTGACGGGAAATCGACGAAAAATATCTCATCAAATCTTCCTTTTCTCAACAATTCTGGCGGCAGGCCGTTGATGTTGTTTGCAGTTGCAAACACAAAGACAGGAGCCGTTTTTTCCTGCATCCATGTCAACAGATTGCCAAACACACGAGTTGAAGTACCACCATCACCGCCTCCACCAGAAACGCCAGACAAGCCTTTTTCAATCTCATCAATCCATAAGATAGATGGAGATATTGCCTCGGCTGTCTTTAATGCTAATCTCATATTTGATTCAGATGAGCCTACGATACCTTGGAATATCTTACCCATATCCAACCTTAATAAAGGCATATTCCATGTAGTTGACACACATTTTGCCGTCAATGACTTTCCGCATCCAGGTATTCCTGTCAACAAAACACCTTTTGGTGGTTTCACGCCATACTTCAATGCTTCATCTCCAAAACAATGACTACGCAACTCAAGCCAATTCTTTAATGTCTGCAGACCACCTACATCATTTAGGTTTAACTGGCTATCGATATACTCTAGAATACCAGTCTTTCTGATGATCTGTTTCTTCTCGGAAAGGATGCCTTTCAAATCAGAAGCATCTATCCGCCTGTTGGAGACCAAAGCCCTAGCAAAACTATTGTCAATCTCTAATTTCGTTAAACCAACAGAGGCATCCACAAACTTTTCAAGTAGTTCATTATTAACGTCAATGGTTACTCCCTGCATTCCCTTGTAATTATTCAAGAAAGACGTTATGATGTCCTTAACCTCTTCTCTTGAAGGAAGCGGGAAATCCACCAACGTTATTTCTTTTTGCAAGTCAGTGGTTATCTCAAAAGTTGGAGCAATGATAATACAATTGCTAACATATCCTTTTTTCCTGATATTCATGGCAAAGTCCTTGAGCCGTCTGCGATTTACGGCAGGAGCCTTACTATTTAGGTAGCTGTCAGCGTCACAGAACACAAATATGTTTCTACTGCCTTGTTCTTTCGCACGGTTCTCACAGAATCTCAATGCAGCTGTGAAATCAAGAGTTTTCTCTTGGCTTGCACTTCTGCCATTTGCATAGGTCACTCCATCGGTCGAGTTCCATATATACAACTCGTGATTAATGCTTTGAGCGATACCCTGAAGCTCACGTAGTACCCTTTCTTCCTCAAATGATGCTATTACTAAAACCGCATAACGAGCCTTGATGTAATCTGTTAGGCTTTTATTAAATGTCTGATCCATATTTATGATATTATGTAGGTTAGAATTCCAACGTTCTTCCAGGTTCTATTGGAGTAGCATCACGCAAATGACCAAGAACAGTTTCACTAATATCTATCTTTCGCATACCGGTGCTTTCATCATTAACGCTTTCTGATTGTTTAGGCCCAGTGTTTACAGATACTCTTCTTCGGGATACAATTTTTTCGTCAGATTTACCTAATAACACATCATCCAGCGTAATTAGGAATTTTTTAAAAAACAAATCTGGATTACTTGTAATCCTATCTGTTAAGTCCATTTGCAATTTAATTTTAGTTGAATCATCGAACAATAATAGGAAAAAAAGATCTGTATTAAAAAAGCCGCCTTTCATCATCGGTGTATAAACCCCTATTTTTGAGATTTCTTCAATCTTCTTATTAAGGACTTTCCATCGATTGTGTTTTTTATATGCAAATACAACTTTTTTATCTGTAAGAAGAAAGATAACGTCATCTTTCAAATAAGATGCTTGAACCTTTTCGTCAATATCCATACCAAGAATATCTGCAAGTTCTTGATTCGCAACATAATCGACATCTTCATGCACCTTAAATGATTTTTGAATATAGTATAAACCGAATAAAGCTCCTATTAAGGAAAGCAAAGCCACTAATTTAAACTCTACACATAAAATAGAAATGCAAATAATTACTACAATAATAGTTATCACCTTGTATATTAATGACATCTTATTTTTTGTCAACCTCCACAAACGGAAAGATTTTCCTGGCTTATATTTTCCTCCTTTTATAATCCATCTGAGCCACAATAAACTGCCAACTATAACCACCAAACTAATTAAGCAAAGCCATAACATGGGGCCCGAACCATCGGCAGGAGAAACACCAACTGAAAGAAAAAGAACTCCCATGAATAAGATAAGTGTGGGACCTGCTAACAGACCAAATTTCGCTAGTCGACACACAAAGCCAGTTGCTGTGGGCGGATTAATTGGATCTTTGTTAGTGTCATAAACAGCCAATGCGATTGGCCTAATGATTTCAACTTTTTTCATGTTTGTTTTTATATTTGATGTTGTTTTATTATTTGTTTTGTTTGAAAATCCCCGTTTTAGTATACGTTTTTTGATCTATAACATACTCAACTATTTGCTTTGGTTTGAAGTAATTGACATCTATTCTATCAGAAGTCAAAACAAACTTCTTTCCCAAATAAGGATGAGGTAAAGACAAATCATAGCGTCCTATTATTGATAAATCGGCAAGCTTTATAACTTTCAATAAATCTTCATTGGAAAAGACATCTGCATAATGATAGCCAGAATAGATAATAGTAGTTATTCGATGGTCTATTCCTGTCAATAAGGATTGTATTTGGTTCGCATAATCTAGAGGTTCGCCTCCAGAAATTGTAATACCATCTATACTCATATCCTCATTTACCATTTTTATCAGGTCAACAACATCTACCAAATGTTCCTCCGTATAAGGATGTGTTTCAGGATTAAAGCATCCTTTACAATTGAACTTGCAACCCTGTACCCAAATCACTAAACGATTACCAGGGCCATTTATGCGGGAGTGACATATATTATTGATAGGTAGATGCATCTGTTTCAGAAACTTAGACTTAATACTTGTAAAACTTCATCGTCAACTTGCATTTCAACTTCTTGCTTCCATTCTGTTTTTAGTTCAGACGTTGGTTGGGATAAGACATTTTCAATGTCTTCAGTCAACTTAGTACAAAAATCACCCTTCACACCTTTCACGTCTTCAACAATCTGATCATTCTCAGAAAGAACCGAAAGTGTATATTCCAAATCGGGACCGAAGTTTACTATAACGCCATTAGGTTGTCTGTTCAATTCATACCTTGTGGCATTCAAATCGAGCTTTCGTAAGACTTTGTCAACAGCCACCTCAATATAGGCATTCCGAAATTGGTCGGCAATTATCTTGTCCTTTTCAGGGTCGTAGCCTTGGTGATGTTCAACAAAGAGTTCATACTTATCTTCTTCAACTCGACAAACAAAGATGTGTCCGCCTTCTATTTCCCCAACAATAGCTCGATATTGTTTGCGGCCAAGATACCCTAATCTTCCCAATACTTGTTTTCCAAAATCTGTTGAAAATTCGCAGGCCATATCGGTAGAACACTTTATGTTCATTTTTCGAAATGCCTTAACAATAGCATCTTCACTCGAATACGAAAAGTCAAATTTTGTACAGTGTGACATAGATTATTGTCTCTTTTATTTATTTAGATATTTGGCAAAGTTGTGTAAATCCTCATATCTCCGATAAGATGTTTTTGGCTTTCTTTTGACAACTTTATAAAAATCATCCACACTGATTTTTTCATTCATTGTTAACTTGACAATTTCATATAATCTTTCATTGTCTTTTGGATGATTGTTGTTAGTTAAGAACCAACTCTGCAGTTTTTCTTTTATTTCGTTTTTCATATCATTATGAATTTGCATGGATTATTTGCCATCGCAAAATTACAACATAATCTCCACATAAACAAATTAATTATTTGATAATCAATACTTTAATCATCCAAATAAGATACAGAAACTGTATCCAAAATGGATAATCAGGCATGGAAATGGATGAAATGGATGGATTTTAAGAAACAAACGCTTTGCGTTCAACGTAGTTAAATCTTACAAAAATCTGTCACAAATCCCTTTTCGGGTCAACATTTCGAAAATGATACAGATAGAAATTCCGCTTAAAATCGTTTCAATAAATTCCGTATTTTTGCAGACTTTTTGAAAACATTCTGCATGCAGAAAACCACTGAACTCGACAGCCTGACTTTCGCCGCAATGCTGCGCCAAGGCGCGGTACAACTGGGCAGGGACAAAAAGGTCATCAACGACCTCAACGTCTTCCCTATCCCCGACGGCGACACGGGCGACAACATGCTGATGACCCTCAAGGCGGGGTGTACTGCCTTGAACGACCAACTCGGTACCCTTTCTGAACTAGCCTCAGCCGCTTCTTCGGGTATGCTGCTCGGCGCAAGAGGCAACTCTGGCGTCATACTCTCACGAATCTTCGCTGGCCTCGCCAAAGGTCTGCAAGGCGTCATCGAAGCCGACACAAAGGCCTTCGCCAATGCCATGCAATCTGCTGTGGAAGAGGCATACAAATCCGTACCCATTCCCGTTGAAGGTACTATCATCACCGTGCTGCGCGAAGGTGCTGCCAATGCCGATGCAAGTTCGGATTTGAACCATTATTTTGAGACCTTATTGGAGGCCATGCAAGTCTCCCTCGACCATACGCCCGAACTGCTCCAAGTGCTGAAAGACGCGGGCGTGGTCGATAGCGGCGGCGCTGGACTAGTGAGCATTTTCCGTGGCATGAACGACGCCTTGAACGGCATCATTTCAGAAGAAGAAATCGCACCTACTTCGGCCGTTACACCTACCGTAGAACTCGACAAGTTCACCGAAGACAGCACCTTGGAGTTCGGCTACTGCACGGAATTTCTGCTCCGTTTGATGCGCTCCAAAGTCGACCTCGACACCTTTGACGAGAAGGAAATCTTTGACTATCTGAACCGCGTTGGCGAGTCGGTGGTAGCCTTCCGCGAAGGCACCATCGTGAAAGTGCACGTGCATACCTTCACACCTGGCGAGATACTCAATGAGATGCAGAAATATGGCGAGTTCCTGACCATCAAGATCGAGAACATGGCGCTGCAACACCACCAGTCGACCAACCAGAACAATGCCTCATTCAAGCTGCCACCCAAGCCTTACGGCATCGTGACCGTAGCCTCGGGCGACGGGCTCATCCAGGCCTTTCACGAGATTGGCGCGGATGAAGTGATTGCTGGTGGTCAGACCATGAACCCATCGACACAGGACTTCCTGGATGCCTTTGCCCGCATCAACGCGAAACACATCCTTGTCTTCCCCAACAACAAGAACATCAAGATGGCCGCCGACCAGGCAGCCGAACTCTATAAAGACGCTGACATCCATGTAATTCCGTCGACCACCATTGGCGAAGGCTACTATGGTATCGGCTACATCGACCGCGACAATCCCAATGTTGATGAAATCATCGCCAGCGTCACGGAAATCATGCAGTCCGTGCTGACAGGCATGGTATCCACCGCCATCCGTGATGCCGAAGGCGAACAAGTGAGCGTCCACACGGGCGACTTTGTAGGCTACAGCGGCAAACAGATCCTTTCCGACAGTCCCGACCGCGAAACGGCCACCAAAGCTCTCATTGAACGCCTTGGTGCCGCATCGCGTGATGTGATGCTGGTATTCTATGGCGAGGACGTCCCTTCGGAAGAAGCGGAACGCCTCGTGGCCGACCTGCAAACCCAATACAAGAACCTTGAAATCATGTTAAACAACGGCGCACAGCCGGTTTATGATTATATAATTGTTTGTTTATGAATGAATTTTCGACAATGACTTGTGACAATGACTATGACCGCTCCAACGTAAGTGAAAGCTGTCATAGTCATAGTCACTGGTCATAGTCCAATTAAAAAACAAAAAATGCTGACTTTTTTTTCCGACACCGATTGCGACATCACTCCCAAGGAGTGTGCCGCCTATGGAATCAAACTCATCAGTATGCCTTATACCGTGGGTGAACAAGTGATTTACCCCTATATCGACTTCGACGAATTCGACTTCCACAAGTTCTACGACATGCTCCGTGCTGGCACCATGCCGACCACCAGCGCCATGAGCGAAGAGGCTTACCTCCAATACTTCGAGCCTGAGTTTGCCGCTGGCAACGACATCCTCTACGTGCATTTCTCGTCGGGCACCTCCTACACCTTCACCATTATGAGACAGGCGTTGGAGAAACTGAAGCAGAAATACCCCGATCGCAAGTTCTATGAAGTTGACACTTTGGGTATTACGGCATTATCATACAACATCGTGCTCGAATGCGCTGAGATGTACAAGGCTGGCAAGACCGCTGAGGAAATCGTGGAATGGGTCAAAGTGGAAGTGCCGAAGTTCCCGATGTATTTCTTCGCCGACGACCTGAAGTTCTTCCGTCGCAGCGGTCGCGTGAGCGGCTTGGCAGCTACTATGGGCGGCTTCATCGGCATCCGCCCGATTATCTATTTGGACAACGAAGGAAAGATGGTTAGCATCGGCAAGGAAACGGGTCGCGCCAAAGCCATTGCCCGCTTGGTGAAATATGTTGAAGAATTGGGTGAAGAAGTGAAGGCCCACCGCGTGGTCATTGGCCATTCGGATGCCCTCGATATCGCCGCCGAGGCCGAACGCCAACTGAAAGAGAAGTTTGGCGACGACCTGAACGTCATCATCACCCCCGTCAACCCGACCATCGGAAGCCATTGCGGCCCCAACGCCATCGGCATCTGTTTCCATGCCAAACATAGGTGATTTTTAGATTCAAAATTCAAAATTTAAAGATTCTATTCGGTGATAACTATAACTAAAGTAGCGACAAAAAAACAACAAAAGGAATTCCTTGATTTTCCTTTGAAGCACTACAAGGGCAACCCTTACTTCACGCCGCCTTTGTACATGGACGAAAAGAAAATCTTCCATAAGGACTTTGTTTACAATGACATGTGCGAAGCCGTCTATTTCAATGCCTATAAGGACGGCGTGATGGCTGGACGTATCTCGGGCATCATCCAACGTGCCGCCAACGAGAAAACAGGCAAGAAACAAGTGCGTTTCACCCGTTTTGATGTCATCGAAGACGAAGAAGTGGCAAAAGAACTCTTTAAGACCCTGGAAAACTGGACCCTCCAAAAAGGCATGAACGAGGTGGTTGGCCCTTTGAGTTTCTCCGACCTCGAGCGCGAAGGCCTATTGATTGATGGCTTCGACTATCCCGCCACCTTCGAGGAGACCTATAACTTCCCTTATTATCAGACCTTTATTGAGAACTTAGGCTATCAGAAAGACGTTGACTGGACGGGCAGCCGTATCCGCATTCCCAAGGACTATGATGGCGAAGTCGACAAGTTGGCCGCATTCGTGATGAAACGCTATAACTTGCATTTGGGTACGGCACGCAACACCAACGATTTCCTGAAGAAATACGCCGATGGCATCTTCGAATTGCTTGATAAGTCCTACGAATTGCTTTACGGTACTGTGCCTTTCACCGAGGGCATGAAAAAGATGATGATCGACAACTTCCGTCTGGTCATCGATGTGAAGAATGTGGCTGTCATTTTGGACGAAAACGATAAGATGATTTGCTTCGGACTGGCTTTCCCTGCCATCGCCGATGCCGTGCGTCCTTCGGGTGGCCGACTAACACCAGCCGCCTTGGTTCGTCTGCTTAAAGCCTTGAAAAAGCCCAATGTCATCGACCTCTGCCTCATCGGTGTCGACCCTGAGTGGCTTAATCGAGGCGTGAGCATTATCGTCTCTGCGGGCTTGATGAACATGCTCAAAGATGTCGAATACGCCGAGACCAACATGAACCTGGAAGATAATTACGCGATTCAGAACCAGTGGAAACGCTTTGACGAACAAAAGATCAAGCGTCACCGTTGTTATATTAAAAAGTTAGTTTAGGGCTCCTAGCCGCTGGCTACTGGCTACTGGCAGCTCCAACAAAAGTGGATGAAATTCCTTTTCACAAAGCTGCCAGAGGCCAGAAGCCAAGAGCCAGAGGCCATAATAAGAATACAACAATGATCAAAATCCTAATAGACTGTTTCGGTGGTGACCACAGCCCCGAGGCCAATGTGGACGGTGCCTTAGCTGCTTTGGCCAAAATGCCCGACCTGTATCTCATCCTTACGGGCGACGAGGCCACGCTCCAGAACTGCCTGAAAGGCAAGACCTACGACAATTCGCGTCTCGAAATTGTCCACGCGCCCGAGGTCATCGGCTGCGAGGAACGCCCCATCGATGTCATCCGACTGAAAAAGGAGAGCTCAATGATTAAAGCGGTGCGTATGCTCCGCGACCAAGACGACATCAACGCGATGGTCAGTATCGGCTCCACAGGCGCTCTTGTTGCAGCTGCCTTGACCCGCATCGGGCGCGTTAAGGGTGTCATTCGTCCGGCCTTTTGTCCGCTTTTGCCTACCATGAATGGAGGTATCGTTGGTATTTGCGACAGCGGTGCCAATGTGGAGGTCACGCCTGAACATCTGAGGCAGTTCGCCATCATGTCGAGCCTTTACATGGAGAAGGTCTACAATATTGAAAAACCGCGCATTGCCTTGCTCAATGTGGGAAAAGAAGCGGAAAAAGGCGATGAAATCAGACAAAAGGCATACTTTTTGCTGAGTGAGACCCCCGAAATCCATTTTGTGGGCAACATGGAGAGCCGCGACTTGCTTTCGGGCAACTACGATGTGGTGGTTTGTGACGGTTTCTCGGGCAATGTGTTGGTGAAGACCACTGAAGGCACAGCCTTGGAACTGCTGAAGAAGTTGAAGAAAGACATCTATTCGAGGCCCATATATAAATTAGGTGCGCTCTTGATGAAACGGATGTTTATGGAGGAGAAGGAGTTCATGAACTATCAGAACTACGGCGGCAGCGTGTTGTTGGGCACCTCGAAGACTGTGGTGAAAGGTCATGGATCCAGCAAGGCGACGGCAGTGGAGAAATGCATTGAACAAGCCTACAAGATGGAGGTCAGTTCACTTTCGTCAAAGATGGAAGAGATTATTATGAAGTATGAACATTATGAATATTAAATAGTTAGATATGTACGAAGTAGTAAAAGCCACCTTGGCGCGTCAGTTGCGCATCGACCCGGAGCGGGTTACGCTGGATGCCCAAATCAAGAGAGACCTTGGCGCCGATTCCGTCGACATCCTCCAACTGCTCATGCGCCTTGAAGACGACTATGGCATTGTCATTCCCGACCAGGCTTTGGCCAAATTTGAAACTGTTAACGATGTAGTCACCTATTTAGACAATTTACAGAAATGAAGCATATTACATTGATTCTCATCGCAATGCTGTTTTCCGTAACAGCTATTGCACAAAAGACTTTTGACACCGATTTCACCCAGACCAAACTGATGAAGATTTCGGGCAAGACCACCGACAAAGCCGGTCATCTCACTTTTGACGGCAACGACCAACTCAGTATGATCTACACCCAGCCTCAAGGTGATTACTTCAAGATTGAGGGCAACATGGTGAAAATCAACATGGATGGCAAAAAGGTTGAACTCGATGCCGAAAAGGTGAAAATGGTCGGGCTGCAACGCTCCACCTTGCTGAACTGCTTGGCTGGCAACTGGGAACAAGCCGCTGCCGACAACAACGCCGAGCTGACCGTCAAGGAAGAAAAAGGTGTGAAGACCGTCTCCATCGTCGCCAAAGGCAAAGTGCCGAAAGGAGGATACAAAGCGGTCGAGCTGACCTATCGCCTCTCCGACAACGCCTTGGTCAAGATGATGCTAGAAGAAGCCATCGGCATCATAAACACCTACGAAATCCACTAAATGCTCTTCTTGTAGGCCCTGCGCCTCATGAAGGGTTCGGTCTTGTAGTCGCCAAACAGCGACTGCACCTTGTAGTTTTCCTCCAGTTGGGGGTTCATAATGATGGTGTCAATACCGCGCTTGATGCAGTTTTCGTGGAGGTATTTAAACATCAGCACTGGTATTCCACATTGCTGATACTCAGGCATTACACCCATTATCAAAGCCTCAAGGGTGTCGTTTTTCTTCAATGCTTTCAAGATGTTTAGGAAACCGAAGGGGAACAAACGCCCTTTGGATTTCTTCACCGCCTTTGAGAGCGAAGGCACACAGAAGAGGAAGCCTACCGGCTTGTCTTGGTCATTGACGGCAACCGCCACGAAATCCTTGTCCAAAATAGGAACGTAAGTCTTCAGATAAGCCTCTATCTGCTTGTCAGTCAATGGTGAGAAGCCATGCAAAGGAGCAAAAGCCTCATTGTACATGTGGAATATCTCCATTCCATAGTGGTTGGCCATGTCTTTCATGCTTCGAGGATTGACCACATGGACTTTAAACCTTTCCTCAATCAGATTGGTGAACTGGAACATGGAGGGCAATTCCTTGCTCACCAAGAGGGTTCTTTGCGTCCAGTCCACATCTTTCTTGAAACCGAGTCGCTCCAACATCGTGCCATAATAGGGGAAATTGTAGAGACAGGTGAAGGGACTCAGATGCTCGAAACCGTCAACCAGCAGACCTTCCTTGTCCATGTCGGTGAAGCCCCAAGGGCCTCTCATCTCGGTGCGACCACGTTGTTTACCCCATTTGGCTACAGTGTCGATGAGTGCGCGAAGCACTTCTTCGTCTTCGATGAAATCAAGCCAACCGAAACGGACGAGGTGCTGCTCGTCGTCAGCTTTATGGTTGACGATGGCCGCAACGCGACCCACTATCTCATCTCCACGATAAGCTAAGAAGCAATCGGCTTCGCAGAAGTCGTAGGCACCGTTCTTCTCTGGGTTGAACGTGTCGTATTCATCACCTTCCAAGGCCGGCACCCAGTTCTCACAGTCTTTGTATAGTTTGAGGGGGAAAGTCACAAACTTTTTCAGCTGCTTGTGACTTTCCACCTTTATAATTTGGATTGACATAGGCTAACGCGTTGTGTTTGAACTGATATAGTCGATCACCTCTCCTACCGTAGTAAACTTCGGGTTGCCATCAAACTTGAAACCGAACTTGTTCTCGATAGCCAGGCTCAGCAGCAAAATAGTCAGTGAGTCGAGCCCAACATCACGCACGAGTTGTGATTCCTCTGTGACCTTCGCCAAATCCATTGAAGGCTTGATGAGTATCAAGATTTCCTTCAGTTCGTTCAAAATGGTTTCTCTTTCCATGGCGTAAGTTAATTGCGTGAGACTTTCATGGCACCCGTACGCTTGAAGTCTTCCTTGCGCACAGTGATTTTGCCGACCTGGTGGGTCGTGGGCAACGTGGCATTGACTTTTCCGACAAGATCCTTGAAGTAGGCTTCCACCACTTCCCAAGGCTCATTGCCAAACTCTTCCATGCGCGGAAGAATCTCAATGGCAATCACCTGACGTCCATCCACTTCGTCTTCCTTGACGAGGCAGTCACGCAGTTTGCTGTCCTTGTAGAACGGCTCTTCGATGCTTTCAGGACTGACATTCTCGCCATTGGAAAGGATGATGAGGTTCTTGATACGGCCTACGATGTACATATAGCCTTCGTCGTCGAAACGAACGAGGTCGCCCGTCTTTACCCAACCATCGGGAGTGAGGGTCTCAGCGGTCTTTTCCGGGTCACCATAGTAGCCGAGGAACACATTGTCGCCACGATACCACAACTCGCCGTCGACCACCTTGGCTTCTTGTTCGGGATAGAGCTTACCGACTGAGGTGGGTTTGGCCACGACATCGATGTTACCCGTGGTAAGGTTGGCACCTTCTGTCATGCCATAACCAGCAAACAAGCTGATACCCAGTTTATCGAACTCACCGATGAGTTTCGGAGGCACATTGGCTGCACCAGAGATGATGAACTTCAGGTTCCCGCCGAGGAAAGGCGCGCCATACATCTTGACGAGACCCAGCAAGATTTCGCAAATGCCTGGAACGGCAACGAGGCAAGTCGGCTTGATCATCGGGAACTTGGTGATGGTCTCCTTGGTGTTGGCGGCTGCATACCATGCTCCACCTTCGAACAACACAGACAAAGTGCTTCTAACCAATCCAAACACATGGCTGAGCGGCAACACACAGGCGTAACGATGGCAGCCCAACTGATGTCCAGGAGCGTAAACGCCGTTCAAAGCGCCACGCATCAAAGCCCTGTGAGGCAGAACGGCACCCTTGGGAGCGCCCGTCGTGCCACCCGTGAAGAAAATGGCGGCAGGATCGTTCTTGTCGACCGTAGCAACAGGAGCCGTATGGTCAGCACAATCCGTGATGGCAATCACTTTACAAGGCGCATCTTTCACGGCATCCATGAAGTCTTTGCCAGCGGCAAGCACCTTCACACCAAACTTCATGCAGCATCCAACGATGGCCTGAGGGGGCAACTGCGAAGGCAGATTGATGGCCACGAAGCCCGCCGATGTGACGGCAAGAAACATTTCCACGGCTTCCACAGTGGTATTGTCGATGATGGCTACCTTGTCGCCTTTTTGCAAGCCCATATCGCAGAGCAAGGCGCGTTTGCGTGCCACAATATCGCATACTTGACCGTAGTTCAATGTATTAACGGTATCGGATAAGCAAGGCAGGTCGGTCCATTTCTGCTCAATCCATGTTACAAATTCGGGAAGGGTTGGGATGTACTTCAACTGCGCAAGTTCTTCGGCAGGAAGCATACTGGGAAAATAAGTGTCATTCTTCATATTAAAAAATATTTGTCGTTTTCGAAATTAAGGCACAAAGGTAGTGAAAAAAACCATCACCTTAAAAAAAAGTCCTCAATTTCTCCCACGAAGCTCATTCTGACAAGGGATAAGCCTCATACAGAATGTCATGCAAAGCTGTTCTGGTGCCCTGCCGCACCAATTTGTTAGGCTCGGCATCGGGATAGACGCGATTGGAAAGGAACACGATAACAGTCTTGTTTTCGGGGTCAGCCCACACGAAAGTACCCGTAAAGCCAGTATGTCCATAACCTTTCATAGAGCCTAACTTAGATGCCGTACAAGTGCCTTTCTTGTTGATGGGAAGCTTGTCGAAACCAATGCCGCGACGGTTGTCGTTGCTTGCTGCAAAAGGAGCCTTGGTAAAATAGCGCACTGTCTCAGGTTTCAAATACTGTACGCCTTGATAGGTGCCTTCATCAAGAAACATCTGCATGAGAACAGCCAAGTCACGGGCATTGGAAAACAACCCTGCATGACCCGAGACGCCACCAAACATGGCCGCAGCTTGGTCGTGAACATCACCCCAAATCAACTGACGGCGAAACACGGTGTCGTTTTCCGTCGGGGCAATCTGATCGCGAGTGAAGTGCTGCAACGGCTGGTAACAGATATGGGACAGGTTCATTGGAAAGTAAAACTTCTCGTTCAGATAATCCTGGATGCTTTGGTTGGTGATCAGTTTCACTATTTTAGGCATATAATAAAAGCCCATATCACTGTACAAGTATTTCTTTTTCCCCAAAGGCGTCTTTGCCACAGAATCGAAAATCTGGTCCACATAGTCATTGACAAGGAAAAGGTTTTCAGCCACTCTGATGGTATGGCTTTCGTCCATTTCATCACTGTAAAACTCAGGCATCGGACCATTCTCGTCGACTGTCACTTTGTAGAATGGCACCCAAGCCTTCAACCCAGCCTGATGCGTCATAATGTCGATGAGTTTGAGTTTACCGTGCGCCTTACCTTTTAGATAGGGGAAAAAATCGGCTAAAGTCTTGTTCAGGTCGATCAGCCCGTCATCGTACAACTTCATGACGGCCAGCGTGGAAGCGAAAATTTTGGTGCATGAGGCAATGTCATAGAGGTCATCGGCCTGCACCTTATGGCCGCCTCCGTAGGTAAAATTTCCAAAACACTTGTCATAAACCACACTTCCATCTTTCATAACGACAATCTGGCAACCCGGATAAGCTCCATTTCTGATTCCTGACTTGGCGACAGAATCAAGACGATGTTCATATTTCGGATCCATATCAGTCGTCGGCAACGGCATAGGCTGCTCATTCTGAATCTGTTGTCCTACCGAAGGCAAGGCCTTGCCAGGCATTTCTTTTGAGGGTAGCACATGCGCTTTCTTTACGGGTGCATTGACCACAATGCCATCACCACACTTGAATTTATTGACCGAAACAGGTAGTGTTCCATGAGGCTCCAATTCGCCCACAAGCAAACGCACCACTGCATCTACTGCCGGCACCTCGTCTTGATAACCTACCACTACAGCCTTCACGCTGTTGTTGATACGGAACATATCCAAAGCGTATGGGCAAGCGAACAAATTGAGAATCACGTCGTTCTGTGCCACCAAACGGTTGAAGAACTTCACAGTTGCCTCGTTGATGCCATAATTGCTGTTGGCAAACATCGATGTCTTCTCGATGCTGACCACCACCAAGTCATACTTTTCCAGTTTCTTCAGCCAGTCTGTCGACTTGTTCGCGATCTCATCCTTACTCGTGACAAAAGAGGTCGTGCTATAGCCGCGTTCCACAAGTCCGTTATTCACATCATTTTTGGCATTTCCTATCGTCACTACCGCGATTTTCTTGTTGTTGGCCAGCGGAATCACCTGATTGTCATTGCGCAACAGTGTAACGGCCTCATCATATAGTTGCTGACGCAGGTCGGTGTATGATTTCTTTTTCAAGTCCGTCATCAGGTTATCAGTCGACACGGCTTTATAATGATTGAGTCCGGCACGATACTTATAGCGCAGGATTTTCTTGCAGCTCTCTTCCACTCTTGCCGCCGCATTAGGGTCGCGTTCCGCAGCCGCTTTGATGGTCTTGATGGCAAAAGGCACGTTAGAAGGCAGAATCAAGACATCATTGCCTGCCATGAAGGCCACATACGGCACACTATCGTTGCGCACCTTCTCCGACACACCCTTCATGTCGAGGCCGTCGGTGAAAATCAGGCCCTCAAAACCCATATCCTGCTTAAGCAGCTCGGTGACCACGCCATACGACAGCGAGGATGAAGTGTTTTTCACCTTTTCAATGGCCGGAAAATAAAGATGGCCTACCATCGCGCCATTCGCACCTTGTTCAATCATATAACGGAAAGGCGCCAACTCGATGTCGTGCACCTCTTCCATCGTACGGGTCACAGTGGGCAAGGTCAGGTGCGAGTCAGTAGACGTGTTGCCGTGACCTGGGAAGTGTTTCATCGTGGTAATCAAGCCCTTGCTCTGCATGCCGAGAGCGTATGCAGAGGCTTTCTCGCCCACAGCCTGCGGATTCTCGCCAAAGCTACGCATTCCGATAATCGGATTAGCCGCATTGGAGTTGACATCGGCCACTGGAGCGAAGTTGACATGAATGCCCATGCGTTGGCATTGTTCAGCCACCTGTTGCCCCATCTCATAAATCAGTTCATCGTCGGCGATGGCGCCCAAGGTCATCTGATACGGATAGGCCAAGGTCTTGTTCACGCGCATGGCCAAACCCCATTCCGCATCAATAGACACCATCAGCGGGGTCTTTGCCATGGCCTGCCATTCGTTGGTCTTTCGCACCTGAGCATCGGCATCCGCACGGAAGAAACATACGCCTCCGATGTTGTACTTCTTGATGTATTTTGCTACATCCTCATAAAAAGGCTTGCTCGGCTGGTTGGCGCGCATACAAATCAGCTGGCCAACCCTTTGCTCTAAAGTCAAACTGTTATACACCGAATCCACCCAACGGCTTTCGGCATCTTGGGCGAAAACAGAACCTAAGCCCAAAGCCATAAAAGCCATCAACAAACAAAATCTACATTTCATAACACTATAATTTTTAATTATTTATTCAATTTAATATAAAGTTTTAGTTCATCCCAGTCATAAGGCTTACAAACTATGTTTTTCTCGGCATCCAACAGGAAAACCGTAGGAGTAGAAGTGATGTGATAGTCCAAAAAAGCCTTGCTTTCCCATCGCAACGGATCATAGAAATGATGGCCTGGCAAACGCATTTGCCTTACCGTTTCAGCCACCTCCTCCTGACTATCCGCCAACGCAAAGGTAACCAGCTCGTAATCAGACTTCAAATCAAGATGTCTTCGTATTTTTGTCAAGAAATCATGACAATACTCACAGTCCGTCGACCAAAACACGACAAGAACACGCTTTGCTTCCGACCGATACAACTGATAGGTCTCGCCTTCGATGCCAACTCCTATAAAATCAGGAGCCTTGGCACCAACTTTCACCAACTGATACGGCTCAGTGATGGAATCCAATCTATGGCCTTCCTCAACTGAAACCTCTCCTTCAGATAGCATCGGATAATTCAAAAGATAATCAACCACTTGCGTCCTTCCCATATTGGTATATCCATTCAACATGAAGTCCAAAACATACTCGTAAACACGCATATTTACCTTGGCTCTTTCAAGGATATTGGAGATGCTGATCATGGAAAGGCTGTCAAAACGCTTCATGTCGCCATCGGTTGTCGTCCGAAACAAATAATCCACCATCTTTGCGCTAAAGGCTTGCGATGAAATCAATGTCGTATCCTTAAAATCGACCTCTCTCCATTCCTCGTCGGGCAGGCCGAATTGTGCCCTCAAACTGACCATAGGACAAAGAAAAGCCAGAAGCAATAGAACAATATGTAAATACTTAATTTTCAAATTATTTTCTTTAATTCATTTCAAGTCTAACTTTAACTGAATGGCCATGTTGAAAGTCATGCGATGCAGGGGTGTGGTACCATAGTCAGCTATGGCTTGCTTGTGTTGTTGTGTGGGATAACCTTTGTTCTTTTTCCAGTTGTAAACGGGATATTGCTCACCATATTGTTCCATCAACATGTCCCTCGTGGTCTTGGCCAAGATGGAAGCCGCTGCAATGGATTGGTATTTGGCGTCGCCGCCCACGATACAAACATGCTTCACCTTCTTATATGGATTAAAACGGTTGCCGTCAATCAGCAATAACTCTGGTTCAAGTGATAGTTCATCCAACGCCCTATGCATCGCTAAGAATGAAGCATTTAGAATATTGATTTCATCTATCTCTTGAGCAGAGACGATACCTATTCCGTAAGACAAAGCCTCCTGCATAATCAGTTCACGGAGCTGCATCCTTTTCTTTTCCGTCAGCTGTTTGGAATCATTCAGTTCGGGGTAATCCGCATCTTGTTTCAAGATTACTGCTGCTGCCACAACGGGACCCGCCAAACAACCACGGCCAGCCTCATCGCATCCCGCCTCAACCTTATCGGAATAATGTGTCATCAGTCCCATAACTTACAAGAATCTAAAGTAGTAATGATTAGCAAAGACCATTAGGAGAAACAAGGTCAGGAACAGATTAGCCCAACCCGTATTCCCCATGTAAGAAAAGGCATAGGATATCATAATAGATAAGACGATGAAAATCAAACCATTCATCAGCACATTGCCTGTCACAAAAAGGAGCAGCACACCAAAGAAAACCATTATCGTGGTCATTGAAATCTTGATTCTCACTGCAATAGTCTTCTCGAAGCCGGCATTATTGCCACCAAAGAAAAGGAATACCGTAGCTATCAACAAAAGTGACAACAAGATGATAGTCTTCAAGTTAAAGCCACTAACAGAGAAGTGCAGCACGGAGAGATACTCCTTATACCCTAACAAAATGCTTGGGAAATCGCCAAACAAGAAGGCACCGACGAAATAAAAGAAATAGACAAACAGAAATCCAACAATTGGAATCAGTTGCAAGCGAAGGGAACCTTTTTTTGCGATAGGCAGAACGATCATTACCCAAAACATCAAAACAACGGATGGGAAGTAACACATGGAGGCCAAAGCAAGATACGCCCCTGCCTTCAAAAGGTTCATTTCGGCGTTAGGCATCAAATAGGAGTCAAACAGGTTGCTGATTACCAACAATATGAAAAGCACAGACAAGGCAAAAGGATAGAAATTCGTTTGTGTTTCGGTCATACTCATCAGCAGGACAAACACAAAAGCGCCCATGGTGCTCACCTTGCCCACAATCTGGTTCTTCACCATTATCGCGTTGAAGAGCAGGGTCTCGAACACCAACAAGACAAAGGCAAAGATATGCTGGACAAAAGGAGAAAAGTCTAGAAGTCGGTCCACCAGGTTAAAAATCGGGGTCACAGGCTCGCCCAAACCCATGGTCGACTTCCCTGACACAAAAGCCGGTATCCATAGGGCAATGGCCATCAAGGCAATCACCACATACTGAATGGCATAGCTCTGTCTGAAAAACTTAATCATTGCATCCTCATCAAGTCAAGCCCAATGTCGTGGCGATAGTTGACACCTTCAAAATGAATCTTCTCTACTTCCCGATATGCGATGTTCCTCGCTTCTTCAATCGAATCGCCATGTGCCGTCACCGCGATGACACGGCCACCTGCCGTGACCACATTCTTTTCGGCATCAAATGCTGTGCCAGCATGGAAGGCGACAACGTCCTTCAAATTGTCCAATCCACTCATTATCATGCCTTTCTTATAGGCTTCAGGATAGCCGCCAGAGACCATCATCACCGTGACCGCCGTCTTTTCGCACTTGGCGTAATGCACCTCGTCAAGACGACCGTCGGCACAAGCCATGAGCAGATCGGCGAAGTCGCCCTCAATGCGGGTCATCACGGCCTCGGTCTCAGGGTCGCCCATGCGCACGTTGTACTCAATCACGTAAGGGTTGCCGCCATCGTTCATCAAACCCAAGAAAATGAAGCCTTTATAGTCGATGCCTTCGGCTTTCAAGCCCTTGAGGGTCGGCTTCACAATGCGATCCTCCACCCTGTTCAAGAACTCAGGTGTGCAGAAAGGGACCGGCGAGACGGCACCCATGCCGCCCGTGTTCAGACCTTGGTCGCCGTCACCGATGCGCTTGTAGTCCTTGGCCTCGGGCAATAACACATAATGCTCGCCGTCGGTCAGCACAAACACCGACACTTCGATGCCTTTCAGGAACTCCTCGATGACCACTGTGGCCGAAGCCGCACCAAACTTGCCGTCAAGCATCTTGCCAAGTTCGTCTTTGGCTTCTTGCAAGTCGTTGAGAATCAACACGCCCTTGCCTGCCGCCAGACCGTCAGCTTTCAACACGTAAGGCGCTTTCACGCTTTCAAGGAACTTAAAGCCTTCGTTGAGGTTGTCCTTGTTGACTTTGAAGCACTTGGCCGTCGGCACACCGTATTTCTCCATGAAGTCCTTGGCGTATGCCTTGCTGCCTTCCAGTTGAGCACCTTGCTTGTCGGGACCGATAATCTTCACCCCTTTCAGCTCGGCATCACCCTTGAAGAAGTCGACGATGCCATCAACCAAAGGCTGCTCTGGACCTACCACAACAAGATTAATCTCTTGCTTTAAGCAGAAGTCTTTTACAGCTTCAAAATCAGATGGTTTTATATTCACATTCACACCGACTTGAGCTGTTCCGGCATTGCCTGGAGCAATGAAGACATGGGCACCTTCGCTTTGGGCAAGCTTCCATGCCAAGGCATGTTCTCGTCCTCCTGAGCCTAGCACCAATATGTTGCGTTTTACTGCAGTTATATGTTGTCCTTGTATTGCTTTCCAGTCCACAGCTTCCTTTTCGTTGTCGGCCGGATACATGATGATGTTTTCCATATCTGTTATTTTTCTATAGCTTTCATTAATGAATTCCAAATAGCATTCGCTGCTTTATCCCACGAAAAATCCATGACACGTTCCCTGCCTTTCTCAATAAGCGACTCGCGTACGTTCTCGTCAAGCATCTCCGTCATGCCTTCGGCAATGGAGGCCTCGCTGAAGGGGTCGACGAGCAAAGCCGCATCATCCGCCACCTCGGGCATGGAAGTCACATTGGAGGTGATGACGGGCGTCTCACACTTGAACGCCTCCAGAATCGGGATGCCAAAGCCTTCGAAATACGACACATACACCGAAGCGAGAGCCGCTGCCGTCACCAGATGCAAGTCCTCGGCACTCAAACGGCCGGCAAAGACCACTTCATCCTTGAAACGCATCTGGCTGTAAGCCTGCTCGATAGGCTCCGACCACCAGCGCTTCTCCCCTACAATCAACAACTTGACATTAGAAGGCGTCTGGCTCTTGAACAAGTCGAAAGCCGTGAACAGTCGTGCCAGGTTCTTGCGCGGATGCAACGAGCCAACGAACATGAAATAAGGATTCCCGTTGGTATAATGGGCTCTTATCCTTTCCTGCTCCTCTTCAGAAATCGGCGCAAACCTCTCATTCACACCGTTATAGGCCACGTCAATCTTATCGGGCTCTATGCCATAGCATTCCACGATGTCCTGTTTCGAGAACTCCGACACCGTCACGATGCGTTTGGCTTTACGGGCAAAACGAGGGAAGAAAGTCTTGTAGTGCCAAAGATGTATCTTCGGCATGTCCTTGGGGAAATGCTCGAAGTTAAGGTCATGGAATTGAGCTACTTGTGGCACATCTGAGCGAAGGCTAAGGTAGCCGTCGGGCGAGAAGAACAGGTCGGGCTGGATTTGCTTCAGGGCTTTCTTCACCGAGAACTCGAAGAACCAGATGAAGAGGAAGGGGTGCCGCGCCTGAGGGAAAAGCACTATGGGTTTCACATTGTCGCCGAAGACAAACATCGGATCGGGTTCACGGTCGAAGAGGAAGTAGAACTCCACATCGGGATGGTCCTTCACCATGCGGCGCAAGGTTTCGTATGCCACCCAACCGATACCTTCCAACTTGTTTTTCAGCAACAAGCGTGTATTGACTGCAATTTTCATTGTTCTGTTTTAACACTCGTTTTCATGCAGTCATCACACTGCAATTTTGTTCGCAAAGATACAAATTTTACCCACATCAAAACCTTGCTGAAAAGAATTGATTAGGATTTTTATTACTTTTGCTCCGAAATAATACCTAACACCATGAGGAAAACTTTTTTCGTCTCCTTGATTACACTTTGGTGCGCCTTCGTTTACGCCCAACCGGCCATCACCAACCTTTCATTGCCAAGCTCCGTGGATGTCTTTGGATTATTCGAGATGTCGTTCCAACTGGGGAAATACGACAATCCTTACGACCCCGAAGTCATCGATGTGTACGCAGAATTCATGGCGCCTGACGGCAAAACCTTCAAAGTCAATGGGTTCTATTACGAAGGGTATACCTTCCAACAGAAAGACGACTATGAAGTGGCATCAGCAAATCGCGACAAAGGTTGGCGGGTGAGATTCACGCCCAACCAGGCAGGAAAATGGAGTTTCAGCCTCCATGCCATCGACCGCAAAGGCAAGACCACCCTTTCGGCAAGCGACAACTACCCTACCACTTTTGAATGCAGGTCGGTCGGTAACGCACCAGGTTTCATCAGAAAGGCCAACACGAGATACCTGAAACGCGAGGTGATGCAAAATGGCAAGTCGGAGTATCAAGCATTCTACCCCATCGGGCCCAATGTGGCATGGTACGAATACAAAGGTTCAAGTGCTTATCCCAAAGGCATTTATGACTATAATCATTATATCGATAAAATGGCTGGAAGTGCCAACTATATGCGCATTTGGCTCACCCGTTACCAATACCTTTCGCTTTATGGGCCGGAATTCACGCAGATGAACGGCAAAAAGCCTACTGTTTATTTTGACTCGTCACTCAACCAAAAAGACGCTGCCGAACTCGACCATATCATTGCCTACGCAGCAGAGAAAGGCATCAACGTCATGCCCTGCTTGTTCTCATTTGGTGACTTTGGCAACATGCACCAGAGCTCATGCCGGTGGGACAACAACCCCTACAACACCGTGCTCGGATTGAAGTCGCCCACGATGTTCTTCACCGACAAAGAGGCCAAAAGGATTGCCAAAAACCTGATTCGCTACATCGTAGCACGTTGGGGGTATGCCACCAATATCGTTTGTTGGGAGTTATGGAACGAGGTCAACAACATCCCATCCGACGGCCAACCAGAAGCGTCGTTCCACGCCAACATCGTCAAGTGGCACGAGGAGATGGCCGACTATGTACGCTCCATCGACCCCTTCAAACACCTTGTCAGCACCTCACTTGGCCCTTTTTCCGAAAAAGACTACATCGGGGGTGCGCTCTACAAAAACCTCGACATCGTGCAATTCCACAACTACGGCAACATCCAAAAGGCCAAGTCCTCAGAGCAACGCACCAAGCAATTATTCGACAAATTCGCAACTTATCGTCCTCTTTACCCCGACAAACCCATCTTCTGCGGAGAGTTCGGTTTCGGGCAATCCGCTCCCCCGAAATACCAAGACAAAGACCCGTTTGGATTCGACACGCACAACTGCATTTGGGCTTCGCTCTTTTCGGGCACGATGGGTCCCGGCTCCATCTGGTTATGGAGCTACCTGCGCGACAGGGACTTGCTTCGCATCTATGCACCCGTGTTGGCCTACAGCAAAAACTTACCGCTCCTCCCCGACTCTTTCACCCCTCATACCACCGTCTCGACAAACAAGAGCTCTTTGGTATGCCCCAACGGCATTGAGACCTATTATCTTTCCAGTGCCGACGAAGACACGCTCTACGGCTGGTGCCAAGACACTGCCTTCAGCTACCAAGCCTTGCGCCGCCTCACCGACAAATCAATTTCGAAAGGACATTTCAACACCGATGCCAAAGTCGACACGAAGGGCTACGTCTACACTTTGGACGAAGACAAGAAGCCTCGACCTTGCTCAAAGAACAACACCATCATCTTGCCCATTAGCAAACAAGATGTTGGGACGCAATATGTTGTGAGGTGGTTCGATGGAGAAACCGGACTCGAAATCACCCAAGAGAAAACACAAGCCACAGTGACACACGACAGAAAGAACAACCAATTCATCGAGATACAGTTCCCATCGACGATTCGCGACTTGAAGAAACGCCAAATCTACAACACCTACGGCGACGCCGCCTTCATCATCATCGCTGAGAAAGATAAAACAAAAGGGAGCAACACCCAAGGCATCGCTCCCAATAAACGTTTGAAAGTCACAAAGACTTCAAAAGACAAATCACATTAATAACGGTAGATGTCCGACTTGTAAGGTCCCTCAACGGGCACACCGATGTAGTCGGCCTGCTTCTGTGTGAGCTTGGTCAGCTTCACGCCAATCTTCTCAAGGTGCAGGCGGGCGACTTCCTCGTCCAAATACTTCGGCAGGCAATATACACCTACTTTATATTGTCCACGCTTCTCCCAGAGGTCCATCTGGGCCAAGGTCTGGTTGGTGAACGAGTTGCTCATCACGAAGCTGGCATGACCCGTGGCGCAACCCAGGTTGACCAGTCGGCCCGAAGCCAACAGGAAGATGCAATGACCGTCATCGAAGACATACTTGTCGACTTGCGGCTTGATGTTGATTTTCTCCTTCAGATGCTCGGTCTTTTCGAGGCGATCCACCTGGATTTCGTTGTCGAAGTGGCCGATGTTGCACACGATGGCCTGGTCTTTCATCTGCAGGATGTGCTCCAGCGTGATGACGTCACAGTTACCCGTCGTGGTTACAAAGATGTTGCCTTCCTTGACGGCCTCCTCCATCGTCGTGACCTCAAAGCCTTCCATGGCGGCTTGCAAGGCGCAGATGGGGTCGATTTCGGTGACGAGAACGCGGGCACCGTAGCTCTTCATCGAGTGAGAGCAGCCCTTGCCCACCTCACCGTAGCCGCACACGACGACCACCTTGCCGGCAATCATCACGTCGGTGGCGCGCTTAATGCCGTCGGCCAACGACTCGCGGCAGCCATAGAGGTTGTCGAACTTCGACTTGGTGACCGAGTCGTTCACGTTGATGGCAGGCACCAGCAACTCGCCGCGTTCGTGCATCTGATACAGACGGTGCACGCCTGTGGTGGTCTCTTCCGAGACACCCTTCCAACCGGCCACAACCGTGTGCCAGAAGGTCGGATTCTCTTTATAGGTGGCCTTGATGACGCTCATCAATGCGGCTTCCTCGGCACTGCCCGTGGGTGCATCAAGGAGTTTGGGGTCGTTTTCGCAGGCATAGCCTTTGTGAATCAGCAAGGTGGCATCGCCGCCATCATCGACAATCAAGTCCGGACCCGTGCCATCGGGGAAAGTGATAGCGCGTTTGGTGCACCACCAATAGTCTTCGAGGGTCTCGCCTTTCCAAGCGAAGACGGAAGTACCTGTTTCGGCGATGGCCGCAGCAGCATGGTCTTGCGTGGAGTAAATGTTGCACGAGCACCAGCGCACCGTAGCCCCCAACTTCACCAAAGTCTCAATCAGGCAGGCCGTTTGGATGGTCATGTGCAGCGAGCCCATAATCTTGGCGCCCTTCAGCGGTTTCGTGTCGCCATATTTCTTGCGCAGCGACATCAGGCCGGGCATTTCGTGTTCCGATACTTCAATTTCCTTACGTCCCCAAGCGGCCAAGTCCATATCGGCCACCAAATAAGGGAGTTTGTTATCTAATAGTCTGTTATCCATTGTTTTAAGTTTTTTGTATTCGTCTTAATATGAAGAGGCAAAGATACACAAATTCCCCTTACATCAACACAAAAAGCGGAGAAATTCTCCGCATGATTTATAACATGAATTGCCATGAATTGGACACGAATTTTCAAAAACAATTATTTATGAAGAAATTGACTTTGTCGAAATTTCCGATTCGGCTGAGCCAATCTTCGATTTCGTGATAAATTTCTGATAATTCGTGTTTTAAATTCAATCTGGCAAACGATACAAAGTCAGTTTGTCGTCCAAGGTGCATTGAATCAGGCCATAATGCTTGGCGTAATAGAATTCTGTAGGGAAATTTTTGGTTTGCGGATAGGCAACATCTATGAGTTTGAGGTGCATCACACCTCGATAGGTCTTTTCGCTAACCGTGTAGGAATCAAGATATTCCGCAGTGTAATCCATAGCGTTATCGTAACCAGATTCATAACATTTGTATCTTTTATCGCTATCGGGATAGAACAAGTTCCCGTCAATGCCCATCACATAAACAGCTTCGTTAAAGTACAGCCTGAACTCATTAATATCCGAATACTCCACCCACTTGTAGGCGGAAATCGTGGGTGAAACCCTTAATGTGCCGTAAGAGTTCGCCCCGCTCTGTTCAATGTGCTCATATTCACCCTTTTCCGTAGGGATGAAAAGAATGGTGGTTCCCGTTTCGGTCGTATAGGAATTGGCAAGGGCAAATCTGAACGACTGATGGATGCCGTTGTCGTCCTGCATCGTGAAATAGCAATTCGTGCTGTCGGCAAACCAATCACGGTTGGAATCGTTCACACGGAAGGTTTTCGTTTTCACACAAGAGGCCATCACGAATGACAATGCCATCAAAATCAACAATTTATTCTTCATAGAGCCAATATTTTTCACCGTTAGACATAACGACTCCGAGCAAGCCATTTTCATAATTATAATAATAGGTATCGGCGTGGATGGAGCCTTCTTCTTCGTAATAATCAACAAGTTCCGACTTCAGCTTGAAGACATCGTGGTAATAGCGTCCATTAACTTTCAGGGAGTCAAGCATTTCATAGTTGGATGTGTCTTCGCCGATGAGCGGTAACCGTGCGCTTCCTACAGCAAAAACTGTGGCGCTTTTCGCATAGTTTTGCCCACCTTCTTCCTCGAAAGCCATATACCGGTTGGAGAACTCGATTTCCACGTTGAAAATCGGGTAGTTAGGCGTGCATTTGGTGATGTCTGACTCATATTCATAGATGCAGTTGGGGGCGGGCTTGTACTTTTCATACATATAGTCGAAGCCCGTTTCCTTTTGGCGGTGGCGCGACACGGTGAAGTCGATGACGGTGCGGTCGCTCTCGTGCTTCATACGGAACACGTCGCCGTTTCGGTAAGGCACGGTGGCCAGATACTGTCCGGGGATGCGTCCCAAATCGACATAGGTGGTTTTGCTGCGTGGGCAGGCCGTGAGCAGCAGCAACAAGGCTCCGAAAACTGCCGGAGTCGCCACTTTTCTGAAAAATCGTTTCTTCGTTTGCATAATTGATAACGTTTAAAACTTTCGGCTACAAAAATATGGCAAATTTTCACTCAAAATCATAGTCTTATGGGCATTACAAACTTTTGGAAAACCTGCACTTTGATTTCCAACGCGTTATGATTTCCGATTACAACATTTCTATTTCCGAAAAAGAGAACACATTTCCGAAAAATATGTATTTTTGCCAAAACTTAAAACAACAGCAAAATGAATCAACCGTACACTAACATTAACATCAACCCCAACAGTAAGAAAATCGGACGTTACATCCTTTGGGGCGTTTTGGGACTATTAGCCATTTTGGTGTTCTTCTCCTCGTTCTACACCATCCGCTCGACGGAACGCGGGGTGCTAGCCACCTTCGGCAAGATGAGTGACGAGGTCATTGGCGACGGTCTTCACATGAAGATCCCATTCATCCAAACCATCAAACGTGTGAACGTGCAACAGAAGAAACACGACGGCAAGGAAAACAGCTACACCAAGGACGTCCAGACTTCGGAGGTGGAATACACCATTAACTACGACCTGGTGCGCGAGAACGTCAGCAAGCTGATGAAAAACGTCGGCGACGATTACCACAACCGCATCGTGGTGCCCTTCATCCGCTCGTCCATGAAACAAAGCTTCGGCAACTTTGCGGCCACCGAAATCGTTGAGAACCGTGATGCTGTGCGCCGCGAGATTGAACAGACGCTGCGCCAGACCTTGGACAGCAACTACTTCATGAACATCCAGTTTCAGATTACAAACATCGACTTCGACGACGACTTCGAGACCGCCATCAAGGAGAAACAGGTGGCCGAGCAGAACGCCCTGAAGGCCAAGAACGTCACCATACAAGTGGAGGAGCAGGCCAAGCAGACCAAAATCAAGGCCCAAGCCGAGGCCGAGGCCATGAGCATCAAGGCAGCTGCTTTGGAAAGCAACCCCAAACTAGTGAACTATGAAGCCGTGCAGAAGTGGGACGGCAAAATGCCACAATACATGCTCGGCAACTCGGTGCCGTTTATTGACTTGAAGTAAGATGTGACACCAGCAGCCATGTCATGCCAGCACGGACAAGTGTGATGGCGGGCATCTATGGCTGCGGCTTATCATTAATCCGTCTTATTATGAAAACCCGACATCGCATATCGGGGTGAGATAGGGTCCAGCAGCCATGTCATGCCGACGCTGGAATGCGCGATGGCGGGCATCTATGGCTGCGGCTTATCTTTATCATTCGTCTTATTATGAAAACCCGACATTGCATATCGGGGTGAATTAGGGTCGTCCTTTCAGGACTCGGTTCAATCCTAACTCCTGCTTATACAAATCACTTATGTGCCGCCATCGACACCTCGTTTTCATTGACAGGATACAATGGAATCACCACATTATGAATGTTTTCGATGTACCTTGCCAAGGGAATCATATAGGCACTGAAGACAACTAACCTCTCGTCAAAAGGCGGTTCGTTCACCACGATTTCCTTGGTGATGTCGCCGTTTTCACACACATAACTGATCACGGTCATCAAGAACTCTTCTTGCTCCGAATTGAGTTCCATGCCCGAGATGAAGCTACCGAAACGCTGCATGGCCACCTTTCTGTCAACACCAATCAACGAACGGATAAGTACGGCCACATTGTCGCCACACATCTTGCCTTGAGTGTATCGGTTGTAGTCCTCCCTTGTGCCCAACTCTTCCCAAAGGATGCGTTGCAACTCGCGAAAATCGCGGTCTTCCAGTTTCTCCATGTTGTAAATCTTGTCCAACACGGGCAAATGTCTGTTGTTGGCAAGGAAATCCATCACACGCTGTTTGTAACTCACCTTCGGTGTTACGCCCTCGACCTCTCCCTCCTCGCTGATGACATCGTCAATGTCGACCACAAACCATTTCTTCTTGTCGCCCAAAAGGAACTTCATCAGGTCACGCAAGTCGGTCCTCACCTTTTCAAGCCATTGCAGCGACACATTCTGCCATGCCACCTCGGAAAGCACCTCCTTAATGGTACCCATCTTGGCCTGGACCTGCGGCAATGTTGCCTTTTCCTGTAGTTCGGCTGCAATCAGCTTCACGCGTTGTATGCTTCGCGACGAATCTACCTCCGAGTCAAGGCAACCCAACTCAATGGTCAAGGTCAGCACATCGAATTTCTTGGCACTTTCATCCAAGGTGTTTTTGGGCAACAGCGGCGCAATGTCTTTTTTCAGCGTCAGCAAGTCCATGTCAGAGATATAAACCCAAGCATCCGCTTCCTTGAAATGGCTGACTGCCTCCCATTTCATCCTCACCGAGATGTGGCTGTCGGACAAGGCTTGTACTTGTTCGTGGAGCAAGGCCTTATTCTCATCGTGAAGGCTCTTGCAATATTCGTCTTCCTGATATTGCTGATGCTGCAGATGGAAAGCGATCTCCGAACGCAAGCAGAACAGCCGTTCCGTAAGCGATTGAGTGGCAGGTGCTTCTTGACCATCGGGGTTTTGGTCGAAGTAGTCGAAATTGCCGCACCAATCGAATATGTAGAAGCATTCCTTGTCCTTGCCTGGACCAAAGATGTCCTCGCTCAACCGCGTTCCACGGCCAATCATCTGCAAGTATTTGATCTTGCTCTTCATAGGCTTGAAGAACACGAGATTGAGGATGTCGGGCACATCGATACCCGTATCGAGCATATCGACCGAAACGGCAATCTGTGGATTGGCATCACGAATCTCAAACTTGTCGATCAGGTCGTGGGCGTAGGTGACATAGTTGTCGATCAACACGCAGAAATCAGGTCCGTATTCAGGATAAAGCACATTGAACCGACTTACAATCAACTCGGCATGATGGTGATTGTAGGCAAAGATGACCGACTTCCCAATGCGCTCGCCGCTCTGCACCTTCAGGCCGTTTTCCATCAAGTCCTGCAGCACCGCATCAATCGTGTTCTCGTTGAAGATATAGCTGAAAATCTCGCTATTGGCGATGTCCCTCCCTTCGATTTGCTCGTATTCCCACACCAACTCCAACTGCCGTTTTTGTTCCTCCGTCAGCTTCTCGTACTTGATGCCTTCTCTCATGATCTTCGAACCTCGCTTGAAACCGTGATAGTTGACCAGATAATGGTCGGCCACGGCCTCATCCAGCTCGTAGGCGAAATTCGGCTCGCCCTCTTCCATCTGGAAGATCTCGTAGGTGCTGCGGTCGACATCCTCTCGCGGCGTGGCGGTCAGGCCGACCAACATGGCATCGAAATAGTTGAACACTGCGGCATACTTCCCGAAGATGCTGCGGTGCGCCTCGTCGATGACAATCAGGTCGAAATGACCCACGGAATATAGTTTCTCGTCCGTGTCAATGTAGTTGATCATCGTCTGATAAGTGGAGAAGACAATGCGGGCATTGAGGTCTTTCTTCTTGTCGCTGTCCTTGTCGCTCAACACGCAAGTGGTGGTGTTGGGCAGCAGCTTCGCATAGTTCTTGTGGGCTTGGCTGACGAGGCTGGTGCGGTCGGCCAGAAACAGCACATTCTTCACCCAGTCGTTGCGCATCAGCACATCGACCAAAGAGATGGAAACCCTTGTCTTGCCCGTTCCCGTGGCCATCACCAACAGGGCTTTGCGATGCTTCTTGTTGTAATGCTCGCACACGGCTTTGATGGCCATTTTCTGATAGTGGCGGTCGGTGATGCTGTCTTTCACGGAGAAATCGGTGATGTCCTTGCGGCCTCGTTTCTGTATCAGGCGTTCGAGGTCGTCGGCGGTATGGAAACCGAACAAGGGTCTCGGCGGATAGCCCAAGCCGTCGATGATGTTGGTCTCGAAGCCGTTGGTATAGTAGATGACCGGCCTGACGCCATATTGCTTTTCGAGGCAATTGGCATAGAGTTCCGCTTGGTGTTTGCCTTTGAGCGGCGAGGCTGTGGTACGCTTGGCTTCGACCACGGCCAGCGGGAGTCCGTTGCCGCCAAACAACACATAGTCAGCAAATCCGATGCCTTCTTCATTGGGCATTCCGTGGACTTCGACCTCGATACAGGCTTTGAGGGGTTGCACCGCGCCTTCGGTTTCGAGCACCTCCCAACCTGCCTCGCGCAGCATCAGGTCGATGAACATCTTGCGCGTCTCAGCCTCCGAGAGGTCGGTGGGGAGCGCTTCCACCGGTGTGGCATCGGCGACCGATTCCTTGTCGGCAGCCACGACGATGGTGTCGTTTTTCTTCACCTCCACCTTGGCGGGGACCACCACGGGTGTCTCCACCGTCTTCGGGATCAAGTCCTTGTCGAAGGGCTTCACCTCCTCCACCAGCTTCAGTTTCAATAGGATGGCGCCGACCACATTATAGATGTTGAGCAAGGCGAAGAAACCCTCCTTGCGCGTCACATTGCCCGTGTGGGCGCCGTTGTTGCCCACTTTGCGGACATAGTGCACGGCCATCATCACCTTGTCGTCGTTGATGAACGCGCTGAACGGCTCGCCGTCGACCAGCTCGAACAGCGAAGCCTTTTCCTTCACCTCGATGTCCTTGAGGTAATACACGGCGCGGACGATGTATTCCAACGCCTTGCGGGCATTGATGGCGCTGAAGTCGGGACTGCCCCATTGGTTTTCCTCCGCCGCCGAACAAAAGCGGTAGAGGTCGTTCAGCCCAAGGTCTTTTATGTAGTCGAAATTGCGCATGTTATCCGAAATATTTGTCCATAGTGCAGTCGAAAAGCTTTTGTGACTCCTCTATGGATTTAGTGATTGTAGCTTTCTGTTTTTCAATTGATTCGATTTTGGCGGCGAAGGATTGTTGAAGGGATAATGGAGGAATTGGGACAACTAAATCTCTAATAATAAACAATTTCAGTTCTAAAAATGTTGCTCCAGATGTCAAAACTGTATAATTTGCTTTAAGAATCTTTGAAATTACAAAACTCAAGTATTGGCTTACAAAAGCATCAGTATTTACATGAACCCATATAACACGACCATCTTTGAAATAGAATGGTTCATCAGTATCAACTACCCATGTTATTCCTTCACTATTGATTGATGGAATTAATATATCACCTTTTTTAGGAACGCCAGTTATAGATTTCACTCGTTCATAATGTTCTGGCGTAATAAACATAGTAAATTTGACATCTTTGCTGGAAACCACCTTGCTTAATGCAGTTAATTCAGTTCCTCTCAAAAAAGGAATTCCACTTTCTACAACATCTTCAACAAGTACCCTTTTGGCTGATGAGACCTCGCACAAATCTTCAACTCTCTTCACTTCCCATCCCTTTTCATTCTCGACGGGGTCGCCGAACATATCATAGAAGACGGCTTGGGCGAGGTTGTCCAATTCCTTGAGTTGTGCCTTCTGCTTGTCGATGATGGATTGG
>JAEEGJ010005733.1_pt1 | contig 38456 bp, 31 predicted proteins | sample 8958761 | NCBI WGS metagenome assembly JAEEGJ01 (sample SAMN16246546, study PRJNA631951) | gut metagenome | biome: gut microbiome; feature: rumen; material: RS-attached | host: Bos | place: Iran: Karaj | collected 2018-10
ACTTTGTCGGCCTTGAGGGTTGCGATTTCATCACCTTCGGCCTTGACTTCCCAGTCGGAGACGTTGGTGTTGACATAGACGATGGCTTCTCCGCCCAGGCTCTTGAATGCGAGGGTTGCATTCTGGCTGTCGGAGGCCGTAAAGAGCGTGTTCTCGGACTCGATGCTGAGCGTAGGAGCAGTCTCGGCGACTTTTTCCTCCCCGGGAACCGGGTTCTCTTTGATCACTTCCTCCTTTATGCAGGACGTAGCTGCCACAAGGAGGCTTATAGCTGAAAGAAATACAGTCTTTTTCATCTTTTACTTGGTTCTATCGACAAAGTACATTTCGCCGCTGGCGTAGTAGAGATCGGAGAAGTATCCATAGCTCTGGTTGGAGGAGAAGTAACCGACAAGGCCGAAGGAACGTCCTTCTACGCCTCTGATAACTTCCAGGATCTTGATCTCCTTGGTATGGGCGGGATCATCCTCCTCGTTGTAGCCGGTGCCCAGTTTGCATACGACGTTGTTGGTTTCAAAGGAAGAACCGGCGAAGTCGGGTTCTGCCAGGTAGAAAATGGTGAAGGAGCCGTCGGGGGAATCGATATCCAGGCAGGCACGACCGGTAAGGATGGAAAGGGTTCCTTCCTTCTTGTCGTAAACGGCTTCGTTCACCGTGCCCTTGTGGAACAGCCCCTTGACGATGAAGCTCTTGCCATACTCCTTGGCTTCAATGGTGCAGGTAGTACCCACGCCGGGAGCGCCGATGGCCTGTCCTCCGTAATACCAGTCCTCTGCGTAGAGACCATACTCGCCCAGGAAATTGAAGTAGGGGTTGTGTGCTCTTGAGATCTGGTTCACGGTAATGCCGGACGACTCGCCGTTGGCCTTTTTCACCTTCACGGAAGCGGTCCTGTCGTCGGTCCCCTCATTGGGAAGGCTCTTGACCTTGACGACGCCCGTCTTCTCGTCCTTGACGGCAGAGAGCCAATCGGCCTCTGACTCCACGGTCCAGGCGCAGGTGGCGTCCACCGAGAAGTAAACGCTGTCCACCTCCGAATCCAGTTCGATGGACTCCGGGGCGTTGATGACGGCGACGGCCAGGGCGGCCGACTGGATGACCGTCAGGGACTGGGTGGCATTACCTGCGCTCAACTGCACCTTGGCAACCCGCTTCTGCGAAGAAGCGTTTTCCGAGACGCTGATGGCGACAGCATTGGCCGAAGGGGTTACGCTAACCCATTCTTCACCACAGTCTGCCGTGAACGGGGAGGGACTTCCAACGCCGATGATGGCGTTGCCGCCGGCCTGGGAGAATGCGACTTCCGTGCGGGAGAGCACAATCACATCGGCGATTTCCGTTTTGCTCTTGGTGCAGCCACCCGCTAAAGAAAGAAGGCAGGCAGCCGCCAGAATGTAAACAGTTTGTTTAAACATGGTTGGTTATTGTAAGGTTGAAACTTTTTGACCAGATTCAAAAGCCTCACTAAGGTAACCATATTTTTAAAAACTTTTACAATTTTTTTTAAATTTTTTCACGATCGGTGAAAACGATAGGTAATGTCCTCAAATTTGCGCTCCTCGCCGGGCATGCGGCGGTACAGGCGCTGATTGGTAGTGGGATTGTTCAGCGGGCCGCATTCGGGCCGATAGGGGCCCAGTTTCAAGTAATCGAACGCATCCCAGAAGGCAGGCTCCACCTCCTCGCGGCCGCTGTAAAGGGCCACCTGAAGGCCGAGGGAACGCACATGCGCCGCCAGGGCCAGGAGCGTCTCGGGATCCTGCCCCTCCCCCAGGAAGAGAAAGCAGTTCACGCCGAAGTTGTCCGCCACCAGACGGTCGATGACCGCGGGCGTGAGTTCCTCGCCGATATCCAGCTTCAGGAACGGGGAATGGCACCCTACGCAATTTCCCCGGCAGGAGGAGATGTCCACTGCCAGGGAAACACGGTCCGGAATCTCTTCCAGGACGACGGATGTCATTTCCGGTACGTACTTGATCATTTGCCCGTATAGAAACGGTGGTGCGCTTCTTCCTGCCGCATCTCCGAGAAGGAGGACACGCGCTTGAGGTAGCCGATGACGCGGGTGAGGTAGTCAAGGTTCTTGCTGCCGCACTTGGGGCAGACAGTGAGGGTATCCTTGGAGATGAAGCCGCAGTCGTTGCACACGGTGTTGCGGCAGTTGAAGGTAAAGTAATTGGTGCCGTAGTGGGCGGCGGTATTCAGCAGCTGGCGGTACTGCTCCTTGGACAGATGCTCCGCAATGTTCATGTGCAGGGCGCTGCCGCCGTCCAGATACTTCACGAACTCTTCCCCGTGCAGCTTGAACTTGTCAATCATGGAAAGGTTCTCGTCTTCCGGGTTGTAGAAGTAGGAGCTGTACATGTTGTGCTTTGCGCTTACGAAGTAACCGTCCTTCTTGTCCCACTTGTAGTTCTTGCCGGAGAGGTTCTCGCCGGGGACGAACTCCGTGTTGAACATGGTCTCCTTGGTGCGGTCCTTGCGGTTGGCCACGTTGATGGTCTCCAGGAGGTTGTTCACGAACTCCCTGTACTCCTCGTTCGGGGAGATGGTAAGGCCCAGGAACTCGGCGGCGTCGGTGAGGCCGTTCACGCCCACGGTGAGGTACTGCTTCTTCATGTCGATGAAGCCGGCGCGGTAAACATCCAGCATGTCGGCCTTCAGGAAGTCCTTGATGATCTCGTTGAAGGCCGTCTGGTACTTGTGGACGCGGACGGTCTGGTCCGTCACCGCCTCGGCGATATACCGGTACAGGGTATCCTTGTCGTAGGAGCCCTTCACCAGCGCCACACCGGGAGTCATGTCCACATGCTTTTCTACCTTAAAGTATTTGCGGGCCGCATCCTGGATAAGGCGGTTGAGGTTGATGGTCATCACGCTCTTGGAGCCGGTGGCCACGGAAGCCGTACCCATGGAATACTGGTGCGTGGTGTGGTTGTGTTCCTCGTCTTCCAGGTCCTTGAGGGAGTTGCGCAGGCGGCAGCAGCTGGACAGGGAGTCCGGGCTGTTGGAGATGTAGCAGAAGAAGCTGTGGCCCTTGGCCCACATCTCGGCGGTGAAATCTGCATAATCTTTGTCGGCATAGTCGTCCCCGCCGTCGGTAAGGAGGGCCATCGTCTCCACCGGGAAGGTGAGGATATAGTGGGTGCGCTCCTCGTTGAACCAGTTCATGAAGTGCTTCTGCAGCCAGGAGAGGGTCTCCCACTTCGGGGCCGATCCGTCCGGGAAGCGGAATTCTCCGAACACGCCCTCGAAGTAGGGCTTGTCAAAATAGCCGATATTCCAGAACACCGTCTGGTAACCGCGGTTGCCGGCGGGCATGTTCATGGAATGGACCACCTGCTGGAAGCAGTTGTCGATGACTTTGGTGAGGGTGCGCTGCTTGGCGTTGTTTTCGACCACCTCGTCCAGGCGGTCCAGATAGTTGTCTCCGTAGTCCTTGCGGATGAAGTAGTCCAGGTACATGAGGAACTCCGGAGTGGCCACGGCGCCCATGAACTGGGAAGAGACGGAGTACACCAGGTTGATGAACTCTCCGCAGAAACTCTTGAGGTCCGTGGGGGCGATGGATACGCCGCCCAGTTCGCGGAGGCCGCTCTCCAGGAAAGGATACATGGTGATGGCCACGCAGTAGGGATAGCCGGGCGTACCGCTTTCGTCATGCTTGTACAGGACGTGGGATTCCAGGTCCTGGATGTACTGCTCCGCCAGCTGGCGGCTGTACAGGGACTTGATCTTGTCCTGCATGATGTAGCGGTTCTGCTTGATGTTGTTCTCCTTATAGAGTTCATTGCCCAGCGTAACGATGTTCTTGTGGGTAATGTTGGCGTTGGAGTCGAACTTGGAGCCGGTGGCTGCGTTGGAGGCTTTGATATAGTCCTTGATAAAGTCCCGCTTCTTGCGGAGGTCCGTGCCGCGGTCGAAGGTCTCGATGTATTCGAGGGCCACCTTCTTGTTGATGGACATGAGGGAGTCCACCACCTGGCGGCGGATTTCCTGGCTGGACATTTTGTCGTAAATGAAGAGGTTGTCCACCACGGAGACGACTACGTCTTCGGGGACGGGCTGACCGGTGTGGACATAAGCAAGGCGGATGCCGTTCATCAGCTTTTCGCGGTCAAACTCTTCGAAGGTTCCATTGGTTTTTCGTACTTCCATATATCTAAGTCTCTGTTAGTCAGGGGTGAAAATGGACGGACTGCCCTATGGACAATCCGTCTCTGACTTTGCAAAATTACGTTGTTCCCGGTGTAAAAAATCTACAAACTGTACAAAGTTATCAACAATCTTTTTAACACCCAAATCAATATCCGAAAATTTCCTCCTGGGAAAGCACTTCCACGGGGCCGAGGGTGCGGAGGAAGTCCATATCCAGATCCTTCACGTCTCCCAGGATGGCATAGTGGTAGGTGCGTCCGCGCACCCAGTCTTCGTGCGTAGAGATAAGGTCGAACATACTGAGGTTGCCCACCCGGTCGTAGATGAGTTTCTCGCGGGGAACGTTGAATCCCAGATCCCGGTTGCGCACGTAGGAATAGAGGACGGACATGCCGTGCTGCCGCTGCGTACGGATCCTGTTCAGGATGGCCGATTTGGCAATCTCCAGATTCTCGGGAGCCTCCGGAAGCGTCTCCACGATTTCCTCGAAACCTTCCACAGCCTTGCGCAGCTTGTCGTTCTGGGAAGCGATCCTGGCCACGAAGTAGTAGTCGTTGTTCACGAAGGAGGGAACCACCAGCTGGGCGCCGGCGCTGTAAGCGAGGGCGCGGGACTCGCGCATCTCCTGGAACACGATGGAGTTCATGCCGGAACCGTAGTACTCGTTGAACAGCTCGATGTAGGGAGTCTGCTCCACGATGGGGGATTCTCCGCGGTTGGAATACTGCATGTAGTTGAACTGGCGGGAGTTGTAAGGAGCCACATAGACTTTCGGCGTCTTGGTGAGCACCTTGGGATGGATGCTGCGCTCGGCGGGCTTGAGGTCTCCGGTGTAATAGGCGTCCAGCATCTGCTTTACCTCATCCAGCGTGGCGGGACCATAGTACAGGATGCGGTGCTGGTACTTGAACAGGTCCCGGAAAGACGCCAGCACCTGCTCCGGCGAAAGGGCCTGGAGCTGCGGGTTGGTGAGGGTAGTGGCCTTGACGACCTCGGGGCCTTCCATCATATAACGCTGCAGGGCGGAGATGTTGGCATTCTGGCGCAGCTTGGCATCGGCCCGGGAACGGATGAGGTCCGCTTTCATGCCTTCGAGGGCGGGGGCATCGGCCTGCGCATGGGAAATGAGGGAATCGGCCAGCGCCACCACGCCTGCGGTGTTCTCCGCCAGACCGCTGACGGTTGCGGTGGTCATCTCGCTGTCCACGTTCAGTTCCCACTTGGAGGCCAGCGAATACAGCGTAAAGGAGATGTCGGCGGCCGAACGCCCGGGCGTGTGCATGAAGCGGACGTAGTCCGAGGCAATGGGCAGCACGGGGTCTGCGTTGGCGCCATGGTAGAACCAGAAGGTAAGGGTGGCCAGGTCGTTCTTGGTGTTCTGCTTATAGAGGAGCTCCAGGCCATGGAAATTACCCACGACCATATCCTGGGCGTAATCCACGAAACGCGGTTCGATGGGTTCCACGGGTGCGGCGGCGATTTCCTGGAGGAAGGCGCTCTGCTTGTCGCGGTTGGTGACGATGGGCGTAATCTTCGGGGCGTCGATGCGCTTCACGGAAGGATCCGGGCCGATACGTTTGTACACCACCGCGTAGTTCTCGGGTTTCAGGTTCTCCCTGGCCCAGGCCACCAGCTGCTCCTTGGTGAGGGATTCGGTCTTATGGATTTTCGCGACGCGCTGCTTCCAGCTCATGCCGTCGATGAAGCTGTTCATCATGATGTCGGTACGGGCGCGGTTGTTTTCCAGCATGCGGCACTGCGAAAGCCGATAGTTGGCGATGGCGGCGGCGAGGAGTTCCTCGGGGAAGTCACCGGAGGCAAGGCGGTACACCTGGGTGCGGATGATCTCCTCCACTTCCTCGAGGCTCTGTCCCTCCTTGGGAGAGCCGTCGGCCAGGAAGAGCCCCCAGTCGCTGCGGTCGTAGGGATAGACATCGGCCCCGAGGACCAGCTGCTTCTGCATGACGTCCAGGTCGATGAGGCCGGCGAGGCCGTTGGAGAGGATGGAGCTGGCGATGGTGCTGTATTCAGCGTCTTCGGCGGCATTGCCGGGGGTGCGCCAGCCCATCAGGACGAATTCATTCTCGAAGCCGAAGACCTCCTTCACAAGGGGCTTTGCGGCGGGCTGCTCGGGCTCGATGGTGCGGCGGGGAATGTCCGGATTGGGCTGCCAGGCGCCGAAGTATTTCTCGATGGTGGCCACCATCTGGTCCGGGTCAAAGTCTCCGGAAAGGAAGATGGCTACGTTATTGGGGACATAATAGGTATCCTTCTGCTTGCGGATGGCGCGGAGGGAGGGATTCTTCAGATGGTCCTGCGTGCCGATCACGGTCTGCGTGCCATAGGGATGATGCGGGAAGAGCATGGCGTTGAGCGCGTCAACGGCCTTTTCGCCGTCGTCCGTCATGGACATGTTCTTCTCCTCATATACGGCTTCCAGCTCCGTGTGGAAACCGCGGAAGACGCAGTTCATGAAGCGGTCTGCCTGGATGCGGGCCCAGTTGTCCACCTGGTTGGAGGGAATCTCCTCCACGTAGCAGGTAACGTCGTCGGAGGTAAAAGCGTTGGAGCCTTTGGAGCCGATCACGGACATGAGCTTGTCATACTCGTTGGGGATGGCTATCTTGGACGCCTCGAAACTGATGGAGTCGATGCGGGCGTAAAGGGCATTCCGTTCAGCGGGATCCGTAAGGGTGCGGTACACCTCGAACAGGGAGTCGATCTGCGCAAGCATGGGGCGTTCCGCTTCGTAGTCCTGCGTGCCCAGTATCTCCGTACCCTTGAACATCATGTGCTCGAGGTAGTGGGCCAGGCCGGTGTTGTCCGAAGGGTCGTCCTTGCCGCCGGCACGGACGGCCACATAAGTCTGGATACGGGGTTCGTCCCTGTTCACGGACATGTACACCTTGAGACCGTTCTCCAGGGTGTAAATCCTGGCCTGAAGGGGATCTCCCTTGACGGACTCATACTTGCTGCAGGAGGAAAGCGCCAGCGCTGCGCCGGCGAGAAGGACCAATAATTTTTTCATCTTCCAGGTAACTAACTAATCGAGCCCAAAATTAAGCAATTTTTTCGTACCTTTGCACGACTAAATGAAAATTCCTGTATGAAAAATTTTGTAGAAGAGCTCCGCTGGCGCGGAATGATTCAAGATATTATGCCGGGGACCGAGGAAAAACTGATGGAAGGCCCCAAGGCTGCCTACGTGGGAATTGACCCCACGGCCGACTCCCTCCACATCGGCCACCTGGTGAGCGTCATGATCCTCAAGCACTTCCAGAACTGCGGCCACAAGCCCTACGCCCTGGTGGGCGGCGCCACCGGCATGATCGGAGACCCCTCCATGAAAAGCGCCGAGCGCAACCTTCTGGACGAGGAGACCCTCAACCACAACGTAGCCTGCCTCAAAGCCCAGCTCTCCCGTTTCCTGGACTTCGACTCCGACGCCCCCAACAAGGCCGAGCTGGTGAACAACTACGACTGGATGAAGGACTACTCTTTCATCAACTTCATCCGTGACATCGGCAAGCACATCACCGTCAACTATATGATGGCCAAGGACAGCGTGAAGAAGCGCCTGTCCCGCGACTCCTCCGAAGGCATGTCCTTCACCGAATTCAGCTACCAGCTCATGCAGGGCTACGACTTCTACTGGCTGTGGAAGAACAAGGGCTGCATCCTGCAGCTGGGCGGCTCCGACCAGTGGGGCAACATCACCACCGGCTCCGAGCTCATCCGCCGCATGGACGGCGGCGAGGCGTACGCCCTCACCTGCCCCCTCATCCGCAAGGCCGACGGCACCAAGTTCGGCAAGACCGAGAAGGGCAACATCTGGCTGGACGCCGAGCGCACCTCCCCCTACGAGTTCTACCAGTTCTGGCTGAACGTGGCCGATGACGACGCAGAGCGTTACATCAAGATCTTTACCCTGCTGGACCGCGAGACCATCGAGGCGCTCATCGCCCGCCACCGCGAGAACCCCGGAGCCCGCGAGCTGCAGAAAGTGCTGGCCCGCGAGGTTACCGTGATGTGCCACGGCGACGCTGCCTACGAAAACGCCGTAGCCGCCTCCCAGATGCTCTTCGGCGGCAGCTCCGAGGAACTGAAAAAGCTGGACGAGCGCACCTTCCTGGCCGTTTTCGGAGACGTTCCTTCCTTCGACCTTCCCAAGTCCGAGCTCCCCGTAAACATCATGGACCTGCTGGCCGTCAAGACCAACATCCTTCCCTCCAAGGGCGAGGCCCGCAAGATGGTCCAGGGCAACGGCATCGCCATCAACAAGGACAAAGTCACCGACATTGCCGCCGAGGTCACCGAGGCCGACATCGTGAACGGCCACTACATCCTGGCCCAGAAAGGTAAAAAGAATTATTTCATCATTAATATTAAATAGATGGAAAAACCTGCAAGCACCCGGCAGCTGAAAGTAGCCCGGGAAATCCAGAAAGACCTGGCGGAGATCATCCGTTCCAAAGGGATGTCCGCCATGGGCGGCTCCCTGGTGACGGTGAGCGAAGTCCGCGTAAGTCCGGACCTCTCGGTCGCCAAGGTGTTCGTGAGCATCTTCCCCTCCGAAAAGCAGGGTCCGGTGATGCAACTGCTGGAAGAGAACAACAAGGCCCTCCGCGGAGAACTGGGGCACATGGTGGCCAAGCAGTTCCGCATTGTGCCGGAACTCATTTTCCTGCTGGACACGTCCCTGGACTATGCGGAGCATATAGAGGAGCTCCTGAAGAAGTAGATTCTTCGCTTCGCTCAGAATGACAGGACTGCCACTCAGAATTGCTTTCCGGTACCTGTTTGCCCGGAAATCGTACAATGTCATCAATCTCATTTCCGGGATTGGCGTGGCAGGTATGGCGGTAGGAACGGCGGCACTCATCATGGTCCTTTCCGTTTTCAACGGATTCAACCGTCTCGTAAGCGATTCCCTCTCGGACAGCTGCGCACCTCTTGAGGTGCGGCCCGCAGAGGGAAAAGTCTTTATCCCCGAAGGCCCTGCGTTTGACTGGCTCCTGGAAAACGACGCGGTAACCACCGTGTCCAGCGTACTGGAGGAGCAGGCGTTCCTCTCCTATGACGGCAGGCAGAGCCTCGCCCGCGTCAAAGGCGTGGATGCCGTGGCAGAGGAAGAAAGCCCCCTGCGGCGGCATATCGTATCCGGCGAGTGGAGCCTGCACAGGGGCGAACAGCCGCAGGCCGTGGCCGGGGCCGTGCTGGCATACAATATCGGCGTCCGTCCCTCTTTCGTAACGCCGCTTCAGATTCACTATCCTTCGCGCACGCAACAGGTTTCCCTCGCGAATCCCGCCTCGAGCCTGCGCTCGGAATCCGTCCGCCTCGCGGGCACGCTCTCGGTGAGCGCCGAGGCCGATGCAAAACTGGTGGTCGTCCCCATCGAAGTGATGCGGCATCTGCTGGACTATGAGAAGGAGGTATCGGCCCTGGAAATCACCTGCGGGAACGTTCCGGCCGTACAGAAAGCGTTGCAGGAGAAGCTGGGACCTTCTTTCCGCGTACTGGACCGGCAGCAGCAGAATGCCTCCGTCTATCGCATGATGCGTTACGAGAAGCTGGCCATTTACCTTATCCTGGTCTTTATCGTGCTCATCGTGGCATTCAACATTTACAGTTCGCTGAAGATGCTCATCATCGAGAAGCAGGGAGACATGGGAACGCTGCGCTCGATGGGGGCGCCGGAGTCGCTGCTCCGCCGCATCTTCCTCCTGGAGGGATGGGCGGTTTCTCTGCTGGGGATGGGGATCGGCCTGGTTGCCGGCATCGCCCTGGTGCTGCTCCAGCAGCACTTCGGCCTGATTCCCATGCCGGGGAACTTCGCCATCACCGCCTACCCGGTTGTCCTGAAACTTTCCGACGTTCTCTGGACGGTGGCCGGCGTCTCTTCCATCGGCCTTCTGATGGCTATTATCCCCTCTGCCCGCCTGCCCCGCAAGTAAATTTACGCACTTCAGGCTGTTTTTCCACAAAACGAGTTGCGGTTTCAATTTTTTTCCGTACTTTTGCAGGCTGACTTTTCCGTAACGTCAGCTGGTTCATTATACGTTCATCCATCCGGTGCGACTGGCCCGGAGCTAAAACAGTGAAAGAGATATGCTGAGTATCTTCTACAGACAAAACGGAAAAATTCTCCTCTCCCAGTCGGAGAAAGACTTCCCGAAGATCAAGTTGGAGGACACTGTGTGGATAGACCTGGTACAGCCTACCGGGGACGAAAAACGCGCCGTGGAAGCCTTCATGGGCACCGAAATCCAGAGCCGTGCACAGGCCGAGGAGATTGAGTCTTCGTCCCGTTACTTCGAGACGGACGACGCCATCTTCGCCAACACCAACTTCCTCACGCCGGGACAGGACGAATACATGATGCAGCCCGTGTCGTTCACCATCGTGGATGACACCCTGGCCACGCTCCGCGAGGTGCCGCTGCGCTCGTTCACGGAGCTGCAGCGCCGCCTGCAGGTGAATCCGCGGCAATACCCTTCCGGCTTCAGCGTGTTCGCATCCATCCTGGACCAACGTGTGGACCTGGATGCCGATATGATCGAGCTCCTTTCCAAGGAAATCTCCCAGTACGCGAAACAGATCAACGACCAGGAGGACATCGACCAGGAACTCCTGATAGACATCTCCCAGATGCAGGAAAACACCATGGTCGTACGCGAAAACGTCGTGGATAAGCAGCGCCTTATCTCCAACCTGATGCGTTCCACCAAAGTGCCCCGCACCCTGGAGAACCGCCTCAACGTATTGCTGCAGGATATCACTTCCCTCCTGAGCCACACCAACTTCTGCTTCGAGCGTCTGGAGTACCTGCAGGACACCGTCCTGGGTCTTATCAACCTGGAGCAGAACAAGATCATGAAGGTGTTCACCGTGGTGAGCGTATTCCTGATGCCGCCCACCCTCATCGCCGGCTTCTACGGCATGAACGTACGCCTTCCCATCATCGCGGCCGACGATCCCAATGCCAATTTCTGGAACTGGATTATCATCGTGGGCCTGATGGTGCTGAGTACCCTGCTGGTATTCGTGCTGTTCCGAAGGAAGAAATTACTCTGAGTATTCCGTAGGGTCAAAGCCTTCCAGGGCCTCTTTGCGCTCCACGCAAGTGCCGCACTTGCCGCAGTGCTTCTCCCCGCCCTTGTAACAGGAATAAGTGAGGGAATAATCTACGCCTATCGCCTTGCCTCGCAGGGCGATATCTCGTTTGGTGATATTGCAGTACGGAGAAATCACCTGCACGCCGTTATAGGTACCGGCCTTGACGGCGGCGGCGAAGGCGTCGATGAACTCCGGGCGGCAGTCCGGATAGATGGCATGGTCTCCGCTGTGGTTGGCCAGCATGATCGCATCCAGCTCATAGCTTTCCGCCAAGCCGGCGGCCACCGCCAGCATGATGCCGTTGCGGAATGGGACCACGGTGCTCTTCATGTTATCATCGGCATAATGGCCCTCGGGTATCTCTCCCCCGCTCAGGAGAAGATCGCTCTTGAAATACTGGCCGATGAAACCCAGCGGAATCACCAGATGCCTGATTCCCAGCCTCTTGCAGTTTTCCACGGCAAAGGCGATTTCGCGCGCGTTGTGCTTGGAACCGTAGTCGAAGGTGACGGCCAGCGCAATGCTGTCCTTGTATTCATACAGCAGCGTGGTGCTGTCCAGGCCGCCGGAGTAAACCAGTAATGCTTTCATCTATCTGCTTTTGATGGCTTCCACCGCCGTGCGGGCCGAGGCTACCGCCTCCACCACCGTGGCGGGGCCGGTCAGGAAGTCTCCTGCCAGCCAGACGTTTTCAAGGCCCTCGGCGGCTTCCTGCAGGGAGGCCGCAGGTTTCTCGCTGATGGCCGTAATCAATGTATCGCAGGGCACGAAGTGCTCCGTTCCTTCAATAATACGCGTGATGACGCGGCTGCCGTCTTCCGGCTTCACGTTCTCACAGTCACAGAATACCACACCGTTTTCCTTCACCTCCACAGGCGCCTGGAACACCTTGAACTGCACGCCGTCTTCCCTGGCCTCCTCCACTTCCATGGGGTTGGCCGGCATGTTTTCGAAGGTCTTGCGGTAATAGACCCAGGTATCGGCCCCCATCCGTACGGCAGTGCGGCAGGCATCCATGGCCACGTTGCCGCCGCCGATAACGATGACTTTCCTGCCCAGTTTGTAAGCCGAGGGGTTCTTCAGGAACGGCAGCGCCTGCACCGAGTTTTCCTCCCCGGGGATGCCCAGGGTGGCGGGGCTTTCGGCGCCGGCGGCCACAAGGACCGCGTCGCAGGAGGCCGACAATTCCTTCAGTTCCAGGTCTTTACCGATTTCCACGCCGCCGCGGAAAGCGATGCCCGCCTTCTCGAACATAGCCTCGAAGGCGTCGCAGTATTTCTTGTCCAGACGGAAGGCGGGGATGCCGTAACGAAGCACGCCGCCCATGCGGGGGTTGGCATCGTAGAGGGTGACATCGGCCCCGGCTTCGTAGAGCCACACGGTGGCGGCGAGCCCTGCGGGACCTGCGCCCACGACGGCTACTTTCTTCCCTTCCAGCTCCTGCGTCCTGCGCTCCAGACGGTGTTTGAAGAGGTATTCGCCGGAGATTTCCTGTTCTATCTCGTACCATTTGACCGGTACCAGTTTCACGTTGAGCACGCAGTTCCCGTAGCAGAACTTCTTCCAGTCACAGACACGGGAGGTGACGGCACTGAGGGGGTTGTTCTCGAAGAGCAGGCGGCCTGCTTCCTCCAGATTGCCCTGACGGTATAGTAACATGCATTCCGGCACAGGGGTGTGCACCGGACAGCCCTGCAGGGAGCATTTGGGCTTTTTGCACAGTAAACAGCGTGAAGCTTCGGGATTCATGGTTTAAAGACTTGTCTATTGGTTATGGAGCGGCCCAGGGTAAGGGAATCCGCATACTCCAGATCGTCTCCGAAGCCCAGGCCGCGGGCAAGGGTGCTCACGCGGACACCGGAGTTCTCGATCTGTCTATAGACGTAGAAGGCGGTGGTCTCCCCTTCCACGTCGCCGCTCAGCGCGAGGATTACCTCGGCCGACTGCGGCTCTTCCAGCGCTTGGATGCGCTCGGTGAGTTCTTTGATGGTAAGGTCCGAAGGTCCAACCCCGGCGATGGGCGAGATAATACCGCCCAGCACGTGGTACACGCCGTGGTACTGGCCCGTGGCCTCGATGCTCATGACATCCCGCACGCTTTCCACCACGCAGATGGTACGCTGGTCGCGGGTTTTGTCTGAGCAGATGGAGCATATCTCGTCGTCGGAGATCATGCGGCAACGCTTGCAGTAGCACACGTTGTCGCGCAGGGCATCGATGGCGCCGGTGAAGTGATGCACGTTTTCCGCGGGCTGCTTCAGGAGGTGGAGCGCCAGACGCAACGCGCTGCGCCGGCCAACGCCCGGAAGGGAGCTGATGGCCTCCACGGCCTCCGTAAGGAGGGCCGACGGATATGTTTCCTTATAAGGCATGATATTCTGCCAGACCTTCGGCGGGAGTGGCCAGGAACTTGGAGAAAGTGACGCCGTACTCCTTGCCCATGCGCTGGAGAATCTCCCGGGCGGCATAACCGAAGCCGCCCACCACACCCACGGGAAGGGGTTTGTACTGTTTGAGCGTCTTTTCGAAGAGGTTTTTGAAATTGCCCTCTACGAGTTCCTTGACATACTCATACTTGTTGTAGCGTTCCAGGATGAAGGGGGCGAAACCGCCCAGGAAACGGGCCGGGGCCTCTCCGCCGTACACTTTACGAACGACGTAGAGGTAGTTGAGTTCCGGATAAGTTTCGCGGACCTCCTTCAGGAGTTCCTCCGGCATGTAGTTCTTGATGAAATCCGTGATGAAGAGTTTACCGAGCACGGCACCGCTGCCTTCGTCCCCCAGGATGAAGCCGCCGCAGTCCACCTTCCAGCCCATGTTCTTTCCGTCATACTCGCAGGTGTTGGCGCCGGTGCCCAGGATGGCGGCGATGCCGGGCTTGTGGCCGCAGACGGCGCGGGCCGCACCCAGCATGTCGGAGGCATATTCAATCTCCGCGCCGGGGAACCATCGGCCGAAATCCACCGCAGGCTTCTCCAGCAGGCCGGCAGCATACAGGTGGATATCCTCCACGCCAGGGCCGATCTGGGCGGCCGCCTCGCCGATGATTTCCCCCAGAAGTTCTTCGGAGGTCTGGAAAAGGTTGAAGCCCCGGGTACGGACGGTCCGGGTGGTCTTATTCTCGAGGACGCACCAATCGGCCTTGGTGGCGCCGCAGTCTATGATCAGTTGTTTCACGGTTATCGGATTATTCTCCCAAAGATACGTATTTCCCGTGTCTTTTCCAATGGACGTAGCCATACACGGCACTGCCGATGTAGATGAGGTAGAGCGCCGCCATCCAATACTGTCCGGTTTTCACGCAGAGGGCCGTCGTGAGGATATCGGCCACAATCCAGATGAACCACTGCTCCAGATAGCTCTGGGCCAGCCACCAGGTTCCCACTACGCTGAGCATCACCGCTACTGCGTCAAGGAAGGGGGCCGGGTCTCCGGTGGCCATGAGGATGCGCGACATCACGTATGCGCCGGCCGTCATGATGACGGCGGAGAGGATGCCGATTTTGAGGGGGACCTTCTGGAGGTGGATTTCGCCTTCGGCCACCTGGCTGCTGGCTTTCTTCCACTGGATGAGGCCCACCACGGACATGGCTACATAGTAGAGGTTCAGACCCATGGACGCCCACACGTGGGTGACGGCGAACTCAAAGGCACATGCTGCCCCCGTGAGGATGCCGATCACCCACATGGCGTTCTTCTGCAGGATCTCCAGCACCACATACGCGACGCCGGTGACCAGTGCAAAAATTTCTATGGCCTGGATTACCTGGTCCAACTATCGGACTTCGATGAGTTCCACCACGAACTTGAGGGCGCTGCACGGAGGAATGCCGTGGGTGCCGGTCTCGCCGTATGCGAGGTGATAGGGCAGATAGAGCTCGTACTTGGCGCCTTCGCTCATCAGCTGCAGACCTTCCGTCCAGCCCTTGATGACCTGGTTCAGACCGAACTCGATGGGTTCTCCTCTCTTGTAGGAGCTGTCGAATACCTGGCCGTTCGGGAAAGTTCCCTCGTAGTGGCAATAGACTTTATCGGTGGCTTTGGGCTTCTTGCCGGTGCCTTCCTTGATAACCTTATACATGAGGCCGCTGCCGGTAGCCTTCACCTCAGGATCCTTGGCCATCTGGGCCAGGAACTTCTCGCCTTCTTCCTTGGCGGCGGCGCCTGCAACGGCGGCACGCTCGGAAGCCTCGTCCTCGAGCTCCTTGTAGAAGGCTTCCAGGGCCTCACCAGCCTCCTCCATGCTGATCTCCGGCTTGGTACCGGTGAGCATATCTTTCAGTCCCTTGAGGAAGTCCTCAACGTTTGCGACGTGGATGCCCTGCTGGTAAAAGCTGGATGCCACGCTCATTCCAAATGCATATGATTTTTTGTCCATGATATTTTTTTTGTTCTTAAAACGTGCAAAGATACGAAAAAAAACACTATCTTGGACGGTCAGTTTTGAACTGGCATACCATAACCCAAATCATTAACCTTTTGGAAAAATGAAACGACTTATTGCGACCTTCATCGCGCTGCTTCTGCTTTCCACATCACTGGCATGGTCCCAGACCTTCACCTTGTCCGGTATCATTACGGACAGGGAGAACGGTAAACCCGTGGATTATGCCACCGTGGTACTGGAATCGTCGGAGCAATGGGCGATTGCCGATGCACAAGGTGTCTTCACCTTGAAAAACGTTCCGGAAGGCAAGAACGTGCTTTCCGTTTCCTGCCTCGGTTACGTGACCTTCACCAAGGAGATTACCGTCAGCGGTGACATGACCGATCTGCACATCTACCTGGTCCTGGACAACTTGAGACTGGAGAGTGCCGTCATCACGGCCAAGGAAAACACCAATTCCGCCGCCACCTCCCGAACCATCGACAAGGTGGCGCTGGAACATGTGCAGGTGATGAATGTCACAGACATCGGCGGCCTGCTTCCCGGTGGTAAAACCGGAGCAGCCACGCTCACCAGCACCCAGACCTTCTCCATCCGTGGAGGCGGATCCTTCAGTACGGCCGTGGAAGTGGACGGTGTCCGTCTAACCAACAACGCGTCCTTTACCAGCGTATCCGGTGTAGCCACCAATAACATCGCTTCCTCCAACGTAGAGTCAGTGGAAGTCGTCACCGGTGTTCCCTCCGTGGAATACGGAGACATGACTTCCGGCGTGGTGAAAATCAACACCCAGCGTGGTAAGACCCCCTGGACTGTCACCATGTCCACCAGCCCGCTCACCAAGCAGGTTTCCCTGAACAAGGGCTTCAGCCTCGGGACAACCCGTTCCGGCGAATCCCGCGGCATCCTCAATTCCACGGTGGAATACACGCGCTCCATCAGCAATAAGATGTCTCCCTTCTCTTCCTACGACCGCAAGCAGCTGGGCCTGACCTACAGCCGCCAGTTCACCCGCGGCGCCTTCGCCGATATGCCTCTGCGTTTATCGGCCAATGTCACCGGCAACCTGGGCGGTTACAATGACAAGGCAGACCCTGACCGTATGCTGGAGACCTTCTCCGTCGGAAAGGACAATGCGCTTCGCGGCAGCCTCTCCCTCAACTGGCTGCTCAACAAGTCCTGGATCACCAACGTAGAGATGAAGGCATCGGCCGTGTATAGCGACAAGCGTTCCAGAGGCCGCAGCCGTTATTCCGAGTCCATCAGCAGCGTGAGCATGCACGCCCAGAAAGAGGGTTATTACATGGGCGCTCCCTGGCAGGAAGGCGGCGACAACCTGGCCGTCCTGCTTCCTCCCGGAATCTGGTATAACACCATGGCCCACGACGACCGTCCTCTGAACACCCGCGTTTCCCTCAAGGCAAACTGGGCCAAGAATATCGGCAAGATCAACAATAAAGTAAAGGTGGGCGCCGAATGGTCTGCAGACAAGAACTTCGGTATCGGCACCTGGGCCGAGGAACCCGAAACCGCCCCTTCCTGGCGCGAGTACCGCTACTGCGACATCCCCACGATGTCCAATGTGGCGGTGTACATCGAGGACAGCTTCCTCTATCGCCTCCCCAATGACGGCAGCATCAACGTCATCGCCGGTATCCGTAACGACAATACGGTCATCCCTGGATCGGCCTACGGCGTCACGTCCAGCATTTCTCCCCGCTTCAACCTGAAGTGGACCGTTCTCTCGGGTAAAGGCCGCGGAGACCGATTCCTGCGTGAACTTTCCTTCCGCGGAGGCTGGGGTGTCGCGTCCAAGCAGCCCTCCTTCGCCGTGCTGTATCCCGCACCCGGCTACTTCGACCTGGAAGTCTTCCGCGGCACCGCAGCGTCCGACAACACTGTCTACCAGGCCTACTACCTGATGCCCCAGTCCATCCAGTACAACCCCAACCTGCGCTGGCAGCGGGACCACCAGGCCGAAATCGGCATGGATATGAACCTGGGCGGTGCGCACATCTCCCTGGCCGGCTACTATACCAGGACCATCGGCGCCTACCGCGAGATTGAGACTTACAACCGTTTCTCCTACAACTTCACCGGTCCCAACGCCGTACAGGGCCTTCCCATTCCGGCCGAGGACCGCACCTACACCATTGACGGGGACGGCATCGTGACGGTCCATGACAAGACCGGCGCACATGAAGACATTACGGTTCCGGGCACCCTCCGCAACCAGTTCCTCGCCGGTTATATGGAGGACAACGACGACAATCCTGTCACCCGCGCCGGTCTGGAATGGGTGATTGACTTCCCCCGCATCAAGCCCCTCAACACCACCATCCGCTTCGACGGCAGCTACTTTGTCACGCGTTCCGTCTATTCAGACTACCTCCCTTATTATCTGAACAACAGAATGTCGGCCGATGGCAGCGATCTGCTCAAGTACATGGGCTGGTATTATGGCGGCCACAATACGTCCAACGGCTCCGAGAGCAGCAGCGTAAAGGCAAACCTCACCTTCACCACCAACATTCCCAAGGTGGGTATGATTCTTTCCCTCAAGTTGGAAGGCAATCTCTACACCTACTCCCGCACCCTGAGCGAGCGCGCCGACGGATCGGCCCGCAGCTATGTCCTCACTGACAAGACAGACCCGCTCTCCTTCGTCACGGACAAGTCCATCTACGACGAAGAGGGTTACACCGTGTTCTTCCCGGACGCCTACTCCACCTTTGACGATCCGCTCACCCAGATCCCCTATCTGGAGACACTCATCTGGGCTAAGGAGAACGATCCGGAGATGTACACAGACCTCTCTAACCTGTTGATCACCAACACATCTGAGAACTACACCTACATGAAGGAATACCTGACGCCTTCTTTCAACGCGCACTTCAGCGTGACGAAGGAAATCGGCAAGGTGGCTTCCATCTCTTTCTACGCCAACAACTTCATCAACATGCAGAACCGAGTGTATTCTTCCCGTACGAAGAGCTGGCTCACCATGAGTCCCTCCGTCTATTACGGCCTTACGCTCAGGTTATTCTTTTAACGCACTGCGATTATGAAAAGATTATTCGTTTTACTTATGATAGCGGGAACGATTGTTTCCTGCCAGTGGGCAAAATGGCAGGTTCCCGTGAATATCGGCGTCCAACTGCAGTATGAAGACAGCAACTTCTACGTCGAAGGAATCAAGATTGTCCTGAGCGACGCCAGCGGCATCGTGGACTACACTGCCACCACCGATGCAACCGGCTATGCGGAATTCCACGTTCCCCCCGGACAGTACACTGCAACGGCCATCTATAAGATTAAGAAAATCACGGCGGAGGGTGAAAGAATCTCCTATAACGGCACTAAGTCCGGTATTGAAGCGGGCTCTAAAAAAAACGCGCGCTTTAATATCGACCTCCTGAAGGCCGTGAGCCAGCAGGTGATCATCAAGGAGCTCTACAACGGCGGCTGCCTTTCCGCAGACGGTCTGGGCGCCTACCAGAACGACCAGTATTTCACCATCTACAACAACTCCGCCGAGATTGCCGACATCTCCGACCTCGTTTTCGGAATCGGCTGCCCCTATGAGAGTTATACCAATAACCTCTACTATGGAGAAGACGGCGTACTGATCTATGAAAAGGAAGACTGGATACCCGCCGGCGGTGCCATCTGGTGGTTCAAGGCAGAATCCGTCACGCTCGATCCCTATACATCTTTGACTGTTGCGGTTGCATCGGCCACGGACCATACCTCCGTGAATCCCAATTCCGTAGACCTGAGCAAAGAGGAATACTACTGGATGTGCAATGTCGGCCTGGGACAGATGTACGACAGAGCCAGGAAGTATGCCGTTTCCGAAAACATTCCGCAGTCGCATTACCTCACCGGCAAAGCGTTCGCCATGACGCCCACCGGCTGGCCCCTGTCCACGGGCTCACCTACTTTCTTTACCGGGAAGATGCCCCGTGAACAGGCCCTGGCCCTGTGCTCGGATACGCCGGCGCTGGACAAGACGCAGGGCGCCATGTTCGCCTGCGTGAAGTTCCCTAAGGCCCACGTCTATGATGCCGTTGAGATCTGGACCAAGGGCAACGAGGCCACCAGCCATGTGCGTTTCTCGGCCGATATCAACTCCAACTATGTCCTTCTCACTCCGAAGCTGGGTTACAGCGTGTACCGCAATGTGGACAAGGAAGCCACCGAGGAACTCCCGGAAAATGCCGGCAAGCTTGTCTACGGCTATATGGGCGGCACCGATGACGTCGAAGGCACCACCGATCCTTCGGGCATCGACGCCGAGGCTTCCATCGCCAATGGCGCGCACATCATCTATTCGGATACCAACAATTCATTTGTGGACTTCCACCAGCGGAAAGTTATCTCCCTTAAGAAATGAATGCCATGAGATTACGTTTACTCACTTTATATATGCTCACGCTGGGCTGCGCTTTCTCCGCCGGCGCTCAGCAGAAGCGGGAGGTCGTGCGGGACTATGACTTTGTGAAGTCTGTCACGCCGGTTCTGAACCTCTCCAACCCGGCCGCCCTTGCGGGATGGGACGGAAAGATTGCTCAGGCCTCCGCGGGCTTTGAAAAAGCGAACGGCGGACTGATTCCCCTCACCCAGTCCAAGAACAGCTACGAGGTATCGGCCAGCACCGAATCCTACTACCGTGTATCCGACAAGATTGCCTTCTTCGGCCATATCGACTGGTCTTATTTCGAGGGCAAAGAGATGGGCGGTCCCATCTTGCTGGATCCCGAATACAATCCCGTGAACTTCTATGAGAACGACGCCACCACCGTCGGCACCAAGCAGCGGGAGTCCTATTCGCTGAAGGGGGGCATCAGTTACAACTTCACCGACAAGTGGGCGGCAGGCATCTCCGTGAAGTTCGACGGCCGCGACCAGACCAAACTCAAGGACCCGCGCTCGCTCACCTACTGGACAGACCTCGCCTTTGACGCCGGCGTTTCCTATCGGCCTTCCTCTTCCACGCTCGTGGGGGCATCGGCCTTCTACAGGAATACGCTGGAGGCCATCCAGGGCGGCATCTACGGTAAGACGGACCAGTCCTACTTCTACCAGATTGACCGTGGATGTTACTTAGGCACCGTTTCCGAGCTGGTTGGGACCCGCGGCGTGCTTTCTCCTTCAGACAAGCGCAACATGAACAACAACCTGTTCGGCGGCGCCATTCAGTTTGCCACCAACGAGAGTTTCTTCACCGAGATTACGTTCACCGGCCGCGACGGTTACTACGGTCGCAAATCCAGCGGTTCGGCGGTGTTCTTCGAGTTCGCGGGCTATGATATGCGCTTCAACACGGCTTACCTCATCTGCCCTTCCGCGAAGAGCATCCACCGTATCGGTTTTTCCGTCGGCTACGCCTATCTGGCGAACGAGGAGAACGACTTTGAATACGTCACGCCTACCGGCGGTGTTACCCGCGTAGACTACATCGGCAAGAAGTACATCATGGACCGCACTGTCGTGGACTGCAAGTTAAGCTACCGCTGGTTCTATGGAATGAAAGACCAGCGTCCTTCCCTCACGGTAGGAGCCGACTTCACCGTCTCCTCCAAGCAGCAGCAGACGGAAATCTATCCCTTCTACCGCAACCAGCAGATCACCCGCTTCGATGCCGATGTGTTTGCCACGAAGGACATCTGCCTTGGCGGCAAGTCCATTCTGAACATCGGCGCCCACGGCCTTTTCCATACCGGTTCCGGTACGGCAAGAAAGGATTCCCACTACGCCCAAGCCACCTCGTCCGTGCTCAAGAGCTTCGACATGTGGCTGGACCCGCAGTTCGAGTATGATACTACGCCCCATGCCGGCATCTTGCTATCTGCCGAATGGCTGCTGTGCCTGGAGAAGATTACGCCTTATGTACGCGTATCAAACGAATACACGACACTCTTTAAGAATGCCGTGTACATGCAAGGTATATATAGAAATTGCGCTAATGTGACGCTGGGAATTTACTTCTAAAGCGCTGCATTATTTCTTCAGAAGGGGGGAAAGGGTCTGAATGATCATTTCTCCCCTTAATTCTCTTGCAACGATGCGGCCGTCAGGGCCGAAGAGGATGATGTGCGGAATGGCATTGATGCCATAGATTTCCGTGGGAATCTCCTGTGCATCGTAGATGAGGGGCCAGGTGATGCCCAGCTGCGGGACGATGGCTTCCGTTGCTTCGCGCTTGTCCATGACAGCTACGCCCAGCATTTCGAAATTCTTCCCTTTGAAACGCTTGTAAACTTCCTTGAGCACAGGCATTTCGGCCTTGCAGGGGGCGCACCAGCTGGCCCAGAAATCTACCAGGACGTATTTGCCTTTGCCCACATAATCGGAGAGGCTCACGGAACTGCCGTCGGCGTTGCCGTGCTCAATGGTGAAGTCGGTGAACATGGCGCCGATGGCCGTTCTTTCCAGCTGCTCCAAGCGTTCGTGCTCCCGTACCACGTCGGGGTGATTCTTCACGAAATCGCCGGCGGCCGCATAAAGGGAGTCAAAGACCGGCTTGTTGCCGCGGCCCATCACCATCAGCGGGCCTACACCCAGGATGTCGTTGGGATGGGCGGCAAATAGTTCGCTGTAATTGCCCCGCAGGCGGTTCAGGTCGTCGTTCAGCGGAGTACCGGCAATGTCGATGGCATTGTCTGCGTTGAACGTCACCTTGATGGTACCCGGCTCAAGCACCACCGGGGCATTGGGCTTGGGATTGCCCTGGCTGAACAAGATGATGTGAGCTACTGCGGGCTCCTGGACAGTTCCTTCAAAACGGAAGTGGCCGTTCTTCACCACCGACGTGTCCGTGGTGCGGCCATAGCGGAGATACACCTCGCAGCCCTCGCTGTCCGGGCCAAGTACAGTGCCTTTCATTACATAGGCATCGGGGTTCTGATTGCATGCACACAGCATCGTGATGCACGCGGCAATGGGGGTTAGAATACGTTTCATATCAGTGTTGTTTCTATTGAATAGCCTTTGCTGCGCTTTCGCCAGCGAGATAGCCGGTAGAGAAAGCCATCTGCAGGTTGTAGCCGCCCGTGTCACAGTCCATATCCAGTACCTCGCCGGCGAAGTAGAGGCCGGGCTGCTTCTTGGATTCCAGGGTCTTGGCGGTGATTTCGTCCGTGGAGATGCCGCCGGCGGTGACCACACAGCGCTCGAAGCCCACGAAGCCGGCAATGTCCAGTTTCCAGTCCTTCATGGCCTGGGCCAGGGAGTCCACGCTTACCTTGGGATTGGTCTTGAGGAAAGCCAGGGTGGCATTCCAGGGCATGAGTTTGCCCAGCATGATGCGGAACAGGCGCTGGAAGCTCTGGCCCTTGGAGCGTTCATCGTTAATGACTTCCTCCCACTTGGCATGGATATCGGCATCCAGTTTTTCCAGTTCCACGGCGGGTTTGAGGTCGATGGAGACGGAGACTTTCTGGCCGTCGTTGAGGGCCTTGACGGCCTTGCGGCTTACCATAAAGCCAAGGGGGCCTTCCAGACCGCCGTCGGTAAATTCGATGTCTCCGAACTCCTGCTGTGCCTCCTGCCCGTTGATATAGAGAGTGAGCTGCACATTGTCCAGGTTGTTGCCGTTGAAGAGTTCGCCCAGTTCGGAGAGCGGCGTCACGCGTTCGATATGCTTTTCAAAGGTGGGATACCACTTGGGGAGGGGTGCAATCCTGCGCTCCTTGGTCTTGCCATAGACCGTCCGGCCACGGAAGGCCTGCTTGATTTCACCGGCCAGGGGGTTGGCGTCCTTGTAGCCCACCGGAACAAGGGCGGTGAGGGACGGGAAGCAGGATTCCACGCTGTGGCCCAGTTCCTCGGCCCACATATAGCCGTCTCCGGTACTGCCGGTGCCGGGATAGGACAGGCCGCCGGTGGCTATGATGAGCTTTTTGCAGTTGTATTCGACGGGTTCGATAGTGATTTCCTCGCGGGTGGGGGCGGGCTTGCCGGGACGGAGTTTGGCCGGATCCACGGGGATGCGCACGTTCTTGCGGCTGGTCTGGACACAGTCCAGGCTGAAGCCGCGGGGTGTCACGTCGATGGTCTTGACTTCGCAGTCCGTCACCACCTTCACTCCCATGAGCGTGCAGGCTCTCAGGAGCGTATCCACAACATCACCGGCCATGTGACTCTGCGGGTAGGCGCGATCGCCGCGCTCCACCACGGAACGAAGACCGTTCTGCCTGAGGAGTTCAATCATGCCTTCCGGCGTCAGGTTGTGCCAGGCCGGGCTTGCGAAGTTATTGTCTGTACGGATGTGGGTGCTGAAGTCCTGCCAATCCTTTACATTGGTAAAATTGCATCGGCCCTTGCCGGTGATCATTACTTTTCGGCCCGCTTTGGGCATCTTTTCGAGTACGGTAACAGTGCCGCCGTTTTCACTTTCCGACAACACTTTTGCAGCGCCGATGGCTGCCACGAGCCCCGCGGCTCCTCCACCAATGATTACTATATCAGACTTCATACAAAGAAATTTGTTGCAAAATTACGAAAAAAGTTTGTATATTTGCAGTCCCGATTCACCACAATCGGCGTTGCCACTTTAGCTCAGTCGGTAGAGCAGCGCATTCGTAACGCGCAGGTCGTCAGTTCGAGCCTGATGAGTGGCTCAAAAAAGCTCCGCTTCCGCGGGGCTTTTTTTGTAGCTTTTCGGCTGATACGCTCCAGGCTTACATGGGATAGATACCGGCGCCGACGAAGTCGATGAGGGCCTGCGGCTCGATGCGGATCTGCAGGCCGCGGACGCCGGCGCTGATATAGATGCTGTCCCAGAGCAGGGCGCTCTCGTGAATAAAGGTGGGAAGGGGTTTTTTCATGCCGATAGGGCTGCAGCCGCCCCGGATGTAGCCGGTGAGGGGCAGCAGTTCCTTGACATGGATCATGGCGCAGCTCTTGTTGCCGGAAATCCTGGCGGCTACCTTGAGGTCCACTTCCAGGGAACCGGGAACCACACACACGAACAGGCCGCTGCGGTCCCCCCTGAGAACCAGCGTCTTGAACACACGGTCCAGGTCTTCTCCCAGCTGCTCCGCTACATGCGATGCCTCCAGGTGCTCTTCGTCAACTTCGTAAGGAATAAGGGAATATGGGATGCCGGCGGCATCAAGGAGCCGTGCGGCGTTTGTTTTCTGAACTTGCATGCACAAAAGTACGAATTCTTTGGGAAAAGTGTAACTTTGCAGGATTAAATGAGTGCGACCAAAGACATATTGCTTGCGCAAATCCGCAACGGAGGCACGCTGACCACCGGGCAGCAGGTGAAACTGTGCATGATGCTCAGCTATCCGGCCATCCTGGCGCAGCTCTCGTCCGTGATGATGCAGTACATCGATACCTCGATGGTGGGTCATCTCGGGGCGGCGGCCGGTGCGTCCATCGGCCTGGTCTCTACGTGCATGTGGCTCATGGGCGGGTTTGGCATGGCGGCCACCAGCGGTTTTTCCGTGCAGGTGGCGCACCGAATCGGCGCCAACGATTTCAAGGGGGCGCGCGCGGTGCTGCGTCAGGCGCTGGTGTGCGTCGTGGGCTTCGGCATGGTCATCGGCCTCCTGGGCGCCGCCGTCTCGCAGCAGCTGCCCGTCTGGCTGGGCGGCGGAGAGGATATCGTGGCCGATGCCTCCCGCTACTTCCTCATCCTCTCGCTCTTCCTTCCGGCCATGTTCCTGGACTGGATGTGCGCAGCCATGCTGCAGGCCAGCGGCAATATGAAGGTTCCCAGCCTGCTCAGTATCGGCATGTGCCTGATGGATGTGGTGTTCAACTACATCTTTATCTATAAGATGGAGATGGGCGTGGCAGGCGCAGCGCTGGGCAGTGGCCTGGCCGAGGTAATTACCGGCCTCCTCATGCTCTCCTTCCTGGTTTTCCGTTCGAAGGAACTCCGCCTCACGCATGAGAGGGGCAGCTTCCGCCCGGAGGAAGGGACCGTCAAGAGGGCCCTGGATATCAGCGGGCCGATGGCACTCCAGAATGTCCTCCTGCGCGGCGGATACATCTGCGCCACAGTCATCGTGGCGCCGCTGGGAACGCTGGCCATCGCCGCCAATTCCTTCGCCATCACGGCGGAGAGCCTCTGCTACATGCCCGGCGTGGGTATTGCCGATGCCGCCACCACCCTGGTGGGCCAGTCGGTCGGCGCCCGCCGCAAGGACCTGGCCACCCGTTTTGCCCGGATCAACACCTTCATGGGCATGGGCATCATGGGCTTTCTGGCCATCCTGATGTTCATCTTCGCCCCGCAGATGATGGGGATTCTCTCTCCGGAAGCGCCTGTCATCGAACTGGGAGCCCGCGTGCTCCGGATTGAGGCCTTTGCAGAGGTGGGCTATGCCGCCTCCATGGTCATTTACGGAGCGTGCGTGGGTGCCGGCGACACACGCTGGCCCAGCGTGATGAACTTCGGCTCCATGTGGGTGGTGCGCATCATCCCGGCCATCTTCGTCACCCGCGCCTTCGGCCTGGTGGGCTTCTGGGTATGTATGGCGGTGGAACTGACGTTCCGCGGCGCTATCTTCCTGGTTCGCCTGTATCGTGGTTCCTGGCTGAAAAAAGTGTAACTTTGCAAAAATATTCCGACTATGTATTACGTTTGCAAACGACTTGAAATATCTTCCGCGCATGCGCTGCACCTTTCCTACGAAAGCAAGTGCGAGTCCCTGCACGGTCACAACTGGATTGTGAAAATCTACTGCAAGAGTGAAACGCTCAACGAGGACGGCATGGTGACGGACTTCACCCACATCAAGAAGGACATCACCACGGCCCTGGACCACAAGAATCTGAACGACGTCTTTGACTTCAATCCCACGGCCGAGAATATCGCCCGCTGGATCTGCGACCACGTGGACAACGCCTACAAGGTCGAGGTCTGGGAGAGCGAGATGAACATGGCCGCTTACGAGAGGGACTAAATGTACCGCATCAACGAAATATTCTACTCCCTTCAGGGAGAGGGCTACTGGACGGGAACGCCCATCGTGTTCGTGCGTTTTTCCGGCTGTAACCTCCAGTGCCCGTTCTGTGACACGGACCACCTTCCGCACACGGAGATGAGCCGGGCCGATATTCTCTCGGCCGTGGCCGAAGCCGGCGGTGAATGCCGCCGCGTGTGCTTTACGGGCGGGGAGCCGGGTCTCCAGCTCGATGACGCGCTGGTACGGACATTCCACGATGCGGGTTATACGCTCCATGTGGAGACCAACGGCACGTGCCTGCTTCCGGAGGGGATCGACTGGATTACCGTCAGTCCCAAGGAGCAGGTAAGGGGCCTTCGCGGGGACGGAAAGGTTATCCTGCCGCGGGCCGATGAACTCAAGCTCGTGCTGGCCCCGGACGTGGATCCATCGGCCTGGGCCTCTTTCCCCGCCTCCTGGCACTTCCTGCAGCCCTGCGACGACGGCGGACATGCCAATACGGCCCAGGTGACCGCCTACATCGAGGCGCACCCTTCCTGGCGCCTTTCTCTTCAGACACATAAACTTCTGGGCATCCGGTAATGGTTTCCGATCAGTTAAAAGGTCATCTTTCCATTGCCGGGGCGTATTTTATCTTCGGCCTTAATGTGGTGCTGTGCAAGGACATCGCCAATGCGCAGGCGGTGGCGCCCATCGTGCTGTTTACGCTGCGGGCGCTGGGGGCATCGGCCCTCTTCTGGCTGGGCTCACTCTTCCTTCCGGGGGAGACGGTGGACCTTCGGGACCTTCCGAAGATTGCGGCGGCCTCTTTCCTGGGGCTGTTCGGGCCGCAGGTGACATTTCTTGTGGGCATTACCATGTCCACTTCTATTGACACGGCCATCCTGGGGACGCTGGGGCCGGTGTTCACGATGCTTTTCGCGTTTTTCTTCCTGGGAGAGCCCATTACGGGGAAGAAGGCCGGCGGCGTGGCGGTGAGTCTGGCGGGGGTGCTGTTTCTCATTTTCAACTCCGTGCATGGCGGAGGAGCGTCTGCTACTACGCCCCTGGGATTTGTGATGCTGCTGCTGAACAGCATTTCGTTCTCGCTGTATCTGGGAATCTTCCGGCCGCTTATTGCCAAGTATTCGGTGGTGGCCTTCATGAAGTGGTCGTTTCTGTTCTCCCTGCTGATGGCATTGCCGTTCTCTTTCCGGGGACTTCTTTCCACCGATTATGCCGCCATCCCTTCGCAGGTGGTTTGGGAGATTGGCTACCTCATCGTCTTCGCTACGGTGATTGCCTATTACCTTATTCCTTACGGTCAGCGCTTTCTCAGGCCCACGCTGGTGAGCATGTACAACTACCTGTCGCCCATGGTGGCCACTGTGGTAAGCATCTGGACCGGCCTGGACACGCTCACCTGGCAGAAAGTCCTCGCCGCCGCCCTGATTGTCTTTGGCGTGGTGATGGTTTCCCGCAGCCGCGCCGCGGCCCAAACGGCGGGGCAGGACGCCTGACGCTTGGTTTCCGTTTGAGCCTGGAGCGCATCGGCCTATCCCTCTGCGACTTATGCATCCACGGGTGCACCTGCGCGTGCACCCGAGAAGCAGCAATGCGCTGCAGGAGAGCGACTTACGCACCAGGCCGATTTCGCGTTATTGATTATTCGCGAAAAAACCGCTAACTTAGCATAGTTATGACACCGCAGGAGTTGTTACAGAAATACTGGGGCTACGAAGCCTTCCGGCCGATGCAGGAGGAGATCATCACGCAGGCTCTGGAAGGCCGGGACGTTCTGGCCATCCTCCCTACCGGCGGCGGCAAGAGCGTGTGCTTCCAGGTGCCGGCCCTCATGCAGGACGGCATCGCGCTGGTGGTCACTCCCCTGATCGCCCTGATGAAGGACCAGGTGCAGAACCTGCAGGCGCGGGGCATCCGGGCCATGGCCATCCATGCCGGCATGGGCCGACGGGAGGTGGACCTGGCGCTGAACAACGCCGCCTACGGGGACTACAAGTTCCTGTACCTGAGCCCGGAACGCCTGAACACTTCCCTGTTCCAATCCTACCTGAGCGTCCTCAACATTTCCTATATCGTCGTGGACGAGGCGCACTGTATCTCCCAGTGGGGATATGACTTCCGCCCGTCCTACCTGGAAATCGGCCAGCTCCGTCAGCGGACGGATGCGCCGGTGATCGCCCTCACCGCCACGGCGACGCCGCTGGTGGCGAAGGACATCATGGCGCGGCTGGGCTTCAAGGAGCCCAATATGCTGGTTTCCGGTTTCGAGCGGCCCAACCTCAGTTATATCGTCCGCAAGACGCAGGACAAGATCGGCCAGATCCGCAGCATCTGCGACGGGGTTCCCGGCACGGGTATCGTCTATGTCCGCAGCCGCAACCGCGCGCAGGAGATGGCGGATGCGCTGAAGGCCGCGGGGGTATCGGCCTCCTTCTACCACGCGGGGCTCGGCGCAATCACGCGGGCACAGCGGCAGGAGGACTGGAAGGGCGGACGCACCCGCGTGATGGTGTGCACCAACGCGTTCGGCATGGGTATCGACAAGCCGGACGTACGCTTTGTGGTGCATGCCGATGTCCCCGACAGCCCCGAAGCCTACTTCCAGGAAGCGGGCCGCGCCGGGCGTGACGGCCTGGAATCCTACGCCGTGCTTCTGTGGAACAGCACCGACAAAACCCGCCTGGCCCAGCTGGAGCAAGTCTCCTTCCCTACGCTGGAGTTCATTGAAGACATCTACCACAAAGTCCACGTCTTCTTCGAGATACCCTACGACAGCGGCATGGGCCGTATGCTCAAGTTCGATCTGGCCGCCTTCTGCCGGCAGTACCGGCTGCAGCAGTCTCCCACCTATTACGCCATCAAGTACCTGGAGCGGGAAGGTCACTGGACCCTGGCCGAGGACATGGACATTCAGACCCGCATCCACATCAACGTGGACAGACAGGCTTTGTACTCGGTGGAACTGCCGGATCCGGCCATGGTGGGCGTACTGGAAACGCTCATGCGCATGTACACGGGCATTTTCTCCTTCGCCACGCCCATTGACGAAGAAGCCGTAGCGGCCCGTTGCGGGGTTTCCGTCCCGGCCTTGCGCCAGCTTCTCTACCAGCTGAGCGTGAACCACGTCGTCCGCTACATTCCGGCCGACCATGCCACCGTCATCTTCCTCCAGCACGACCGCCTTCGCCCCGGTAACGTACAACTGAGCCCGGACCGCTACAAGATGCTGCGAAGCACCTACCGCGAAAGGGTCCAGACCATGCTGGATTATGTGGAAGAGGATTCCGAATGCCGGTCGCAGTTCCTGCTGCGTTACTTTGGGCAGGAAGAATCGACCCCCTGCGGCAAGTGCGACCTCTGCCGCAGCGGTGCCGCCAAACCCACAGAGCTGGCCGCCCGTCTCAAATCCTGGATCGATGCCCGCGGCGGTTCTTACACGCTGGCGGAAATCGGCGCCGCCTTCGGTACCGCCGAGGACACATACATCGGCATTCTCCGCGAGCTCATCGACCGCGGCGACGTCCCGCCGGCACAGGACTGATCTATCGGACCGAATTTCTTGCCCCACCACGTGCTCGATGTAAGCATCTACGCACTTTTGCGGGTTTTTCGCGTAGGTGGTTGCATGGTGATGTAAGCATCTACGCACTTTTCCCGGAAAAACGCGTAATTGCTTGCAGGGATCGGCCAACCGATGCCTTACAGCACCTTGTCCAGCCAGTAGAAGATGAGGCGGATGCGGTCGTGGAGCACGTCGTAGTCCAGAGAGGCGGGAATGTCCGTGGGTTTGTTGTTAAGGAGGGTGATGCCGGAAGTGAACATGACGGCAGGGATCCCGTGTTCCAGGAAAATGCGCTGGTCGCAGATGCGGCGGTAGAAAAGGCGCGTAAAGTCCTTGGAGCCATAATAGTCGTAGGCCAGTTCGAGGCCGAAGCCGCGGCCCTTGTTGGCGTTCGACAAGGAGCTGCGGCGTCCCGTCGCTTCCTCGGAGAGCATCATCAGGTAACGGGAGTTACCCTCGGTGAGGGGCGCCAGAGTGCCGCCCAGCTGGTCCAGGTTCACCACCAGGGAAATCTGGGAGGGCGTCACGGCCTGTCCCGAAACAGGATCCAGCAGCTTCCCGGCGGAAATGAGCCGCCACAGTTCCACGGCGCCGGCCTGGTTCTTTTCCTTGGCATCGAGCGCCACCACGATGAGCCCGTTCCGATAAATCTTGTGACAGGTATTCATGCGCGTCACCATGCCGGCAATCTCCAGCAGGGCCGCCACACCGGAGGCATTGCTGTCCGCCCCGGGATAGAACGTGCCGTTAAGGTAACCCAGGTTGTCGAAATGGGCCATGAGCACGACGTACCGCGCAGGCGAAGCGCTGCCGGGAATAAGGCCGATAACATTGCGCCCCATCCCGTCGGAAGTAGTGAATCCGTGCAGCCAGGCGCCGCCGAGGGGCTGCAGCCCCAGCACGCGGAAGTTCCCTTCCAGCCAGGACGCCACCTTGCGGCCGCCCTCGGTGCCGGTAGCGCGCCCGCCCAGTTCCTCGGAGCAGAGATACTCCACGTGGGCCTGGATGTTTTCCTTCTTCAGGACGGCGTCTGCATTGACGGGGGAAATGGTGTACCCCTGTCCGCTTGCAGAAAGACCAACCAGCAGCAGGGGAAATATGAGGAATATTTTTAGTATCTTTGTCATTTGGCGCGAAATTAGCTAATTCGCCGCTGAAATGAAAATTTTTTTGATGAAAACCCACCTCCTCCGCAATCTCGCCGTATGCCTGGCCTTGCTGCTGCCTTTCAGCGCAAAAGCCCAGTACGACAAAGACGTCTTTTCCTTCCGGGGCCGAAGCGCCCTGCAGGACGGGCGCCTGGGGGAAGCCGTGGCCAATTTCAACATCCTGGCCCAGCTGGATTCCACGGATTACTGGACCTTCTTTTACAGAGGTATCGCCAAATACAACCTGGGGGATATCCGCGGTGCCCGGGCCGATTTTTCCACCGCCGTGCGCCTGAACCCCGTGTTCACCTCCGGCTACCATTACCGGGCCATCACCGAAAGCCGGAGCGGCAACTACGACGGCGCCCTCAGCGACCTGGCCAGGGCCATCGAACTGCGTCCCGGCTCCTCCGGCCTGTACTTCACCCGCGGCGTCACTTATTTCCTCAGCCGCCAGTTCGAGAGGGCCGTCCAGGACTTCGACAAATACATCCGGCAGGAGCCCAAGGACCCCGCGTCCTACCTCAACCGCGGCGCCTCCTATCTCTTCCTCGGAGACACCACCAAAGCCCTCTCCGACTATAACCACGCCATCAAGCTGGACCGTTTCGAACCCGAAGGCTATATCCGCCGCGGATCCCTGATGGCCGCCCGTAAGAAATACGACGAGTCCCTGAAAGACCTGGACAAGGCCATCGAACTGGACTCCACCCTCACCCTGGCCTACTTCAACCGTGCCCTGGTCCGTTCCGAAACAGGAGACCTGAAAGCCGCCATGAGCGACCTCAACAAGGTCCTCAAATACGAGCCCGGAAACGCCCTCACCCTCTACAACCGAAGCCTCCTGAACGCACAGGTAGAAGATTACGAGAGCGCCCTGGCCGACATGGACCGCGTCATCGCCATCAACCCCGGCAACGTGCTGGCGTACTTCAACCGCGCCGGTTTCTTCATCGAAATGCAGCGCTGGGACGACGCCCTGGCAGACTACAACAAGGCCATCGAACTGTACCCGGACTTCGCCAAGGCCTACATGAACCGCGCCTACGTGGAACTGCAGCTGGGCATGACCCGCGCCTCCAAGGAGGACTACCGCACCGCACGCGCCAAAGTGGCCGACTACGAGAAGGCCACCGCCGGCGGGGCCGATTTCTCCGACACCACCCGCAAATACAGCAGCCTCCTGGCCCTGGACGCCGACTTTGCCCGCGGCGGGGACTTCGAGAACGAGATGCTCCGTCACCGCGATGTGGACATCAATCTTAAGCCGCTGTACCGCTTCGCCGTGGCCGGAAGCCGTGAGGTAGCCGGCAGCTATGTCATCGAGCACCGGTACGAGAACCGCCTGCTGGATGCGTTCATCGCATCGGCCCCCATTCCCGTGGCGGTAACCACCAGCCCCGAAGCCCTTGCGGCGACGTCGGCCCCCCTGACGGAGAAGGTGGACGACGCCTTCTTCAAAGCGCTGCAGGAAGTGGGCTTGAAGCAGTATTCCGGCGCCCTTCAGCAGTACAGCAGAGCCGTCGATGCCGAGGAAGGGGCCGATAAGACCTTCGCCCAGTACCACAAGGCCTTCTATCTGATGAACCGCGGTGCCCTGCGGGCGGAAATGATCGAGTTCATCGCCTCCTTTGAATCCAACGTCCAGACACTGACGATGGACGACAAAGGCAACACCCGCGCCCGCGTCCGCGAGCAGGTGAGCCGCGAATACGACTACTCCGAGGCCCTCGCCGACATGGAGGCCGCCGCGGCCATCCTTCCGTCGCTGCCTTACATCCAGTACAATCTGGGCAACCTTTACTGCCTGAGTTCGCGCTTCGTTCAGGCCATCGAGAGCTACGACAACGCCATCAAGCTGTATCCCTGGATGGGCAGCGCCTATTTCAACCGGGGTCTGGTGCTCATCTACCTCAAGGACAAGGAAAAGGGATGCATAGACCTGTCCCGCGCCGGAGAGCTGGGCGTTGACGGTTCCTACGAGGTCATCTCCCGTTTCTGCAGCAAGGAGGAGGGCGAACTATGAGCCTTCGCTTCATGAGTTTTTCCAGCGGAAGCTGCGGAAACTGTTCCCTGCTCCTGGGTCCGAATTCCGGCATCATGATAGATGCCGGCGTGGGCATCCGCCGGGTTAAGAAAGAGCTGGAGGCGCAGCATCTGAGTTACGCCGACATATCGGCCATCCTCGTTACGCACGACCACGGGGACCACATCCGTTCCCTGGGTTCTTTCTGCAAGCGGGTGCAGGCGCCGGTGTGGACCACTCCCGCCATCCACGACTCGCTGCTGTGGCATCCTTTTACGAGGGATTTCATCGGCCCCTGCCGGCAGGACCTGCAGGCCGGCGTGTGGAACCCTGTCACCGAGGATTTTGACGTACAGTACTTTGTGGTACCGCACGACGCCACCCAGTGCGTGGGCTACGCCATCCGCTGCGGCGAAGAACTCTTCGTGCTCATGACAGACATGGGGCACACCACCCCCGAAGCCCTGGAATGGGCCTCTCGCGCCACTACGGTTGTGGTGGAATCTAATTACGATATGGACATGCTCCTTGGCGGGAACTATCCTCAGGTCCTGAAGGACCGCATTACGCACGGAATCGGGCATCTGTCCAACGACGCCTGCGCCGAGGCGATCGGCCAGTTCATGCATCCCGGGCTCCGGAATCTGTTCCTGTGCCACCTCAGCGGCAACAACAACACACCCGAACTGGCCTACGACAGCGCCCGCGCCGCCCTTCAGGCCGCCGGCGTGAAGCCCGGCACCATCTCTCTGCGCGTACTCAAGCGGGGCATCGCCTCTCCCCTGCTGGTGCTTTAGAAGCGGTAACCCACACCCAGGGCGAAGAGGCCGGCGGTCCAGCCGTAGCCTAAGACCATATTGGCATAGACATTTCCGCCGATTTCCATGCCGAAGGGCGATACCTGCCAGCTGAAGCGGCAGTCGGTCTTGCTCACCGTGTCGCCGGACAGGGTTTCCTCGAAGGTACGGGTACGGAGACCAGCGCTCACGCTTCCGTACAGGCTCAGGAAGGAGGCCTTGTGGTAATACACACGGAATTCCGGCATCACGTATAGGATGGTTTCGCGCTCCTGCAGCAGGGCGGGGCCGCCTTCCAGTGTATTGAAGGCAAAGTTGGCATACACATTCATACGCACGCAGAAGGGCGTATTGTTAAATGAATAGCCGGCCGACAGCCCTACAGTCGGAAGAATGACGGCGTGCTGGCGGGAGGAATGTGCAAAAGTGATTTCGGAGTTGCTATAGACACGGCCGGAGACATCATCATCACTCCCGCGGTCCAGCAGGGGGTACGACAGGCCGATTTCGACGTTCCAATTCTGGGCCGATGCCGCCGTGAACGCACCCAGCAGCACGATAATGGAAAGGATAAATCTCTTCATGGCTAGTACCTGGGAATTACACGGAAAAAGCCGTGCCTTACTTCAAATCCTTCTTCAAACACTTCGAATCTGGCGGAAATCCCTCCGCCTATTGCCGTAAACTCAATCCAGCCCGTCGGATAAACGGTGCGGGTATCCCGAAACACAAACTTCACCGACTCCTGCTGCAGGGGATATACCTTGCCCGTCGTCAGCGGCTCACTATCTTCCAGGGCCAGGGTAAAAATATACGGCTCTTTCTCCGGAAGGGCGGAAGCGACCGTCCCCGTTAAAGAAAACATGTTGCCGGAATAGCTGACAGAGTAGTCATTATACATCAGGTACTTGTCCCCGTTGATGTTCATCCTGGCCCCGTCGTTTCCCACACTCTCGTATGGATCCAATTGATACCGGCATCCCGTCAACGACAGCGCCGCCAACACAACAAGCAGAATCTTTTTCATATCGAACAACATTCAATTATCCTAAAACTTTTCCAGCACCACCCGGAGCAGGCTCTCCATCTCCGGAGAGGTTTCCAGCGGGAACCCGAAGGCGGCCACCTTGTAGCCGGGGCCGTTGTACCAGGTAGCGGCTCCGATGTGGGCGCTGTCTCCGTAACGCATGAGAACAGAGGCCCCGGGGCCGGCAGGCTTGATGCCGTCCGGGCTCTCCACCCGATACACGGAAGGGCTCCAGGAACGGTTGTAATGCACCAGGGGCAGGCCGCTGCCCCGGACAGGCAGAACGGAACCGGACCGGCTGCCGACATTGGTCACCCACTCGTACCCCAACACGGTTCGCACAAACTGACGCGTCGCTTCGGGCGCCGCCGGAACGCCCTGGTACACATGGTCCCAGGCATCGGTGCCGATATATGCTCCGGAAATGAGCACATGCCCGCCGGAAGCCGTAAAGCGGCGAAGGGCAGTCTGCAAGGAATCGGGGAAAACCGGATAACGGTCCGGTACGGCACCGCGGCCCACCCGCGTCGTGACCTGCTTGCCACAAATCACATCCACGGCAAAGGCACCGCCAAGCCCGTCAAACGCATCGGCGCTGGAAGACTCCACGGCATAACCAGCCTTCAGGATGGCCGCTCCGTGGGCCGCAGCGAAGTCGAAGCTGTTGCCGGCGACCGGTTTCCCGGCCTGGTCCATATAGCTGCCGCCGAAGCCGGGATTGTCATCGTCGGTCCAGGCACGGCTGCGGTCGAACTCGTTCACGGGGCCCGCAAAATGAATGTCCCGGCCCCACGGAACGCCGCTGTCGGTTTCGTCCAGGAAGCCTGCATACTGGGGCGTATCAAACCACACAGGGGGTGCCACGCGGGTGAAATCGTTCACAACCTGCACCCGGCGGGCCTGCAGGGAAGGATACCCCGCACAGAGAATCTCCGAGGGGAAACTCTCGCCGCCCTCGTTACAGGCCGTAATCTTATAGGAATACAACTTTCCCGCCTCCATGGGAAGCGTGACCGAAGTCCCCTTCACATCAAAACCGGCATCAAAACCGCCGTCCCCTACGCGGGTGTAAACCCTGTAAAAGCCGGGCTTTGCAGTAGGTTCCAGCTCATCCTCCGTGGGTTCCCAGCTAAGGACGGCCTTGCCCTGCACCAAATCTACCTTGAAGGCATGCACCGGCAGCGGCTGCACGGCATAGTCGCAGCCGTAGCGCGCGCTCAGGTACTTGAGCATGCCTTTGTACACGGCACGGGCGGCCGTGAAGCGGAACGAGGGATCCAGCCCGTAGCGCATATCGGCAAAATTCAGGTGCGAAAGCAGTTCCAGCAGGAGGGCCGGCACGTTGGGCGTCCGGCTCTCGCTGTAGGAACGGTCCCACAGCTGGCGGCGCGTCCAGGAAGGTTCGTAAAGCGCACGGATGTCGTTCACAACTTGTGTCTGCACCAGATCGCTGTACAGACGGCTGTTCATGCGGTCCTCGCCGCCGGGGAAGCGGACCTCCCCCTTGTTCGTCCGGGTATAGATGGCCAGCGTGCCGATGATAGAATCGTTCGGCGTCGTGCCAGCGTCGGTGTGCCAGGCCAGCGAAAGGTCCACGGGCACCTTGCGGGAAACCATTTCCTGCACCCAGGCGCCCCGGCCCGCATAATCTTTCGTATAGTCGTCGTTCCAGTCGTCGAAGAGGGTGCTGTCGATGCCGGCGTACTGCAGTTGGTACAACGCGCCCTCCACGAAAGAAGGCATGCCGGAAATCTCACCGCCGCGCTCGACCTTTCCCATTCCGCCGCCGAAGCGGACGGCATCGGCCGACACAACCCCCTTGGCGCTGCTGCGGGCCGATAATTCCACGTACCCGTCCGTCCCTTTGTCAAAGAGGTAGGTGCCCAGATAAACCCAGGTGCCGCCACCCATCTGCTGGTTGACGTGCAGCAGCCGGCGGCCGCCCAGACAGTGGACGGTGTAACGCGCGTCGGTGGTGCTGCCGGGAAGGCTCCTGTAGGAGACGTAAACGGCATATTCGCCCTTTTCGGGGATGTCGGGGCGCCAGACGGCGCGGGGGGCATCGGCCTTGTCGGAGACTACGGCGTCGGTCTTTCGGGCCGATCCCATCGTGAAGGGATTCTCCCCGAACGCGTACACCTCCTTCGCATCGGCGAATCCGGTGCCGGCGTCGGTCCATCGGCCCGTCTCGCTGTAGCGGCCCTTGCGGCGGACGCTTTCTCCGCGGGGGCCGTCGAAGGCTTCGTCGTTGTCACAGACGACCTCCCGGGTCTGGATATCGCGCTCGCGGGGGCACAGGAGGACGGCACCGGCGTTCTCCAGCATGGGCATGAGGAACGGGACCACATAGCTTTGCGTATAGATGTCCTCAAGGGTACGGTGATTGGGCGAACGCTGCCACTCCCAGCGGCCGTTTTCTTCCTCGTAGTAATAGCCGTGGCTCTGCCAGAGGGCGATGTGGCGGCCGCTGAGGCCTTTCGTCCAGGCCTTGTCTCCCCGCACGAGGGCAGGGGTCTTTCCACGCTGATCGGCTACGCGGAACCTGGTAGGGAGCGGTTTTCCATCGGCCTTCAGCTCGGGCATGGGAAGGTCCGCGAAGAGCTGCTTTCCGGCGTAGAGATTGCCCAGCTTATAACCGTGGCGGATGCCGCGGGAGAGCGACTCCACCTGCGCACGGAACCACTCGGGGTCCCCTTCGCGCCAGGGGAAAGCGCTGGAGTTCTGGGAGAAATACAGGTCCAGGGTGTTGCCACGCACCAGGGCCTTGTCCACCTTGAAATAGCTCACGACGCCGGTGCGGCGGAAGAGGCGCTGTTGAAGGGAATCACAGACCGGGTTGAAGTCTTTTGCACGTGGTTTTTGGGCCTGGAGAGGCAGGAAGGCTGCGGCCAGGGCGATGGTCAGAAGAAAACGCTTCATTTTTTCTGTTTTCGGATATCCCAGATGGTTATCAGAATAGAACCGAGGAGAAGGGCGGCGGAGTCGGCGACAAAGTCCAGCGCATCTCCGCTGCGATAGTCGGTCAGGGAAGCCTGGCCCCATTCCGTTCCGACGGCGATGATCAGGCCAACAACAAGGGTTACCCCCACGAACATCAGGGTATGGGGAACCGTCTTGGTGTACTGGTCAAAGGCAAGGAAGGCCAGGATGGGGAAAGGGAAGAACATGCAAAAATGCACCAGTTTGTCGGTGGGGATGCCCCAGAGGTTCAGTTCGATGGACGGTGCGTTGTCAAAGCGGCCGAAGCACAGGTACAGCACGGCTGCGATGTACAGGAAAAACAGGATGCGGAAGGCTATTT